>Ga0335072_10016058_pt1 | contig 10617 bp, 3 predicted proteins | sample Lox_Sample_21_FD_206725 | JGI IMG/M metagenome (GOLD analysis project Ga0335072, IMG submission 206725) | Soil microbial communities from Loxahatchee National Wildlife Refuge, Florida, United States - Lox_Sample_2.1 | ecosystem: Environmental > Terrestrial > Soil > Wetlands | place: USA: Florida... | reverse complement strand
CCGGGATAACAGCGCCGGAAAGGAGGAAGAGAAGGAGCTAAAGCACCCATCGCAACCAAAGGCCGAGCCTGGGTGACGTGCCCGTATGCCCAGATTCAGGCGGTCATGGGGTTTTAACGTGTCCGAGGACTTGAACCCCGCTCGTGGTGGTACATCCCCGAATCGGGGATCTATCACCAGTCCAAGGTAACACGCCGCAGATCCCATCGGCCCGCAATTCGCGATGCGAGCTGGCGGTTCGCGGCGGTCTTCGCTACCGGGACCGGAGCCCTGGGAGAATGGCGGGCGCGGCGAGCCCGCAGCTTGAAAAGGACGACCAGGAAGGCTGCCGTGCTGCGTCACCGGCCTCGGGCGCTCCACCGGGACCGCATCAGCTACGGCACGATCGACCATGTGTTAGCGATTTCGCTATATGACGACCTGCGGCTGGACTGCGTGGCGACGCCCCGGCAGGGCTCGATGAGCATCCCTAGTACGGACTGTGAGTGCTGACGAGGCTCCGGGCGCGCGAGTACCCCCGCCGTTCTGCGTGCCTGCCTCTGGCAGGACGGCGATCCGATTTTGCTTGCATAACTGCTCGATCTGTTGCCCCGCAGGGCATTAGTCCGATTTTCAGTTGCGGCGTGTTACGACAGCCCGCCCGACTAGGTGCCGCGCGGGCCGCCATGTGCGGCTAATCAGCGCCGCCCCGAACATGACGGCTATTCGGTCAAAGTCGTCTCCACCCTGGCTAGGATCTCGCCCTACTCGATGACCATGGCCGCGAGTCCAGGCAGCCTAATGCTGTCAGCCGCGGCTCGATAGGCAACGGCGCACTCCTAGTAGCCGTTTTCCGGCTCGTCGGGTGAAGGCTGGTACCCGGAGTGGCTAACGGTAACGCCAAGGGACAGTCGGTCCTTGCCCACGGTGCTTTTGAGAATCTTGTACAGATCAGGGCGAAGGAGCAGGTCTGAACCGTGGATGGCTGGTTCGAGCGGGCTGTAATTGCCGTCATGGATGAGGAAGCCACGCCATAGTCGGCCGACGAGCGCTGGGCCGTTGTCGTCGATGAGGACGTGTCGTAGTGCTGGTGTTTCCGGGCGCAGCGCGAGGAGGGCGATGACTTCGAGCCTGGGGACGAGTGCGAACGGCTGCAGCCCGGTCCCGCGGTCTCGGGCGGGGGCACCTGGCTGGAGTTCGTAGTCGATGATCACGGCGAGCGGGCCTTGGGTCGTTTCCAGGGTGGTTCGGGCCTGTTCGGCGCCGAGGCCTGCCACGAGGTGGTCGTGAGCCCCGGCCCACGCGTTGGGCGGGCCGCTGGAGAGAGGCAAGCTATTCACAGGGGGCGGTGCGTCGCATGCTTCGAGTCCAGTTGCGATGAGTACCTGCCGGGCTGGGATAGCGGGGTAGCGGGTGCCGAGTGTCCCTTGGCGTTCGAACATCCCGAGCTGCACCCACCCCACGTACGGCTCCTCAGCAACGCGCGGCGGCTCGCCTTCTGCCCCGGTGAGCTGTCTGACCCCATCGAGGGCGACGGCACCGGCGGGCGGCCATCCGGTTTCGTTCTCCACCCACGGGATGGGCGCCAGCGACCAGTCGAGCACACTAGCTCGCGTCGAGGGCCGCGGAACTCGGGATGCTTCGCCCCGCAGCGACCACCGTACGTTCGGCGCCAGGCGTTGCGCGAGGTCGTGTTCAAATTTGCGCGGATCTGACAGAACTCCTTCGAGTGCCCGCGCAGCCCGGATGCCGGCAGCCGCTGTCTGTAGTTCGTTCTCGATAACTTCCTCGTCCGCAAGGTACGCGTCGGGGATGCGTCGACTGGACGGTGACCGGAGGTGGCTAATCTGCTGCCCGCCCCGTTCCCCGATGTCATCGGCCCGACCAGCGATCCCGTCGATGACTGCTTTACGGAGTCCCGGGGGCTCATTCGCGTCGCGGAGGCGGCCATCGAGGAACATGTTCACTAGTCCTTCAGCCCGCTCCTGGGGAGTTCCACGGGTCATTCGTGCCCTTTCAGCAGCTCGTGGAATGCGGCACGAACCTCCCGCGCGGGTTCGGTCGCGGGCGGGTTCGGAACCGGCCGTCCGTGCGCATCCAGGATTCGGGCGGCGAGCGCACGCACCGACAGCCAGTCCGTTCTGGCGAGACGGGTGAGCTCCGCCGCCATTGCCTCGGTCAGCTCGCCGGCCGGGAGGCACGCGCAGAGGATGTCGAGAAGCCACGTAGCGCGGCCGGCATCCAGCCCTGCCTCCAGCACGTGAATGAGCGCTGCCTGGCCGATGGTGGGTCGGCACGTCATCAACAGCGTGGTGGCGACGAGCGTTTGACGCAGGTCGGCTCGCATCGGCTGAGAAATCGTCGCGACCGCGAGCGTCGCCAAGGCGATGTCCAGGGACTCCTGGGCCTCGGGGCTGGTGGTGGGCCGGTACGTGTGGCCGTGACGTTCAGCCGTCCCCGGGAGCCGATGCTGGATGACAGGGAAGGCAGCCTCCCAGCAGCCGATCGCGGTTCCGCCAGGGGTGCCGGTCGGCCTCGCGGCGAACGCCGCGACAACAGCCTGCGTGACGCCGTAGGTGAGCCGTGCGTCAGCTTCGACGGTCCCGGCCACCGCTGCCGCGAGGGTCCGTTCCGCGGTCGCGGAGTCGAGGTCGTACGCTGCGGTCCATAGGTGAACTAGTCCCCGGCCGGCGAACGTGCGCCACCCTCCCCCGCCACGGATGCGAGTGTAGGCGAGGGTCAGGCAGTGGCTCGCGACCGTCTTCAGGGCGTCGGAAGTGCCGTCGCAGCGAACGGCGAGACCCTCACCGATGACGGCGAACATTTCGTTGTTGCTGGAGTACGAGGACACTTCACGGGCGATCTCGTCGATGAGCTGGATGCCGGCTTGTGCGCTATCGTTGCTGGTGGCTTCGATGATGCGCCACCCGATGGCGTTGGCGAGCGCGTCGATGTCCCACCGAGGTGCATCGCCGTTGTCGCGGTACTGCTTGAGCTCGTAGTCGCGTGCCGCGGCCACCGCACCTGTGCTGCCTTCGGGGATGACCGGGCGCTGGTCGTTGACGAGGCGCTGCAGCGTCTCGGTCGGGTCGTCCTTGGGGTCGGAGTCCCAAGAACGGCCCTGTTCCTTTTCGACTCGCGGCGTCCGTGCGCCAAACTCCGCGCCGCCGAGGCGAACGACTGCGCCGACCAGTTCGGGTGTCACCACCGACGTGGGCTGCTCGCGGGAGTACATCATCGCCTGGTCGTCGTAGGACGCTGCGATGTTGTTCGCCACGATGGTGAGCATCGCGTCGGTCTGAGGACTGGCGCTGGCCTCACCGTGGAGGCGGGTAAGCAGCTCCAGGTCGGTGCTCGGGCGACGCCAGTCAGTCCCGACAGTCAGTCGGAGCGCTGCAAGAACGACGGGGTCGGCGGTCGTGACCTGGTTCTCCAGGAGGTGCGTGTGTGCGGTGTGGACTCGGGCATCTTCGAACCCGAGGTCTGCTAGGAGGGTGTCGGCGCCGTCGATGGCTGCTGCGGTCGGGTCGATGGTTGCGGCCTTTTCCCACCAGGAGTTCACGAAGTGCGAGGTGTCGCGTCCGTCGGTGTGCTGACGAACCAGGTAGGTAAGGTCGGCGAGCTTCGCGAGGCACGCGCGTGCGGCATCAATGTCGACGGCGGCGAGGTCCTCGATGCTGTCGATGATTTCGGAGATGGTCGGGTCTTTGTGTCCGCCGTAGCTAGCGAACAGCAGGCACGCGCGCCTCCAGCATTCGTCGGCTTCGTCCGTGGCTCCGGCGGCGCAGCAGATGCGGGCGGTCGCTAGCTCGAAGCCGGCGGTGATGCTGTACTGAGTGTTGGTGTCGTGGCGGCGTTCGCGGATGATCTTCATCAGGGCATGGATCGCGGCGGCCCCGATGCGGCCGGAGACGCGGGACAGGATTTCGAGGAGGTCATTGGTCGCGAGCGGCCCGTTTTCGGGCAGCCCGAAATTGGTGGTCGTGGTGGTGCCGTCGCCGATGGCCATGAGGTGGCCGAGAACGGCGTCGAGATCGTCGCTCTGCACGACGGCGAGGGAACTCTCAATGGTTTCGTGGATGAGCGGATGGATGAAGTACAGGTCGCACGCCCGAGGGTTGCCGGTGAAGGGCTTCGCTTCCGCGGCCAGCTCTGCGAGCGCGACGAGGACGGCGGTGGATGCGGCGTCGGGTGCGGTGAGGCCTGTGGCGACGTCGTCTGCAATGCCGATGGTGGCGGCGGTGTAGCGCATCCAGGCGCGGAAGAAGCCGACACCTGTGAGCTGGCCTGCCAGTTTGAGCGGGATAGTCCGGTCGATTGCGTGCGCGAGCGTGAGGAGCCCGAGCCAGCGTTGAATGACGCCTTTGTCAGCGGTGGGCGCCGCGAGCACCCTCTCGGTGACGGTCCGGAGGCCTGATTCGAGGTCCGTGGTTCCGAGACCGGTGAGGACGTCGCTGGCGGGGATGCCGTGGCGCAGGTAGCCGGTGATGTCGAGCGCCGGTGCACGGGTCCACGCTTCCCTGGCGAGTTCCGTCCGGTCCGGCAGTCCAGGTGTCCCGGCAGCAGCAAGGTCGGCGAGCGTCAGGTACACCTGTGCTGCCTTGCCTGGGTCGGTCATTGCTGCGGCGACGGTCGGCATGAGGCCGGCTGGGAGGCCTGCGGTAAATACTCCGACGAGGTCGCCCATGGGGGTGCCGTGATCCTGTTCGAGGTTTTCGGCGACCTGTTCGGCCATGTCCGGCGGGATGTCGTCGCGCTGGCTGCGCAGCCTGAGCGCTCCGAGTTGGATGGCGAGGTGGAGAGTGCCGTCGCGGTCTGAGCTGTAAGTAGAGCGTTCGCGCTCGGCTTCGAAGTCCCGGGCTTCGATGTACGCCTTCCACGGAGCCGCTGCGCCGGCCCGGTCAACGGCCCGGCAGATGCGCAGCCCCCATCGTGACGGGAAGGCGGGCCGTCCTTCATACATGAGTCGCTCAGCGACGACGTCGGCGCCGAGGATGGACACCACGACGTCCGCGTACTCGATGACCGAGTCGGTCAGCGATTCGGTCTCGTAGGTGTCGATCGCCTTACGGGTCTCAACGCACCTGATCAGGACTGGCCAGTCGAGCCGAGTTTCACTTTCGCGGGCCACGACCCCAACCACCCGCAGGAGTGCCTCTGGCGGCTGGAACGCACAAATGCCTTCAGCTACGAACCCGGGCTGGATGAGGTCCGTGAGCTCGTCATAGCGGTCCAGCTGAGCGAGAAGGTCCGGTAGATGCCGGAACGCTCGCGCGTCGGTGAAGAACCCGCGGGCCGCCAGCCACGCGACTGCGCTCTCGCGGATTGATGCGACCCACTGTTCGTTCTTGTCGCGAAGGATGTGCCGGCTGAAGCTTTCGTGATGTATGCGCAGGCCGCCGAGGGCGGGTTGGGAGTTCAGCACGGGCGCGAGCGTTATAAGTGCCGGCGCTAGGAGCGGCTTTACCAGGGGCAGCATTTCGCCGAGCTCGTCCGCGGACACCGCGAAGTCGCATACGGCGAGAGTGCCGATGGCGAACTGCTGGTCGGCGGTCATCGCGCCGAGCAGGTACGCGTAGTAGGCGTCGACGTCGGTGGCCGTGTCGGGGACGAGACTGAGCCTGCGAACGATGTCGCTGACGGCGACTGGAGCGGTGTCGTCGGCGTCCAGCGGCGAGATGCGGGCCGCGTACCGGCACAAATATGTGGCATAGAGCGCGTTACCGCCAGAGCGGCCGTGGACGAGGTCGACGACGGCACGCTCATCGTCGGCATCGAGCGGCTCGCCCGCCGCGCCGAACAGCCCGTGCTTCTGCGCCAGGATTCTCACTTCATCCCACGACATGCGGGCCATCTGTATCGGCGCGCCCGTCGCCGGGTCAGCGTTATCGAGGTGCGGGCCTGGCTGGCTGGCGATCAGCATGCAAACGCCGGGCGGGAGGTCGATGGCGGCAAGCTCGTCAACCAGCAGACGGGAGGGGTCCCCCTGCTGGTTGGTGCGCCGGCCCAGCACTCGGTCGACATGGTCTAGGCCGTCGACGATGAGGAGCACGTTGCGCTGGGCGTGCCTGTCGCGGCAGGCCTGGACTGCGGCGGCAAGCGCCTCCTGGGTGGCCGCGAACCTCGGCCGCAGATCGATGGTCGCTTCGGGCACGATCTGTTCAAGCTGGCTCAGGAGACTCCCGACGACGACGTCGGCAAGGACGCGTTCGCTACGGTTGATGTCGGTGGCTCCGAGCCAGCAGTGGTGGCGGGCAACAATCCAGCCTGCATTCCGGTAAGTATCGGCGAGCTCTTCACACAGCCAGGACTTCCCGACCCCGGGTTCGCCGGCGACGACAACACGGCCACCACTGGCCGCGACGGCGTCGACGTGTCTGCGCACTTCGGCGGCGGCGCCGACGCGGGGCACGGCGACGGCCGCTTCGATGGGGTGTCCTTCGGTGACAGCACCGAAGTCGGTGGTAAGCCCGACCTGGGGTGAGACGCTTTCCCGGGCGACGTTCCCGTCAAGGGCACGGGCACCCGTGGCTGCGTGCGCGAGGGCGAGCGCTGCATGTTCGGGTGCGATGTGGACGTTAGGGATGCGGCCGGCTCCGAGTTCTTCGCTGACGCGACGCAGGAGTGCGCGCTCGCCCGGACCCGGGCTTCTGAAGTCGAGCGATGACGCCGGGGCGTTGGTGTCGACCGTGAGATGCTCGCACGCAGTCCGCACCTGCACGTCGGCGAGTCCGGCGACGAGCTTCCTCCAGGGATCTGCCTCCCGGATGGCCTGTGGATCGAACTTGAACCTGCGAGTGGTGACCCCCGGCAGAGGGTCGCCAGGATCGTACGCCGGATCGACGGGCTTAAGCACCGCGGCGAGGTCGTTATCGGGACTGCCATCTCGGACGAGGATCCGGTACATCGACCCGGGGTACTGGTCCAGGTCAGTAAGGAGGGCTCGGAACAGCAGGTCGAGCCGGAGGCTTCTCCCGTCTGCGGAGAAACTGTCCTTCGAGAGCTCGCGGTCCTGGCTGGTGTGCTTGATCTGGATTCGGACCCGTCGACCGGTCCGGTAGGCGATGGTCAAGTCATCGAACCGGTCACCCGTGAACCCTTTGGTATCGACCGTGACGGTATCGGCGGTGCCGAGCATCAGGTCGACGAGAGCGATGCCGGTAATGAGGTCCTGGTACGCGTAGCCGTGGTGCGTCGCCCTCAGATTCATTCGCGTCCTCCTGACGGGTCGAGACCCGGAGGCGGGCATGAGTAACGCCCCAGATGAGTCAATCGCACACAAGTTCGACACATTTACTTCACCACGTCTATGGCAAGCCAGGCCGCGAGCCCAGCGCCGAGGAGGGGCTGCCGGGCTGCTGTAGCGACGATGCGCAGGTCTCTTCGGTGTCCACGCCATCCAGCAGATGGTCAATCGGCACGACGGCAGGCCGGACGGGTGTGCAGCTGTACCCGCACCGGTTCCGGCACCACCTCAACCATACCGGGCTCAACCGCGGCGGTGCGGAAGGCGACGTGATGCAGCTCCGTCTGTGGCGAGGGCGGCAAGACAGGGCCGTCAATATCGGCGAACGCTTATGTCCACGGCTGCCCCACCCCCTTCGACGGCGATATAGCAATCGCCGGGTCCTGCTGTTCTCCCGCGTACGCCCCCTTGTGCCAAACCATGCGTCACCGAATAAGCGTGGAGGGCCGGTTTGTCAACGTGGTGATGACGTGGGGGAGGTGCCTGGCAGTGTCGGTAAAACGGCTCACGAGGAGGAATGCGCATGGCCGGGATTCGTGGCCCAAGTAGCTCTCAGGCGTGTCGTCTGGGGTGCGCGCCGATCGCCTAATCTGTCTTGGTGCCCAGCCTCCAGGCTGCCCATCGCGGGTATGAGTACCAGGATCTGCTGTCTGCATGCCGCCTGGTTGATCTCGTGCTGGGGACGCTTTCCGCTGCACACGTCGACGTCAAGCAAGTAGCCGACGACCGTTTTGACGATCTGACGATGCTCACGGTCGATGGCCGGCGCGAACGTACGCAGTTCAAGCACACCGACAACGACGACAAGCCGCTGGCGGTGGAGACCTTCACGACCGACGGACGTGATCTGCGGCTCGACCGTCTCGTGGCGGCAGCCGTCGCTGACCGGGAGGGTCCGGGCAACAGCGCTGCCGATCTTGCTTTCCGCATCGTCCTTCGGGATACCCGGCCTGAGGATGATGCACTGACTGCGGTGCTGGCGCCGGCCGACCCTGATCCGGGCCCTTTTGTCGCGGGTATGCAGACGCGGCGGCTGCGGTTCGACATTGACCGGCTCTGGCCGCTAGGACCGGGCCAAACCGGAGCGGGGGCGAGATCAGGACGTTCCCGGTTTGCGTTCCTCCGTTCCGGACCGAAGGCCGTTGAACGGGCGGACCTGGCGTGGCTATGTGAGCGTCTGATCGTCGAGGTTGAGGCGCCCAGGTCGACCGGAGACATGCTTGAGCCAGGACCGGCAGAACGGATTCTCCTGACGAGGGTCCGGGCCGAGGTCGGTGCGGAGTCTTATCCCAACGCGGACCGGTCAGCGGAGGATGTAGCCGAAGCGTTCGCGACATTTGCGCGGCAAGCGCGCCAGGGACTCAGCACGCCAACGACTGAAGCCATACTTCAGCGCGCACACCTCAGGCGAGATTTCGGAGCCGTATCCCGGGCCCACCCTGTTGACCGGTCGGTCGAAGTGGCCCGCCCGACGACCGTGGCTGACGTTCATACCGCCGCGGAGCAAGCGGCGGCGCAGGGTGTTCCGCTGGTAGTCACAGGGCCGCCAGGCCAGGGCAAGTCCTGGGCTTGTGACCAGCTTGTCCGGGCCCTGATCTCGGCCGGCTGGCTGGTCGCTGAGCACTACTGCTACCTCAACGACACCCTTGATGAGCGCGATGAGCGCGTGCAGGCCGAGACTGTCTTCGGCAGTTTGCTGTGGCAGCTGGCGGAGGCCGATCCGAGTCTGGTGGAGGATCAACGGCCGCGGTATGCCGCGGACGATGTGGCGCTGGCCAGCGCTGTCACGCGTGCTGTGCGGGCCCAGCCCGGCCGCCGGATCGCCCTGGTTGTCGATGGCCTTGATCATGTCGCGAGGATCGTGCCGTCCCGCCCCGGCGCCGATCCTTCCGCAGCGGTGGCCACCGCACTGGCCGCCCTTGATATTCCGGCTGGCGCCGTCCTGATCGTGCTGAGCCAGCCCGGCGAGCACCTTGCGCCGCTGCAGGACGCTGGCGCCCGCAATGTTGAGATCCCCCGCCTGACGGAAACGGAACTTGGCGTGCTGGCGGCGAACCTCGGCGTAGTCGCCGGTCCCGGTACCACGGACCCGATCGTCGAGCAGCAGCGGACCGATGACTTCCTTGCGGTACTGGGGGAACGGTCCCGCGGCAACGCTCTTTACGCCACTTACCTTTGCCGGGAAGTCCTGGCGCGTCCCCATGCGGAGGCTGATCCGGAGGCCGCCCTTTACGCGCTTCCGCCGTTCGACGGCACCCTGGAGAACTACTACACCCACCTGACCGTCACGCTTGGACCCAGTTCGGGCGTAGCGGACGTCATCGGCCTGCTCGATTTCCCGGTCAACAGAGCCGAGCTAGCAGAAATGAGGCCGGACCTTGCGCACCGGCTGGACGAGGCGCTCGTCACGCTGGCGCCCGTCCTGGCCGAACGGGCGGCCCAGGGCGGACTACGGGTATACCACGAATCCTTCTCGCGCTTTCTGCGGCGGAGAATCGAGAGCAATCCGGGTGCGATGGCGGCCAATCTCCGGTTCGTCATCGACTGGCTCACCGCTCGGGGTTTCTACCGCGACGAGCGGGCGTTCCGGTTCCTGCTGCCGACGCTGGCCGCAGCCGGACGCGACCAGGAGGTGCTCGATCTGGTCGATGTCTACTTCGCTGCCGATGCCGTGGCTGGCGGACATCCGGCGTCGGCCATTGCCGCCAACCTCGCAGTCGCGACCAGCTGCGCCGGACGTCTGGGCGCACTGCCCGCGTTGACCCGTTGCGTCGAGCTGGCCCGCGCGGCCCAGTGCTTCGAGGACGAACGCCTGGACTCCGCGATAGTGGACTACGTCGACGTGCCGGTGGCGCTGCTTGGGGGCGAGGAATTCGCCAGCAGGCTGATGTTCGACGGCAAGATAGCTGTACCCGCGAGAGCCGGACTCCAACTGTGCGCCGCCATCGATGCTGCGGGCGTGGTGGCTCCATGGCAGGACTACCTGCCCGCCTTCGCAAAGTGGCAGGCAGCCGACAACACGTCCTACGGACCTGAATCCAGCCGAGCAGTCGCGCTGGCCTGGGTACGGGGACAGCTACGGCACGTGCCGGCCGGCGACACAGGTGCTCAGACACAACATGCTCGCATCGCCCGCTACCTCAACGAGACCGGCCTTCCGCCCGATGATGTCATCCCCATCGTCGCCGACGTGATCGGTGTCCAGTTCGCAGTGGAGCTCGTAAATCACCTGGCCAGCCCTGCGGCGGCAGCGCTCTCCCTTGCCGAAGTCGCCGGTCACTCGACCGATCCAAGCGACAGGGGCCTGATCGCGCGGCTGGTCCTGCTCGCGACACAGCAGTACGCGCCGGGTAGCGTCCACCGCCTGATTGCGCTCGGCGCCGCACTCGGCG
>Ga0335072_10016056_pt1 | contig 10618 bp, 11 predicted proteins | sample Lox_Sample_21_FD_206725 | JGI IMG/M metagenome (GOLD analysis project Ga0335072, IMG submission 206725) | Soil microbial communities from Loxahatchee National Wildlife Refuge, Florida, United States - Lox_Sample_2.1 | ecosystem: Environmental > Terrestrial > Soil > Wetlands | place: USA... | reverse complement strand
CACTGCGGCCCCGGGCGGGCGGCATTAGATCCGCTCCAGACCGCTGAAGAAGAAATCGCTTTCGATCCGGGCATTGGCGTCACTGTCGCTGCCGTGGATTGCATTTTCCCCGACGGATGCGGCATATAGCTTCCGGATAGTACCTTTCTCCGCTTTGGCCGGATCGGTAGCTCCGATCAACCGGCGGAAATCGGCGACGGCGTTTTCCTTTTCCAGGATCGCCGCAACAATCGGCCCGCTGCTCATGAAATCCACCAGCTCGCCGTAGAACGGCCGGGCCTTGTGAACTTCGTAAAATTCACCCGCCTTTTCCTTCGTCAGCCGGGTCAGTTTCATCGCCACGATAGCAAAGCCGCTTTTCTGGATCTGATCGATGATGGCGCCGGAATGGCCCTTGGAAAAGGCATCCGGCTTGATCATGGTAAAGGTTCGATTGCTCATAATTCCTGTTTTTGAAGGGGCTCCGCCCGTTTTTGGCCCGCAAATGTATGATATTCCCGCGAACAACATTTACTTGGCCATTGGGATTTAATTCCGCAACTTTGCAGCCGTTTTAACTATGGCGCCCATCGAAGAATTATATCCCTTACTGAGCCGTCCGCAAAAAGTGGTCATCATCATGCACCAGAAACCGGATGCCGATGCGATGGGCTCTTCACTCGGGCTTTGTCATTTTCTGCGGCTGCTGGGGCACGAGCCGACCGTTATCTCCCCCACCAACTGGGCCGAATGGCTGAAGTGGATGCCGGGAGCAGGTAACGTCATCGATTATGAGTTCAGCACGGAAAAGGCAAACGCCGTGCTCGAAAAGGCCGGGTGGGTATTTTGTCTGGATTTCAATACCTTAGCCCGGACCCGCAATATGGCTCCCCGCCTGCGCAAGACCGATGCTACCCGGATCCTCATCGATCATCATCAGCAGCCCGAAGCCGACTGGTTCGACTATGGCATCAGCGATACCGAAAAGAGCTCGACCAGCGAAATGGTCTACGACTTCATCGTCGGATCCGGCCATGCCGGCCTCATCGATATCGATATCGCTGCCTGCCTTTATGCGGGGGTTATGAGCGATACCGGATCGTTTCGGTTCCCCGGAGCAACGGCCGCCGTACATCGCATGGTTGGCGCCCTCAAGGATACGGGTCTCAACCACACGCTGATCCACGAGCACCTCTTCGATAACTTCCTCGAGAACCGGCTTCGCTTCACAGGCTTTGTGCTGCAGAACCGCATGGAGATCTTCTACGAACACAATGCAGCGCTGATCGCCATCCCCTGGAAGGACCTCGTACGTTATGAGATCAAGACCGGCGATACCGAAGGCCTTGTCAACTATCCCCTCACTATCCAGGGCATACGCATGGCAGCGCTGATCATCGATCGCGACGAAGAAGTGAAATGCTCCTTCCGGAGCAAGGGGGATTTCGACGTGAATGTCTTCGCGCGTAAATATTTCGAAGGCGGCGGCCACGTCAACGCCGCCGGCGGCAGGAGCAGCGAAACGCTGGAAGCGACCGTCCAGCGCTTTGTCAACGCCTTAAAGGAAAATTCATCACAACTACAATAATTTCATCAGAATGAAAACCATCTCGAAGTATCTGCTGATTAGCCTGGCGCTGCTGGGAGCAGTCGCCTGTTCTAATTCAGATTTCAAAAAGACCAAAAGCGGCCTGATGTATAAGATCATCTCGGATGGCAAAGGGGCACCCGCTAAAAGAGGAGATTTCCTTAAAATGCAGCTGATGCAGAAGTTGCGGGACACCGTACTTTATTCCAGCTATGGCAGTTTTCCTTTCTATATCCCCGTAGACAGTCCCCGGCCCGTCTATAGCCCGACGGAGATCTTCACCCAGCTCCGCAAGGGCGACAGCGCCGTGGCTATTCTCCTCGTCGACAGCCTCATCCGCAAATCAAGCGGCCAGTTCCAGATGCCTCCCTTTATGAAACGGAAGGACAAGATCACGCTCACCTTCAAGGTTCTGGATATCTTTCCGGGCCAATCTGAAATGCTGGCCGACCGCAAGCTCGAGGCCGACAAGGAGAAAGACCGTGAAGTACATGCAGTTGAGAAATACCTCGCCGACAGTAATATCCACGCCACCAGGACCGAATCCGGTGTTTATGTCGTGGTCAGGGACCCCGGCAGCGGCCCGCAGGTCGATAGCGGAAAACAGGTTTTGGTACACTATACCGGCAAGCTCCTCCCCTCCGGAAAAGTATTCGAATCCAATATGACGGGGCCCGGCAACGAACCGCTGAAGTTCGTGATCGGCCGTCACATGGTCATCCCCGGCTGGGAAGACGGGCTGAAGCAATTCCATCAGGGCGGTAAAGGGACCCTCTATATCCCCGCATTCCTGGCCTATGACCAACGCCCCGGACCCGGCCACACGGCATACGAGAACCTGATCTTCGACGTGGTGGTAGACAGCGTGCGGAACGCTCCTCCACCCCCCGCTCCGCGCCCCGGCATGCCGGTAGCGCCGAAGATCAGGCCCGGCACCTATCCGATCCATCCGGCGCCCCATAAATAGCCGCCACCAACGTCACAACCTCCCGCGCCTCCTTCGGATCATGTACCCGGAGGATGTTCGCGCCGTTTAGCAGTCCCAGCGTATGCAGCACTGTGCTGCCATTCAGCGCCTCGCCGGCACTCAGCCCAAGCGTCCGATAGATGGTGGACTTGCGCGAAACGCCCAGCAGCAGCGGCCTGCCGCACATGCGCAGGAGCGGGAGCTGACGCAGGATCTGGAAGTTGTGGCCGGATGTCTTGGCAAATCCGAAACCCGGATCGAGGATCACATCGTGAATACCTGCCCGACGACAGGCTTCAATGCGTTCAATAAAATAATCCAGCACCGCCGTAACGACATTCTCATAGTGCGCCTCGCGGTTCATCGTCGCCGGCGTCCCCTTCATGTGCATGCAGACATAGGGTACCCGCAGCCGCCCCACGGTCTCCAGCATGGCCGCGTCCATCGCCCCGCCGCTGACATCATTGACGATGCCGGCGCCTGCCTCGACCGCCAATGCCGCCACCCGTGCATGCCAGGTATCGACGGACAGGACGACCTCCGGCCATTCCCGATGCAGCCGCCCGATGGCGGTCACCACCCGGCGCTGCTCCTCGTCCGCGCCGACGATTTCGGCCCCCGGCCGCGTGCTCTGCCCGCCGATATCCAGCCAGTCGGCCCCCTGGTCGATCAGCCGCCCTGCCTGACGCAATAAGGCATCCTCGTCAGCTACGCGGCTGCCGCTGTAGAAGGAATCCTCCGTCCTGTTGAGGATTCCCATGATCATAGGTCTGTCGATCTTTAATAATTTCCCCCGGGTATTGAGTGTCCACATCCTGCTGGCGGTTTATCTTTACATAAAATTCAGGAATTTGATCATCATGGAGAAATCAACCCCCGTGAAAAATACGGACCGGCAATACGAACAGGCTGTAGAGGCGTGCAAGGATATCTTTCTCAAAAAGACCCGCGACTACGGCACCTCCTGGCGCGTACTCCGCACCATCTCGATCGCCGACCAGCTGTACATCAAAGCCCGCCGCATCCGGACCCTCCAGGAAACACAGGAGACCAGGGTAGGGGAGGACAAAAAAGGCGAGTTCATGGCGATGGTCAACTACGGCGTGATCGGCCTCATCCAGCTGACGATGGGCGCCGATACCCCCCAGGAGCTGGACCCCGAAGAAGCCGGACGCCTGTTCGCCGTACAAATCGCCTCGGCGCGTTCCGTCATGCGCGACAAGAACCATGACTATGGCGAAGCCTGGCGCGAGATGAGCCAGGAAAGTTTTGTCGACCTGATCCTCATGAAGATCCTCCGGATACGCCAGATCGCGGCCAACGACGGCGCCACCCTGATCAGCGAGGGGATCGATTCCAATTATATCGATATCATCAACTATTCGCTTTTCGCGCTCATCCTCATCGGTGAGGGAAAACATTCCGCATGAAAATCCTGATCTCCATTGTCCGAATCCTGGTAGGCGTGCTGTTTATTTTTTCGGGCCTCGTCAAGGCCGACGACCCGCTGGGCCTCAGCTATAAGATGCAGGAGTTCTTTGATGTCTGGAACTTCCATTGGTTCGACAATATCACCCTGGCCTTCTCTATCCTGATGATCGTCTTCGAGATCGTGGCCGGCGTGGCCCTGCTGCTGGGCTGGCGCATCCGGCTCTTCAGCTGGCTCCTGCTCCTGCTCATCATCTTTTTTACTTTCCTTACCGGCTATGCCTTTCTGTCTGGAAAGGTGCGGGAATGCGGCTGCTTTGGCGACTGTATCCCGCTTACCGCCGGTGAATCCTTTGCCAAAGACCTCATTCTGCTGGTCCTTATCGTCTTCCTCTTCGGCGTCCGTAACCGCATCAAACCGATCCTGCCGCCGACGGCAGGCGCCGCCGTCTTTATCGGTGCAACGATCTTCTCCTTCCTCTTTCAGTGGTACGTCCTTGTCCACCTGCCCGTGGTGGACTGTCTGCCGTATAAGGTGGGGACGAACATCCCCGACAAAATGAAGCCGCCTCCCGGCTCCGTCCCGGACAGCACGGTGATCACGATGGTTTATGAGAAGGACGGCAAACGCATCGAATTCGACGCGACCCATTTCCCCACCGATTTCAATGACAGCACCTATCACTTCGTCAGCCGGTACGACAAGCTGATCCGCGAAGGCAACGCCATCCCGCCGATCAAGGACTTTGTCCTGACGACCGGCGACAATACGGATACAACCGATGCCGTTTTGGGCCTCCGGGGGTTCAAATTGCTCATCTTCATGAAAGAGGTGACCGACTATCATGCCGCCTACAATAAAGACCTGAGTGTGATCCTGACCATGGCAAAAGCCAAACAGATGCCGGTCTTTTTTATTACCGCGGAATATGACAATATGACGAACTGGGTTGCCCAACAGGGACTGAAGGGCCAGGTCACGGTGCTGAAATGCGACGGCACGGCGATCAAGACCGCGGCCCGAGCCAACCCGACGCTCTATCTGCTGAAAGGCGGCAACATCCTCGGAAAATGGAGTTCTGCCGATTTCAGGAAGGCGATCCCGGCCGTCAACGAACTCCCGAACCAACCATGATCAAAACCATCCGGCCATGATCCGCTATTTCTTTCGCCGATTGGGCTATGGCCTCCTGGTCCTTATGGGTGTCGTTTTCGCCGTCTTCTTCCTCTTTCAGGGATTCGGCGACCCGTCCCGCCTCATGATCGGGCAGCGCGCCGACGCTGCAACCCAGGACAATATCCGGAAGGAATTATACCTCGACCAGCCCCGCTGGAAACAGTTCGTGTTCTATTTGGATGATATCTCGCCCATAGGCATCCACTCGCGGACAGAGATAGCCCGCAAGGGCCTGAAAGGCATCTTTATCGGCGGCTCCAACGATTCCTCATTGGTTCTTGCTATCAAATGGCCCTATCTGCGCCGGTCCTATCAGTCCGGACGCGAGGTTTGGGATATCCTGATGCAGGCCCTTCCACGGACTATCCTGCTGGCCTTCGCAGCCATGCTCCTTGCCACCATTGGCGGCATCAGCCTTGGAGTACTCGCTGCCGTCCGGAAGGATACCTGGCTGGATACCTCGGCCATCTTTGTCAGCGTGATCGGGATCTCCGCGCCGTCTTTCTTTATGGGGATCGTTATTGCCTATGTATTCGGCTTTGTGTTCAGCAGCTTCACCGGCCTCCATATGACCGGTACGCTCGTTGACACCGATCCGTTTACCGGGCGTCATCTGGAGCTGCAGAACCTCATTCTGCCTGCGTTTACATTGGGCATCCGTCCCATGGCCATTATCGCCCAGCTGACCCGCGGCGCCCTGCTCGACGTACTCGACCAGGATTACATCCGTACGGCCTATGCCAAAGGCCTCCCGCGCCGCGTCGTGATCTGGAAGCACGGCCTGCGCAACGCGCTGAACCCGGTAATCACGGCGATCACGGGATGGTTCGCCGAACTGCTGGCCGGCGCCTTTTTCGTGGAATATATCTTTGGCTGGCAAGGCATCGGAAAAGTAACGGTCGATGCCCTGGAGAACCTGGACTTCCCCGTCGTCATGGGATCGGTCCTCGTAACGTCTTTCTTTTTTATCGTGGTGGGCGTGCTTTCCGACCTGCTCTACGGCTGGATAGATCCCCGCGTCCGGCTTGCCGCCCACTGACCGCGGGCGGACCTCACCTGATGACTACCTCTTTGATCACGACCTCTCCCAACGCCTCATTTACCCGCCGCAGGATCGCGTCTTTCTGATACAACAACTCCTGCCGCAGCGGCGCAATCGCCGTATCGATATACAAGGTCTGCCCGTGGATGCTGATCTTATCGGTATATCGCGCTACCGTCTTGCCCATGATCTGCTCCCAGACCTCTTCGATCTGTAAAGCCTGGATCGACCCTTTCAGCTGACTTTGATGAAGGAATTTTCGTAATGCGTCGCCTAGCGAATATTCACCCATAGGCGCAAGTTAGGAAAAGCTTTTAGAGTAGCCAGCATGAGGAGCGCGCCGGTTATGCACATCAGTAACAGGTACAGCACCGGCTTCCTGCGGGTCCGTGGCCGCGGCTGCCGCACCGGCGAAAGCCCATGCAAAATAATTTGTTTACGCGATTCATATTGGGGAAGGACACCGGCAATCAGATTATAGCCGGTTTCACTGAACATCCAGTCTCTTGCGCAAAAGAAAAGCGGTTGGGTCGTCGGCGCTTTCGCCTCCATTTCCAGCGACTTCTTCAACAGATCGGCAGCATATAGCCGAAGCCCTTCTTTGTTTGCCTTGATGACGCCAAATTCTCCGCTGTCGTCAACAGAATAGGAAAAATAGGCGCTCTCCGGGTCGTTCGTCTCCTCTATCTCACGGATAGATGTCTCAAGGTCGGATGACATAGCAATCAATTTTATCCAGGAGTTTTCAATGTGTGTCGGTAAATTTAGATTTTTTTAGTTAGTACGCCAACTAAATCGCTAAAAAAATTACATGTTTCTGCTGCCGGTCAGGTTCTACAGGCTGATAACAGGTTCTACAGGCTGATAAGTTGATAAGAGACCCCCAACCCGTCCAGCTCCCCGCGGATCCGGTCCGCATGCGTATCCGTGATAAAGATCTGCCCGTCATCCTGCACACAAACCCGATCCAGCAGGTTCCGCATGCGCAATTCGTCCAGTTTCTCAAACACGTCGTCCAGCAACAGGAGCGGTGAGAACCCCTTATCCCGCTTCAGCGTCTCATACTCCGCGAGTTTTAAGGCAAAAAGCAGGCTCTTCCGCTGTCCCTGCGACGCCATTGTCTTGAAAGGCAGATCGGCATATGCCAGCCCGATATCGTCCCGATGGACGCCCACGCCCGTTCGCTGCAGCGCGAGATCGCGATCCACCCCCTGCCGCAGGAGCTCGGCAAACCCGCCATACAAAAGCTGACTTTCATATCCCAGCGAGATCGGCTCATCAACGCCTGCGATCAGCATGTAATACCGACCCGCCAGGGGCAGGAACTCCCGCAGGAACTGCCGCCGCCGCTCAAAAATGGGTTCCCCCGCACGGACCAGCTGCCCGTCGTATACTTCCAGCAATCCCCGGTCAGTGAGCCGTCCGGCCCGGGATTTAAGGAACCCGTTTCGTTGCTGCAGGATCTTGTTGTACTCGATAAGCTGCTGGAGATACCAGGCGTCCAACTGCGACAGCAACGCATCCAGGAACCGCCGCCGCTCTTCACTGGCGCCCGTAACGATCTCAATATCGTCGGGAGCGATAATAACGCAGGGGAACCGGCCGATGTGGCGGGAGAACTTCTCATAGGCCACCCCGTCAGCCAGGAACTCTTTTTTCCCGGTTTCGCGAAGGATGCACACCACCGGGGTGGTTATGCCCTCCCGGTCTATCCGTCCTTCCAGCCGGAAGCCCGTGGCACCGCGGTGGACGGCCTGCTGATCTGAACGCCCAAAATAACTTTTGGTGAAACACAGGTAATACAAAGCATCCAGCAGGTTGGTCTTGCCGACCCCGTTGTTCCCGCAAATGCCGACGATCCTTTCCTCAAACGTGAAGGAGGCCCGGGAATAGTTCTTGAACTGAAGGAGGGATATATCCTGGATGCGGAGCAACGGTTCGACAAAATTAGGCTGCAAAGTATTATCTTTCCGCTAAACAATACTGCTATGCGAAAAGTTTCGATCCTGGTGACCGTCGCTTTCCTTATTCCGGCCCTTATCCGCGCCCAGAGCACCGAGACAATCGATACTGCCACCCTTAACCGCATCCGGCTGGAAGGCCTCGAACATTCCCGGATCCCCTGGATCGCCCATGAGCTCACCGACGTAATAGGCCCGCGCCTGACCAACTCCCCCGGCTGGCATCACGCCGCGGCGTGGGTCGTAGAGACCCTGAAGGACTGGGGGCTGACCAAAGCCACCGTCGAACCCTGGGGCGAATTCGGTTCGGGCTGGTCTGCGGAAAAGACCAGCCTTTCGATGCGCACTCCCTACTACAGCCCGCTGATCGCCTATGCCGTTCCCTGGAGCGGGAGCACTCACGGCCCCGTCTCGGGCTCTACTTTCATCGTCGAACAGATGGATTCCGCCTGGATCGCCGGACACCTGGCCCGGATGAAAGGAAAGGTGCTCCTGCTGCCCGTCCGGGATACCACCGACCCTCCCCGTTTTCGTCCGGACGCGGAACGCTATTCCGACAGCGCCCTTGCCGCCATTGGCGATACCTATATGATCGGCCGCGCCGAGATCCGGGCCATTCTTCCGATGTTCACGCGGATGATGACCGTCTCCAAAATGGTTCGGAACAGCGGGGCCCTCGCCGTGCTGAGCAACAACGGCGGCCGGGACGGAACCGTGTTCGTCCAGAGTTTTATCGGCTACCGGAAGCAGGACGAAGCCGCCCTGGCCCTGCCTGGCCTGGAAGTGGCCAAAGAGGACATGCTTCGACTGATCCGACTGACCCGCGATGGCCTGCCCGTTACCGTCGAGCTCCAGAGTGATACCCGCCTCTACGACCAGGATCTGACCGGACATGATGTCGTCGCCGAGATCCCCGGGACCGACCCCACCCTGAAGGCGGAAGTCGTCATGCTCGGCGGCCATCTCGACTCCTGGACCGGTGCGACGGGCGCCACCGATAACGGCGCGGGCTGTATCGTCGCTATGGAAGCCGTGCGCATCCTCAAGACCCTGGGCATCCAGCCCCGGAGGACCATCCGCATCGCCCTCTGGGATGGGGAGGAACAAGGGCTGCTGGGATCATTCGGGTATGTAAAAAAACATTTTGGCGACCCCAAGGATATGAACCTCAAACCCGAAGCGGCAAAAATCTCCGCCTACTACAACCTGGACAACGGCACCGGAAAGATCAGGGGTATCTTCGCTCAGGGCAACAACAAAGCCGCCGACATCTTCCGCCAATGGTTCGTACCCTTCAAGGATCTCGGCGCCACCACCGTTACCCTCCATAATACGGGGTCGACGGACCACCTGTGCTTTGATGCTGTCGGCATCCCCGGCTTTGAGTTCATCCAGGATCCCATAGACTACGAGACCCGGACCCATCACAGCAACGAAGACAATTATGACCATCTCGTCATGGATGACCTCGAGCAGGCAGCGGTCATTGAGGCCGGCTTTGTCTATCTCACCGCCATGCGGGACAAGATGATCCCCCGCAAACCGTTGCCGAAGCCCGAAAAATTCATCTTCGACGGTCTTATCCCCTAAATGCCATATATTTGCACCCTCGATTTAATGTCTGGCCTTCGGCCACCGGACCGTAGTCCGGGTTATAAAAAATTGAAATATAGTGGCCACCACCAAGTTTTCAAAAGAGACCTACCTGTACTGGTATGAACTGATGCAGCTCATCCGCCAGTTCGAGTTGACAGCAGAAGAGAAATATAAAATGGAAGGCAAGATCCGCGGTTTCTTCCATGCCTATGTCGGCCAGGAAGCCATCGCCGCGGGCTGCATGACGGCCACCAGACCGGATGATCCTTTTATTACCGCCTATCGTGACCACGGCCTGGCCCTCTCCAAAGGCGTTCACGCCAATGCCTGTATGGCGGAACTCTACGGAAAAGCCACCGGCGCAGCGAAAGGGAAGGGGGGGAGCATGCACTTTTTCGGGGTCGACGTCAAGTTCTTCGGCGGCCATGGTATCGTCGGCGCACAGATCGGTACCGGCGCCGGACTTGCCTTTGCAGAAAAATACAAAGGGACGGACAATGTCGTCCTGACCTTCTTCGGCGACGGCGCCGCCAGGCAGGGCATGCTGCATGAAGTCTTCAACCTGGCCATGCTCTGGAAGCTCCCCGTTGTATTCATCTGCGAGAACAACAACTACGCCATGGGCACGTCCGTCGAACGGACTTCCAATGTGGTCGATATCTACAAACTTGCCGATGCCTACGAGATGCCCGCCGACTCGATCGATGGCATGAGCGCTGAGGCGGTGCATGACGCCGTGACCCGGGCCATCAAACGCGCCCGCCAGGGTGACGGCCCGACCCTTCTGGAGATCAAGACCTACCGGTATAAAGGTCACTCCATCTCCGACCCCCAGAAATACCGCACCAAGGAAGAAGTGGACGAATACAAGGCCAAGGAC
>Ga0335072_10016055_pt1 | contig 10618 bp, 9 predicted proteins | sample Lox_Sample_21_FD_206725 | JGI IMG/M metagenome (GOLD analysis project Ga0335072, IMG submission 206725) | Soil microbial communities from Loxahatchee National Wildlife Refuge, Florida, United States - Lox_Sample_2.1 | ecosystem: Environmental > Terrestrial > Soil > Wetlands | place: USA: Florida... | reverse complement strand
CTCGGGAACAACACCCCGATTTCGCCCAACCGCTAAGCGCCATTCGCCAACTATGCCGCGAAGCGCGCGACGCCGCGCGCCTTCTCGCGACGCTGCCGGCAGCACGGTTCGATGAGATGCTCGACGAAATCGCCACGCAGCTTGAAAGGGAGGCTCCCGCTATTTTCGAGGCCAATAAGAAGGATATCGCCGCCGCCGAAGAAGCCGGACTCACCAAGGCGGTGATTGACCGTCTCCGCATCACGGAAAAGTCGCTGGCCGCGATGGTCACTGGAGTGCGCCAAGTGCGCGCGTTGCCCCAGCCGCTTGGACAAAAAATCGCCGAATGGGAACGGCCAAACGGAATCAAGATTTCGAAAATCCGCGTCCCCATCGGCGTCATTGCCATCATCTACGAGTCGCGTCCCAATGTCACCATCGACGCCGCCGTCCTCTGCCTCAAAACCGGCAATGCCACTGTTCTGCGGGGAGGGAAGGAAGCGATCCATTCCAATCGGGCGCTCGTCGCCATTCTCCAGAAATGCGTGTCTCTTCCCAAAGGCGCCGTCCAGCTCGTCGACAACACCGACCGCGCCCTCGTCCCCTACCTTTGCCGTCAGAGCGATTTCATCGACCTGATCATTCCGCGGGGCGGCCACAGTCTGATCGAAACGGTTGTGGCCGAATCGCGCATTCCCGTGATCAAGCACGCCCACGGCGTCTGCTCCGTCTTCGTCCATGAAAAGGCCGATCTCGACATGGCCGAAAAAATCATCCTCAACGCCAAGGTCCAGCGCCCCGGCGTTTGCAACGCCATCGAGACGCTCCTCATCGACCGTGCCATTGCCGACAAATTCACGCCCCGGATTATCGCCGCGCTCGCCCAAGCGGGCGTCGAAATTCGTGGCGATCAGAACGTAATCGCAACATCTCTTCGATCGTACCTGGGAGCCGCGGATGACCAACAGTTTCTCAGCGACTTGGCATCTGCCCGTTCCCGCGGCGATGAAGAGGCGGTAAAAACGTTACTTAAAAATATCAAACCTAAACCGGATGATACGAGAGAGCCTGTGAAACTTGGGCTGGCCACGGAAGCCGATTGGACCACCGAATATCTCGACCTGATCCTGGCCGTGCGCATCGTCGGCGGCCTCGATGGCGCGCTCGAGCATCTCGCCCATTACAGCTCACACCATTCGGACGCGATTGTCACCGAGGACGCCGCCAGCGCGGAGCGCTACCTGAACGAGGTCGATTCCGCCACCGTCTACTGGAACGCCTCCACCCGCTTTACCGACGGCGGCGAATTTGGCTTCGGTGCGGAAATCGGCATTAGTACCGACAAGCTCCATGCCCGCGGCCCCATGGGACTTGAAGAACTCACGTCGTACAAATTTGTTATCCGCGGCAATGGGCAGGTTCGGGGCTAATGGCAGTTGTCTCCCCAAAACGCCCCACGCTAACCTCTTCATGACCGATCTCGAACGCGCCCGCTATGTGCGGGATCACCTGCCTGCCGAGGGGCTTTTTGCCGAAAAGACTTGGCGCCTAGCGCCGCGCCCTTTCGCCCTCAGCCCGGTTCATCTCGAACTGCTCGAAAAGCTCGGCCTCGTCCTTCACCATTTCAACACCGCCTGTAACCTTCTTTATCGCCAGAGCGCCGCGGGCAAGGCGCATCCATGGGTTGCGCCGCTCCTCGATGCCGGCAAGCCGCCGGAACTCATCGCTCTTTCGCGTCATGACAAAGTCAAGGGTCAGGTCCCCGCCATCATCCGCCCCGACCTTATTCTCACCGAAGAAGGGTTTGCGCTCAGTGAACTCGATTCCGTTCCCGGCGGCATCGGTCTCACCGCTTGGCTTTCCGAAACCTATACCGCGCTTGGGGAAAACGTTCCCGGGGGCGCCGATGGCATGCGCCAGGGATTCGAATCGGTCCTTAACGGCGGCGAAGTCCTCATTTCCCAGGAGAGCGCCACCTATCGCCCGGAAATGGAATGGCTCGTTGGCGCCGATCGCGTTTGCTCGGTCGAAGATTACACTTCCAGCGGCAAGCCGGCCTATCGCTTCTTTGAAGCCTTCGATTATCCGAGTCTCTCCAGGTTCAAGAAAGCCTGGCAGCCGGGCCAGCCGCTCACCCCTCCCCTCAAACCTTATCTTGAAGAAAAATTATGGCTCGCCCTTTTTTGGTCGCGCCCGCTTCAGGAATTTTGGCGGCAAGAGATCGGCGAGAAGGGACAAAAATTTCTCCAACGGGTGATACCCTATTCGTGGGTGCTCGATCCCACGCCGCTTCCGCCTCATGCCGTCATTCCCGAACTCGGCATTCAATCGTGGCATGAAATGGAACGCTTCAGCCAGAAGCAGCGCGAGCTCGTTCTGAAAATCTCCGGCTTCTCCCCGCTCGCCTGGGGCGCGCGCGGCGTCTACGTCGGTTCCGATTTATCCGCGGAACAGTGGGTCGAACAGGTCCGGCTTGGCCTGGCCGAATTTTCCACCCATCCGCGTCTCCTCCAGCGCTTCGTCAAAGGCGCTCTGGCCAAACAGGATTACGCGGCCGAAAACGGTGAGATGGTTGCTTTAACCGGCCGCGCCCGTATCTGCCCCTATTATTTTATTGTCAACGGCCGCGTCAGTCTCGGGGGTGTTCTCTCCACCCTTGTGCCCTCCGATAAAAAATTGATCCATGGAATGCGGGATGCGATTTTAAGTCCGGTCATGGCGCAATGACACCTCATCGGCGGCGGCGACCGGCCACCGCTGGATAGCCTCTACTTGAACAAAAGCTGTCCCTCTCCCGCATCCAATTCCGCCATCGCGCCTTGCGGCGCCATGATTTGTTCCACCATATGACCAATCGGCGCGCCCGAGACGCACGGCACGCCGGCCCGCTCCGCCTCCCGTTGCAAGCAAGCCGCAATCCGGACCCGCTCTTCGGCATCGGTATGATCGAATTGGCCCAGAACCAGCCCCGCGATTTGGGGAAGAATTCCCGCCAGTCGCAAATGGGTGAACATTCCGTCCACGCGATAGGCCTTCTCTCCCGTATCCTCAAGAAAGAGAACCGCGCCACGAAAATCGGGCGCATAGGGCGTCCCGATCAACCGCAACAGGCAGGTCATGTTGCCGCCAAGCAGGCGCCCCCTCACACGGCCCGGCCTCACCGTCTTGAGCGCTTTGGCATAGGTATCGCCGCGCGCAAAGAGGACTGTTCCTTTGGGATCAAGCGGGTCCATCAGCGCGCGCCGGCAAGCCGTCTGGTTGCCCGGCTCAAAGGCGCTCGTCGCGTTGGAGCCATGAAAGGTTATCACTCCCGACTTGGCAAAAATGGCCAATTGCATCGCCGTGATGTCGCTGTAACCGATGAAAGGCTTCGGGTGCATGCGAATGGAGGCATAATCGAGCAGCGGCAGAATCCGGCATGAACCATAGCCGCCGCGCAGAGCGAAAATCGCCTTCACCTCCGGATCCGCGAAAAACGTCTTGATGTCCTCCGCCCGCTCCTCATCGCTGCCAGCCAGGTAACCGTCGCGTTTTCGTAAATGTTTCCCGGATTTGATCTGGAATCCGTAAATGGTCAGCCGTTGGATGACCTCATCGATCTTTTCCGGCTGCTCGGGTGGACTCGCCGGGGCCGCAATGGCAACCGTATCGCCTATTGCCAAACGGGGAGGAAAAAGAATCGGAAATGCGCCCGGATGATCCACCTTCACCTTTTAGAACCTCTTTCCCCGGTGCGCCACGACCTTTTTTGCCGGCGCTAACGGTCGTTCCGATGATTAAAGCCGTGGGCAACGGGACCGCTCTGAGTCTGCGAACCTGCCCCAAGCTTAGCCTTGGGCAAGATTCCGCTGAGGCGGACGAAACTCTTCCGGGCATCTTGGATATTAATGAGTCTTTTACGAAGCGTCTCGAGACTAAAGGGCTTTTCGAGAACGCTAAGCTTGAGCTGGGCAAACTCCGACATGAAATCCTCGAAATGACTCGGCGGGAGTCCGCTCATCAGGAGAATCTGGGTATTCTTATACTTCGGGCTATCGGCCACGGCGGTGCTGTAGCGGGCAATGAATTGAGCCCCGTTCATGCCAGGCATGTTATAGTCGACGATGACGACTTCGGGCGGAGCATCGGTGGAAATAAGCATATTGAGAGCCAGTTCAGGACTGCGGAAAGACTTGGTGCGATGGCCCAGATGCTCCAGGAGGCTGCACAGGCCTTCACGAACCAGGTCGTCATCGTCGATGACGTAAATGAGAAAATGATCATCGGCGGGCATGCGCTGAGACTGCATAATAATGCGCTGGGTTTGCCTAAGGATACGATGAGTGGAACGGCGGGCATCGGTTTGATCTTTTCGCAAGCCTTTGATGGAAGCGGCATCGACTTTTCCCCGAGGCCAAGTGAGCGAAACGGACGTGCCCATGCCCACCGTGGACCGGATTTCCACGGTACCGGCGTGCTGGTTGAGAATCCCCCGCACCATGGCAAGGCCAAGGCCGGTGCCCTGCTTCTTGGTGGAGAAAAATGGCTCGAAAATGTGGGCAAGATCGGCCTCGGGGATGCCGGGGCCATGGTCCCGTACCGCAATGATGGCCATGCTATCGGTGCCTTCCCAGGTGATGTGGATGGTTCCACCTTCGGGCATCGCTTCCCGGGCATTCTTGATCAGATTAAGGAGACAATGGCTTAAACTGGAATAAGAACCAACGACCATAATGGGAATGTTCTTTTCCTGAAATTCCCGGCCCAGGGCAATGCGGTAGCTGCCCGAGGCCACCCCGGCAATCCGGGCGACATCGTGAACAAGGTCGATCAAATTAAACGGCGCCATCGCGAGAGGCTGGCGCTTGGCGTAGCCGAGAAGGCTCCGGGTAAGAGAAGCTCCGGTGGAACAGGCACGGATAATGTTGACCAAGCTTGCGCGCGCCCGCTGGGGTACATCGGACAGAGCCAGCATCGCTTCGGCATTGGACTGAATGCCCATGATCAGGTTGTTAAAATCGTGGGCCACACCACTGGCAAGTTCGCCGATGGTTTCGAGCTTCTTGCGGTCAACGGCGCCCTGAGTATTGTCGAGAAGGCTAACCGAGCTCTGGAAACAGAAAAAGTACCAATGTTCTTCCTCCCGTTTCTCTTGAGCGGGGATAATCTGATAAAAAACTTTGGCGAAATAACTATGATCCTGAGAAGGATGTTTAAACTCGGGCAGAGCCTCCTCGGGAGCGCCGCTGACAATCTGAAGAGCCTGGGCGAGATATTCGGCCAGAGGAAGGGGCAATTGATCCCAAGACAGGGCCTGCAAGCCGGCGGTGGGATTCTGGAGACCGAACAGATCGATAGCAGCCTGGTTCCAATCAATGAGCTCGTAGCCTTTGGAGGCGGTAAACCGAACCAAGAGTTCGACCCGCCTTCCCGCGCGATCAAGCAAGTCTTGTACCGGCCCGGAGGGTGGAGAAATAAACACAATCTCGCCATTTTAGTCCTTTGGGGGAGAACTGCGAGCAGATAAATGTCCTTGGAATAATTATTTTCCAGAGGGCATTTTCTTTTCTTGCGAGAATTTAATTGGATTTTTTACCACTCTTCCCTATTGGTAACGATTCCCATGGCTCAGAAATCCAAATCCAGCGCAAAACAGAAAAAGGCGGCTGCCCCGAAGGCCAAAGCCAAACCGGCCACAATCAAGAAATCGGCGGCCGTGAACCACAAATCTACCGCGAAAATTTCGGCCAAACCCATTGCCAATGGAACGGAAGAAGATTCCCAGGCCGCATCCCCTTCCATGCGGTTGCCGCGCGACGCCAAGACACTGGCCTTTTTCGACCGGCAAAAAAAACGCCTGTTGGAATTGCGGGACCATTTTCTCGACCAGATGCAGAGCGTGGCGCAGGACAGCCTGCGCTCGCGGGCCGAGAACAATGAGGCGTCAGCCGTGGGCCAACATCAAGCCGATGCGGGCAGCGATGCCTACGAAAAAGATTTCGCGCTTAGCCTCCTTTCCCAAGAGCAGGACGCGCTTTATGAGATCGAAGAGGCGCTCAAGCGCATCGAGATGGGAACCTACGGCGTCTGCGAAATGTCGAACAAGGCCATCCCTCATGCAAGACTGGAAGCGATCCCTTTTGCCCGCTTTACCGTCGAATGCCAGCAACAGCTCGAAAAAGAAAGCCGGGGCCGCCGCCGATGGGACACCGCTCCACAGTTCATGGATTCTGCCGAAGCCTTCGCGGATGAGGAGGAAGAAGCCGTGGATGACGACGAGAAGAAAAAAGAAAAGGAATAGTCTATGCCCCCCGCCGCTAAACCAAACCGGCCACGCCGCCGGACGCTTCGTTCTCTTCCCAAGCGCCGCATTGACATCAATGTGGAAGCTATCGATTTCAAAAATACCGAGTTGCTGAAAAAATTTCTTACGGAAAAAGGCCGCATTCTGCCGCGCCGCATCACCGGCATGACGGCAAAGATGCACCGTAAATTAACCCGGGAAATCAAGCGCGCCCGTAACGTGTTGCTTGTCAAGTAACTGGAATACTTATCATGTCACGGCTTTGCGAAATCACCGGCGCCAAACCTGTTTTGGGCACAAACATCCGTCGCAGCGGTAAAGCCAAGAAAAAGGGCGGTATCGGCACCCACGTCACGGCCAATACACCGCGAGTATTTCAGCCTAACCTAAAGGAGAAGCGCATTTTCGTTCCCGAATTGAAGCGTTACGTGACGGTCAAATTGACGGCCCGGGCCCTCAAGACGTTGACCAAAAACGGCGCCTATTCCACGCTTAAAAAAGCGGGTCTCATTTAATCCTGCCCAAACCGGGCCGGGTAAGAACGCCCCTCCTGCTTATCCTGACCCTGTACGCGGGAATGTCATGAGCCCAAAAAATCATCGGCATGGCGGGCGGAACCATCTAAATTACGATTATGTCCCATCCGCATAAACGCATCATGATCGACGATTTTTTCGACATCGTCGTCCAATACAAGGCCTCTGATCTTCACGTGCAGGAGGGGCAACCGCCGAAGATGCGGCTCCACGGCGATATTATTCCAATTCGCGAGGTATCCGACATCCATACCGGCAATCTAACCCGCGCGGAAATGGAACAAATGCTGAGCGAGGTGGCCGGGCCGAAGCGGTGGGAAAAATTCACGAGGACGGGCGATGCGGACCTGGCTTACGAATTGAACGCGGATGCGAGATTCCGTTGCAACCTGCATAAGCATATGCATGGGCTAGGCGGAATCTTCCGCTTGATTCCAAACAAAATCGCGACGCTGGAAGAATTGAACGTGCCGTCGGTCATTAAGCGTTTCGCCAACGTCCGGGGCGGGTTGGTGCTTGTTACCGGTCCAACCGGCTCGGGTAAATCGACCACGCTGGCGGCGCTGATCGACTTTATCAACAACAGTTACGCGCGCCATATCATCACCATCGAGGAGCCGATTGAATTCGTCCATGGCAACAAACTGAGCATCGTCACCCAGCGCGAGGTGGGAGAAGACACACCGACCTTCGCCGATGGCCTGAGAAACGCCATGCGCGAAGACGCCGACGTGGTGCTGGTGGGCGAAATGCGCGATCTGGAAACAATTTCGCTGGCTCTGACGGCGGCGGAAACGGGGATGCTCGTCTTCGGCACGCTGCACACCAACAATGCGCGCAAAACCGTCGATCGCATGATCGACGTTTTCCCCAGCAGCCAGCAACCGCAGGTTCGCACCATGCTGGCCGCCTCCATGCGCGGCATCGTGGCTCAGCTTCTGCTGAAAAGATCGGACGGCAGGGGCCGTGTGGCGGTGAACGAAATTTTGATCTCGAACAGCGCGGTTTCCGCCATCATCCGCGAAGGGAAAGTCGAACAATTGACCGACGTGCTCGTCACCGGCAAAGGGGAAGGCATGCAGTTCATGGACGACGCGATCATGGCAAAGTTGCAGGAAAATATCGTGTCACCCAAAGAAGCCTACATGAAGGCGATCGACAAAGCCCGTTTTGCTCCGTTGCTGGCAAATGAGAACGAAGAGGGCGGAGGGGGCGCCATGGCCAATATCGCCAACAGCGGCGGCGGCCAGAGTCAGCAACGCCCGCCGCCCCTCAGCCGGACGGCGGCAGGCAGGCGGTAGTTGCTCTCATCCGGCATTTGCCGCTTCCACGTGACGCCAAAGCGTCACCCATTCGTCCGGACTCAAGTGCTCGGCCCGGCGCGCATCGGCCACGGGAAGCAGATTCGAGAGCTTTTTGCGCCGCTGTGAAAAACCGCGCTGAACCGTTTTCATAAAACTATCCCGGGCGGCGAATGGAACCAGCGGTTGCGCCCGGGGTGTCAGCAGGACGGCGACCGATTCGACTTCCGGCGGCGGATAAAAGACCGAACCGGGCAGGGCGCGCGCCAGCGCAACATCATACCCAGCCTGGACGATAACAGAAAGCGCGCCATAAACTTTGCCGCCGGGCGGAGCAGCCAACCGCTGGCCGACTTCCTTCTGCACGAGAAAAAAGAGACGGACCGGAGCGGCTGGCAGGCGCAGACATTCCATCAGCAGCGGCGTGGAGATATAGTAAGGAAGATTGCCGCAAATGACGGCGGGTGCGAAATCGAGACGTGGCAGAAGCCCAAGCGCGTCGCCTTCGCGGAGATCGAACCGCCCGGAAACGATGTCCCCGGCAAAACGCTCGCGCAGGAAAGCGCAAAGGCCGCGGTCTTTTTCAAGCGCCACCAGCGTCCGCCCGCCATCGAGGAGAAATTCGGTGAGAGCGCCGAGACCGGGGCCGACCTCCACGACCCGGACGCCGGGCGCAAGACCTTCAAGGGCGCGTCCGGCCAGCCACCGGGCAAGGTTCCGGTCGTGGAGGAAATTCTGGCCGAACTGTTTGAGCGGGCGCAACCCACGCGACTCAAGCACGGCGCGGATTTCTTTCGCTGTCATCGGATCAAAACTGCTCACTGACAATGTCAAAGACATCTGTGTTGCTAAGAAAACCGCGCAATTGGCTGGACCCTTCCCCACGCGAAGCAAGCCAGGCGGGCTCCGCCGTAACCGGCGCATGGGTCTGAAACCGGAAAGCGGGATCAGGTTGCAGAAGACCAGGGGCATTGGTGCTGAACGCCCCCTCATCATAACGCTGCCTCAACCAGGCAGTTTGCGTACGCGTGCGGGGAGGACCTCCCGGACCAGCCAGCCACAGCGGCAAAGGCGCGGGGGGAAGGCTGGCCGTCGCGGAAACGATATTGGTGGACGGCGGAACGGCGAGATCATCCGCCGTCGGCGCGGGCAGCGCGCCCACGGAACCAAGACTATAGTTGTTCGTGACTATCACGAGCGCGTCGGGACCGGCATATTCGACGGCGGCCTCGACGGCCTCATCGACCTCGGCAACTTCGTTGACCGCAAGCTTGCCGAGATTGCCCTCGCTGGCCCGGGCGACGAGATCGTGTTCCACGACAAGAAAGTACCCGCCGATATTATAGTTGAGGCATGAAATCGCCATCCGGGTCATTTCCGCCAGCGAGGGCTGGCGGCGTGAATTTTCAGGCTGAAGGGAAGAAAAATAAAACTGACCGGGCGCGAAGACGCCAAACAACCGGCCCGTGCGCCAGGCGGAAACATCATTAAGCTCATCACGGCTGTGCACAACCGTGTAACCCCGGTTCTTCGCCTCGGCGATGAGGTTTTGGTTGTCGCGCCGGCCCCATTCGTTGGTGGCATTGGCCGGCACAAAGTATTGTTCGCCGCCACCAAGGATAATGTTGATATTGGAGTAGCGCACTAGGTCGGCTGCATTGCTGTAGGGATCGGGAACGCCTCGGGTGGTGGAATAGAAAGCGACCGGCGTCGGCTGAACCAACGAGCTGGTGGTGACGAGGCCGGTGGCGCGCTGGGCCCGTTCCGCAGCATAGATGAGAGTCGGCAGCGATTCGTTGCGGCGATTGACCGCGACGTAGCCATTTTGGACGCGCTGGCCGCAGGCGAGCGCGGTGGCATCCGCGCCTTCATCGGAAACAGCCTGCCCGGCATTCTGAACGCCCAGCAAAGCGATATTCCAGAAGGAATCGATATTGAGGATGCAACTGCGATAGGCGGCCCGGCGGCGGGCATCGCTGATGGAGGGATCGTCGGGATCACTGAGGAGAGGACTGCGGCCAAGCTGTTGCCGGGCGAGGTCCAGCGTGCTGAGGTCCAGCCCGTTAACGACAAAGAGAATGACCGCGTGCTGATGTTTGCGGACAAAAGCATTGACGTAAAGATAGGCAAAGCCCGCAAACAAGGTGAGAACAAATAGAACCGTCAGGACGATACGCCATTTCATCTTGAGAACCTGCGGAGAGGCTGTCCTAAAAACCGGCTCAGGTCACGCCGAATGAATGGGGTATGGGATAGTGACGTTGTGAAACAGTAGCTGTTCACGTTGTCGCCGATGAGGTATAAGATCTAGCTTCAATCGGAGAAGTGACATGGTTGACAGTTGGACGACAGCCAAGCGAAGCGAGGTCATGGCCCTCGTTCGGAATAAGGGTAATAAGTCGACCGAGCTTCGCTTAATCGCGCTTTTGCGATATGCGGGCATTAAAGGTTGGCGGCGACATCCCAAATTGCCGGGAAAACCGGATTTTGTTTTCCCGGAGCTGCGGACAGTTGTCTTT
>Ga0335072_10016053_pt1 | contig 10620 bp, 10 predicted proteins | sample Lox_Sample_21_FD_206725 | JGI IMG/M metagenome (GOLD analysis project Ga0335072, IMG submission 206725) | Soil microbial communities from Loxahatchee National Wildlife Refuge, Florida, United States - Lox_Sample_2.1 | ecosystem: Environmental > Terrestrial > Soil > Wetlands | place: USA... | reverse complement strand
CAAATTGTTGTGCGCGCTCCATGGCGAAGCGGCTCTTGCCGCTGCGCACGCCGCCGAGCACGAACGTGACGGTCTTTCGATCGATCTTCTGCATCGTTCGCCTCTGGCCGGAGACACTTCGCCCCGGCGGCGGGATCAACGAGATTCAGCAGTTTTCGCATTGCCGAAACAACCGGCAGAGGAACACTCTCCAGCTCTCCCATCGAAGCTGGATCAAGCACGGATTAGAATCTGGCCGGTCTCCTGACTCACGCTTCAAGGAATCTGAACAGCCTTCCCAAGGAACCCTCAGTGGCCGGAGCAAGCTCCGCGTTCAGTTCTCAGCGAATACAGTTACGGGGTAGTGGCGGATTCGCACCGCCTTCCCGATCACCAGATGGGGAGATTGTATATCGAGTCGCACTCTTCCGGTCAACATGAAAATTCGGAGAGTGCACTGGACCTGTTGGAATCTTTCGCAGACGCCCTGCAGATGAGTGTTCTCCTCGAACATCTCTATCAAGCGCTAGATGCCGATCGCAAGAAAGAGCACGACGGGCAGAGTGAGAATGAGATCAGCCCGCAGCATCTGATTCCTCGAACGAAAGACCGCGCTATCGTCTAGGGCGGGATGATGCGCCGCTGCTTCCGGGTCGTGCGTTGCCATACTCCAAGCATTGGCACACGAGGAGACATTTTTTGCAGCTTCAGTTCAGGCGGCCTCTGATTCGATGGCATGGGCGGGGCGCGAGCTTATCTGAGAGAAGAGCGCGATCGGCTTGATAATGAATCCGGCGATCAGCCGCGGTACGCGGCGAAAATCATCAGAAAGTGGCCGGCCCTGACCGGTGAGGAAGACTCCATTGCGCATGACGTGCAAGTGAAAGAGCCCCGAAATCACCGTAAAGATGCTGACGGCCAAAGTCGCTCTTCCTGTCGCGGCCGCGCCGGTGATCCGATGCGCGAGCCAGTCCAGAGATTGGGCCGCGCCGGGCACGCCGAGAGCGACAACAAAATTGCCGAGCAACCGCGAAGGAATCCCAAGAGCCCTTTGCTGAATGCCGGCATAGATCCCGGCGGTGAGTGTGACGTACGCAATCTCCACCGCGACCACGGCCAGGCTGCCGCGCAAGCCGGTGCGGGCCATCGCTGCCAGATAGATCAGCGAACGGGCGGTCGCACTCAGAAGAGCACACTTCCAGTTCCAGCAGGAGAGTATCTGTCTTGGGAGCAGCGTACGGCGCGCAATCATGTGGGTATGATGACGAAAAACTAGAACGGTTGCGTCAAGGTGAGGTTACAGCGGGATTGAGTTTCATCCTTCCCTGTAACCAGATAGATTCCGTTACCTTTGTACTGGTTGCGGGCGATTTGCAATTTCATCGGCGTGTCATGAGGCGCGTGTAGGCTGGCGTCGGCTGGTCTCAATCCTGATTCTGCGTGTGAGATCGAGATGGGATTTGCGCGGGCATGGAGAAAGATGCGTTCGCTGCCGCGCCGCTTTCGCCAGGCGCGCATGATCGCCCGCGCATTGAAATCGCGTGGCCATCCAATTCTGGCGCACATCATTCCAATCCGCCGCTGCAATCTCTCCTGTGCTTATTGCAACGAGTACGACAAGGTCTCGAGTCCGGTTTCCACCGCTGAGATGGCGCGCCGCATCGATCTTCTCGCTGCTATGGGAACGGAGATCATTACCTTCAGCGGCGGTGAACCGCTGCTGCATCCCGAACTCGACGAACTGATCCGGCGCATTCGCAAGCATGGCCGCATTGCCACCCTCATCACCAACGGATACCTGCTGAGCCCTGAGCGCATCCGGGAGCTGAATCGCGCCGGCCTGGAGCACCTGCAGATCAGCATCGATAACGTGCAGCCCGACGACGTGTCGAAGAAGAGCCTCAAGGTACTGGATAAGAAGCTCGAATGGCTGGCCGAGCACGCTGCATTCGACGTTAGTATCAATTCAGTCGTCGGTGCCGGAGTAAAGCAACCCGAAGATGCACTCATCATCACGCGGCGCGCTCTGGAACTGGGTTTCGATACCACCGTTGGCACGATCCACGACCACAAGGGCCAGTTGCAGCCACTGCGCGATGCGGACAGGGCCGTTTACGAGCAGATACAAAGGGAACGCAAGCCGGGCTTCTGGGCCTTTGCTTACGACAATATCTTCCAGAAGAACCTTGCCGCGGGGCGACCGAATGACTGGCAGTGCCGCGCGGGCAGCCGTTATCTGTACATCTGCGAAGACGGGCTTGTTCACTACTGTTCGCAACAGCGAGGTTATCCCGCCATCCCGCTGGAGAAGTACACAGGCGAAGACCTGGAGCGCGAGTACTGGACCAGGAAGGCTTGCGCTCCCTTCTGTACGGTCTCCTGCGTGCATCGCGTGGCAATGATCGACCTGATGCGCGAGGATCCGCGCCACGCGTTGACGAAGTTCTTCCCGCCGGAGGCGCCGGGCGTACCTGCTAAGCTTCCCGCGGGCGTGAAGCTTCTATCGTCGCTCTTTCTTCCGCCGGAGAATGGCAAGCCTCAGAATGGCGCAGCGAAGATCGTGGCAGGCGCGTTCAAGAGAGTACTTGGGATCAAGTGAGCGCGCCACGCGACGTACACAACTAATGTCACCAGCGCACCCAGCAGAACGTCGAGTGTGTAGTGATAGCGCCCCACGACCGCTGCGATGGCAATCCAGAAAGTGATCACCAGGAAGATTGCGCCGGTGACGGGAAGATATTGCAGAAGCACAAGCGCGATGGCCAGGGAGGCAGCGACGTGACCACTTGGGAAGGAGATCGCTTGAATACTTCCGAGCTTCAGAATCCACAGGTTGAAGATGCGGCTTTTGTTCGACGGAGTACTCATGCGGTCTGTTCCCACGCTGCGCGGCGGCAGTGCGGGAAAAAAGGGCGTGACCGCATAACAAAAATATGTCGGCACAAGAACAAAGAACCAATATGCGCTCGCATGCTGCCGTAGTCCTGCCGCATAGAGCGTTGCCAGGCCCAAGGGTACGAGCGGGTAGCAAAGCATGTAGGCCCATTCCATGGAGACGCGCGCGAATCGGCTGAAGGTCAAACCGGTTCGTGACCCAAGATTCAGCAACCACCGGTCGGATTCAACCAGCCACGCTTGAATCTTCTCGTTCGGTCCGTTGAAGAACTGGCCCGTCTGCCAATAGGGGACGAGAGTCAAAGGCACCGGCAGCCAATCGCGGAGAATCGAAGCCTGCACCGGCGTGAGGACATATTCGGAAAGGCGAGCCAGCACAATCGCAAAGATGACGAATGCGGCAAGCCAGGTTGTTGTGTATCGACGGCGTGCTGAAAGAGGGGAGACCCACGCTGCGACCGCAAGGATGACGGCAAATCCTGCCTGAATCCATTCGGAGATTCGCATCGATCCACCGTTTCTCGTTCCCGTCGTGCGGTTGGTCGAAATTCCCGAATCGTATCATTCAGACAGTAACGCAATCACAGTGAAGGTAAGGTAAATAAGTTGTTTCAGAGCTGCAAACAAATAAGAAAGAATCAGGCGGGTTAACTCTCGTGCCGAGTGATACACGGCGCTTTGCCGGGGAGCCCAATCGCCATCTTCTACGCAGCCGGACGTATTGCCCAGCCATTGCGAGCCTGCGTAAGGAGCGCGCGGACTTCGTCGTCGCTCGTCGGCCGAAAATCGTCATAGAACCTGCCGACGGCGCCAAATGGCTCTGGCGTAACCGGGCAGACCACCAGGTCCGCTTCGCAGCGGAGTTGCCTGCAGGTGGACGCTGCAGCGACGGGAACTGAGATGACGATCTGCCTGGCGCTCGATCGCACGGATCGAGCGGCTGCCCGCATGGTCGCTCCGGTTGCGAGCCCGTCATCGACCAACAGAACGGTGCGGTCCACAATTGCCAAGGCAGGATTGCCGCTGCGATATTCGCGTTCCTCGCGCTCGACTTCCAACTGTTCCCGATTGATCGTCGCGCGCAGTATCTCATCCGAGATACCGCATGCCTGAATGATGTCGGAGTTGAACACAGCGGTTCCATCGCTGGTGATGGCGCCCATCGCTAATTCCTCTTCTCCTGGGACGCCCAGCTTGCGCACGACAAGAATGTCCAGAGGCAGGTTGTGTTCCCGCGCGACCTCGAACGCCACGGGCACCCCGCCTCGCGGTAAGGCGAGAACAATTGCTTCCTTGATGTTTGGAAGGACTGCGACGGTCCGCGCAAGCGCGCGGCCCGCATCTCTACGGTCCTGGTAGATCATGGCGCCCTCCTTTCGTTTCGTCCAAATCTTGCAGGACAATCAACGATTGGGAGAGATCTGGACAAGACTCGGTGTGCCTTCAATATCCATGCCCAACTGCAATCGAGCGGCCTCGGACATCCGGCTTGGATTCCACGGAGGATCGAATACCACTTCGACGCGCGCTTCGGAGACTTCAGGCAATCGAAGCAGCTTACTTTCTACATCGGATTTCAGCACATTGCTCATGCCACAACCGGGAGAGGTCACGGCCATTTGAACGATGACTGTTCTTCCACCCTGCGGATTGGACGCGAAAGAGCAGCTGTAGACCAGGCCAAGATCGACAATGTTGACGGGCAATTCAGGATCGTAGACAGTCTTCAAAGCGTCCCACACGAGTTGTTCGCGGAATGAGCCTTGCTGCTTTGGCTGGTCTGCCGCTCCGGTTGTATCGAAGCCCAGCGCATCCGCGTCCTTTCCGTCGATACGGTACATCGCAGTGATCTTGGTAGAAACCGTGTAGCTGCCGCCGCGCGCCTGCACAATCCGCACGGACGTACCCTGCGGGAGGGTCTGGCGCAGGCCGCTGGGGATTGCAACCGCTTCGCAATCGCGTTTGAGTTCGACGGTTTCCATCAGATGCCTTCCTACTCGGTCGTGACCGGTTCATGCTCTCCGTGAAGCGCCGCTTCCAGCGTGTGCCAGGCCAGGGTGGCGCACTTCACGCGCGCAGGAAACTCGGAGACACCCGCGAATGCCTCCAGTTTTCCGAGTTGCGGACGATCACCGTTGCTGTTCTGTCCGGTGACCATGCCATGAAAGCTCTTGAACAGTCCTTCGGCTTCCCCGGTTGTCTTCCCCTTCAGGCTCTGCGTCATCATCGACGCCGAGGCGCGGGAGATGGCGCATCCGGAGCCTTCAAACGCGATGTCCTCAATGACATCGCCCCGGATGGTGAGGTAAATGGTGCAACGATCGCCGCACAGCGGATTATAGCCCTCTGCCTTGACCGCAGGAGTTCCCAAAGCGCGATAGTTGCGCGGAGACTTCGCGTGCTCAAGAATTACTTCCTGATACATATCCCTCAGGTCTGCCATCAGCCGAGAATCTCCTTCACCTTGTCGAGCCCTCTCGCAAGGGCATCGATTTCCTGCGTCGTGTTGTACACCGCAAAAGACGCGCGCACGGTGGCTGGAATGCAGAACCGGTCCATCACCGGCTGGGCGCAGTGATGACCGGTGCGGACCGCAATCCCTTCCAGATCGAGGATCGTACCGACGTCGTGCGGATGAATGCCATCCAGCACGAACGAGAGAACACCTGCTTTTTGCTTAGCCGTGCCTACCAGTTGCACACCCGGAATCGCGCCGATTCTTTCTGTGGCATAGGTGAGCAGATCGTGCTCGTGAGTGCTGATTGTGCTCAAACCGAGACTCCCGACATAAGCGACGGCCGCGCCCAGTCCGATGACACCCGCAATATCCGGTGTGCCGGCTTCAAATTTGTGTGGCACCTTGTTGTAGATCGTCTTTTCAAAGGTGACGGAGCTGATCATATCGCCGCCACCCTGATAGGGCGGCATCTCCTCGAGCAGCCCCGCCTTACCATATAGCACTCCAATGCCTGTGGGTCCATAGACCTTGTGGCCGGAGAAGACGTAGAAATCGCAATCCATCTCCTGAACGTCAACGGGTAGATGCGGCACGGCTTGTGCTCCGTCGACGAGCACGGGTATATTCCTGGCGTGCGCCATGCGGACGATCTGGTGGATTGGATTGATGGAGCCGAGCGCGTTCGACATATGCGTAATGGCGACGACCTTGGTGCGCGGCGAGAGCAGGCTCTCGAATTCCTCCATTTGCAACTCGCCGGCATCGTTGATCGGGGCCACGCGCAGGGTCGCGTGTTTTTCCGCGCAGAGCATCTGCCAGGGCACGATATTCGAGTGGTGCTCCATGGCTGAGATCAGCACTTCATCGCCCTCGTCGACATGCTGACGGCCGTAAGTCTGAGCAACCAGATTGATCCCTTCGGTCGCGCCCCGGACAAAGACGATCTCGCGGTGTTCCCTTGCATTGAGAAACGACTGCACGGCGACGCGCACGGCTTCGAACTCGTCGGTTGCACGTTGCGAGAGCAAATGAACGCCGCGGTGGATGTTGGCGTTGTCGTGCCGGTAGTAATGGGCGATCGCCTCGATCACGACCTGCGGCTTTTGCGAGGTCGCTGCGTTATCGAGATACACGAGGGGCCGGCCGTGAACACGCTCGCCGAGTATCGGGAAGTCGGACCTGATCTTTTCGACATCGAATCCGGTTCTGATCGACCTCCGGCCTTCACTACGCGGCGCTAAGGCAGGCGTGCTCATTGGATCTCCTCTCAACTCGTCTGGTGGTCATTCTCCGCGCCGCTCCGGACGAAGGGAACAGCGCCTGCGGGAGCAGCGATTGCGAGCGCCGACAGATAACGGTCAACGATGACACGCGCGTACTCGCGCGCTGGCTTTTCCTTGATGCGATCAAGGCACTCACCTGCAAAGGCTTCAAGCAAAAGCCGGCGCGCCTCCACAGCGCTGATGCCACGCGAGCGCAGATAGAAGAGCGCGTTATCCTCGATTTGGCCGATGGTCGCGCCGTGCGTGCACTTTACGTCGTCGGCGTAGATCTCCAATTGCGGCTTGGTGTCGATCTGCGCATCGTCGTTCAGCAGCAGGTTGCGGTTGGTCTGCTTTGCGTCAGTCTTCTGCGCGTCCTTATGCACGATGATGCGGCCATGAAAGACGCCGTGGGCCTGCTCGTCGAGAATGCCGTTGTAGAACTGCCGGCTGGCGCAATGCGGGCTCGCGTGCTCCACCAGCATGTAGTTGTCCAGATGCTGGCGCCCACTGCCGATAAACAGACCGTTGATGAGGCACTCACCGCCTTCGCCTGCCAACACGGGATGAACGTTGTTGCGCACCAGCGCTCCACCTAAAAGTAGCGAGTGTGAGGCCACATTCGCGCTTCGGGCCTGCTCAATGCGCAATGTGGAGAAGTTGTAGCTCTGCAGATGCTCACGCTCAATGAGGATGTGCGAAACGGAAGCACTGCCGCGGGCCACCAGTTCGGTTACGGCGTTGGAAAACGCCGGCGTCTCCGCGCCCAAAGAGACGTAGTCTTCTACGACCGATGCCTGGCTCTCATCTTCCACGACGATCAGGTTGCGCGGGTGGGTAACGGTTGGCGTTGCGGCGGAAGTGGAGATGAAGAGCAGATGGATCGGCTGCTCCACCACTACACCCCGCTTGACGTGAACATACGCTCCGTCTTCCGCGAAGGCTGTGTTCAGCGCGCAGAACGGATCGCGCTCGATATTCAGGTAGCGTCCCAGGTGCTCTGTTACTGCAGACGCCTCACCTGCGAGTTCCCTTTGCAGCCCGTTGACCGTTACCCCTTCGGGCACTCCATCCAGGGCCGACAGTTCCGGAGCGAAGCGTCCATCCACAAATATCAGCCGTGCGGCCGCGTCCTCCATGTGCCATGCTGCAACATCATTTTTGGAAAGCCGTGCCGCGTTACCGCGAGCCGCGCGGAACGGCGTGCGCCGCAGCGCAGCGAGATTGGTAAATCGCCAGTCTTCATCGCGCGGCGTCGGGAAACCAACCTCGCAAAAGCGCGCGAACGCGGCGTCGCGCAGATCGCGGAGCCACTGCGGCGTGTCCTTCTCCGTCTGCCTTACGAATTCGGTGAAATCTTCAAGGTAGCTTTCGAGTTGGGCTGTCTCAACTGCCATTCACAATCTCCTTCAAGCAGAGGCGGGCGCCACCTGCTGCGCCTCATCTTCAACCCAGCCGTAGCCCTTCGATTCCAGTTCCAGCGCAAGCTCCGGACCGCCGGAGCGAACGATGCGCCCATCCACCAGCACGTGCACGAAGTCGGGAACGATGTAGTTGAGCAGGCGCTGATAGTGCGTAACTACGATCATTGCGCGATCAGGATCGCGCAATGCGTTTACGCCCTGTGCGACGATGCGAAGCGCGTCAATGTCGAGCCCGGAATCGGTCTCATCGAGAATGGCGAGCTTTGGTTCCAGCATAGCCATCTGCAGAATCTCATTGCGCTTCTTTTCACCGCCCGAGAAACCTTCATTAACAGAGCGATTCAGCAGCTTTTCGTCCATCTCCAGCAGCTTGAGCCTCTCGCGGAAGAGTGGAAGAAAATCCATCGCATCCAGTTCGTCGAGACCCCGATATTTGCGGATTGCATTGAGCGCGCTGCGCAGAAAGTAGGCATTGCCGATACCCGGAATCTCAACTGGATATTGAAAGGCCATGAAGACGCCTTCGCACGCGGCCTCTTCGGGCTTCATCGCCAGCAGGTCTTTACCGTCGAAGAGGATTTCGCCTTCCGTCACCTCGTACGATTCGCGCCGCGAGAGAACCTGGGCCAAGGTGCTTTTTCCCGAACCATTGGGGCCCATGATCGAGTGCACTTCGCCGGCATTGATGGTCAGATCGAGGCCTTTGAGAATTTCATGGCCGCCGATCTTGACATGCAGATTGTGAATCTGGAGCAAACTCATTTCTTCTCACCTCATTCGTCGTGCGCTTCAGCTGTCGGCTCTTAGCCGACGCTGCCTTCCAGGCTGATGCCCAGCAGCTTTTGCGCCTCGACGGCAAACTCCATGGGTAGTTCGCGGAATACCTGCTTGCAGAAGCCGTTGACGATCATCGACACGGCATCTTCGGCTTTGAGTCCGCGCTGCTGCAGATAAAAGATCTGATCCTCGCCAATTTTCGACGTCGAAGCCTCGTGTTCCATATGCGCCGTCGAGTTTTTGACCTCGATGTAAGGAAACGTGTGAGCCCCGCACTGATCGCCGATCAACAGCGAATCGCATTGCGTGTAGTTGCGCGCACCCGTGGCGCCTTTCTGGATCTTCACCATGCCGCGATACGTGTTTTGACCGTGCCCGGCAGAGATGCCCTTCGATACGATGGTGCTGCGCGTATTCTTGCCGATGTGGATCATCTTGGTGCCTGTATCGGCCTGCTGGTAGTTGTTGGTTAGCGCCACCGAATAAAACTCGCCCACTGAGTTATCACCCTGCAGGATGCAGCTTGGATACTTCCACGTGATCGCTGATCCCGTTTCCACCTGCGTCCACGAGATCTTCGAGTTCACCCCAGCGCACTTGCCGCGCTTGGTGACGAAGTTGTAGATTCCGCCGCGGCCTTGTTTGTCGCCGGGATACCAGTTTTGCACGGTCGAATACTTGATCTGCGCGTTATCCAGCGCGATGAGCTCGACCACTGCTGCATGGAGCTGGTTCTCATCGCGAATCGGCGCAGTGCAGCCCTCTAGATAACTTACGGATGCGCCTTCGTCGGCGATGATCAGCGTGCGCTCGAACTGCCCGGTCTCGGCCGCGTTGATCCGGAAGTAGGTGGACAGTTCCATGGGGCACCGCACGCCCTTGGGCACATAAACGAAAGATCCGTCGCTGAAAACAGCGGCATTCAAGGCTGCGAAGAAGTTGTCTGTGTGCGGAACAACTGAGCCGAGGTATTTCTGCACGAGGTCCGGATACTTTTCGACCGCTTCAGAGAAGGAGCAGAACAGCACGCCCAATTCAGCGAGCTTCTCCTTGAAGGTAGTCGCAACTGAAACGCTGTCAAAGACAGCATCGACGGCGACTCCGGCCAGCAGTTGCTGCTCCGCAAGCGGGATACCGAGCTTCTCGTAAGTGCGCAGGATCTCCGGATCGATCTCGTCCAGACTCTTGAGGCTCGGCTTCTTTTTAGGAGCGGAGTAATAGATGATGTCCTGATAGTCGATCGGGCTGTAGCGAATGTTGGCCCAGCGGGGCTCTGCTTGCGACTTCTCAAGGGCCGCCCAATGGCGATAGGCCTTTAGCCTCCACTCCAGCATGAACGCGGGCTCATGCTTCTTCGCCGAAATCAGGCGGACCGTGTCCTCATTCAAGCCGCGAGGAACCTTCTCGCTCTCGATCTCGGTGACGAATCCCCATTTGTATTCCTGGAGGGCCAGGTCACGAATTGTGTCAACGCTCGATCCCATGCAGACTCCCAACGAGGCCTGATCGCAACGTCTGAGTGGTTGCGCCCGCAACCGCTCCCTTGACCAGCCTCACGCGATGCATAAATATACGACTATTTCAGTCGTATATTACTCTTCCAAGTATAGCGCCTTACCGCAGCTCTTTCAATTTGGAAGACGTCGCCTAATGCTTTGATGATTCGGGGTTATTTATGGCGCAAACAACTTGGGACCTGTGTGAGGTGGCAGGGTGACAGTGAGAGATCGAACGATGGGGCGTTTGCGGAGATGGGGCAATCAATCGGGGGCAGGGTACTGGCCTGATTGGTGGGAAGGAGTTGTAAGGGCAATAATTTACTTGA
>Ga0335072_10016052_pt1 | contig 10620 bp, 10 predicted proteins | sample Lox_Sample_21_FD_206725 | JGI IMG/M metagenome (GOLD analysis project Ga0335072, IMG submission 206725) | Soil microbial communities from Loxahatchee National Wildlife Refuge, Florida, United States - Lox_Sample_2.1 | ecosystem: Environmental > Terrestrial > Soil > Wetlands | place: USA... | reverse complement strand
TCCGCATCCCCACGCTGGTCGTGGCGGCGACCGGTGATCGTTTCGTCGCCCATGAGCACTCGTTTGAGCTCGCGGCAGGCATCCCCGGCGCCCAGCTCGTCCACACCAGCGGCGGGCACGCCTGCGTCATCGAGCACCCGAAGCAGACGCAGAAGGTCCTTCTGGACTTCCTGCAAAGCATCACCTGACCGTGGGCATTGGGCTAGGCGAGGCGGAGGATGACCGCCTCGTCCTGGTTGTTGATTCCCGCCGCCAGGCAGCAGGACGGCGTGCAGCTAATCGCGGAAAGCCCGGTCACCCCGCTCGGCAGTGACTGGGCGCTCCAGCTCCGCCCGGCGTTGCTCGTTATCAGCATGTCGCCAGCGCCTGAGGTCGTCTCGCCGACCGCCAGGCACCGGGTAGTCGACTGGCAGGCCACCGCGAGGCAGTGCGTGGCCGTCGGGCAGGCGACGGCCTTCAGCGACCTGGCTGGGCCGGAAACCTTGGTGGCCCGCCAGGTGAGGCCATCGTCGGCGCTTGACTCGGTCGCGCTGCCATAGGCGGAGTCACCTACAGCCTGGCAGTCGCGCCCGGCGCAGGCAAGACGGTTGATCGCGTAGAACTCGATCGGCAGCGCCTGGCCGGACCAGGACCTCCCGGCGTTGCCGGTCCGGGCGAGCGCGCCGATCCCCGTGGCCGCCTCGCCCGCGACCTGGCAGCCGGCCGGCGCGGCGCAGGACACCGCGTCGATGGCGGTCATCTGTGATGGCGCGGTGGCCGTCGTCCAGGTCTTGCCGCCGTTGGCGGTCGCGGCGACCACGGGTGCCCCGGCAGCGTTCTGGCCGACGGCGAGGCAGCGGGCCGGCGATCCGCATGACAGCGCCGTGGTGGCGGCTCCGGGCGCCATGGCCTGCGCCGTCCAGGCCTTGCCCGCGTCAGCGGTGCTGTAGGAGGCGACCTGGCCCGAGCCCGTCTGGCCGAGCGCCTGGCAGTCGGCCGTGGCGGGACAGGAGATCGCGTACAGGGTGGTGGCACCGAGGTTATCCTCGGCCGCCCAGGTGGCGCCGCCGTTGGTGGTGCCGTAGATCTCGCCCGCGTTCTCGTTGGGCCCGGCCGCGCCCACGGCCTGGCAGTCGGCGGCGGACGCACAGGAAACCGCGTACATGGAGTCGACGCCGGCCGGCAGCGACTCTCGGGTCCAGGTCTTGCCGCCGTCGACGGTCCCGAAGACGGCACCAGCGTCCTGCAGGCTACCGGAGGCCTGGCAGCGAGCCGCGGACCAGCAGGACACCCCGGTCACCGTGGTCGCGCTTGGCAGCGTCTCCCTGACCCAGCTCTTGCCGCCGTTGCTGGTGCCGATCATGGCGAGCGTCCCACCGTCGGCCACGGCGATGACCTGGCAACTGGCTGCCGACCCGCAGGAGACCGGGCCGAGGCTCTCGATCCCGGCGGGGACCGGCTCGGCCGTCCAGGTCGTGCCGTTCGCCGTGCCGAGCAGGCCGCTGCCCGAGATCGTCGAGGCGGTCGCCTGGCAGTGCCCGGCCGAGCCGCACGCGACATAGTTGACGGCCGTGCTGACCGCCGGGAAGACAGCCGCCACCCGCCAGTTCCTCGCCGCGGCCGGGCGCGCGGCCGGCGCCTCGGGCGGGGCCAGCCCCGCCGGCGCGGCCAGCCCCGCCTGCTCCAGCGCAGCGTGCGCGCTCGGCGGCGGCCCCGCGAGGGCGGTAGTGCTGGTACTGCCGGCCAGGCTGAGGGCGAGCCCGAGCGTGCTCGCGGTGGCCAGCATGAGCGTGCGTAGCAACGTGATGTCCTTGGCGAGATGTGATGCCGTTGCCGGTCTGCTGACCTTTAAGACGCTCCAGACATTTGGAAGGTTGCTAGCAGATGCGGGGCAACTGCTCGCCGATGGGCAGGTCGATGACCCGGGTGCCGCCGAGGGCGGTCTTGGCCACGACCATTCCCGGGTGGCTGGTCACGCACTCGCCGATGACGGCGGCCTCGGCGCCGAGCGGATGTGCGCGCATGGCGGCCAGCACCGCGTCAGCGTCCTCGCGGGCGACGAACGCGACGAGCTTGCCCTCGTTGGCGACGTACATCGGGTCGAGGCCAAGGAACGCGCAGGCGTTGGCGACCACCTCAGGCACGGGAACCGCCTGCTCGGTCACCTCGATGCCCACCCGCGCGGCGGCGGCGATCTCGTTGAGCGACGTGCCGAGGCCACCGCGGGTGGGATCCCGCAGGACGTGGAGGCCGGGGGTGACGGCGAGCATCGCCGCGACGAGGTCGTTCAGCGGCGCGCAGTCGCTTTCAATCTCCGCCCCGAATTCCAGGCCATCACGGACGCTCATGACGGCCACGCCGTGCAGCCCGATCGGACCGCTGACGATGATCTTGTCGCCGGGGGCGGCCCGCCCGGGCCGGATGTCGACGCCGTCGGGCACCAGCCCGATCCCGGCGGTGTTGATGTAGACCTCATCGCCGTGGCCGGCCTGGACGACCTTGGTGTCGCCCGTCACCACCCGGACGCCAGCATGCCGCGCGGCCGCACCGAGACGCTCGGCGATGGCGGCGATGCGGCCGAGGTCGGTGCCCTCCTCGAGGATGAACCCGGCCGACAGGTAGCAGGGGGTGGCGCCGCTCATGGCCAGGTCGTTGACCGTGCCGGTGACCGCGAGCGTGCCGATGTCGCCGCCGGGGAAGAACAGCGGCTTGACGACGAAGCTGTCGGTGGAAAAGGCGATCCGCTGGCCGCCGAGGTCGAGGACGGCGGAATCGGCCAGCGCGTCGGGTGACTGCCCGGCGAGGGCGGGCAGGAACAGGTGCGTGACCAGCTCGGCGGACATCGCCCCGCCGCCGCCGTGGCCCATCACGATGGCCGGGCTGTCGCGCAACGGCACCGGGCAGGTCCAGCCGTCGAAGTCAGGCGCGAGCGCTGTGGCGAGGTCAGCCAACGGAGGTCACCTGCGCTCGCGGCGCCTGGGCGGGTACCTCGAGCCGCCGGTAGAGGTAGTAGGCCGCGCAGGCGCCCTCGCTTGAGACCATGGTCGCGCCGAGCGGGCTGCGGGGCGTGCACTGCTGGCCGAACGCCTCGCACTGGTGTGGCTTGATCAGGCCCTGCAGCACCTCGCCGCTGCGGCAGGCGTCGGATTCGCTCACCCGCAGGTCGGCGACCGCGAACCGGTGCTCCGCGTCGTACTCGCGGTACTCGTCAGAAAGCCGCCACCCGCTGCCGGGGATCGTGCCGATGCCGCGCCAGGGCCGGTCGACGACCTCGAACACGTCGCGCAGCATGGCCAGGGCGGCCGGGTTGCCCTCATTCCTGACGGCCCGCGGATAGGCATTCTCGACCTCATGCCGCCCGGCCTCGAGCTGGCGGACAGTGCGGCGAATCCCCTCGAGGATGTCCAGCGGCTCGAAGCCAGTCACGACGATCGGCACCCGGTGGCGCGCCGCGAGCGCAGGGTACTCGCCGGTCCCCATGACCGTGCAGACGTGCCCGGCGGCGAGGAACGCCTGGACCCGGCAGGTGGGCGAGCTCATGATCGCGTCGATGGCGGGCGGGACCCTGACGTGGCTGACCAGCAGGCTGAAGTTGTCGATGCCCAGCTTCTTGGCCTGGTAGACGGTCATCGCGTTCGGCGGGGCAGTCGTCTCGAAGCCGATGCCGAAGAACACCACGGGCCGGCTGGGATTGCGTTGCGCGATCGTCAGCGCGTCCATGGGCGAGTAGACCACCCGGACGTCGCCGCCGGCGCTCTTCACCTGGAATAGGTCCGTGTCGCTGCCAGGCACGCGGAGCATGTCACCGAACGAGCAGAAGATGACGTCGGGGCGGGCGGCGATCTGGTGCGCCTTGTCGATCGTTTCCAGTGGCGTGACGCACACGGGGCAGCCTGGCCCGTGGATGAGCTCGATCCCCGCCGGCAGTAGCTGGTCCAGGCCGTGCCGGATGATCGAGTGGGTCTGCCCGCCGCAGACCTCCATGATCGCCCACGGACGGGTGGCCGCCTGGTGGATGTCATCGAGCAGCCGCTTGGCCAGGGCCGGGTCGCTGAACTCTGTCAGGTACTTCACGATAGGTCCCCCTTCTGCTCCGTGCCGGCCGGCCGGGGCAGGCCGGCATCCTCGGCGGCGCGACCCCAGTGGTCGCCGAACTCCAGGTCGAGCTCGCCCAGTTCCCTGAAGAGCCTGAGCGTCGCAAGCGCAGTCGCCTCGTCGAGGCGCTGCAGGGCGAAGCCGACGTGGACAATCGCGTAGTCGCCGGCCTGCATGTCCGGTACGTACTCCAGGCAGGCTTCCTTGCGGACGCCGCCGAAGTCGACGTAGGCCATGCGGGTGCCGTCACGCTCGAAGATCTCCATGACCTTGCCGGGCACGGCTAGGCACATCACTCCTCCTTTGCTTGTTTGGCTGCCACCGCGACCTGGCCGAGCGCGAGGCTGGCGTCGGTCGGCGGCACGTGGTGGTGACGCAGCACCGTGAAGCCCCGGTCGGCCAGCGCCCGCGCGCACCAGTGGGACAGCAGGACGTTGACGAACACGCCGCCTGACAGGGTCACCTCGCTGATGCCAGTGTCGGAGCGGACGCGCTCGGCGATGTCAGCGACCGCCTCGGCGACGGCCCGGTGGAACCGGACCGCGATCACCGGCGCGGACACGCCCGCCAGGACGTCGATGGTCGCCGCGGCGATGACCGGGGCCGCATCGAGTACCAGCGGCTGGTCGTCGCCTGAACCGATGGTGAACGTGTAGCTGCCCTCGTGGCCGCTGGCTGACCGGGCCACCGCCTCAAGTTCCGCGGCGGCCTGAGCCTCATAGCCCGACCGGTGGCAGACCCCGGCGATCGAGGAGATCGCGTCGAACAGCCGGCCCATGCTCGATGTCGGCGTGCACCGGATGCCGCCGTCGAGTTGCGAGCCGAGCAGCCGGACCTCGTCACGGGAGCAGGCCTGCACGCAGGGCAGGTCGGCGTCCCAGGTCACGCCGGCCTCGCGCAGGTGCGACAGCGCCATGCGCCACGGGTTGCGTACGCCGGCATCGCCGCCGGGCAGCGGCACGTAGCGCAGGTGCGCTGCCCTGGTGAACCCGTCGTAGTCGGCGAGCAGGAACTCACCGCCCCAGACGGCGCCGTCGTCACCGTAGCCGGTCCCGTCGAAGGCGATGCCGAGCACGCGCCTGCTGCCGTCGTGGCCGTGCTCGGCCAGGGTGGATGCCACGTGGGCGTGGTGATGCTGGACTAGGTGGACCGGGCGGCCCGCGGCGCGGGCGGCGGCCCACCGGCCGGACCGGTAGCCAGGGTGCCGGTCGGCCGCGATCATCTCCGGGCGGATGCCCGTGAGGGTCTGCAGGTGCGTCGCGGCGGCCTCGAACACGAGCTGGGTGCGGAAGTCCCCCATGTCCCCGATGTGCTGCGACAGCCAGCCCTGGCTCGACGCCGCCAGGCACAGCGTGTTCTTCATGTCGCCACCGACCGCGAGGGTGGGCGGGACGGCGAACGGCAGCTCAACCGGCAGCGGGGCGTGGCCGCGCGAACGGCGCACGTGCAGCCCGGCGCGGTCCACGATCCGCATGACCGAGTCGTCGCACGGGACGTGGATGGGCCGGTCATGGGCGAGCCAGGCGTCAGCGAGGTCGGCTAGCCGCTCAAGGGCCTCGTCATCGTCGGTGACCAGTGGCTCGCCCGAGCGGTTCCCGCTGGTCATGACCAGTGCCGGCGGGCCGGGCTGGTCGCTTGGCAATCCGAGCAGGAGGTGGTGCAGCGGCGTATAGGGCAGCATCAGCCCCACGTCGGCGAGGCCGGGCGCCACGGCGTCGGCGAGCCGGCCGGTGTGGGCGGCGTCGCTTGCTCGTCGGCTGGCCAAGACGATGGGACGCTGCTGGCCTTGCAGGGCGGCCCGCTCTTCCGCGCCGAGGTCGGCGAGCCTGCTGGCGGTGGCCAGGTCGGCGACCATGACGGCGAAGGGCTGGTCTCCCCGGTGCTTGCGCTTGCGCAGCAGCGCCACCGCGGCCTCGCTGGTGGCGTCGCAGGCCAGGTGATAGCCGCCCAGGCCCTTGACGGCCACGACGGCCCCGGCCGCGAGGAGCCTGCGCGCGGTGGCGAGCGCGCCCTCCCCCGCCTCGGCCTGCCCGCCCAGGGTTACCAGTGACAGCCGTGGGCCGCAGCCGGGGCAGCAGATCGTCTCGGCGTGGAAGCGGCGGTTGCCCGGGTCAGCGTACTCATGGGCGCACTCTCCGCACATCGCGAAGCCCGCCATGGTCGTTCTGGCCCGGTCGTAGGGCAAGTCCCTGATGATGGTGAAGCGTGGGCCGCAGTTGGTGCAGGTGACGAAGGGATGGCGGTACCTGCGGTTGGCCGGGTCGGTCAGGTCGTGCAGGCAGTCGTCACAGATCCCTGCGTCCGCCGGGGCCAGGACCCGGCTCGGGCCCGCGGTCAACTGCGAGGGACGGATGCGGAACCCCGTGTCGCCGCGAGGCTTCTCCGGCGTCCAGGACACCGCGGTGACGGAGGCGAGCGGTGGGGCCTCCTGGCCAACGCGCCGGCAGAACTCGCCGACGGCGCCTGCTTCGCCCTCGATGGCGATGACCACTGCCTCCGGGGAGTTGGCGACCGAGCCGGCCAGCCCAAGGCGGCTGGCCAGTGCATACACGTAGGGCCTGAAGCCGACCCCCTGGACCACGCCGGTGACCGTCACCTGCCGGCGCAGGCGCCCATCGCCTTGCTCCGGTTCCATCACATGCGTGCGATCTTGATGTACCGGACGAGGGCCGGGTATTCCTTCCATGCGAGCGCCGCCGCCGGCAGCCCGATCGCCACCAGCGGCAGCAGCCACAGCCGCTTGCCGTAGTGCCTGGCATTGCTTGCTCGCTCTCGCTTCATGGTCCTCACCCCGGTGGAAGATTGGGCATAACGGGAAGGATGGCGTCGCGGTCTTTGGGCGCGATGCCGGTGGATCGCCTGGCATCGGCCGTGCCGTCGGCGTGATGCCCGGGCTGGCGGTCGAACGGGCCCTTGTTGCCCTGGCGCACCCCCTTGGTGTGCGCTGGAGCATCGGGCTTCACGTCGGGTTTCCCGACGCGGATCTCACCCACGGGTTCCCTCCTTGAGTTTGCTGAAGAACGCTTCGATCTGCGGCCAGAGGCGGCTTCCGCCGGAAAGTCCCGTCCACTCCTGGCCGATCAGCGCGGTCAGCCGGAAGCAGTCGTCGATCGGCACGATCCAGCGCTCGTCGGCCCCGCGGACCGTGTTCACGAGCAGGGCTTCCAGCTCTGGGGCCAGGCCGGCCAGCGGCGGGCAGGCCGTGACCGCCGATTGCCATGCTCCGGCATCCACCTGGAACGTCGTCGATCCGATGGGGCTTGGGTAGTGGGCGATGACATCGCCGCCGGGGCCGCGCACGAAGTAGGCGAGCCCGACCGGGACGCCAAGCGCCGACGGGGCCAGCCCAGTCAGCCGCAGTCGCCGCTGCGGGACCAGCCGGTAGTGCCCCTGGCTGGCCGCGTCCCGCTCGAACAGCAGAGCGCAGGGCCGGCACAGGCACATGACCCCGCCCTGGGGGCTGTCAAGCGCGTGCCGGTGCTGATCGGGAATGGCGCAAGCGCACAGGCCGCACCGCAAGGGCTGGTCGGAGCCCTCGGCGCCGCGCCTGATCACTCGTTGCAGGGCCGAGGCGGTCAAGCAGGCACCTGCCGGGGCCGCAGCAGTGCCTCGACCGGGATCAGGGCCGGCTCGGCCACCACGGGAACTGGCTCGACCTCGACCGCGGCCAGCTCAGGTGCCGCGGCCAGCACCACCTCAGTGATGGCCGCGCGCAGGGTCGCGGCGGACGACGAGCACCCGTAGGCGGACAGTTGCACGCGAGCGACGCCGTCATCAAGGCCGACCAGCCGGGCCTCGCCGGCCTGCGGCTTGACATTTTGCAGTGCCGCCGTGATCCGGTCGCTGGCCGGAACTGGCGACAGCCCGTGCAGGATGAGCAGGTGCCCCGTCAGCTCGTCGGCGGCCAGGTCGGCAGTGGCCTCGGGCAGCGTGTCAACGATCCGGGCGAGGGCCTCGCCGTAGATGGCCGTCAGCGTGGCTACTGCCTCGAGCGCGACCTCGCTGACCGGACCGCCGCCCTGCTCGAGCTGGCCAAGCAGCCGGTCAAGGAGGGCCAGCCGCTCTTCGACCTGCGGCCCTGATAGCCGGGAGCCGGCCTCCCCCGGGGGCTCAGCCATGGGTTGACCCGAACATCGGTGAGTGCACCTTCTTGAGTGTCTGCCCGTTGCCCAGGTACATGTGGACACCGCAGGGCAGGCACGGGTCGAAGCTGCGCACGGCCCGCATGATGTCGACGCCCTTGAAGTCGTCCTTGCCGTTTTCCTCGAAGATCGGCATGTCCTGCACCGCGTCCTCGTAGGGTCCCGGCGTGCCGTAGCTGTCACGCGGGCTGCCGTTCCACGGGGTCGGCGGATAGGGATGGTAATTGGCGATCTTGCCATCGCGGATGACCATGTGATGGGAGAGCACGCCGCGGACCGCTTCGTGGAAGCCGCACCCGATCGCCTCGTCGGGTACCTCGAAGTCGGTGAACACCTTAGTGTCCCCCGACCGCATGCAGGCCATCGCCTGCTCGAGGAAGTACACCGCCATGGCGGCCGAGTAGGCCACGAAGTAGACCCGCGCCCGGTCGCGCTCGAGGGCGTTGGACCACTTCGGGATCCTCCACTCCAGGGTCTGCTCGGGGAGCTTCTCGCTCTTGGGCAGGGAGATCTTCACGCTCGACCCGGTCGACTTGACGTAGGGCGTGTCCACCAGGCCGGCCAGCGCCGTCGTGTAGAGCCGGGCGAACGGGCCGCCGCCGGTATCGAGCGCGAGATGGTCGCCGCTGGCCTTGTCGTACCACCGGGGACTCATCACCCAGCTGTACTTGTCGCCGAAGTCGCGCTTGCCCGGGTCTGGCAGCGTCGTCTGATTCCACGGGTGACGCATGTCGACCGGGTTCCCCAGCGGGTCCTTGGTGACGAACGGCTCCTCGTTGACCCAGTCCTTGTAGTAAGAGCTACCGAGAAGGATCCGGATGCCGAGGTTGATGTCCACGAGGTCCGTGGTGAGCAGCTTGCCGTCGACGACGACGCCAGGCGTGACATACATCGCCCGGCCCCAGCTGGTCATGTTCTCGTAGCGGTAGTCGCAGACTGACGGGTCCTGGAAGGAGCCCCAGCAGCCAAGCAGCACGCGGCGGCGGCCGACTTCCTCGTACCCGGGCAGGGCCTCGTAGAAGAAGTTGAACACGTCGTCGTTCAGCGCCACCGACATCTTGACGAAGTCAAGGATCGAGATCAGCCGGGACAGGTAATCGGTGAACAGCGTGGGCTGTGGCATCGTCCCGACACCGCCCGGATAGATGGTGGACGGGTGAACATGCCGGCCTTCCATGAGGCAGAACATTTCCCTCGTTATGCGGCTTACCTTCAGCGCGTCCTTGTAGACCTGACCCTCGAAGGGGTTGAAGGCGCGCATGATGTCGGCGATCGTCCGGTACCCGTGCACGAAGGCGCTGGGGGCCTCGGTGTTTTCCGCCCGGGCCAGGACGCTCGGGTTCGTCTTCTTGACCATCGCCTCGCAGAAGTCGATGAAGACGAGGTTGTCCTGGAACAGGGTGTGGTCGAACAGGTACTCCGCAGCCTCGCCCAGGTTGATGATCCACTCCGCCAGCGGCGGGTTCTTGATGCCGTAGGCCATGTTCTGCGCGTAGACCGAGCAGGTGGTGTGGTTGTCACCGCAGATGCCGCAGATCCGGCTGGTGATGAAGCCGGCGTCGCGCGGGTCCTTGCCCTTCATGAAGACCGAGTAGCCGCGAAACAGCGACGATGTGCTGTGGCACTCCTTGACGCACTGGTTCTTGAAGTCAATCTTGGTGTAGATGCCGAGGTTGCCGATGATCCTCGTGATCGGATCCCAGGCCATCTCGACGAGCTCGCCGGTCGCCGCTGGGGCTACCGCCCGGCTGGTCTTGGCCATGCGCTTGCTCCTTCCTTGGTTGCCGCGCGGGCCGCCCGTATCGTGGACCCTGGGCTCAGGGCCGGTAGCGCGGGTCGTATCCGCTGGTGAGCGCCGGGCCGTTGTGCCGCCACTTCGGCTCGCGGCTGGCGGTGGCGTTGGTGATCGCGCGCAGGCGTCGGATGAGCTCGCCATAGGGCTTGATGAGCGCCGACGACAGGCTGCCGCCCGGAGGCGTGTCCATGAACGGCATGAACTTGTCGGGGAAGCCGGGCATCGTGCACCCGATGCAGATGCCGCCGACGTTCGGGCACCCGCCAACGCCGTTCATCCAGCCGCGCTTGGGAACGTTGCAGTTGACGACGGGCCCCCAGCAGCCGACCTCGACCTGGCACTTGGGCGAGTTGTAGTCCCGGGCGAAGTCGGCCTGCTCGTAGTAGGCGGCCCGGTCGCATCCTTCGTGTACCGTCCGGCCGAACAGCCACTGCGGGCGGCCGAGTGAGTCAAGCGGCGGGGGCGGTGCCGCGCCCTTGGCGTGGTACAGCAGCCAGGTCAGGCTCTCCATGAAGTTCTCCGGCTGGACCGGGCAGCCGGGGATGTTCACGACCGGCAGCTGTCCGGCCGACCTGAAGTCCTTGCCGAGGTAGTCGTTCAGGCCCATGG
>Ga0335072_10016051_pt1 | contig 10620 bp, 8 predicted proteins | sample Lox_Sample_21_FD_206725 | JGI IMG/M metagenome (GOLD analysis project Ga0335072, IMG submission 206725) | Soil microbial communities from Loxahatchee National Wildlife Refuge, Florida, United States - Lox_Sample_2.1 | ecosystem: Environmental > Terrestrial > Soil > Wetlands | place: USA: Florida... | reverse complement strand
TCGGGATGCGATGGCTCGGCGCGCCGCGCATCGTGCGGGGTATCTGAGGGAGATCGTTCTCCCTGCCTCGCCGCGTGACCCCGTCCTCAGCCGCACAACCCGGGGCGTGCGTCCCGGCTCAGGAGCGCTTCCACCATGAACAGCGAATTCTTCATCCCGGCATTGCCGGGCCAGCTGCCCAGCGCCGAGGGCTATTTCGGCGCGTTCGGCGGTAAGTTCATCCCGGAGGCGCTGGTCGCCGCCGTGGATGAGGTCGCCGTCGAGTACGAGAAGGCCAAGGCCGATCCCGCGTTCGTCGCGAGGTTCGAGGAACTGCTCGCGCACTACGCCGGGCGCCCGAGCGCGCTTACCGAGGTGCCCCGATTCGCCGCCCAGGCGGGCGGCGCGCGGGTGTTCCTCAAGCGCGAGGACCTGAACCACACCGGCTCGCACAAGGTCAACAACGCGCTCGGACAGGGCCTGCTGACGAAGCGGATGGGCAAGCCGCGCGTCATCGCGGAGACCGGTGCCGGCCAGCACGGGGTGGCCACCGCGACCGCGTGCGCGTTGTTCGGACTCGAATGCACCGTCTACATGGGCGAACTCGACACCCGTCGGCAGGCGCTCAACGTGGCGCGGATGAAGATGCTCGGAGCCGAGGTAATTCCGGTCACGTCCGGCTCCCGCACCCTCAAGGACGCCATCAACGAGGCGTTCCGTGACTGGGTCGCCAACGTCGAGACCACGCACTACATCTTCGGCACGGTCGCCGGACCGCATCCCTTCCCGGCCATGATCCGCGATTTCCAGCGGGTCATCGGAGTCGAGGCCCGCCGTCAGATCCTCGAGCGCGCCGGGCGGCTGCCGGATGCGGCGATCGCCTGCGTCGGGGGCGGGTCGAACGCGATCGGCCTGTTCCACGCGTTCCTCCCGGACGCGGGCGTGCGCCTCATCGGCTGCGAGGCGGCCGGATACGGGGTGCAGACCGGCAGGCACGCGGCGTCGCTGTCGGCGGGCGAGCCCGGCGTCCTGCACGGTTCGCGCTCCTACGTCCTGCAGGACGAGGAGGGCCAGATCACCGAGGCGTACTCGATCTCGGCCGGGCTGGACTATCCGGGCGTCGGGCCGGAGCACGCGTACCTGCACGACGTCGGCCGGGGCGAGTACCGTCCGGTCACCGACGACGCGGCAATGGCGGCGTTCCGGAGGCTGGCGTCGACCGAGGGCATCATCCCGGCTATCGAAAGCGCCCACGCGCTGGCCGGCGCGCTCGACGTCGGCGCCGAGCTCGGCCCGGCCGGGCTGATCCTGGTGAACCTGTCCGGTCGCGGCGACAAGGACATGGACACCGCCGCCAGCTATTTCGGCCAGCGCGAAGACGCGGCCGCCGCCTTGGGGGTCGCGCAGTGAGCGGGAACATCGAGCTGCTGGCGGGCGCCCTGGCCCGGGCGAAGCGGGAGAACCGGGCGGCGCTCATCGCGGGTCTGCCGGCCGGCTTCCCGACCGTCGACGGCGGCATCGCCGCGATCGCGGCGGTCCTGAACAGCGGCGCCGACGTGGTCGAGGTCGGACTGCCGCACACCGACCCGGTGCTCGACGGCCCGGTCATCCAGACCGCCGACCACGTCGCCCTGCGCGGCGGCGTCCGGATCCACGACGTCATCCGCACGGTGCGGGAGGCGCACCGGGCCACCGGCAAGCCGGTGCTGGTGATGTCGTACTGGAATCCGATCGCCCGGTACGGCATCGAGCGTTTCGCCACCGAGCTGGCCGCGGCCGGCGGGGCGGGGTGCATCCTGCCGGACCTGCCCGTTCAGGAATCCGGGCCATGGCGCCGGCACGCCGCACCCCGCGGCCTCGCCACCATCTTCGTGGTCGCGCCGAGCAGCGCGGGCGAGCGGCTGCGGGAGATCACCGCGGCCGGCTCGGGATTCGTCTACGCCTCCTCGCTGATGGGCGTCACCGGCACCCGCGAATCGGTCAGCGAGGCCGCCGGCTCGCTGGTGCGCCGCGTGCGGGCGACCACGGAACTTCCGGTCTGCGTCGGAATCGGCATCTCCAACGCCGCCCAGGCCGCCCAGGTGGCCGGCTTCGCCGACGGCGTGATCGTCGAGTCCGTCCTGGTCAAGGCGATCCTGGACGCACCCGACGAGGCCGCGGGACTCGCCGCCATCGCGCGGCTCACCGCCGAGCTCGCCGACGGCGTCCGGCACGTCCCACGCCCGTCCGCGCGCCAAGTTCCGGCGCAATAACGGTAACTAGGTGCGGGTAGCTAAGCGCCTGGCCCTTGCGCTGCCGAACGCCGTCAGCAGCGCGAGGGCCACCGCCGCCCCGCCGACGACGCGAAGTGCGGGCAGCGGCGGCAGGCGTCGGGCCAGCACGTCATGATCGCCGCCGCTGCTCAACAGCGACCAGCGCGACCGAGCTGACACGGCCGAGCCGACGGAAAGGATGGAGCCGGCGGAGATGGCGGACAGGGTCGACCCGACCGAGGCGACCGAGAGGGCCGAGCCGACCGACCCGATGCTGAGCACCGACCCCACCGATCCGATCGAAAGGACCGATCCGGCGCTCCCGATCGACAGAAACGAGTCTTCCGACCACAACGAGAGATCGCTCACAAGCGTCATTGTCGCACTCGCCCGACGCGGCCGGCCGGTCACCCCGCGAGCGGGCTCACCGGTATCGGCTGAACGCAGAACGGGCACCGCGGGTCGGCGTCCCGTGACGCTTTCGCCTGGTCGACCGGCGCGCCGCAGTTGGGGCAGTGCGTCGGCAGCGCCCACGGCGGCCCCGCGCCGGCCCCCTTGCGTGCGGTCGGCTGCCCCTTCGGACGCTGCTCGCGTTCGATGTAATCGTGCAGCGCGCGTTGCTGCAGGGCGGGCACGTCGATAACGAGCCTGGCCCGGTCGGCGGGGTCGTACCGCACCGCGACCCGGGCGCCGTCGGACAACGGAAGCTGGATCTTGGGTATCCGGTCCGGGTGCCGCAGCTGCTCGGCGCCGCGGACCTCGGCCAGGCGGCGCGCCTGCTGGCTCCCCGGGGCCGGCTGGTAGAGATTGGCCAGTTCCTGACCGAACTGGACCGTCTGGCCGTCTTTGAACCTGACTTCAACCCGCACCTGTGACACTGCGCGGTCGGCGGCGGAAAGCTCACTGTGCAGCACCATCCCCGTGATGGCAGCCCCATCGCGCAGCAGCCTTTCCCGCTCGGCCTCGCTCAATTGCTCATGATGCTCATGGTGCTCGTGATGAATAAACACAATCGAACTCCCCGACGGCGGCTTCTTGGCTAGACGACGGTATTCACCGACGACTTGCTGCCCTCTTAACGGCTGTCGTAGCGCCGCGGCCGTACGGCTGGCCGACGGCGGCCGGCGGCCGGCGGCCGGCGGGCAAGCGTAGTGAAGCCTCCCCGGCCCGGGTCGCCGAACGGCTGAGATCTACGCTGGCCATGTCACGTCCAGTGATTGAAATGAAGCTCTTGGTTAGGAAACGCCGTGAGTAACAGTTCCCCGGGCGATCGTCGCCGGACGCCGGACCCGCGCTTGCCGGTCCGGGCCGGCCGCCTGCTGCGGGTCCGGACGATATGGGTGCTCACCCTGGGCGTGGGGTCCCTGGTCGTGGCGGCGATGACGGCGCTGTACATCGGGTCGGCGACCGACCCGCTGGCTCACCTCAGTGGCCTGCCCGTCGCGGTGGTCAATCAGGACCGGGGCGCCGCGGCCGGAACCCAGCGACTCCAGGTGGGTCAGCAGATCGAGGCCGGCCTGCTGGCCGCCCCGGCGGTGACGGGACGGCTGCGCCTGGAGGTCATGACCCTGCACCAGGCGGAGCAGGCCATGGACCGCGACAGCCTGTACGCCACGCTGCTGATCCCGCCCGGCTTGACCGGCAACCTGCTGACCGCCGCAGGCCTGCGTCCGGGCGTCGCCACCGCCGCCCCGAAGGTGGAGATCCTCATCAATCAGCGGGCCGGCACGGTCGGGACCTCGCTGGCGACCGGGATCTTGCAGCCCGCGATGGCGGTGGCGTCCCGTGAGATCGGTCGGCACCTGGCCGCGGTTGTTCCGGCCGGCTCGCAGGCGCCCGCCACACGGCTGCTGCTGGCCGATCCGGTCACGGTGACGATCGTGCCGTACCGTCCCCTGCCGAACAACGCTGGGCTGGGGCTGACCGCGTTCTACATCGCGCTGCTGACGCTCTTGTGCGGATTCATCGGCGGCTCGATCGTGAACTCGGTCGTGGATTCCGCCCTCGGCTACGCCACCACCGACCTGGGGCCGCGATGGCGCCAGCGCCAGCCGCTGCCGATCAATCGGTGGCAGACCCTGCTGATCAAATGGGGCATCATCGCCGTCCTGACGGCGGTGCTGACCGCGGTGATGCTCCTGGTGGCCTGGGGAGTGGGCATGGACATGCCCTACCCGTGGCTGCTGTGGGTCTTCAGCTGGCTGTGCGCGCTCAGCGTCGGCGTCGGGACGATCGCCCTGTTCGCCATGGCGGGCAACTACGGGCAGCTGATCGGGCTGCTGCTATTCGTGTACGCGGGCCTGGCCTCGGCCGGAGGCACGGTGCCGGTCGAGGCGCTGCCCGGCGTCCTGCGCCTGCTGAGCTACGTGGAACCGCTGCGCCAGGTCCTCGAGGGCGTCCGCTCGATCTTGTACTTCAACGCCCAGGGCGTGGCGGGCCTCACCCGGGGCACCGTGGCCGCCGCCTCCGGCCTGGTGTTCTGGCTCGTCCTCGGGGCGGTCGTCGTGCGCTTGTACGACCGCAAGGGCCTGTACCGGCTCCGGCCCGAGGTCTTGGCGCATGTCAACCAGGCCGTCAAGGACTTCAGGGACAAGCAGGCGGCGCCGGCCCCGGCGCCCCCCGATCGCAGCCAGCCGCCCAGCGACGAGACCGGCCCGGGCAGTAGCCCCGCACCGTGAGAACCCGGGGCGACCGGTCAAAAGGTGATCGACGGCTTGTGTGAATCCGCAACCCCCTGGGTATGCCCGGAGCGTGTCAACGGACTACCTGTAGCTGGAAATATCACCAGGCAGTTGATTTTTTTAGAAAAAATTGATGAAATCATCGGCCTAAGCCTGATGAGGAGACACAGATGGCCAGGAACGTAGCCGATGGCATGTGGGAGATGCTGGTTGCGGCGGGGGTGCGGCGCTGTTACGGGATCGTCGGCGACGCGCTCAACCCGGTGATCGACGCGCTGCGGCGCAACGGCTCGGTCGACTTCGTGCACGTCCGCAATGAGGAGTACGGTGCGTTCGCGGCCGTCGCCGAGGCCCGGCTGACCGGCAACCCGGTCGCGGTCTGCGGTACCGCCGGACCGGGCGTGGTGCACCTGGTCAACGGGCTGCTCGACGCGCGCAAGGAGCGCGCGCCGGTCATCGCCATCGCCGGCGACGTCGAGTCGTCGCTGCTCGACACCGAGGCGCTTGAGGAGCTGAACCCGTACAAGTTCTTCGACACGGCCGCGCTCTACATCGGGCGGCTAGTCAACCCCGAGCAGCTGCGGCCGCTGGTCAGCACCGCGATCACCACCGCCGTGGCCGAGCAGGGCCCGGTCGTGATCGCGGTGCCTGGCGACGTGGCCGTCCGCGAGGCGCCCTCGGTGCCGCTGCGGGTGCCGTTGCCCGCCACCACGATCGGCGCCGCCTCCGACGGGGACGTGGCCGCCATGGCCGTCCTGATCAACCAGGCGGAGACGGTGGCCATCTTCGGCGGCGACGGGTGCGCGGAGGCGCAGGACGAGGTGCGCGCGCTCGCCGCCCGGCTGAAGGCGCCGGTCGGCTACAGCATCAAGGGCAAGGCGTGGCTCGAGCACGACAACCCGAACGCGGTCGGCATGACCGGGCTGCTCGGCTACGGCGGCTGCCACGGCGCGATCAACAACGCCGACCTGCTGCTGATGCTCGGCACCGACTTCCCGTTCAGCGACTTCCTGCCGCACAAGACGGTGAAGACGATCCAGGTCGACCGCGACCCCGGGCACATCGGCCGCCGGACGCCGCTCGAGCTGGGTGTGATCGGCGACGTTGCCGCGACGCTGCGCGCGCTGGCGCCGCAGGTCGCCGACAAGAAGGGCGATCGGTTCCTGCGCGAGCACGTGGCCGAGACCGAGCGCTGGCGCAAGCGGCTCGGGCACTACGTCACCAAGGGACCGGGGATCAAGCCGATCCGCCCCGAGTACCTCGGGGCGCTGCTGTCCGAGCTGGCCGACGACGACGCGGTCTTCACCGTCGACACCGGCACGCCCTGCATCTGGGCCGCCCGGCACATCGAGTACGGGCGCGGCCGGCGGATGCTCGGCTCGTACACCTGGGCGTCGATGGCGTGCGCGTCGCCGTACGGGTTCGGCGCGGCGATGGCATTTCCCGGGCGTCAGGTCATCGCGCTGTGCGGCGACGGCGGCTTCACCATGGGCGGCCTGGGCGACCTGCTCACCCAGGTTCAGCGCAAGGCCCGTGTGGTCAACGTGATCATCAACAACGGCATGCTCGACTTCGTCAACATCGAGCAGCAGGAGGCGGGCATCGTCCCGTTCGGAACCGAGTTCACCAACCCGGACTTCAGCCAGGTGGCCACCGCCCTCGGCGCCCGCGGCATCCGGGTCGAGGAGCCCGGCGACCTCCGGGCCGCCCTGCAAACGGCCCTCGCCCACACCGACGGGCCGGTCGTGCTTGACGTGGTGGTCGACCGCTATGCGCTCTCGCTGCCCTCGCACGTGCCGGCCAAGACCGCCGAGGGCTTCACCCTCAGCCTGGCCAAACAGGTCCTGACCGGCAAGATGGACGACGTCATCGAGACCGTCGAGCACAACGTCCGGCTGCTGTAGCCGGCGCCGCCGCCCGGGCTGGCTAAGATCGTCGCGGGCCCGGGCACTGGGCGCGGGTGAGAAGGCAGGGGGCCTGCGGTGAGCGCGCCCGGCAAAAGCATCGGAGCGGCGTTGGCCGGCGTGGCGGCATGGCTGGCCCGCGGACGGCCGGTCGACGGCGCCCGGCTGCGGCGAGCCCTCTGGCCGATAGCGCAGACGGCGGTCGCCGCCGGCCTGGCCTATTACGTCGCGCACTCGCTGGTCGGCCACGTCCAGCCGTTCTTCGCGCCGATCGCCGCGACGGTATCGATGAGCACCACTACCGACCTGCGCGCGCAGCGCGCGCTCCAGCTGGCCGCCGGGGTGCTGCTCGGCATCGCGATCGGGGCGGGCGTGGCAGCGCTGCTCGGCACTGGTCCGGCGGCGCTCGGGGTGGCGGTGTTCGTCTCACTGTGCGTGGCACTAGCCATCGGCCGCGGCTTCATCGCCCAGGGCGCGATGTTCTTCAACCAGACGGCCGTCGCGGCGATCCTGATCCTGACCGTGCACACCCGCGCAGAGGGCACCGGCCGGGTGATCGACGCGCTGATCGGCGGCGGCATCGCGCTGGTGTTCAGCCTGCTGCTGTTCCCGGCCGATCCGGACCCGGTGCTCCGTCAGGCCTCGCGGTCGGTGTTCGCCGCGTGCGAGCGGGAGCTCCGGTCGCTGGACGATTTCCTCACCCGCCCGGTGACCGGCCGCCAGGGCTGGCTGCTACCGGCCGCCGAGCGGATCGGCCAGGCAGTCGACGGGTTCGACCGGGCCCGCGCCACCGCGCGCGAAATGGTCCGTCTCGCCCCGGGACGACGGTCGGCCAGGACGTCGGTTGCCCGGGCCGAGCAGTCGGCGGCGGATTTCGTGACGCTGGCCAGCGCCGTGCTCACGATCGGCAGCCTGGCGGTGGCCGCCTTCGAGGCCGGGGAGCCGCTTCCGGCCGAGCTTCGGGAGACGATCGCGACGCTGCGAGTTGCGCTGGCGACAGCGGCAGAAGGCGGCGTCCCCGGCGGCCCAAGCCCGCCCGCCTCCGGCGGCCCGGCCGCCCCCGGACGCCTGGCCGCCCCCGGCGGCCGGACCACGCCCGGCGGCTCGGCCACGCCCGGCGGCTCGGCCACGCCCGGCCGCCCGGCCGCCCCCGCCGAGGCGGCCGCCTCCGCCGAGGCGGCCGCCTCCGCCGAGGCGGCCGCCGTGGCCGAGGCGGCCGCCGTGGCCGAGGCGGCCGCCGTGACCGCCGCCGGCGCGGAGCAGACGCTCCCCGCATCGATCAGCGACGCGGCGGTGATCGCGTCGCTCGCGGCCCGGTGCGCCGCCCTGACCGGCCGCGCGGCCGGGGCGGGGGCCGGCCACGGGCAGCGCTAGCGCGCGGCTCGTCCCGGGTGTTTGACCGCGTGCCGATGAGCAGGGTGTCCACGCTGTCGACGTTGAGCTCGGCCAGCGTGCCGGTTGTGCCACGGGCCGGCGACAGTGCCGGGGTTCAGCCTGCCTACTGGCCGGCCGCGGCGGAATACCGGTCAGCGCCGAGCGGACCCCGACCGGGGGAGTGCGCCAGCGCTCGCAAGATGAGCTCGGTGACCGCGTCCAGCGGTAGCGCGGTGGAGTCGATGACCAGGTGGTAGTGGCGCGGGTCGGCCGGATCGGTCTGGTACAGCCGGCGCACGTAGGTGTCGCGGGCCCGGTCGGCCGCCTCCAGGTGACGGCGGGCCCGGTCCACGCTGATCCGCTCGATCGCGGCGCCCTGGACGACGCGCGCCTGCGGCGGCCCGTCGAGCCGGACATGGAACCCGCGGCCCTTGCCGAGCACCACCGCCGCGCCCCGGCCCAGAATCACGCCCGCGTCCGCGTCGGCCAGCCGGCGGATGTCCTGCTCGCAGTAACGACGCAGGTCCTCGTCCTGATGCCGGGACGGCGGGGCCGACTGGGTCGGCCCGGCTGGCATCGCCGCGGTGAGGCAGGCGAGCAGCCAGCCAGCCGGCGTCAGGTTCGACTCGTCCCGCGTCAGCGGCTCGACGCACGGCCCGGCCGCCCCGACCCCGCCGGCGCTGTTCGTCGCCCGCTGCACGAAGGGGACGCCAAGCCGCTCGGCCAGCGCCGGGGCGACCACGGCGCCGCCGGCCCCGTACGTGGCTGACACGGTAACCAGGCGGACCAGATCTGAAGTCATGATCTCGCCTCCTTCCTCGTGAGCATTGCGGGCCGGCGCTCAGGCGGCGACCGGCTCGGCGGACCTGTCCCGCGGGGCGAGCACGCCCGACCGGAGCACCAGCGCGGACACGACGGCGGCGCCGGCGAAGATCGCGGCCGACACCCAGAACGCGACCACGTAGCTGTGCACGGCCGCGTTGGCCTGGGCCAACGGGCTGGTGCCATGCGTCACCAGGTAGCTCGACAGCGCGCTGGCGGCGATGGTGTTGAGCAGCGCGGTGCCGATCGAGCCGCCGACCTGCTGGCAGGTGTTGACCATGGCCGACGCCACCCCCGCGTCGCCCGGGGCGGCGCCGTAGGTGGCGGTGTTCAGCCCGCACCCGAACACCAGCCCGAGCCCTAGGCCGACGACGATCAGCCCGGGCAGGATCCAGGCCGCGTAGCTGGTGTTCACGGCCAGCTGCGAGGCCAGGATCACCATGCCGCCCGCGGCAAGCAGCAACCCGGCCGTGATCAGGATGCGGGGGCCGAGCCGGGGCATGAGCAGCTGGCTGGAGGTGGTCGACGACACCACCAGGCCGCCGATCAGCGGCAGGAACGCCAGACCGGTGACCACCGGCGAGTACCGCAGGATCTCTTCCAGGTAATAGGTGAGGAACAGGAACACCCCGAACAGGCCGATCGCGGACAGCCCGATCGACAGGTACGCGCCGCCCCTGAACCGGTCGAGGATGATCCGCAGCGGCAGCAGCGGATGCGCTACCCGCCGCTCCACCATCGCGAACAGGGCGAGCAGGATCACCCCGCCCACCAGCAGGCCGATGGTGATCGGGTCGCCCCAGCTCTTGGTGTCGGCCTCGGCCAGCCCGTAGACGAAGGCGACCAGGCCGGCCACCACCAGCACCGTCCCCGGCAGGTCGAGGTGCACGCTGGGGTCGCGGGTATCGCGGGTCAGCAGCCGGATCGCGGCCGCGACCGCGATGACCGAGAAGATGACGTTGACGTACAGGCACCAGCGCCAGGACAGGTACTCGGTCAGCACCCCGCCGAGCAGCAGCCCGACCGCGCCGCCGGCCCCGGCGATCGCGCCGAAGATGCCGAACGCCTTGCCCCGCTCGGCCGGGTTGCTGAACGTCACCGTCAGCGTCGACAGCGCGGCCGGCGCCAGCATGGCGCCGAACGCGCCCTGGATCGCGCGCGCGATCAGCAGCATCGAGAAGTTCTGCGCGGCCCCGCCGAGGGCCGAGGCGCAGGCGAAGCCGATGATGCCGATGAGCAGCATCCGTTTGCGCCCGACCAGGTCCGCCAGCCGCCCGCCCAGCAGCAGCAGTCCGCCGAAGGCGAGCGAGTAGGCGGTCACCACCCACTGCCGGTCGGCGTTGTTGAAGGCCAGGTCGTGCTGGGCGGTCGGCAGCGCGATGTTCACCACCGTCGCGTCGAGCACCACCATCAGCTGTGCCAGGCAGACGACGCCGAGGATCCACCAACGGCGGGAGTCGTCTGCGGCGACGCCGCCCTCCGCTGCCCGAGTTGCCGACGATGCGCCGGTCGCTCGCTGTGCTTCCTGTGCCATGAAATACCCCTGGAGGGAGAAGTACCCGAAACGCGCCATTCGCAACAGCCGGCCGGCCATGGAGACAGCCGCCG
>Ga0335072_10016049_pt1 | contig 10620 bp, 9 predicted proteins | sample Lox_Sample_21_FD_206725 | JGI IMG/M metagenome (GOLD analysis project Ga0335072, IMG submission 206725) | Soil microbial communities from Loxahatchee National Wildlife Refuge, Florida, United States - Lox_Sample_2.1 | ecosystem: Environmental > Terrestrial > Soil > Wetlands | place: USA: Florida... | reverse complement strand
GCCGAGCTGCTCGACTGCGTCGATGGCCTGGAGCACGCGCTCGACCTTGGGCCAGCCGGAAAGGCGGAGCAAAATCTCGCCGCCCGGCCGCACAAATGGCACGGTCGAGAAGGCTTCGCCGAGCACGACAGCGCGCAGGATGTCGATCCGCGAGACGACCGTGCCGAAGTCGTTCGCCGCCCACCGGACATAGGCGAAGATGCTGCCCGGCGCGAAGCTCAAGATGCGGCGCCGGCGGTCGAGGATCTGCTCGGCGACATCATGACCGAAGCGGATCCACTGCTCGATCCGCTTCTCGAACCAGATCAACTCGACATGTGTGAGGGTGTCGGACGCCGGCGCGGTCATGACGCGGCTCCGCCATCGGCGGGGAACTCGCGGTCGAGCAATGCGCGGAGCATGTCGGCTACGGTGAGGCCGCGCTGAAACGCAGCGATCTTGATCCGGCCGCGCAGCGCCGGCGTCACATCGATCGTCAGCCGCGCGGTGAACTCGATGTTCGGCGTGTGGCCGGTTGATAGCGCGGGCGCGCGGACCCAGGATTCCGGATCACCGGGGCGAGCCGCGAAACCGCGCTTAGGCGTCCGCTCCGTCATGGCACCAGGCCCGCCACTTCGAGGGCGAATGCGCTGATCTCGCAGGCGGCCGGGCCGACCGGGTCGAGCTCAGCGACGAGCCGGCCGGACTGCGCGACATCGGCAAAGCTCACGCGCTGGCCGATGCGCGCGCCGAGCACCGGCGGCTCGTGCTCGGCGAGCGCCTCGGCCGTCTCGCGGGCGATCACGGTGCGCGCGGCGCAGCGGTTGAGTACGAAGCGGGCGACGAGTTGCGGGCGGAAGATGCGCGCGTCGTCGATCAGCTTGAGCATCTCGCCCGATGCCCAGCCGTCGAACGGTGACGGTTGCGCGGGTATCAGCACCAGGTCCGCGGCGAGCAATGCCGAGCGCATCAGCCCGGCGATGCGCGGCGGGCCGTCGATGACCACGTGATCGGCATCGCGGGCGAGTTCCGGCGCCTCGCGATGGAGCGTGTCGCGGGCAAGCCCGATGACGCCGAACAACCGGCGAAACCCCTCCTTCGCGCGCTGCTCGGACCAGTCAAGGGCAGAGCCTTGCGGATCGGCGTCGATCAGCACGACGCGCTTTCCTTCCCGGGCCCATTCGCCAGCGAGATGCAGCGCGAGCGTCGTCTTGCCGACGCCGCCCTTCTGGTTGAGGAGCGCCACGATCATCGCCGCCGCCTCGGGGTTTTCCACCGACTGCGGTGGTCACCTTCAACAGAAGGGTTAGATTCTTGTAGGTTAGAGTCTAAGTTAGGCGGCTCGGAAGTGATTGGACTGCTTGAGGAAAAGCGGACTTCCGGTTCCTGATAGCACGTGGGTCCGGTTCCTGATGGCACGTGCCCATTGGTTCCCGATAGCACGTGCGGTTCCACAGATTGTCCACAGGCTCCTGTGGATAACTGGGCGGGCGCGAACGCCAGCAACTCGCGCCCGCCGCTCGCCCGTTCGACCGAGAGCCGGTAGCCCGGCAGGGGCTGGCGGCGCACGATGTCGCGCAACTCGAATGCGAAGCGCTTGAACGGCGAGAGGCTCGCAGACTTGACGTGGAGATGGCGAAAATCGAACCGCCAACCGCCGCGCTGATGGCCGGCGTGCTTGCGGACGAGGCGATACAGCCAGCGTTCCAGTCCGCCCGTCAGGCCGAAATATGCAGGGTCGATGGTGAGCACCAGCGCGTCGTCGAGGACCGCGCGGTAGAACCAGTCCGGCATGATGAGATCGATGCCGTCGGCATTGCCGTGCGCGTCGGCGCGCTCGGTCCATTCGTTGATCCACGAGAACCGGTGCATGCGCCGCTCGGTCGTCTGGCGCAGCGAGGTCGCTACGGTGGTGGATTGCAGCCGATCAAGCGCGGCCTTCAGGCGATGATAGTCGCGGGCGCCCGTGCCGCGGCGGGTGAAGGTGAGAATCTCGCGCGGGGTGGTCACCATCAGGCGCGAGGTGCGCACCCCGGCGTCGCGCGCTTCGACGATCTGGCTCGCCGCCCAGATCAGCACGTCGGCATCCCAGATGGTCGCCATGCCGTGCTCAGGGACCGCTTCGACACGGATGGCGATCTCGTTCATCCGGAAATCGATCGGCGTCGTGCGGTGGGTTTTGGCGAGGCTGAAGAACGGATAGGCCATGAGGTCCTGCGCATCTCTGGGCGCCAGGTCGCCAGGGAGCGCCCGGAAGAGTTCGAGCTGCTCGCGCTCGTGGCGGGTGCGATGGCGCATGGAAGTGCCAGCCGGCGTTCAGCGGCGCGCCTGGCCGGCGGGGGCCGGAATGTCGGGGCTATGGCGCTTTGCCGGCAGCACGGTGCCGACGCCGGGGTCGGAGGTGGACGCCTTGGCGCCGCGATCCACCCAGGTTTGGAGGTCCTCGACGCGATAGACGACTCGACCGCCGAGCTTCGAGTAGCGCGGCCCGGTTCCGTAAATGCGGTGCTTTTCGAGCGTGCGAATGGAGAGACCGACGAAGCGGGCGGCTTCTGGCGTGCGCAGATAGCGCTGCGGCAAGCCGGCGAGATTGGGCGACATGGGGAACCTCCGTGATCCTGTCGAAGGCCGCCGGACGACGGCGGCTGTCGGGGATCACGGTGGCGGAGAAGGTTACCGCGGAGGGATGGTGATGTCGGGGGGGGTGTGACATCACCACCCCAGGTCAGGCGATCGCAGTGTCCCGGCAGTGGACGCAGCGAAATCATTGGCCGCGAAGAGATCGGCGCCGCTGAGCGGCGGAGAACAAACATAGAGCGCCGGTCGCACTGAGGTCCGCTCTGCGCCATTGCGGCCGCCCGACCAAACCGGTTCCGTTCTCGAAAGCGGTTCGGATGCCCTTTGCCGGCCGAGGGCCAAGCTGATGGTCAACCCTGTCGGCGTAGCGTCCTCCACGCATCGATGACAGGCTGAGGGGTGCGCGGCCCAAAAACCTCAGGTGGGCGCCGCACCGGCCTTTGGTGCATAATCGGATTACGCCGTAAGCCCTCTGACGCGGAGCCCCGATTGGCCTCCATAGACCTATTCATCGGTGATCCCATTGTGCACGCATCCGAGCGGGACACTCTCGCGTGTGCCGTTGAGTTCCTTTCGACGCAGGGCATCCCAGCGGTAATCCTAGCTAACCTGAGTTTCGGCAGCCGGCAGGTCGATCTGGTGATCGGGCTCGATCAAGGCGTCCTGGTTATCGAGTCCAAGGGACTGTCGGCAGCCGTTCGGGGGGACGAAAACGGCGACTGGCATGTCCGCCTTGCGTCCGGCCGATGGAAGCAAATTCCCAACGCCTATGCTCAGGCGCTTGCCGAAAAGCTGCGGCTTCGCGATGCGATGGCGGCGTTTGCCGGAACGGAAGTCCCGTATCCCGACGCAGCACTGATATTCGTACCGGCTATACCGTCTGGTTCGGCAATCACCCAAGGCGACTTCAAGGTCTCGATTGCTGGACTTGACGAGTTGCCGAAACGGATTGTTTCGGTGACGCGCCGCGGCTGGTCCTTGGATCAGTGGCGAGCCTTCGCGGCCCATCATCGTTTGATCGCGGTCCCTTCGATCGATGCGGCGTTGGGCCCTGAGCTGTTTGATGCCGAACGGATGCTCGCAGCCTACGGTGAGGCGTTTACGCGCACCTACGGCCCACCCGCGTCAGCAATGGTCCCAGTGTCGTGCGTCTGCGATGGCGAAACGCTTTCGTCGGCCACCGTGCTGGAACAAGCGGCGCGAGACGACAATGTCTTGCTTATCGGAGAGTCAGGCTGCGGCAAAAGCCTTCTATCCTACACCATCGCTCTCGCTGCGCTAGGCCATGGGCGCGTGCCGATAGTCATTCCTGCGAGGGATTTCGAAGGGAATTTGCGCGACGTTGCAAACCGCGAGGCTGCTCTGCTCGACGCGCGATCAGCGGCGGCGGTGATATCGGCTGCACGAATGCTTGATAGACGTCTTGTACTCGTGGTCGATGGATACAACGAGTGCACGCCCTCGGAGAGGGTGCGCCTGGCGCGAAGCATTGCTGCGGCAGTAAGGAGGTACGAAGCGACCGCAGTGCTGTCGAGCAGGATAACGCTTGAGCGCGACGATCTTTTGACCGCACGCACCTACGCGGTCCAGGCGCCGGACGCAGGAATGAAGCGGGCGATTGCTCAACAGGCTGCCGGCGGCGTGTCCGTAGAAGCGTTTTCGGAATTGCTTGGCAGCGTGCGAAGCGGCCTCGAAGCAAGGATGATCGGACAGCTCGGCCAGCAACTGCCGCCCGGAACGAGCAAATACGGCTTGTTTGATGCTTACGTGCGCGAGCGACTCGGCCCGGCCGCCTCGGATGGCATTCGGGCCTTGTCCCGCGTCGCCGCGATGATGACGGAACGCATAAGCTTTGGCTTGTCAGTTCGAGAGCTTGACCGGTTGTCAGATCGCGAGGGCGTATCCGGGGCCCTGCTGCAGACGCTTCAGGGCGCAAACATTCTGGACAAGCGCGGCGACCGAGTGAGCTTCAGCCACGAGATGTTCCTGAACGCATTTGCCGCCGAAGCCATCATCCGGCGCGCGGGTGACGATCCCGACGCGATAGTCGCGGCCTTGCGGTTGCCGCAGCATCTCGAGATGAAGCCATTCGTATTGGGAGCGATCGACGACGACAGTTTTCGACGACGGGTACTGTCCGACCTATCGGATGTGCGAGTCATACGCGCATGCCTTGCCGGGCAATGCGGAAGTGACGCGCACCTCTGGGCCAATAAGCGCTGCGACGATGTGCTCATTCGAATCGGCGAAGAGATCGAGACAGTGCGGTTCGATGTCTCAGAAGAGTTCCTTTGGAGCGTCCAGGCAAAGCCGGAGACCCTTCAGAACTGGACGGCGCAGGACCGGGCAGTGTTGGCGGCAATTCCGCATGAACTTGTGGCAGGTCGGCGTCTCGATGAAGTGCTCGACTTAATCGGAAGAATGGACGAACGGCTGGGCGACGAGCACCGCAGATTACTCGACGAAGCGAGGAAGAGGAAGGTAGGCTTGCGTAGCAACCTGTATGCGGTGAGTTACTCGGGGGTTGGAGTCAGCGAGACTGGGTTGGCCCAGATTTGTGGCCCTATTCGGAGTGGGCTCCTCCATTTCGGGCCCAAGCTCGCTGCCAGAGCAGACCCGCATGGGCGCTTGCATTGTGAAGCGCTGAGCCCGGGCCAAGTGGGATTACTTATCGAGCTGCATAAATATTCCGATCGCGACGCCCCGTCACTCGGGACCGTGCTGCCGCGCGTCCTCAATCGGCTCTGGTCGAAAGCACCACATCATCTGCGGATAGGATTGATGCACGCGGCCGGTATGAGCGCCGGCGCGCTCAGCGACAGTGAACGTCGTGCCTTGATTGAGGCGATCGAGTCGTTGTTGCCTGCCAACGGCGGTTTCGATTCGGCTGGCATGATTGATGCACTTAAGTATCTGGGCGCGCTGGACGATGACCAAGCTGAACATGTCTCAAGCGCCAAAGCAGAAATGCAAGCGGTGCTGGCGGACCCCGAGAATCCCTTGGCGCCGAACGCTGCGGCTGGTCTATGGAATGCACAGTTCGACCATCCCTATGACGGCGCGTATTGTGAAGCATGGAACGACCTAGCTGCTGGCGACCGCAAAACGTTGCTGCTGATGGCAGCACGAAGTACTGAATGCAGCTCGATGTTCATGCCTGCCTTGATCGCGGAAGTGGCATCGCTTGCGGACCCAGTAGCAGGTCCAATTGTCGAGCGCTGGACGGTCCTGCCGCCGAAGAAAGAAGTCATAGTAGGCGACGCCATGCACATTTTCGAGATGGCGCACGCGGCACTCGCGCGCCTGCGCTGTCCACTGCCTGATCGCTGCTCTGAGGCCGCATCACCGGCCGACCAAGCGCTCCTGGCTTGTGGCGAGATACTCTATTGGCTGAACCGGGACGATCTTTCCCCAGCGGAGCGCAGGTATAGCTGTGCGAGGTCGCTGGCGGTACTGTCACGGCATGAATCTGGGGTCGTGGCGGCAGTGGTCGGGCAGTTCTTCCGCTCTGATTTCATGTTTTCCGAAAGCGCGAGGCGCCTTCCGGGATCGGAGCCGGTCGTCACTTCGTTTGGCCAAGACTTTCCCGATGAAATAGCCGCGATCTACCGTGCAGCGCTTGAGCAACCCACACGGCAAGCTGGGTACTTTGAGTTTTTTCGTATCGAAGATGTGATCGAAAACGCACTGGCGAACCTGGGACATTTTGGTAACCCGAGCGACATTCCGCTACTGCGTGCTTGGTCGCTCCATCCGGATCTCGGACATTCTGCGGTACGTGCCATCAAGATGATCGAAGAGGCACCGCAATACGCGAGACATGTACCTCCACAGGTTCATTGACCCTCCGTGCGCGCCACCTTTTCTGTAACGCAGGCTAGTAATCATACGGTACGACCTTGTCGGTTCTGACGACGTTAACTCGTTAACCTGCAGACGTTGATTGGCCTTTTGTGCGAAGCCGAGACGGAACACCAAGGGATTCTCATCTCGGCCCTAACCTAGACCGGTGATAGCCGCTGCATCGTGCGCACGTCATATCGCTCGATCTCAGCGCGAACGCGCTGAAGACCGCCGGACTTGATCCAGCTCTGTTGGCGACGTTCCGCGGAACGAAGCATCATCCCCATTATATAGGCGACTGCCGTCGGGCTCTTGCCCAGGTCGAAAAGCCGGTAGCAGATCTCAACGCCGCGTTTGGTGAGGTGACCTGTGGCAGGGGTGTAGTTATCCCCATAGCCCTGGCGACCGGGTCGATGATTGGCGGGAAAACGCGGCGACAGGTCATCCACAAGATCCGTGTCCCGCAGATCAAGTTCTGCGTTGATCGCTTTATAGCGCTCACGTTCCCGAGCGATTTGTTTCGTGATGAGACGATCCAGGCGCTTCAGATCTTGCTCGAAGGCATGCTCGGCGAACTCAAACAACATGTTGTCCATCGACAGACTCAGGAGGAACTTACCACGCGCACGCTCCCACAACGAGCGCCGGAAGGCGCGCAGCCGGTCCAGCGCCTCGCCCTTGTAGGCCGGCGCGGCGTACGCAACGTGGTCGATCGCCCAATAATTCCGGCTGATGTCGGACATCACCAGGTGAATCCGGTGCGCGATGTCGTTCCGGTATTCCAGCAACGCCTTCAGCTCGGCGGCCTCCGATTCCGTGAACATGCCGAGCGTGATGGCGTAGCCGAGAGCGACCTTGAGTTTCTTGCCTTGCTGCCGTTCACCTGCCAGCGCGAGCCGAAGCGCTGCCGCATCTTCCTCCGGCAGCTTCTTGGTTGTCTCGGCGTCTCGCAACAAATCGGCCAATATACGGTGCAGCCGCCGCGCCTCGGGCGGCTCCCAAATTGTCTCGCCTGGTTGGCGGACGGCGGCGCGATGGACGTCCGTCAGCAAGAAGTCTCGGACCTCCTCGGCATAGAAGAGATAGACTGCGGCTTCGGTGGCCCTGTAACGCAGGATATTGCGCTCGAGCGCCGAGGCTCGGCCACCACGAGGGTCATCGTAATGGCTGGCCGGGGAAGCTCGGCCGTAATCGCGTTTGGTGTGATGCCTTGTTACGCCAGGCATTTGGGGAGCCCCTTGCGCCTGGATTGCGATCCGCGGCGCGGTTCAGACAGTTGGGTGAAAGAGCGACCGACTTGGCCGTTTGTTCACGCGTCGTCTGAGGGCAGCATCGAGTCGCATAAGCCATTATCCCACAGTTTGCATGCACGGCGCGACTCGAACCTGGAGAACGAGTGGAGAACGAGGGCCGTGCGGCCGTCCCAGCCGTGTGGGAACGCCATGAACTCGACGCGGAAGACGCGATACCCGCTCCGCGCGAGGAACAACTGCCGAGGCCGCGCCGGCGGCCGAATCTCTACTCAACGTCGCCGGGCAGCATCGTCCCGGCTACATGCTGGCCGAGTCCTTGATCCGGGACTCACCGCCACGGCAAGGATCTGAAACCCGGAGTCAGGGCGCGCCGATCATCGGAATGCACAATCGAGAGTCTCGGTGCCTAAGATTTGCGGCGATACGGATAGAGGAGCAATCGCCGATAGCCGGTTCGCATCATGCCGAGTCCGAAGCGCACCAGGCGAATCGTCCGATCACGCAAATCGTGGCTTTTCCACCCGCGCTCGGACACGTTGTCGAGACTGAAGAGAACGCCAGCGATTTCGCGGTAGCTTGCTCGATCCTGCCGTCCGTCAAGGGCGCGAAGGGCAAGGAGGAGACGGTCTCGACGAGCGTTGGACAGCGCGGCCGGATTGGGACCAGGGTTGCGGCCGGTCAAGCCGCGCCAGAGCTGGATCGCGGCGTTTGCACGGATCTCGAAGAACTGGTCGAGAGGCAGGAGTACGGCGGCCGCCTGTAGACCGGCGTCAGCGACGTGAGCACGAAACAACGTGCCGCGACGTTCGATAACGTATTCGGCGCCATCCACCCCGACGCTGGAATCGAGATGGAGCGGCGGAAGCTCGCGGCCGGGACCGGCCAAGTCAGGCGGAAGATCCGTCAGGGCGACCACGCTTGGCAGGGAGTGGGCTGCCCATAGAACCGACTTGGGGTTGTTCGTCTCGGTGGCGCTTGCGAAATCGCACCCCCCAGCGCCGGGCGAATGCATCCGTCTCGGCTTGGCTCAGAGCGCCCCGGCGGGCGGTTCGTTCGAGCTTCCTGCGATCCTGCTGGAAGTCCGAATTGCGACGAAGATATTCCCAGGCGAAGCCGGGCGCGTCGAGCGACCGAAGTTCCTCATACGCGCCCGGAGTCCGCCAGTCGGCGCGGCTCATCGGCGTCGTCTCCACTGGCATGTGGCCGATCAGTCGGCCTGTAGGGATGATAAGCGCGAGGGCGGCGGCTCAGTACGCCCCGGCGCCGCAACGCGTGTTGCCGTGGCGGCAAGGAACGCGGTTGCGGCTAATGTGGCGCGCCCCCGCGGAGCAGATGCCGATAGCCGTTCTCGGTCATCCACCGGGCTCGCTCCAGGTGCGAGTCCCACGCCCGGCGCGCCCGTTCAGGCTCGCGTGCAGGATCGATGTGGAGAACGATCCGAGCGACCTCACGCCAGTCCGCCCCTTCCTCCTCCGCATCGAGCAGACGCAGATACGTCACGAGGTGCTGCTCGTCGTAACTCGTGAGGACGCCGGCGCTGGGAGCGGTGTCGGAAACAGGAGGGTCAAGCGGAGGCGTTTGCATGCGTCGGTCCCTACGAAATCCACTACCTCTCCGTTGCGTTACGGACGCCTGCGCTCAAGCCGGGATGCGTGAACGACGCCGGGCTGGCTGAGGCGGCGCCTCGTTCAGGAGCATGACACCGCGACCGCGATCGGAGTCGACGAACAGAACGCCGGCGGCCTCGAGCGCACGACGCACTTGATCGCGTGTGCCCTCCTGCACCGGGAGGCCGCGTTCGGACTCCAGGCGTTTCAGCGCGGTCAGCGCCACGAGGGCTTTCTCTGCGAGCAATTCCTGCTTCCAATTCAGCAATGCCCGCGCGGCCCGAACTTGTCGGCCGGTGATCATCCATGATCACCTCCGACAGACGACCTGCGCGCACCAGAAATACGACTATAATAGTCGTCCTCGGCCCGATCAACGCCGTTGCAGCAACGCCTTGGGTGGACTTCAGGGTCGGAAAGCCATTCGCACTCCTCCGATTCGGGGGTGGCTCGGCAGGATGTCAGAGCGAGGGCTGGGGCCGGCCAGGCCCATCGTCTCGCTTGGGCCTCGAAGCATAAGCGCGCGGAACCGTAGAGCCGCCGAGCCGTCACTGCCCGAAACCGTATTGGCGCAGCGTCGTGACTCCGGATTTCCGGCTGGCCCTCGGTATCGCCCGTCACCGTCGGCCGCGAGATCCCTGACCCAGGGCACGGCACTTCAGAACCAACCGCCCACAGACACAACTTCAGAACGTCGATTTCGAGGGCCGGACGAAGGTGTTCGTCTCGCTATTCCAGATACGGCGTCAGCACTTCTTCGATCCATTTCATGAATGCGCGGACGCGGCGCGACAGGTTGCTGCGATGTGCGACGACGAGGGACACGGGGAGCGCCCGGCGACGAAGATCGGGCATGATCTCCACAAGCGTTCCACTCTCCAGGTATCGGCCAATCCCCAAGAGTGGCGCCTGAATCACGCCAAGACCGGCGAGGGCGGCAGCTTCGTAGGCCTGCGCGCTGTTGACGTGCAGCGCACCGGGCAACTGCAGCGTTGCATAGCCATCGCCGTCCGGATATTCCCAGCCAATGGGCCTGGTGCCCAGCACCGTCGAAAAATGAATTGACCGATGTTTCTGACGCTGGAGATCTTCCAGCGATCGAGGGACGCCGTAGCGCGCCAGATAGGTGGGACTGGCGGCGTTGGCCGTGCGCAACAGGCCGAGCGGGCGGGCAATCAACGTCTCGTCCCTGATGGGTCCAAGCCGCAATACGCAGTCGAACCCCTCTTGCACAAGATCGACCTGCCGATCCGTACTCGACAGCTCCAGCTCCAACTCGGGATGCGCCGCCAAGAAATCCGGCAAGGCCGGCACGATCGTCGTGCGCGCCACTTCGGCCGGAAGATCGACCCGCAACCGCC
>Ga0335072_10016048_pt1 | contig 10621 bp, 8 predicted proteins | sample Lox_Sample_21_FD_206725 | JGI IMG/M metagenome (GOLD analysis project Ga0335072, IMG submission 206725) | Soil microbial communities from Loxahatchee National Wildlife Refuge, Florida, United States - Lox_Sample_2.1 | ecosystem: Environmental > Terrestrial > Soil > Wetlands | place: USA: Florida... | reverse complement strand
GTGGAAGTTGTCGATCAGGTCTTGGAGGTTGCCGGTGCGGAGCCTGTCGCGGCTAATGTCGTCCAGCCAGACCGACACGCCTGCCTCGGTGAGCTCCCCGAGTACATCACTCATCTTTACTGCGCTTCCTTCCGTAATTCCTTGTTGTGGGCTGGTGCCGTCGGCTCGCCCGTGCCGCCGGCCCGCGGCGTTCCTCGCCGCCCTAGCCCCGTGCCGCCGCGATGCTTACCTTGGCGGCCTCGGCCACCGCCTCCGCCGTGATGCCGAACTTCTCGAAGATGAGCTGGCCGGCGGCCGAGGCGCCGTAGTGGTTCACCCCGACGCTCAGGCCGGCGTCCCCGACGAGCGCCTTCCAGGGCTCGGTGATCCCTGCCTCGACCGATACCCGCGCCTTCATCGCCGCCGGGAGAACGGCCTCTTGGTACGAAACGTCCTGCTCCTTGAACCATTCCACGCTTGGCATCGACACAACCCGCGCGGAGATGCCTTCCTTGGCCAGCAGTTCGCGCGCCCCGACCGCGAGCTGCACTTCGCTGCCGGTGCCGATGAGGATGACGTCGGTGCCATCGGCCATCACGTAGGCGCCGCGCGCTGTCCCGTCCGCGGACGCGAAGACCGTCCGGTCGAACGTCGGCACGTTCTGCCGGGTCAGGCACAGGCCGGCCGGGCAGTGCTTGCGCTCCAGGATGGTCTTCCAGGCGACCACCGTCTCGTTGGCGTCCGCGGGGCGGACGATGTCCAGCCCGGGGATGTTGCGCAGCGACCACAGGTGCTCGATCGGCTGGTGGGTCGGGCCGTCCTCGCCCAGGCCGATGGAGTCGTGCGTCCACACGTACGTGACCGGCTGCTCCATCAGCGCGGCGAGCCGGACCGAGCCGCGCATGTAGTCGCTGAACTGCAGGAACGTGCCGCCGTAGGGCCGGGTGCCGCCGTGCAGCACGATGCCGTTGAGTATGGCGCCCATGCCGTGCTCGCGGATGCCGAAGTGCAGGGTGCGGCCGTACGGGTTGCCTGGCCACATCGCCGTCTGGTGCTCGGCCGGGATGAAGGACGGCTCGCCCTCCATCGTGGTGAGGTTCGACTCCGCGAGGTCAGCCGACCCGCCCCACAGTTCGGGCAGTACCGGGGCGAGCGCGGTGAGGACCTTGCCTGATGCCTTGCGGGTGCTGGTGGCATCGGCCGGGAACGTCGGCAGCGCCGCCTCCCAGCCCTGGGGCAGGTCGCGCCGCGACATCCGGTCGAAGAGCGCGTGCCGCTCGGGGTTGCGCGCGGCCCAGGCCGCGAACGCCTCGTCCCACTGCGCGTGGGCCTGCTTGCCGCGCTCGGCGACCTCGCGGGCGTGCGCCAGTGCCTCCTCCTCGACCGGGAAGTTCACCGCCGGGTCGAAGCCGAGGATCTCCTTGGTCGCGGCGACCTCGGCGTCGCCCAGCGCCGCGCCGTGGGCGGCACCGGTGTCCTTCTTGTTCGGCGCCGGCCATCCGATGATCGTGCGCAGCACGATGATCGACGGCTTGCCGGTGACGGCCTTGGCCGCCTCGTAGGCGTCCAGCAGGGCCTGGACGTTCTCGTCGTAGCTTCCGTCGTCCTGTACCCAGGAGACGTGCTGCACGTGCCAGCCGTAGGCCGCGTAGCGCGCGCCGACGTCCTCGGACTTGGCGATGTTGGTGTTGTCCTCGATCGAGATCCGGTTGTCGTCGTACAGCAGGACCAGGTTGCCGAGGTTCTGTACCGCCGCGATCGCCGACGCCTCGTGGGTGACGCCCTCCTCGATGTCACCGTCGGAGGCGAAGGCGTAGATGAAGTGGTCGAACGGGCTGGTGCCCGGCGCGGCATCGGGGTCGAACAGGCCGCGCTCGCGGCGGGCGGCCATCGCCATGCCGACCGCGTTGCCCAGGCCCTGCCCGAGCGGCCCGGTGGTGGTCTCAATGCCGGCCGTCAGCCCGTGCTCCGGGTGTCCCGGGGTGATGCTGCCCCAGGTCCGCAGGGCCTTGAGGTCATCAAGCGACAGGGCGTACCCCGACAGGTAAAGCTGGATGTACTGGGTCAGGCTGGAGTGACCGCACGACAGAACGAACCGGTCACGGCCCGGCCACTTCGGATCCACCGGGTCATGCCGCAGCACGCGCTGGTACAGGAGGTACGCGGCGGGAGCCAGGCTCATCGCGGTGCCAGGGTGCCCGTTGCCTACCTTCTGCACCGCGTCCATGGCCAGGACGCGAACGAGGTCGACGGCACGCTTGTCGGTGGCCGACCAGTCAAGGGCGCTTGTGCTCACCGTAATCCCTTCTGCGGTCGTGAAATGCATGAGCAGCGCCGTGGGTTGCGGGCAGAGCGGCCCCCGTGTGGCTGCGGCGCCATTCCTAGTTACTACAGAGCCTATCCCGGCACGATTGGGGGCCTTCGTCGCGGGGGAGAGCGTTCCCGCAAGGTTCATTATGTACCGGTCTAGACCACTTGGTGTACGCGGGTGCGGTCACCGCCGCGAGGGCACGAAGTAAGCTACCCCTCGTGACTGAACGCACCCCCGTGTTCGACCCGCGGGCGGTGATTGACGGGCGTGCCCCGGGCCGCACGCCGGTCGCGTTCATCGTGGGGACCGTGATCACGGCGGCCTGCGCCATCATCGCCCTCGGGCTGGACGCGGTGCAGAGCCTTCAGGCCGGGGAAGGCGCCGTGCCGTTCATGGTCGCGCTCCCGCTGGCGTTGCTGCCGGTGCCGCTGCTGGTGGGCGTCGTGCTCTGGATGGACCGCCTGGAGCCCGAGCCGCGCGGGAACCTGATCTTCGCGTTCGGCTGGGGAGCCGGCATCGCCGCCCTGCTCGCCCTGCTGATCAACACCGCGGGCCTCATCTACATCACGCAGCCCGCGCTGGGGACGACCCGCGGGGAGTTCGTGTCGGCGGCGTTCGGCGCCCCCTTCGTCGAGGAGACCCTCAAGGGCGGGGTCCTCGTCGGCCTGCTGTGGCGGCGCCGGAAGGAATTCGACGGCCCGACCGACGGGGTCATCTACGCGGCCATGGTGGGCCTGGGCTTCGCGATGATCGAGAACGTCGGGTACTACATCACCGCGCTGGTCACGCCGGTGCAAGGCGGAGTCGAGCTGCTGGGCTTCACGTTCGTCTTGCGCGGGATCCTCGCCCCCATGCTGCACCCCCTGTTCACCTCGATGACCGGGCTCGGCGTGGCCTACGCCGCCGCCCGCCCGCCCGGCTGGGGACGGGCCTGGCCGGTGATCGTCGGCTGGCTGGCGGCGATGGTGCTGCACGGCCTGTGGAACGCCCTGTCCGCCTGGGGCGCGCCGGGGCTGTCCATCGGCTACGCCATCATGTCCTGCGTCGCCGTCGGCGTGATCGCCGTTCTGGTCCTGGACCGGCGCCGGCTCGTCCGGCTGATCCGCCGCTACCTTCCGCCGTACGGGGCGACGGGCCTGGTCTCCGCCGATGACATCGCCATGCTCGGCTCGCTGCGCGCTCGTCATCGCGCCCGCAACTGGGCCACGGCCACGGCGGGCCTGGCCGCCGGCAAGGCCATGGCGGACTACCAGCTGGCCGCGACCGAGCTCGCGCTCCTGCACAGCAAGGCGGAGGCTGGCGTCGTTCCGGCGACGGATTTCCTCGACCGCCAGCACGACCTGGTCGGCCTCATGCACGTGGCCAGGGAAGCGTTCTTGTCCCGCCACGAGGAGCCGCCTGCCGCCCCGTGGGCATCGCTTGGCGGCTCCGGCTTCGCGCAAGGCAGCGCGCGCCCCGCGTCCCTTCCCCCGTACGCGCGATGATCACGCGACTACGCCGGTGCCGGGCGGAACGTGTCCGCGAAGGCCTGGAAGTAGTGGTAATCGCCGTTCCAGTCGCTTTCGGGCGCTGACCAGTAAAGCGCGTAGGCGTGGCGCGCGTTCGCCAGGACGTTCCGGTTCAGGATATGGACCAGCACGCCGTCCCGGTCATAGGTGAACTCCCAGTCAGCGGCCTTCTCCGCCTGCGGGTAGTCCACCGCCGCCAGGCGGATCAGGTGGTAGTCCGGGTAGCTGCCCGCCCGGTTGGCCTGCTGCTGTTCCCAGTCGGCCAGCGGGTCCGCCTTCGGCTGGCCTGACTGGTCGATGAGCAAGTAGACATGGGGGTTCGACGGGTCGTTGATGTACACGTAGTGACCGGCATGCGAGACCGTCCAGCCCGCGGGCACGCCGATCGAGAAGCCGGTGGAGCTCGTGAACCGGTGATATCCGGCGGGCAGCGCCCCGTACCCGGTCCCCGGGCCGGTGCCCGCCGGGCCAGGCGAGGCGGGCGACGACGCCGCGGGAGGGGCCGGCGAGGTACTCAAGGCCAGTGCCGTCCCGGTCCCGGCCACGGCGACCAGGGCCGCCGCGACGGCAAGCACCCCCAGCCGGCGCCGCGAGCGGGCGCGGCCTTCCGCGGCGTGGCGATGCTGTGGTCCACCCGGAGCAGCGCCGTGCTGGAACGCCGGTACCTCAGGGGCCGCAAGGAAAGCCGGGCCGGGACCGCCGCCCGTGACGACCTGCCGGAGCATCCGGTCCGCCTCGGCCGGCCCCAGGCGCCGCCCTGGGTCCTTCGTGAGCAGTCCGCTGATCACCGGCCCCAAGGGCCCGGCATTCACAGCCGGCTCTGCTTCGTCAGCGACAACGGCGGTCAGGCTCGCGAGCGGGCCCTCCCGCTCGAACGGCGCCCGGCCCTCGACCGCGGTGTACAGCGAGGCGCCGAGTCCCCACAGGTCGCTCGCCGGCCCGCCGCGGCCGCCCAGGGCGCGCTCCGGCGCTATGTACGATGGCGAGCCGACCAGCATGCCGGAGTTGGTGAGCGCCGGGCTGTCGGCCGCCCGCGCTATGCCGAAGTCAGTGAGCACAACCCGCCCGTCGGAGCCGACGAGGATGTTTCCTGGCTTCACGTCCCGGTGCAGTACGCCCGCGTGGTGCGCGGCGCGCAGGGCCGCGAGGACTCCTAGCCCCAGCCCGGCCGCCCGGGCCGGCGGCAGCGGGCCGTCTTCCCGCACGATGTCGCGCAGCGACCGGTAGGGGAGGAGCTCCATGACGATCCACGGGCGGTCGTCCTGCTCGATGATGTCGAAGATGCCGACGACGTTCGGGTGCTGCAGCCGGGCGGCGACCTGTGCCTCCCGCAGCGCGCGACGACGCGCGTTCTCGTGCTCTGCCTCGCTGGAGTACGGAGGCCAGATGATCTCCTTGATCGCCACGTCACGGCTCAGCCGCTCATCGTGGGCACGCCATACGTTGCCCATCCCGCCACTGCCGATGACCGCGTTGAGGCGATAGCGCCCCGCGAGAAGGGGGACATCTCCTGCTATGCCCATGGCCGCGGGCTACCCGGGCATGAGCGAAGCTAACGACCCGTCCGCCAGGGCGGTCATGGTGGTGCCCTCGGGCGCGGTCTCGGCTAGGGCCGTGTCCGGGGCCGCCGCGCCGGGCAGGCGCTCGCGGGTGGACAGGTACAGCCGCAAGACGAGGATCCACAGCAGGACCGCGCCGGCGGTGTGCACCCAGACCAGCCCGGCGGGCAGGTGGAGGAAATACTGCGTGTACCCGATGACCGCCTGCAGGAGCACTCCGCCGACCACGACCCACCCGTACCGCTTCGCCCGCGGCGGCGCGGCCGAGTACCGCAGGCCGATCGCCAGCGCCAGCGAGGTGGCGGAGATGAACCAGGCGATGTCCGCGTGGAACTGCGTCACCTCCACCAGCGACAGGTGAAACCGGGGCACCGTCGTGTAGTGCCCGTGGGAGTCGATCTCGGTCCCGGCCAGCGGCCCGGTCCCGGTGACCACGGTGCCCGCGGCCAGCATGACGGCCGTCGCCCCGGCCAGCAGCCAGGCCAGGACCCGCAGGTCGGCACGGACAAGCGGCCGGGCTGGACCGTCGCCTTCCGGCACCCGCGCGTGCAGCACGACCGCCACCGCGAGGAGGCCCGCCGACAGCAGGAAGTGCATCGCCACCGCGGCCGGGTTCAGCTTCGTCAAGACCACGATCCCGCCCATGACCGCCTGGGCGACGATGCCGAGCGGCAGGACCGCGGACAGGCGGGTGAGGTCGCGCCGCGGCTGGCCGCTCGCGGACCGGTACCGCCAGCACGCGATGAACGCCAGCCCCGCGATGGCCACCAGCGGGTAGTTCAGCAGGCGGTTGCTGAACTCGATCCAGGTGTTCAGCAGGGTCTGCCCGGTGACGTGCGAGGCGATGACGCTGCTCGTCGTGCACGTGGGCCAGTCGTTGCAGCCCAGGCCGGATGATGACAGCCGCACTGCCTCCCCGGTCGTGATGATCACCGCGTTGGAGATCACCGCGGCCAGCGCCCACCCGCGTACCTCGCCCAGCGTCGGCCGCCAGAACGAGTTCCAGATCTTGGTGACCATGCTCACGATTGTCCTCCTCGCGCCGCCCCCGCCGAGGCGGCAACCACGCAGCCAATTCCGGCCCACTCGGCCGCGCTAAGCCGCTGCCCCAGCAGGATCAGGCCGATCAGGGCGGCCACCGCGGGCTGCAGGCTCTGCCACACGCCGAAAACCCTGGCCGGCACCCGTCGCAGCGCCTCCAGGTCCAGCCAGTACGGGATCACTGACGACAACAGCCCGATCGCCGCGCCCGCCGCGAGCAGGCCCGGGCGGAACATGATTCGTTCCCCGGCCACCACGCCCGGTCCGGTGACGAGCGCCGCCGCCACCACCATCGCGACGGCCAGTCCGGACGCGCCGGTCATCCGCTGTCCGGTTGCCTTGCTCAGCAGGATGTACGCCGACCACCCGGCCGCGGAGACGAGCGCCCACGCCACCCCCGCGACATCCAGGTGGCCGCCGGAGCCACGGGCCAGCAGCAGCACTCCCGCTGCCGCGAGAGCCACCCACAGCACGCTGGCCAGTCGCCGGGTTCCGGCGACCGCGACGGCGAGCGGCCCCAGGAACTCGACGGTAACGGCGATCCCCAGGGGGATTCGGGCGAACGCCTGGTAGATCGCGAAGTTCATGACCGCGAGGCCAATGCCGAAGGCGACGGTTGACCTCGTGGTGCCCCAGTCCCGGTGCCGGACTAGCTGGCTGACCGCCCGGGCCGCGCCGCGCCCGGCTATGGCCGTCAGGATCAGGGCGGCCGCCCACAATCGCAGCGTGGTCAAGGCGGCCGGGGGCAGCTGGGTGAAGAGCCTGTCCGCGATCCCGGCCCCCAGTTGCACCGAGACGGCGCCGCCGAGCACGAACGCGACCGGTAGCGCTCTCCCCAGGGGCGATGATCCCCCGCTTTCCGCGGGGACCGCGGAGGCGGCCCTCACTCCCACGTAAAGGACCGGGCCGCTAGGGCGATCGCGACCACGGCCCAGGCTGCCAGCGTGACGACGTCCCGCGTGGGCAGCCCGGCCTGGTAGGCGAGGGCGTCGCGCAGCCCGGTGGACAGTGCTCCGGTGGGCAGTAGCTCAAGGAACGGCCGGGCGCCCGCCGGGAACTTCGTGAGGGGGAACACGACGCCGCCGATCCCCAGGAGCACGACGTAGACGAGGTTCGCCGCCGCGAGCGTGGCCTCGGCCCGTAGCGTGCCCGCCATCAGCAGGGCGAGCCCGCTGAACGCGGCCGTCCCCAGCAGGAGCAGCAGCGGCACCGTGATGACGGCCCAGGCGGTCGCGTGCGGCGTCCAGCCGAGGGCGAGCGCGGCAGCGCCGATGATCACCGCCTGCAGCAACTCGACGGCGATGACCGTGACCGTCTTGGCCGCGATGAGGCCCGTGGCGGACAGGGGGGTGGCGCCCAGCCGCTTGAGCACCCCGTACCGGCGCTCGAAGCCGGTCGCGATCGCCTGGCTGGTGAAAGCGGTCGACATCACCGCCAGGGCCATGACGCCGGGGGTCAGGAAGTCGATCCGGCTTATCGGGACGCCGAAGTTGACCAGGTTCTCCAGGCTGAACGCGGCCAGCAGCAGCAGCGGGATGACCAGCGTAAGCGTGAGCTGCTCGCCATTGCGCAACAGCGTCCTGATCTCCAGCGCCGCCTGGGCGGCGATCATCGCCGGCATCGGGGCGGCCCCCGGCGCGGGGGCGAAGTCGGCCGGGGCAGGCTGCACGGTGGTCATGAGCGCAGGTCCCTTCCGGTCAGTTCGAGGAACACGTCTTCCAGCGTGCGCGATTCGATCTTCAGCGAGCTGGCCAGCACGCCGCGGTCGGCGCACCACGCGGTGACGGCGGCGAGCAGGCCGGGATCCACGGCCTCCTGGACCTCAAGCAGGTAGTGCCCGGCTGGCGACTCCTTGGCGGCGCTGCCAGGCGGCAGGGCGGCCAGCAGGTTCTCGGTGTCGAGGCCTGGCTGGGCGCGGAAGCGAAGCTGCCCGGCCGAACCGGTCAGCTCGGCCGGGCTGCCGGAGGCGACGACGCGTCCGCGGTCGATGATGACCACGTGGTCGCTCAGCCGCTCGGCTTCCTCCATGAAGTGCGTCGTGAGGATCACGCTGACGCCGGCGGCCCGCAGGGCCTGGACGAGCTCCCAGGTGGCGTGCCGGGCCTGGGGGTCCATCCCGGCGGTCGGCTCGTCAAGGAAGACCAGCTCCGGGCGGCCGATGATGGCGGCCGCCAGCGACAGCCGCTGCTGCTGCCCGCCCGACAGCCGCCGGTACGGGGTCTTGGCGACGTGTGCGAGGCCGACCGTCTCCAGGAGCCAGCGCGGGTCAAGCGGGCGCGTGTGGAAGCGGCTGAGCAGCGTCAGGTACTCGACGGCGCGGACCGACTGGGGGATGCCGCCCGACTGGAGCATGACGCCGACCCGTGGCCGCAGTCGCGCGCTGTCGGCGGCGGGGTCGAGGCCAAGCACGCGGACGGTGCCGCCATCGGCGTGCCGGTACCCCTCGCACGTTTCGATGGTGGTGGTCTTGCCCGCGCCGTTAGGCCCGAGGATCGAGGTCACCTCGCCCCGGCGGGCGGTGAGCGTGAGCCCGTCCACGGCAGTCAGCGTGCCATAGCGCTTGACCATGCCCGAGATCTCCACGGCGAGGCCGGAGAGCTCGACGGCTGGCTGATTACTCACGCACGCAGTTTAAGGGCCACACGTCCGCACAGAGCCGTCCGGGGCCGACAATCTGTAGTAGTTCGCATCGTCGCCGAGTAAGGCCGTGATTCCCGTGACCGCCGGCTGGTCGCGTCAGTCGATGCCGAGCCGGCCGGCTTGCTTGCTCGTCGCCAGCTTCCGCTTCGCGAGCTTGCGCAAGGACCGGCTGGCGGTGGGCCAGTAGGGGCCGTCCGGCCACGAGGCGACGGCGCAGGGAGTGGCGGCGTGCGGGTTGCGCCCGGCCGCGACGAATCGTTCAATCCTCGTCGCGCCGGGCAGTTCGACGCGCGCCGACTTGAGGGTCGCGGAGAACCCGTCAGCGCGAGCGGTGAGCTCCAGCCAGGAGATCTGCTGCGTGCGCAGGTACACCGGCGGCTTGCCCCGTCCCGTCTCGATAGCCTCGACTACTGACGTGCATGAGCCGGAGTTGGCGTAGAACCCATCGCCATGAGCGTGCAGTTCCGGATGGTGAGTGTGCCCCGACAGGAAGCCCGTGTAGCCCTCGGCGATCAGTTCGTCGGCCCGCTCCCGGGCCGCCTTGTTCTGCCCGTAGCCCCGCTCGGCCAGGGCGAGCGCGCTGAGCGACAACCAGGCCCGCCGGGACACGATCGTGATGATGAGGGCGATGATGGCCAGGTCCAGGACGGCGCCGTAGCCGAGGATCTCCCCGTCGTGCAGCCACTGCGCGCCGGTCGGGTAGTGCTTGCGGAGGTTCACGACCTGGGCGAGCCGCAAGAACCCGATCAGCGCTACCGGCAGCAGGATGAGCCACCACAGGTGGCGGGTCAGCTTGCGGTACACGAGGCGAGAGGCGAGGAACGAGGGGAAGTCCCCCGGATCGGCCATCTCGTGCGCGCCATCCAGCCAGCCACCGCCCAGCCACTCGATCTTCGGCAAGACCTCCCGCACGATGTGGTGCCCGAGGGGCGTGTCAAGCGGGTTGCGCGGGTCGTGAAAGCAGTTGTACGGGTCGATCTGGTGGCCGTGCTCGACCCGGACCCGCTTGCCGCCCGGCATGACCAGGTCGGCCGCCAGGCAGATCTTCGCGCGGGTAAGGTCGCGCACGGCGGTGGCCGCCTTCAGGTCCCAGGCAAGGTCCCCGTCGTGGTTGCCCACCGTGTAGATGACCTGGCCGCCGCGCTCAGTGACGCCGGCCAGCGCCTCGCACAGGTCGGGGTGCGCCTCCAAGATGGTGGTGGCGTTGGTCTCCGGGTAGGCGAGCATCTCGACGATGTCCCCGGCGAGCACCACGGTGAGGTTCTCGCCTTCGCCCGACGCCTGGGTCAGCCGGCTGGCCAGCATCTGGGCACAGCGGCCGGACACGTCTGTACGCGCGGGCGGCAGGTGCAAGTCGCTGATCGCGATCACCGTCCCGCCCGGTGCGACGGGGACGTCGAGCAGGTCGACGACATCGGGCCGTGGCGAAGCCATGACAGTCAAGGTTCCTTCCCCGGGGTACACGCAATGATGCGCTGAGTGGGGCCTCAAGTTCGGAGATACGTCCTAAGCGTGCAGCTCGGCGCACAAAGCGTAGCGTTCCTTACCAGACTAGACGTGCCGTTCCGGATGAAGGTTCACCG
>Ga0335072_10016047_pt1 | contig 10621 bp, 5 predicted proteins | sample Lox_Sample_21_FD_206725 | JGI IMG/M metagenome (GOLD analysis project Ga0335072, IMG submission 206725) | Soil microbial communities from Loxahatchee National Wildlife Refuge, Florida, United States - Lox_Sample_2.1 | ecosystem: Environmental > Terrestrial > Soil > Wetlands | place: USA: Florida... | reverse complement strand
CCGGTAGAGGTTTTCGCCGCGCCAGTTCTGGCTCAGCTCCGGCGAAACCGCGTTGGCCGCTGCGGGATTGTAGGTGAGGTTGAACGGCGTTCCGGCCTGCATGGTGTTCACGCCGCTGATCTGCCATCCGCCCAGAATCGCGTTCTCCGCAGGCCCGGCGCCGGCCAGGAAGCGCCGTCCTTGCCCGAACGGCAGATCGTACACGAATGTGGTCACGTTGGCCACCGGCAGGTTGTAGTCGCTTTGCCCGTAGTCGGCCTCAATGTCGTCGCCGTTCTGCGGGCAGGGCGTGTTGGCGTCCAGCGTCGACGAGGCGTTGTCGAGCGCGTGCTGCCAGCTAAATGAATTCAGCAGCGTAAGCCCGGCCACAAAACGCTGCTCGTAGCGAACCTGCAGCGCATTGTAACTCGAGTGGAATTCGCTCAACGCATCGGTGATGTCGCCGGTGAGGAGAGTGGGATACAGCGTGGGGTTATTGAGCAGGTAGCCGCCCCAGTTGGGATACGGCCGGGCAAAGCCGTTGGCTGGGTTCTTCTGGTTGGCGTTGATGAACCCCTGCAGGTGTACGCCATGGTTGCCCACATCCGCCACGTCGAGCAGAATGTTCTTGGCCAGCGTCTTCTGCACGCTCAGGAACCAGCTCTCGGCGTATCCGTCCTTGGTGTTGGGTGGAATGAAGTCGATGTCGTCGGTGCCTGGGCTGAAGACCGTCGCCAGTCCCGCCGGAAATCCGCTCGAGAGCCGCTCGTAGCCCTGTGTGGAAACCGAGCTGGGGTTGGTGACCGCGGTAAACATGGCAAACGGCGCGTTAATGGCGATATTGTTGCCGGAGCCGGCGCGCCAGTAGTGAACAAAGGCCGTCCCATATCCTGCGCGAATGGCGATGGTGGGCGTTATGCCCAGGGCGAAGCCGACTCGCGGAGCCCAGTCGCCCAGCGGAGGATTGACCAGTTGTCTGCCATAGAGCCCGCTGCCGCTAAACGTTGAAACGCACGGCGCCGTGCCGCACATCGGCGGCGTGGGATAGTTGGCGGCTGGCTCGAGCGTGAGCATGGTTCCGGTAGTGGGGTCGAAGTTGGAGAGATTTCCGTTGCGCGCCTCCCACGACCCTCCGTACTCCCAGCGCAGGCCCAGGTTCAGGGTCAGCTTTGAGGTGGCCCTCCAGTCGTCCTGCGCGTATACGCTTTGCATGGTCTGGGTGGTGTGCGCAATATAGTAGGTGGCCAGCGAGTAGGTGCGGCTGGCGCCGAAGAGGAAGTCGGCCCAGTAGGTGTCGGTGGCGTTCTTGGTGTTGGGACACGCCGCTCCCGCTGAAGCCGGACAGGCGCTGTAGCCGTTGCTGAAGGCAAAGGAGCCGTACAGCGGATTCGAGTCTTCAATCTCCTGCCAGATGTGTTCGTACTCGTAGCCGAACTTGAACGAGTGCTTGCCCAGGACCCACGAGTAGTTGATCTTGGGATCGAGCAGAGAGGGGTTCTGCCACTGCGGATTGGTGCTCTGGCGGCCGAACGAGGTAAAACCGCCCGAGATGGCGATCGACGGCAGGCCGCCGGAGACATCGGAGATGGTGGGCAGGCCGGGAATCAGGCTGGTGAAGTTGTACGAAGAGCCGACGGACTTGGTCCACTTGCCGGCGTCGGTGCCGCTGAGCGCCAGCCGCGCATCCAGGAATCTCGTCGCTCCCATGGCGTGGTTGTAGCCGGCCGCAATCTGCTCGTCGTGAATCTTGGTTACGCCATTGGTCTGCCCGTCGATCGGCTCCGGCAGCGTGGGATAGTTCACGCCGGTCTCTTTGCGGTCGCTCACCTTCAGGAACCACGAGGTGTTCTGGCTCTGCTGGTAATCGAGCCTGAGATCGCCTTTGTCGGCATTGTCGGTAAACGGCGCGTTGGTCGGGCAATCGCTTGAGGCCTCGCCGGCCGAACCACCGGTTCCCGTTCCCGCCAGCACCGTGCACTGAGCAGGAAGGCTCTTGAGCGCGTTGGCGTAGTCGGCCGCAATCTGCTGCGAAGCGGGATCGAGATCGGCGATGGCCTGCGCCGGCCACTGGGTGAAGGGCGTGCCGGCCGGGATGTAGGTTCCGGGGCTGTAGGGGTCTTGCACAGCTACGGCCAGGTTGCCGTTAAGCTCGTTGAGCGTGGGCACGGTCAGCACCACCAGCGGCGTGAGCCTCTGGCGAAACCCCTCGTAATCGAGGAAGTAGAAGAACTTGTTGTGCATGATGGGCCCGCCGAAGTTGGCCCCGAACTGGTTGCGGTTGAAGCTCGGCTTCTTGACCGGCGCAAAGTAGCCGGTCGCATTCAGATCGGTGTTGCGCAGGAACTCGTAAAGCGTGGTGTGGAAGTTATTGGTTCCGCTCCTGGTGGCCACATTGACGGTGGCGCCCGACGAACGGCCATACTCCGCGCTCTCGTTGTTGGTAACCACATCGAACTGAGCGATCGAGTCAGGCGGCGGCTGGATGATCTGGTTGTCGAATCCCTGGTTGCTCTCGCCGTAAGCATTGTTGTCCATGCCGTCGATCAGGTAGTCGTTGAACATGCTGCGCTGCCCGTTCACGCTGTACGATCCCTGCCGCACCAGCGAGGTGACGCCGGTCTGGCTGGCCTGCGACGGATCGGGACGCGAGCCGGAAACATAATCCACCAGGTCAGAGTAGTTCCGGGTCACCAGCGGCAAGGCCTCGGTCTGGTATCCGGTGATGGTCTGGTCGCGCTGGCTCGAGTCGGTTTGAATCTGCAGGGCAACGTCGCTCACCTCAACGGTGATGGCGGAGGCCGCGCCCACTTTGAGCGAGAGGTTGATGCGTTGCGGTTCGCCCACTGAGACCGTGATGTTGTCTGCAATGGCTGTCGTGAACCCGTTATGCGCGGCGGTAATTTTGTAGAGGCCGGTGTGGAGCGAGGGCAGTTGATACTCGCCCGAGCTGCCCGAGGTCACTGTGAAGACAGCGCCTGTCTCCTTATTGGTGACGGTTACGGTAGCTCCGGTCAACACCGCGCCGCTGGAGTCCGTGATGACTCCCACCAGGCTGCCCGTATCGTATTGTGCATCAAGTTTGGTCTGGCCAGAAGTGAGCATGAATATGCCCACACAAAGAATGAGAAGGTATCTCAACGTAGGGTTTCTCATAATGCCCAGCCTAGGTGCGCGCGCATTACAAAGCGTTTATGCGATTGTGAAAGTAAAGTTAAAATTCCCGCCGTCCGGCGTGGTTGTGCGTACGCGACTCTTTGTTTCCAAAGACGTTAAGACCAAAGAAGTTAAGCATAGGTCGCCCAGTGAGTATTCTACTCGAATTGGGAATCGCGCAACAGCGGGATCGGCTGAAACCCCGCCAGGGGAAGCAGCCGCTTGAGCAGCAAAAACGCACCGGCGTTTGTCCGATTGACCCAGATGGTGCCCTCTACGACCTATGTTCGCCGGTTACTACCTCTACGCCATTTCATGAGCCGCTTCAAGGGCGTATAAATCGAAAAAATGATGCAGTAGCAGCCCGCTCAGCTCAATGCCTTCTCTTTCCATCCTGCACGAACGGCGAGGGAGCTCCAGAGGTTGCTTTTGAAACAACGGATTCGCACGTGGCAGATTGCGGGGCAGAAGAGCAGGTCTACCACAGGGCCATGAATCAAGGAAGGTCGTACCGAAATGATTGATTACTACGAGTTTTTGCAAATAAGCCCGAATGCCGATGCGGAAACAATTCATCGTGTGTTCCGGTTTCTGGCCGCGCGTCTGCACCCCGATAACCCCGCATCGGGAAACGTCGAGGAGTTCTGCCAGTTGAAGACGGCTTACGACGTTCTCTCGGACTCAGCCGCCCGCGCCGACTACGATGCGAAGCGCAAAGCCGAGCCCGGCCCGGAGAACCCCTATTCGGAGGAAGTCGATTTCATGGACAGCATGGAAGGTGAGCTCAACCGCCGTCTGGCCGTGCTGGCCGTGCTCTATTATCGCCGGCGCACCAATCCCCAGATGCCTGAAGTGGGTCTAGGCGAGATAGAGTCGCGCATGGGGTTCCCGCGCGACTATCTGGACTTTACGGTGTGGTATCTGAACAAAAAGGGCTACGTGACCAAGGGTGACAATGCCCAGCTGGCATTGACGGCCGACGGAGTGGACTTTATAGAGGCTGAGCGCAAAAATCTGCCGGTGCTGAATAAACTGCTGACCAACGGCGGGAAGGCGGCCGTTGCCGCGGCTAGGCCGACACAGCGGCAACAGACATACCGGACCCCGCGACCTGACAGCCCGGTTGTTTTGCCTAACAAATTGGCCTATACCGCCAATTGACACGGCAGAATCTGCATCGGAGCGAATCGCAGACTCACGGCCAGCGCAAGCGCACGGGCCGATTACCCGATCGGCGCGGCTGCGCACAATGTGACCTTTAATCGCCCGAGAGTAATACCTCCCTGCCATTCCATGAGCCGCTTCCAGGGTGTATAAATCGAAGCATCGGGTTACCTGCAAACCTCTCAGCTTTATGCCTCCCTTTTTCGCGCCAAAAGCGCGCCGGGAGCGGGGCGCGGCGGTAATCCACACTCGATATAACTACTGACGATGCGGCTGAACGCGTCCCGCATACATGGACGCCAGGTGGCTGTGTCCAAAGTTAGAAGGAAGATTTCCCCGGGATGGTCGACTATTACGAGTTTCTGCAAATAAGCCCCAACGCCGATTCCGATACAATCCATCGAGTTTACCGGTTTCTGGCTGCGCGTCTGCACCCTGACAACCCGGAGTCGGGCGATGCCGAAATGTTCCACCTGCTTAAGGCAGCGTACGACGTCCTTTCGAATCCCATCACCCGGGATGACTACGATTCCAAGCGCAAGTCCGAGCCAGACTCCAAAAATCCATATTCAGCGCACGTCGACTTCATGGACAGCCTGGAGGGCGAGCTCAATCGCCGCCTGGCGGTGCTGGCCGTGCTCTATTACCGCCGCCGCACCAATCCGCACCAGCCTGAAGTGTCGCTGGGAGAGATTGAAATGCGCATGGGTTTCCCGCGCGATTATCTCGACTTCACCATCTGGTACCTGAACAAAAAGGGCTACGTGACCAAGGCCGACAACGCGACGCTGGCGTTGACCGCCGAGGGCGTGGATTTTGTGGAAACCCAGCGTGGCAGTCTCCCGGTACTCAATAAACTTCTCACCAGCGGTGGAACGCACCCGACGGTGGAAGGAACGAAAGCCAGTCGCCAGCAGCAGGCGCCGGCCGGCAACACCGTGCCAATAATCCACGCGGCCGCCCGCTCCGACCGCCGGGGCGACCGGGACCGTCGCACCAGAATCGAACGCCGGGTGGGACTTCCCGATCTTCGGGTTGTAAAAATTGAGCGCCGCAGATCGGGAACCGACCGGCGTACAGAAAAGAAGGAACGGCGCCATTTTGATGCAGCCCGCCGGGCCACGGAATAGAAGCTTCTTCATGCCCTAATCTGTGTCGGTCGACGCAGCAAAGGACTCTGCCGATCCAGAACGTTTTCCGAAGGGTTACTGACGGATAGGCGACAACACGGGCGGAACCGCAATACCGGGCCGAGTCGGTACGCGCTACTTCCTACTCCTTGACTCTTTACTCCCCTGCGCGGGCCATCTCGTCCCTATCACGCCAAGAGGCCCACGGTTGATCGTGGGCCTCTTCGGTCGGGAGCACAAGTCCGTCGCCGAGTAGCTTTACTGCGGTTCGGGCTTCGGTTTTTCTTTCTCTTTGTTTTCAGGCTTGGTTCCAGGCTTGGGTGCGGGCTTTCCCGCAGGCTTGGCCGGGGGAGCAGTTGCAGGCTTTGCCTCTGGTTTTGGCGCAGTTTTGGCCGGTGGCGTAACCGCAGGCTTGGCCGGGGGAGCAGTTGCAGGCCTTTCCTCTGGTTTTGGCGCAGTTTTGGCTGGTGGCGTAACCGCAGTTTTGGCCGGTGGCGTAGCCGCAGACTTGGCCGGCGGCATAACCGCAGGCTTGGCCGGTGGCATAACCGCAGGCTTGGCCGGAGGTGAGGATTTGGCAACTGCCGCGGTTTTGGTCGTTGCCGCATGGGCAGCCGCCACGGTTGCCGGCGGCGCCTGGGCCTTGGCCAGCTCAGTCATTGGCCTGGGCGGCGGAGGCTTGAAACCCGCCGGAGCCGGATGATTTTCCGCAGCCAGCGGCTTGGTTTCGGCCAGATTCGTCGGATGCCCGCCGTTGTTCGAGGCCAGGTTGCTCTTGTCGGCGGCGGCCGCAGTCACATGTTGCTGCTGGAAGGTCGTCGGCGGTACGTGCGTCTCGTGCGCGGCAATCTGTTCATCGGCCGTGGGCTGGTGCTGCACTCCGTTGGGGCCGCCGTTGTAGGAGACGTGGGTGGTGTTGATGATCGTCGTCTGCTGGACAATCGTGGTGTTGACGTAGACGCTGGTCACCACGGTGCGGTTCACGTTGACGACCGCGGTGTTGTAGGCAAAGACGCCGCCATTCCACGAGCCGCCCGCAAAGCCGATACCCATGTAGCCGCCGCCGTAGTTCACGCCGCCGTAGAAGCCGATGTGCGGACCCCAATAGCCCGCATTAAAGACGAAGCTTCCGCCGGACCAGCCCCAGTACCCGGGGGTCCAGAGCGCACCCGTGTATGGCGCCGGCACCCATGCACCGGGAACCCAGTAGAAACCAAAGATACCGTGGTGCCAGTAGCCAGGCGTCCAGATCAGGTTCGGTGCAGGGCAAGGAGGCTGCACATAGACCGGCAGCGGCGGCGGAGCCTCCGCGACCGTGATGACCGCTTCAATGGGAGCGGGTGGGGGCGGAGGCGCCTCAACGGGCATCCACCTGTAGCCGTCCCAGACAAAGGTTCCAGTTCTGGTGGTTCCGGGAGCTTGAGCACTTGCCTGTTGTTGAGCAGTGGCTGCACACACAACAAGCGTGAGCAGAAACCAGCCCGCAGAGCGCATGAATGTCATACGAAGTTCCTCCTGATCGTTTCGCTTTCACCGAATCAGCTCCAACTGACACATCCAAGGGGGGAGTCAGGGCCTGGTGAGAATGTTGTTTCTAATCTAACTGGAATTCGCGCCAATCGCGTCTTAATTTCCGAGAATTGTTGCAATGTCTTTCGGGAGAATCAGGCGGGTGGCCCCGGTCTCGGCAAACTGTCCAAACCACGATGAGGGTGCCCCCGGTCCCTCGCTTCTGGGGACCGGGGAGACCGCGAACCCAACCGGCCCACTTCCCAGGGTTGTGAGGTTCCGGGTCTGTCACCGGCAAACAGGAAGTAACCCAAAAAATGCGGTAATGTATGAACGGCTGATGCGAGCGGAAGTTGCCCTACGCCCGTCCATCGCGATCCTTCAGCAATGCGCTAGACGAAAATGCCCATGAGGTCTTATTCCAAGGTTGCCGTCTACTCTGCAGTCGGCATGTGCACGTACATCGACTGAATTCCAACGCGTCCTGGGCCAGTGAAGCGGTTCCATACCAGGTTGCCGGCGCTTGCGAACAGTCCCGTTGTCAGCTTTTGGAACTGCGTTTCCATCTGCACCGTCGAGTCCTTGTACACCCACCCGCCTGGCTCCACGTCGATCTGCTCTCCGGCACCCAGCGCGACTTCAAAAACGTTACCGTAACCGTGCACCCATACGATACCGTCGCCTTCGTGGGCATGGAAATGATCGATAAAGAACCCTGTGCCGCCTAGCAACATATTTGATACGCCTTTGACGCGTGTGAAGGAATAGTCGATGCTGCCTGTAGCGGCGAGGAATTGATGCTCGCGCATGTCGACGCCTTCGCCACGATGGAGATGGATGGCGAAGATATGGCCCGCGCCATCGCGACTGAAACCGATCTGACCGGGACCGCTGGCCTCGGTGAGGAAGACGGGCATCCCCGACAAGACCCGCTTGAGGGCGCCCTTCAAGGGCCTGATGCCGATTCGGGCGCCAAGGTCCTTCCAGAGAAGAATGTAGTGCTCGAAGTAAACGGGCATACCGCTAAGTTCGAGATGAAGCACGGGAACGAGTTCGCCCTCGATATGGTAGGTGACTCCGGCAAACGTCTCGGCATGAGCAGCGGTCGCTTTTAATACAGGGATTGGCATTTCGGCTCCCATTTGAACCAGAAGATGATTTGCAACCAATGATGCGCGTGAAAATCGGATCGCGCAAGTAATCTGAAGGATAGCGTGTCGATCAGCCAATGGACAGCGGACTGCTATTCCCGAACGGCGATCCCCAGCGTCTTCATCTTGCGGTAGAGGTGGCTGCGTTCAAGTCCCAGCAACTCCGCTGCGTGGCTTATATTGTTGCGCGCTTCCTCAATCTTTTTCTGGATATATTCCCGCTCATAGGCGTCGCGCGCCTGCTGCAGCGATGAGAACTCCTCGCTCACCCGCGCCTTGGCCCGGGGTGCGAGCAGCGGCAGGTGCTTGCGTTCAATGCGCAGCACGCGCGGATTGAGAATGAGTACCCGCTCGATGACATTCTTGAGTTCGCGCACATTGCCCGGCCAATGGTATCCGCCGAGTACATCGAGCGCTTCCTCGCCGATCTCCATGCGCGGGCGCCCGTACTGACGCCCGAAATCGGCCAGGAATTCCTTTACCAGCAGCGGTATATCCTGCTTGCGCTCGCGCAGCGGCGGCACAAAGAACGGAACCACATTCAGCCGGTAGAAGAGATCTTCGCGAAAGTTGCCCTTCGCAATCTCCTCTTCCAGGTCCTTGTTGGTGGTCGCAATCAACCTCACGTCTACGTGCAGGGGCTGCGTGCCTCCAACAGGCGTAAAGAGCTGCTCGTCCAGCGCGCTCAATACCTTGGCCTGCGTCTTCAGGCTCATGTCGCCCACTTCGTCGAGCAGCAGCGTTCCGCCGTCGGCGCGCTCCAGCGTGCCGCGCTGCTCAACCTGCCCTGCGCCGACAGCTCCATGACGGTAGCCGAACAGCTCCGCCTCAATATGCGCCTCGGGAATCGCCGCGCAGTTCAGCTCCACAAACACGCGGTCGCGGCGCAGACTCTCGGCATGAATGGCGCGGGCGATCAGCTCCTTGCCGGTGCCGGACTCGCCGTAGATGAGTACGCGGCCGTTGGTGGGCGCCATCAGCTTGATCTGCTGGCGCAGCGCTTTAACCGGCACGCTCTCTCCGGTCAGCACCGAGCCCACGCTGAACTGCCGCTTGAACTCCTGGTTTTCGGCGCGCAGGCGGCGAGCATCAACGGCGTTCTTAAGCACAATAAGGGTGCGCTCCAGCGAGAGCGGCTTCTCAAGAAAGTCGAAAGCCCCCAGTTTGGTGGCCTTCACTGCGGTTTCGATGGTGCCGTGGCCGCTGATGATCACCACTTCCGGCCGCTTTTCTATCGGTTGTTTGCGCAGATCGGCAAGAACATCGAGCCCGTCACGGTCGGGCAGCCAGATATCCAGCAGCACCACGTCATAAGGCGCATCCTCAAGCAGCACCACGGCCTCGGCCGCGGTGGCTGCGGTGGCCACGCCGTAGCCTTCCTCGCGCAGAATCTCCTCGAGCGAGCTGCGTATCTCAGCTTCGTCGTCCACCACCAGAACGTGATCCATCAACGCAACCCTTTCACCGCCGGCTCGTCATTCACGTCCTGAACGCCCTCAATCAACGACTGTCCGCCCGCATCAACCAGCGGCAATCGCAGCAGGAACCGCGCACCCTTGGGGCTGTTCGACTCGGCGCGAATCGAGCCGCCATGCTCCTGCACGATCTTGGCCGCAATCGAAAGACCCAGGCCCGTTCCGCGATGCTTGGTGGAGTAAAACGGCAGAAACAGCCGCTCACGAATCTCGTCGGTCAACCCATGCCCGGTATCGGAGACGGCGACCTCGACCGCCGCTCCATCCTCGGTTAACGATGTGTGGATGCCCAACACCCGCAGCAGGCTGCCCTGCATGGCTTCAGCCGCATTATCAATAAGATTGGCGAGCGCGCGGCGAATGGCCTCAGGATCGGCGATCACCATGGGCAGGCCGGGCTCAAGATCGCGCTGCACAGTGATGCCTTCAAGACGGCCGGCAAAAAGCGCCAGCGCCTCGTCGGCCACCTGGTTCAGATCGCATGCGCGCGGCTCTGAAACCGGAAACTGCGCCAGCGCCGAGAACTGGTCGACCAGCGTGCGCAAGGTTCCCACACAGCCCAGTATCACCTCGCTGCACTTGCGGATGATACCCGTAGATTCCATTGGACCGCGATCGAGATGCCGCGCGATGCGTTCGGCCGAAAGCGCAATGGGCGTGAGCGGGTTCTTGATTTCGTGCGCCACGCGCTGCGCCACTTCCTTCCAGGCCAACTGCCTTTGCGCGCGCAGAACTTCAGTTGTGTCTTCAACCACCAGCACGCTTCCGGTTTGCCCATTGGCCAATTCCAGGCGCGCGCTGGTCGCGGTCAGGTGAATGCTGCGCCCCTGCGACTGAAACTCCATGGCCGTCGATGCCGCTCCCATGCGCTGCCCGCGCCGAATCACCCCGGCCAGATCGTCGGCGCACTCGGCAGGCATCACTGCGGCAATCCTCTCGCCCTTCAGGTTCGCGTCTTCACGCAGACCGAGCAACGCGGCGAAGGCGCGATTCGACTGCAGCACCGCGCCCCCTCCATCGAGCGTCACCACCCCCGATGGAATGGTCTCGACGATTGTTT
>Ga0335072_10016046_pt1 | contig 10621 bp, 4 predicted proteins | sample Lox_Sample_21_FD_206725 | JGI IMG/M metagenome (GOLD analysis project Ga0335072, IMG submission 206725) | Soil microbial communities from Loxahatchee National Wildlife Refuge, Florida, United States - Lox_Sample_2.1 | ecosystem: Environmental > Terrestrial > Soil > Wetlands | place: USA: Florida... | reverse complement strand
TCGAGCGGCTTCGTTCATATGGATGGCAAGGAAGCGAAATGCCCCTTTCGTGCACTGCGATTTCAGCGGGCATGGTCCACACTTGGGGCGAGTCCCGATGTAAGCAAACGCGCGGTTTCTGTCATTGTGACCGCCGTAGTTCAGTTGCTGGCCCGCAGGATACTGCCGCCGCCAGCATCACCCGGCAGCGATGCCGGGTGTGGATTGAAACCGATGATGACGTGCGCGAGCTGGAGGATCTGAACCGCATCACCCGGCAGCGATGCCGGGTGTGGATTGAAACACGAAACGACAAAAACAAGGTCAGCAGATAGTCTGCGCATCACCCGGCAGCGATGCCGGGTGTGGATTGAAACGGGTCACCCGTCAAGTTGAGGCGCGTTAGAACGTCGCATCACCCGGCAGCGATGCCGGGTGCGGATTGAAACCTAGTGAAATGTTTAGATGGGTATATTCTGACCAGGCATCACCCGGCAGCAATGCCGGTGGACTCGGTGCGCTGACCTCTCAATTGCGAGCGGGGCCGGACTGGCTTGCCTCGATCGAGCGTCGGGGGATCACACGCTAAGGGCACCGTGACCTCAAGATCCCTCGATCTCGACGGCGGGTTTAGCTCGATTTAGCTCGAAAAATGGGGAGAAGAGGGGGTAAAACGGGGTATCAGGGAGACTATAGAGATTTCGTAAGGCCCCCGCATCTCTCTGAAATCAAATATATTTAGCTGATTTTGAAGATTTTACTTGACAAGCTGGCGGAGAGGGAGGGATTCGAACCCCCGATAGCCTTACGACTATGCCTGATTTCGAGTCAGGTGCATTCAACCGGGCTCTGCCACCTCTCCGCTTTGTTTACAACACCTCACCGGAAGCTTCTGAGCCCTTTATTCTGCTATTGGCAGTTTTGATGGCACTTGTGCACCCGGAAATCCGCTCCACCGCCGACTGCTTGTGATTCACGCTGAGATGTGCGTATCGCTTGGTCATCTGTGCCGTCCGGTGCCCCAAAAGCTCTCCAACCGTGTGCAAATCCACTCCGGCCATCACCAGTCTACTTGCGAAAGTATGGCGATTGCAATGCCACGTGTAATCTTTGAGTTGCGCCCGCTCGACGGCGGACAGGAAGCAGCCGCGCGGACTCTCCGCATGGGGAAAAACAGAATCTCCTTTCGATGCGGTCCGTAACGCTCCGAGCGCCGCCAGTGCGGTTCCGTTGAGGGGAACATCCCTGGGGTCCCCGTTCTTGGTCTTCGGCAGATACAACTGATGCCGCTTGAAATCCACCTGGGACCACTTGAGGCTGTACTGTTCGCTCATGCGGATTCCGGTGTGGATCGAAAGCAGGCGATGAGAATGAAAACGAGGATCGGTCAACCGCTCGGAGCACAGCCAAGCCTCCACGAAAGCTTGCTTTGCTATGCACCGGCAAATCGGACCCATGCCTCATTAGTGCCTCGAGATGACTCTATACATCAGGAATAGGGTGGTCTTTGGAGTAATCGATGCGAGTGGTTTGCGGTAGTGAGCATTCAACCGAACGGAGACCCGATGCTTCGTACTTTGTACGCAGTCACATCTCCAAGCGGGGTTACTGTTTGCTAAGAGCACGGCCCGGAAAGGTCCGGTAGGCGATGACTTCAGCATCCAGCGGCGTGCCCACCAGCTTGGTGGTCTTCAGCAGCAGTTCGAAGTACGGCAGCGTGTGGATGCGCAGCCGGTCCTCGAAGCGCTGCAGGGAATCCTCCGAAGTGAGGAAGTCGCCTGCCGCCTCGGTCGCCTCCGAGGTGGTCCCAGCTACGATCAACACGTCGGCGGAGCGGTCATCGTTCGGAATATAGTCGATGATGCTGAAGCCAGTGGAGCTGCTGGGATCGACCGGCGCCCCATACGTAGGGCTTTCACCGAGCAGCGGATGGCGGTTTTCCACTAACATCTCGTTCAGCTCGGGATTGTAATCGAGAGTGAAGTTAAGGCGGTTTTCAAAAAGCTTGCACCAGGGATTCGAGCGGCTGCTCCCGATCAGGATCACATTGTCGGCCTGCACGGCCCTGGGGCGGTATTCTCGGGCAAATTGCAGGTGAGTTCGGCCGGAATCGGGATCGAAGGCGAGAATTTTCTGGGCGACGCGGAAGTCGCCAAGGCTGCCGTTGCTTCGCGAGGCAATCACCTCAAGATCTGTCTTCAAATCCGGGCTGAGGTCGGAGGACTGTATCTGCTGGATGTACCCGTGATTCAAATAGTCATTGAGCGTGATGCGCTGCTTGAGAACGTCTTCGACCAGGGCGACGGACGTGTCGGCGACCACCACATCGGTCTGGCGAGGTGAATCGAGGATGCCCGACCAGAACGGACCGAGCGCAGGCTCGCTCTTCCAGCCATAAAACCTGTCGCGCAGCACGCGGGCCTGATGGAAGTAATACGCGGTGGCGAGCGCGAGCACGACTATGAGCGCGAAGGAAGCATAGCGGCGCGCCCACTTCCAGAAGGGGGACGGCGTACGGGCCGGGCTCTCGGGGCCAGCTCCATGCAACTCCAGTACGGAAGCGGGCTCGGGCGGTTCGGCCTGAACCTCCGGTTCGAGGTGGCGCAGGGTGAAGACAGGCGTATAACTGCCGCGGGGAATATCGATGAGGATCGTTTCTTTTGCGCCTTCCGAGGCGTAGTAAGCGGCGATGCGCTTGCGCAGCTCGGACGCGTTGACGCGGACGATATTGTCTGCGCTTGTATCGTAGTTTTTCTGCCGGCCAAAGACGTGCACGCCAATCTCATGCTCGGAGATGATGGCGTGTTCGCCATCGAGCGAGCGGTGTCCGACATAGCGCAGAAACTCGCGGAGCCTGGCGGCGCGCCTGAGCTCGTTGCTGGCGCAAATCCGCTCCAGCAGCTCGAAGCATTGTGCGGGGTCGAGCGATTCCGCAGCGTGGTGGGTCACGGCTACCATGGGTGGGCAACCCTCGATGATTCCGTAAGGAACCCCGCGATCCCCGCTTCTCCTTACGTAAAGATTATGTCAGAGAGGCGGATTCTTACAGCGAATTCGCTTGCCATCGGGCGCCGGGGAACAGGAGTCTGGTCGTCTATGTTTTCGGCCCTGATTCTATCACTGCTGCTCGTTGTCTCTCCGGCCGCGCATGGCGAATCCACCGCGGCTCCGGTGAACCAGGTGGACGCCATGATCGGGACCTCGGGTGGCGGGCAGACTTATCCGGCCGCGGGGGTTCCGTTCGGCATGACCCAATGGGCTCCCCAGACCCGGGAGGGCGAGCATAAGTGCGTCGCTCCCTATTACTTTGGCGATACGAGGATTCAGGGGTTCCGGGGCAGCCATTTTATGAGCGGCTCCTGCACCGAGGACTACGGCAGCGTGACGCTGATGCCGGTGAGCGGGAGCCTGAAACTGGGAGCGCGGGAACGCGCGTCCCCGTTTTCGCACGCCGAGGAGCAAGCGGCGCCGTATCGGTACGCAGTGACGCTGGCCGACTACGGCATCCGGGCCGAGGTGACAGCCAGGTCGCACGCCGGCATTCTTCGCTTTGTGTTCGAGCGGCCGGGGAAGGACTGGATTCTGGTGCAAAGCAACTCCCGCGTGGGGGAAGGCTCGGTAACGATCGACCTGAAACGCAATGAAATCTACGGGTTCAATCCGGTTCACCGGCTTTACGCGGGGCAGGGCAAGCCGGCGGGTTTCAGCGGCTGGTTTGTGGTGCGATTCGACCGGAAGTTCACAGCCGGCGGAACGTGGTCCGGCGGGCTTCGGCGGAAGGGAAGCACGGAACAAACCGGCACGGAGGGCGCTCCTGGCGCTTACGTCTCCTTCAACCTGAGACCTGGCGAGGCGGTTCAGGCGAAGGTGGGGATGTCCTTCACCAGCCTTGAAGAGGCCCGCCGCAACCTGGACGCGGAGATTCCGGACTGGGATTTTGAACAGGTGGAGAACCAGACGCGCGCCGAGTGGAACGCCGCGCTGGGAAAGATTCAGATCGACGAGCCGGACGCGGTGAAGCGCCGCATTTTCTACACCGCGCTGTACCATACGCTGCTGCTGCCACGCGAGTTCAGCGACGTAGACGGCTCCTACTCTGGATTTGCCAACGCAGGACGAATCGAGCACGCCGACGGCTTTAAATATTACGACGACTTTTCGCTTTGGGATACGTTCCGGGCGGTGCATCCGCTGTTCACCATCCTCGATCCGGGCCGCGACGAGGACATGATCAAATCGCTGATTTTAAAAGGGGAACAAGGCGGCTTTCTGCCTATCTATCCAGCCTGGAACAGCTATACATCGGAGATGGTTGGCGACCACGCGGACGCGGTCATCGCCGATGCCTACATGAAGGGAATCCGGGGCTTCGACATCCGGGAGGCCTACCGGCTGATGCGTAAGAACGCCATGGACGCGCCGCGGTCCGAGGCCGAGTACCTCGACGGCAAGGGGCGGCGGGGTCTCGCGTCGTACCTCAAATATGGCTATATCCCTCTTGAGGACACGGTCCCCGACCACTTCCACAACAACGAACAGGTGACGCGCACACTGGAGTATGCCTACGACGACTTTCTGGTGGGTGAAATCGCGCGTGCGCTCGGAAAGGAGAGCGATGCGGCGATGTTTACCCGGAGGGCGCAGAACTACCGGAACGTTATCGATCCGAGCGACGGCTTCGCCCGCGGACGTTACGAGAATGGCGCCTGGGCCTCGCCGTTCAATCCGGGCGGCCATTACAGCTACATCACCGAGGGATTGCCCTATCAGGACACATTCTTTGTTCCGCAGGACATGGACGGGCTGATTCGGCTGATCGGAGGCCCGAAGGCGTTCGTGGCCAAGCTCGATGGGCTGTTCGCCGGCGGGTACTACGACCAGGGCAATGAGCCGAGCCACCAGATTGCCTACCTTTACGACTACGCGGGCGCGGCCTGGAAGACGCAGCTGCACGTGCGGAAGATCCTTGAATCCGATTACTTCGACCGCCCGGACGGCTTGCCCGGCAACGACGACTGCGGCCAGATTTCGGCCTGGTACGTGTTCAGTGCGCTGGGTTTTTACCCGGTAACACCTGGATTGCCCACGTACCGGATCGGCAGCCCACTGTTCGACGGGGCGGCCATCCACCTGCCGAGCGGCAGGACGTTTCGCGTTGTCGCCGAGGGCGCGCCGGAGGGCAGGCAGTACATCCGTGCGGCGACACTGAACGGCGAGCCTCTGGACCGGGACTGGATCCGGCATGAGGAAATTGTTTCCGGCGGCGAGCTGGAGTTCCACATGTCTTCGCAGCCCGATCCCGACTGGCCTGTGCGCGCGGCGCTTATACATGCACGCCAGCCTTTAACAAAGTGACTAACGCAAATTCTTACGTAAATTCGCTTGCCGAAGGTTCATCGGGGTGGTCATCGTTATCCGCTGTCAAGCCGAATGCCTTTTAGCCGCGGCTTATTTCCCCGAACGGCCGCCGGCGCGGAGCAACACCCAGATCGGGCGCGAAAAGAGATCGGCAGAATTCAAGGAGGAGTGCGAATGTTTGAGATATTGACCAAGAGCGGGGCGCAGGGCGTGCTGGAACCGCAGAGATTCAATACGAAAAAATGGCCGGTTCTGGCATGCAGGCTGGTCTTGCTGGTGGGTTGCACCCTGACGGCCGGCCTGAACGCGCAGACCGGGCAGGGCGCAATCACCGGCCGCGTGACCGATTCAAGCGGCGCCGTTATCCCGAAGGCCAGCGTGCAGATCGTCAATAACGACACGAGGGTGGCACTGACCACCGTCACCAATGACGCCGGCCTCTACGATATCCAGTCGCTCAATCCGGGCCAGTATACGGTCACAGTGAGCGGCTCAGGCTTCGAAAGCCAGAAGATCACCACGGTAACCGTCAGCGCCGCGCAGACCACGACGGCCGACGTCACGATGCAGCCGGGAAGATCAAACCAGACTGTGACCGTAACCGCACAGGCGCCTCTGCTCAACACCAATTCCGATGTTTCGACCACAATCGATCACCAGATCGTGCAGAACCTGCCTTATCCGGAGGTAGGCGCTCTGGAAGCTTCTCTGCTGGCTCCCGGCGTGACTACCACCTATCCCGCAACCTATGGAGGAATCTCTCCCGAGGACCCGCAAACTACAACGGCGGCTATAACCCCTGGGTCAAGCATCACCGTCGGGGGCGCGCCTCCGGGAACCGCATCCATCAAGTTGGATGGGTCGGAGATCGTGATGGCCAGCTATCCGCGCGCCGGCATCAACATGTCTGGGCCGCTGGTTTCGGAGATGACTGTCCTCACAACCGGCGTACCGGCGCCTTATGGCGATACGTCCGGAGGCGTGATTGTGGAGACGAGCCGGGCGGGCACCGCGCAGTTTCATGGCATCGTGGCCTGGCGTCATAACGATCCGTTCTTCAACGCCTGGCCGCTGGGTTCGACCGCGCCGAGCGACCAGCACGAGAACTTTTTCGCCGGCGATGCGGGCGGCCCGGTGATTATCCCCAGGATCTATACCGGGCACGGAAAGAACAAGACCTTTTTTTTTGGCGGCTATGAGCCGGCCAGGGCGCGCAGCGCGGGAGGTTACCGCGGCGCATTCAACACCGACGCCGATGTGGCAGGGCAGCTTCACAACACCCTCAACCTGCTCAACAAGAGCATCCTCGATTCGCAGGGATACGCCGCCGCTGTTGCGGCTCCGCGCATTGGCGGCATCTATACCAACTCCACGGTGAACGCGCAGGGTTTTCCGAATGGAAAGATCGGATCGGCGCCACCGCATCAGGAGACGGGGCCGAGCGGACTGGACGATGTTTCGGCGGAGCTGGCGGACAATCCTTTTGCGCAATATGCGATGTCGCTGATGCCCACGCCCTCGCACCCTGGGCCATACGTTGAATTCGACAATCCGGCGGGCACGTACGACGAATCCGGCAACAACGCAAACTATCTACGCGGCGTCACGGACGAGGACAATCGCTACTCTATCCGCATCGACCATCAGTTCAACAACAGCAACCAGATATTTTTCCGTTACACTGTTGAGCCCATCACCGGGCCTCGCTTCTATGCGCTGGCCATCAGCAATCCGGCCAACCAGGTTCAAACCGATGACGATCTGTCGAGGGATTTCGCCACGGGATACACGCTGGTGCTGTCGAGCACCGTGGTCAACAACTTTCACTACTCGCTGATGCGTTCCATCCAGGATCGAACACCACCTCAGAGTGCTCTGACGGAGGACTTTGGGGCAAAGTACGGTTTAACCCCGGCCACGGTCGGCAAGGGATTCCCCGACCTTGGCGGGTTCGGCTTCGCTGTGAATGGAGGCAACGATTCATACTACAACGATATCGATCAAAACTTCGATATGGGGGACGTTCTAGCCTGGTCGAAGGGAAGGCATTACTTCCAATTTGGCGGCGACATACGCTGGATCCAGTCCAATCAGTACGACACTTCTTTTGAGTACGGCGGCGACTACAGCTTCAACGCCAACATGACCAACACCACGGGAACTTCGTCGGGATCGGGAGGGAGCGAACTGGCCACGATCGATCTGGCCGATATCTACTCCTACAAGGCTGCTCCTGTGGAAGTGCCGGGATATTACCGCTGGCGCTATTATGCGCTGTTCGGCCAGGACAACTGGCGCATCATGCCCAAGCTGACCCTGAACATCGGACTGCGCTGGGAGGTGGAGACTCCCCGGAAGGAAAAGTTCAACAACCAGGCCATCATGGTTCCCTCGACCATGACAAACCCCGACACCGCGGCGTTTTGCTTCTCCGGGAGCTGCGGTTTGGGCAGAGGGCTGTGGCCGACCAACTGGAAGGGCATTGAGCCGCGCATAGGATTCTCCTATGCCCCGACCCCGAAAACGACGGTGAGCGCCGCATATGGCATATTCCGTGCCCCCATCACGGGCTACGAGAACGAGCCCGATCCGGACTTCAACGTCGCTTCCACCACGGTTGGCGATCAGACCGGCGGCACCATTCCAGGCTCTATCGTCAACTACATCACTAACCCCGTGCCCAAGCTGGTTTCGTCCTACACGGCGCTCGGCGGTTCCAGGGGCCCGTTCTACAGTTCGAACGGATTCAATCCCGATTATGTAGCCCAGACCGACGCGATGCCCTACCTGCAGAGCTGGGATCTGTCCATCGAGTACGAGCCAACGCCGCAGACCTTGATTAAGGCCACTTATCAGGGAAGCAAGGGAACCCATCTCATTGGAGACTTCACCGGCGCTATCAACGTGCCCAGCCTTGCCACGCTTGAGGCAAACGTAGCGGCCGGCGTCAACCTCAGCGGCACCGCAATCGTTCCCGCCGGCGATGCGGGGGTCGCCGGCGAGAACGTGCTCCAGGCGCTGAACCCTTACCCCGGATTTGCCAACGAGTCGATACCACAGATTTATCCGCGCGTTGGCGTGTCGTCCTATAACTCGTTCTCGGCAAACGTGGTTCATCGTTACGGAGAAGGCTTGTCGATGATGGCCTATTACACCTGGAGCAAGTCGATGGACGACGTGCCGAATGTCACCGCCGGAGACGCCGGCAATGTCCTCGTCGACACGCCCCAGAATCCGCAAAGCGACGCGGGCGAGTGGTCGGTCTCCGCATACGACGTCCCGAGCATACTGAAAGGCGGATATAACTACCTGCTACCCTTCGGCACGGGACAGCATTTCCAAACCCACAACCGGATACTGGACGAAGTCATCGGGAATTTCTCAACCTCCGGGATCATGACGTGGCAATCGGGGTTTCCCTCCGCCGCGCAGATGAACGTTGTGGGCTACTTCACCTCGTTCACCCGGAAGGGATCGAACCCGACTCCCATCGGCATCGCGCCGGGTGTCAGCTCCCCGGTTTGCAATCCGAGCGGTTCCACGACGTACTGCGCCGGCAGTGCGCTCCCGACAGGCTATGTTCTCAGACCCAATATCGTTCCCGGTCAACCCCTGATCAACTCCCACTGGAAGCAGAATCCATTCGGATTAGGCGGGCGGGCGCTTACTCCTTACTTGAACCTGGCCGCATTTGCTCCGCCGGGCGCATTGGGGGCGCCGCTTCTTGGCGATGCGCCGCGCACGCTGCCCGGTGCGAGGGGCCCTCGCACGCTCTACTTCGACATGGACGCCGAGAAGGGAATCAGTATCAAGGAGCGCTACAAACTGAATCTCACCGTTTCGGCCCTCGATGTCTTCAATCACCCGATGTACATCGGCAGCTCGACGACCTCTCTGGTGTCTTCACAGACAAACGAGGTCTCCGGCGCAGCCGCGCCGAGCATCGTCTATAACCTGGACTCCTCCTCTTTCTCGCACGTTCAGGGGGGCAGGTCGCGCGTCGTGCTGGTGGGGGCCGATTTTACTTTCTAGACGGGCAACCGTCCCGCTCGATAGGCTTCATGGTGGTTCTGAACGGCGCAGTTCTTTACGGAGAAAAATTGGACAGAAGACAAATGCTGATGCTGACCGCGGCCTTGGCCTCCGGCTCGGCGGTTGCGGGCGCTTCGCGGCGGCACGAGGACAAAGACGGACCGCTCCCGCTTTTCGATCCCATGCAATTCGGCGCCAAAGGCGATGGCAAAGCGCTCGATTCTCCGGCTATCAACGCTGCGATCGACACCTGCAATCGCGCTGGAGGCGGACTCGTGTATCTGCGTCCCGGCGTTTACCGTTCGGGTACGGTGACACTGAAGAGCAATGTGACTTTGTATGTTGAGGCCGGCGCCATCATCCTCGGCAGCCTCGACTTGAACGATTACACGGCGATGCCCGGCCCGCCGGTTAACGGCGACGCCAACCAGAAACACCTCATCTTCGCCAAGGGCGCCGAAAACGTAACCCTTGCCGGCCCGGGACGCATCGACGGCCAGGGGCAGAATTTCTGGGAGCCATCCGGCCGTCCGCAGTTACCGCCGGAGGACCAATGGGCCGACGTGGTGGCGCATGAAATGAAGAAGAAGCCGACTGGGCGGCCCAGTCCCATGCTCGAATTCGTTGAGTGCCGCTGGCTGCGCATTGAGGATCTGCGCATCGAGAATTCGCCGGGGTGGACCATGCGCCCCTATAACTGCGACAACGTCATCATCAGCGGCATCGCGGTCAAGAATCCCATCTTCGGCTCCAACACCGACGGCATGGACATCACCGGCTGCCAGAACGTCTTCGTTTCCAACTGCTCCATCGACACCGGCGACGACGCGATCTGCATCAAGAGCGAGGCCCCTTATGGCGGCGAACCGCGGGTCGGCAAAAACATCGTCGTCACCAATTGCATCCTGACCACCTGTTGCAACGGTTTCAAGCTGGGCACGGCCACCGAAGGCGGCTTTGAAAACATTACCTTCTCGAATTCGGTGATTTATAACAACGACGTGCCGTTCAAGAATCGCGTCATCTCCGGCGTTGCGCTCGAGGTGGTCGACGGCGGCTGGATCGACGGCGTCGTGGTCACCGGCATCCAGATGCAGCGCACGCGCACGCCCATCTTCATCCGCTTCGGCGATCGCAAGCGTCCGTTTCATTTTCCCCAGCAAGGCATCCGCGGCGTGAGCATCGAAAACATCCACTCCTCAGACGCTTTGCTCGCCAGCTCCATCACGGGCTTGCCCGGCATGGAGGTGCG
>Ga0335072_10016045_pt1 | contig 10622 bp, 14 predicted proteins | sample Lox_Sample_21_FD_206725 | JGI IMG/M metagenome (GOLD analysis project Ga0335072, IMG submission 206725) | Soil microbial communities from Loxahatchee National Wildlife Refuge, Florida, United States - Lox_Sample_2.1 | ecosystem: Environmental > Terrestrial > Soil > Wetlands | place: USA... | reverse complement strand
CTCGGACGCTCCTGACGGCGGCGGCGCCGCCTCACGATCTCAACGGCGACGACGACGGCGATCAGCGCTCCCAGCGCCACCGTCGTGCGAGGCCGAAGTCGTTGACGAAATCGACCCGCCGCAGGGGCCCCGGCGCGGTCACCAGCGTGCGACCGCCGAGCCCCCGAGCAGCCAGCCGACGATCCCACCCAGCACCGCCGCGACGAACGCCACGATCAGCACCTCGGTGATGTCAAGCCGGTGGCGAGCGGCGTAGACGGCCGCGGCGATCAGGACCGGCTCGCCGGGCCCGGGCACGCCCGCCCAGCTCGCGCCCGCGGCGGCGGCGAGACCCACGTAATCGACCGCCGGCCCGTGGAGACGACGATGCACGGACGCGGTCGCGCCGCACACGAGCGATGCCCTGACGGCGGCACCTACCCGCAAGTGCGAACCTCCACCTTGCGATGGTTGCAGATGGGTCGACCGAGTCCACCTGGACAGGCCCGGCGACGGATCCTTGTCCACATGGCCAATGTCCTTCCCTGGACGCTCACGCAGGATGCCCAAGCCGATGAGCACCGACATCATCGTGTCCTACGACGGCACACCCAACGACGACGACGCGCTGGCGCTGGGCAAGGCCCTGGCAGGCGGCGGCGCGACGCTCGCGCTCGCTTACGTGCGCCACTCGCGCGAGTTCGATCCGAAGCGCGAGGAGCTTGCCAGTCACGACGCGCAGCGCCGGCTGGAGAACGGAGCCACCTGGCTCGGCGACCCTGACATCCCTCGTCATGTCGTGATCAGCGCGTCGACCGGCGAGGGGCTGGCGCAGCTCGCGCAGAGCGAGGGCGCTTCGCTGATCGTGTTCGGCTCGGACTACCGGACGCCACCGGGGCGGGCGGAGCCGGGCACCACGGCGCAGTACCTGCTGGAGGGCGGATCAGTGGCGATTGCCGTAGCCCAGGCGGGACTGAGGACCGACGGGGACGCGGCGATCAACTCGATCGCGGCGGCGGGCTCAGACGGCGACGACGCCGCGCAGCGCACGGTGCAGACACTCGCGCAGCACCTCGGGGCCGACGTCGTCTCAAACGGCGCCGGACCGGCAGACATGATCGTGGTGGCATCCCAGGCCGGCGGCCCCGACCGGCGGATCACGCTCGGCGGCAGCACCCGGTCGATGCTGAACTCGGCGCTCGGCTCGGTGATCGTGCTCCCCCGGGGCACTGCGCTGAAGTTCTGAGCTCAGCTGCGCCTAGACTTTCGGGCATGCTGATCATCCCGTCGGGGCATTGGCAGGAGGCCTCGTCCGGTCCTCGGAGGATCACGCGCCGCGAACGCTGGATCCTCGGGGGAGTCCTCGTCGTGGTCGCCGTCCTCGTGGTCATCGTGGCGATCTCCTTCACGAGCAAGCAGCGCACCTCGGCCAACGGCTGCATCGACGTCAGCGCCGCGACGGTGATCGGCGGCTCGGAGCTCTACCGATGCGGCACCGCTGCACGCGACCTGTGCAGCGCGCCCAGCGGCCCGCGGGCGGGCGACAACATCGCCTTCCGTCGCGCGCTCGCCGATGCCTGCCGCAAGGCTGGTTTGCCGGTGCCGGCGGTACCCGGCTCCGACTGAGCCCAATCCGCAAATAGGTCGATTTACCGCCCCCGCGCCAGACGGGTGCGGTGAGCTTTTCCCCTGCATATGGAGCCGCCTTATCCATATGTCCAGGGCTTTATGGCAATCGCTGGCCTCAGGTACATGGCTCGAAATCGGGGCGCCCAGCAGCCTTGTCATCCGTCGGCTTGGGCCGCGCGGCTGCGTCTGCGTTCGCAGAGCGGGCCGGATGTCCATCAACTTAGAAGGAGATGCATGCCAGTCGAAGCGCCAACATGGCTAAACCCAGGGGACACCTCGTGGCAGATGACTGCGGCCACGCTGGTCGGGTTGATGAGCGTCCCGGGACTCGTCGTGCTCTATGGCGGCGTGATGCAGAAGCGCTGGTCGATCAACAGCATGATGCTCGTGTTCGCAGCCTTTTCGACCGTCCTGATCATCTGGGTGCTCTACGCATTCAAGATGGGCTTCGGCTCGCCGTTCCACGGCGTGTCGCACTCGGGCTTCTTCGGGAACTTCATCGGTAAGCCTGGACCAGTGCTGAGCCACAAGGAGCTGCAGGGGCAGAGCAACATACCCTTGCTGGGCAGCCAGGCGTTCCCGAAATCGACACTGGTCTACTTCCAGTTCGTGTTCGCCGGGATCACACCGATCCTGATGTTGGGGTCGGTGCTCGGGCGGATCAACTTCAAGGCCTGGATTCCGTTCGTCGCGCTGTGGATCACGTTCGTCTACGTGGTCAACGCTTTCCTGATCTGGGGCGGCGGCTTCTTCGGTCACCACGGCGCGCTTGACTACTCCGGTGGATACGTGATCCACCTCGCGGCCGGTGTTTCCGGATTCGTGGCCGCGGCGGTGATCGGGCCACGCCTGCAGAGAGACCGCGAGATCGACGCGCCAAACAACCTGGCGATGGTCGCGGTCGGAGCCGGGTTGCTGTGGCTCGGATGGAATGGGTTCAACGGAGGCGACCCGTACGCGTCCAACATGTCGGCCGCCGCGGCGATCCTCAACACCAACCTCTGCACCGCGATCGCTTTCATGGTGTGGATTGGCTGGGACTACGCGACGGGACGCAAGCCGAGCATGATCGGCGGCGTCAACGGGATCATCACCGGACTGGTGGCGATCACCCCGGCCGCCGGTTACGTCAACGGCTGGGGAGCGATCGCGATCGGCGTGATCGCCGCGACGGTCGTGTACTTCGCGCTGAACTACCTGAGCCGCCTACGCCCGTTCCGCAACGTCGACGACACGCTCGGCGTCGTCTACACCCACGGGTTCGCGGGACTGATGGGCGGGATCCTGGTTGGCGTCTTCGCCGACCCCAACATGGCGGTCTGGTACACGACATCGAAGTCGGGACTGATCGCCACCGGGAGCGCCCCGGGCCTGATTCACGGCAACCTCACGCTGCTCAAGTGGCAGGTGCTCGCGGCGGCCTGGGTGATCGTGTGGTCGGCTGCCATTACCTTCATACTTCTGAAGGTCGTGGGCTTGTTCGTACCACTTCGGATGTCCAAAGAGGACATGGAGATCGGCGACGTTGCCGTTCACGGGCACGAGGTGTACCCGTCCGACGTCCCGTCGCTGGGCTACCCGAACGGCGCCCCGGGCCTCGCCAGTCCAGCCGGACAGACACCCGCGCCAACGACGGCATGAGCCGGAACGTCCGTCCTCATGCTCGCCGGCCCGCGTGGCCGGCGGACGCACAGGCTTGAGGACCGTCGACAGGCGACCAAGCGACCGGGAGGCGGCTCCGACCGCCTCCCGGTCGTCGGCTTCGGCCCTTGACCCGGGCCGGTAGGCATCAAACCAATCAGTTATTGGAGAGACAAACGTGTCAATCAAGGAAAGCGAGACTGCCATCGCGGCAGGAGCAAGTAGCGCGGCGGAGGTGATCGACTTCGCCACCGAGCGCGGCGTAGAGATGGTCGACCTGAAGTTCGTCGACCTGCCTGGGACATGGCAGCACATGACCCTGCCGCTGCGGGCGCTCGACATCGACGACTTCGAGTCGGGGCTGGGATTCGACGGCTCGTCGATCCGCGGCTTTCAGGAGATCCACGAGTCCGACATGTTGCTGATCCCAGATCCCGGCACGGCGTTCATCGACCCGTACTACACCCGACCGACGCTGTCGCTGATCTGCTCGATCGCCGATCCCGTGCTCGGCGAGCCGTACTCGCGCGACCCCCGCTTCGTCGCCCAGAAGGCCGAGCGCCATCTCATCCAGAGCGGCATCGCCGACGTCGCCTACTTCGGACCCGAGGCCGAGTTCTTCGTGTTCGACCACATCGCCTACGAGCAGGTCGAGCACCGGGCGTTCTACGAGATCGACTCGTCGGAAGGCTTCTGGAACACCGGCCGGCCGGCGGGCACCGGCGCGAACCAGGGGTACAAGCTGCGCCAGAAGGAGGGCTACTTCCCGACCCCGCCGTCGGACTCGCTGGCGAACCTCCGCAGCGAGATGGTCGCGACGATGGAGTCGCTGGGCATCAAGTGCGAGTTCCACCACCACGAGGTCTCCTCGGGCGGCCAGGGCGAGATCGACATGCGCTTCCAGCCGCTCCTTCAGATGGCCGACCAGATGATGGTCTACAAGTACGTGGTCCGGAACACCGCCGCCTCGGTGGGCAAGATCGCGACGTTCATGCCGAAGCCGATCTTCGAGGAGAACGGGTCGGGCATGCACGTGCACCAGTCGCTGTGGAAGGACGACGAGCCGCTGATGTACGGGCCCGACGGGTACGCGCATCTGAGCGATCTCGCCAGGCACTACATCGGTGGGTTGCTGGCGCACGCGCCGGCGCTGCTGGCGTTCTGCGCGCCGACGACCAACTCGTACCGGCGGCTGGTCCCGGGCTATGAGGCGCCGGTCAACCTCGTCTACTCGGCGCGCAACCGCTCAGCGTGCGTGCGTGTGCCGATGTACCACGAGGCGCCCAAGACCAAGCGCATCGAGTTCCGCTCGCCGGACCCGACGGCCAATCCGTACCTCGCGTTCAGCGCGCTGATGCTGGCGGGGCTCGACGGGATCAAGCGCCAACTCGATCCGGGTGAGCCGCTTGACGCCGACATCTACGAGCTGCCCGAGGAGACGCTCGCGAAGATCGCGACGGTCCCGTCGTCGCTCGAGGCCAGCCTCGACGCGCTCGAGGCCGACAACGAGTTCCTGCAGCAGGGCGACGTCTTCACCGAGGGGCTGATCACCGCCTACATCGGCTACAAGCGCGAGGCCGAGGTGGACGCAATCCGGATGCGCCCGCATCCGTGGGAGTTCGCGCTCTACCACGACGCGTAGAGCGAGCTAACCGAGAACGAGCTCGGCGGCGGTGCGCAGCGTCTGTGCATCGCCGCCGACGAGCATCGTCGTGACGATCGACTCGCGCCACGCCTCGAGGTCGTGGCGGATCTTGTCCTTGGAGCCGATCAATGTCAGCTGCTCGATCAGCTTGGTCGGCACCGCGGCTGCCGCCTCGTCCTTGTGGCCCGACAGGTACAGCTCCTGGATCTTGGCGACCTCGGCCTCGTAGCCCATGCGGATCGGGACGTTTGCGTGGAAGTTGGTGTTGCGGGCGCCCATCCCGCCGAAGTAGAGCGCGTACATCGGCCGCACCGCGTCAGCGGCGGCCTCGATGTCCTCGGTGATGATCAGCGGTACCGAGGCCGCGACCTCGAAGTCGTCCCAGGTGTGCCGTGCCCCGGGCCTCCCCAGACCCTCGCCGAGCGACTCACGGTAGAAGTCGTCGTGGTGGGGCGAGTAGAACAGCGCCAGCCAGCCGTCACACACCTCGCCGGCGAGGGCGATGTTCTTCGGGCCCTCGGCCGCGAGGTAGATCGGGATATCGGATCGCAGCGGGCGCAGGCTGGACTTCAGCGGCTTGCCCAGGCCGGTCCCGTCCGGCAGTGGGAGCTGGTAGTGGGTCCCGTCGTGCGTCACCGGCGCCTCGCGCGCCCAGATCTTTCGCAGGATCTCGATGTACTCGCGCATCCGTGCCAGCGGCTTGGCGAACGGCTGCCCGTACCACCCCTCGACAACCTGGGGGCCGGACACTCCGAGGCCGAGGATCAGCCGGCCGCCGGACAGGTGGTCGAGCGTCATCGCGGCCATTGCCGTCGCAGCCGGCGTGCGCGCCGAGATCTGCACGATCGCGGTGCCGAGCTTGATCTGCTCGGTCTGCGAGCCCCACCACGCGAGCGGGATCAGCGCGTCGGAGCCGTAGGCCTCGGCCGTCCATACCGACTCAAACCCGAGACGATCGGCCTCCAGCACGGCCTCGGCGGCGCCGGGCGGGGGCCCGCCGGCCCAGTAGCCGAGGCTCAGCCCGAGGCGGAGGTCGTGCGGCATGGGTTCGAACCCTACCGGCGGCCGAGCAGGCGTGCGACCCGCTCGCGGAGGCTCGGCGGTCGCCGGCCGGTGCTGCGCTCCCACTCGTCGCGAGTCGGAAGACGGCCCGCCTTTCGCGCTGCCAGCACGCACTCGCTGTGCGCGTGGCGGCGGCGCGAGCTGTCTCCCTCCGGGACGACCAGCATGTGCTCGCTGAGCGCGGGCAGGTGGCCGCCGCACAGCGGACACCGGTAGGTGGCCGGCTTGCGGTTCTGGGCGCGGCGGATCGTCCACCAGCGGGCTTTTGCGAGGTCATTACGGGCCATAGCTCAGGATCGCAGCCGGACCGCTATCGTCGTGCGCCGCGATGGAGCACGTCGAAGAACGGATCATCGTCGAGACCGTCCGTTACCGGATCACGGGCGTCCTGCGCCTGCCGCGAGACGGCTACCGCAGCAGGCTCACCGATTACCTGAATTCCAGTGAGAGGGCCTTTATCGCGCTGACCGATGTCGAGGTGGCATCGCTCGAGCGCGGCTCGGTGGAACGCCATTCGTTTCTGGCGCTATCCCTGCACCACGTGGTGCTGGCGATGCCCGCAGACGATGCGTAGATAGCTATCGTTAACGGCCATGGCGTCCAGCGACGAGCTTCAGGGGCTGAGTCGTAGCGAGGTGCTCCGCGCCTCGCCGCGGATGTTCGAGTCAAACCTGCTCGACAGGCTTTCCCGCGTGCATCCGGCGGTCCCGCCGATCCTGTTCGGACCGGTGATCGCGTTCATGCTGGTTTACGGCCTGATCAAGGGATCGGGCTGGATGACGCCGGTGTGGCTGCTGGGCGGATACCTGTTCTGGACGCTGACCGAGTACTGGCTTCACCGGGTGGTGTTCCACTTCGAGCCCGAGGACGGCATCGGGGCGCGGCTGCACTTCATCATCCACGGCGTCCACCACGACCATCCGAACGATCCGATGCGCCTCGTGATGCCGCCGTCGGTGAGCGTGCCGCTGGCGGCCCTGTTCGTGTTCGGCTTCTACGAGGTGCTCGGCTCGCCCGCGTACCTGCCGTTCGGCGCCGCCTTCCTAGCCGGCTACCTGTTCTACGACATGCTGCACTACCACGTGCACCATCACCGGCCGAAGACCGCGCTGGGCAAGCGCTTGCGCGAGCTGCACATGCGCCACCACTTCCAGAACCACGAGCGCGGCTACGGTGTCAGCGCCCCGTTCTGGGACCACGTCTTCGGCACTGCGCCGAAGCTGCGCGAGCCGTCAGAGCACTGACATCACGCCAGGCGGGCGGGCGCTACTCGTCGCTCCCGCTGTCCTCGTCGGTGGCATCATCGAGGCCGCCGCTGCGCGCTTCCCGCCGCTGCTCGTCGCGTAGGCGCTCCATGCTCTCCTCGGTGCGCTTGTCCGCGTCGGGGGTCTCGAGCTGGCCCGCGTCCTCGACGCGGCTGGACTCTCCCGGCTCGTCGGCCACGAGCGTGGCGTAGGACTTGTTGTCGCTGCGCAGCTCCTGATCGCCGACGCCGATGCCGTAGTAGCCGCGCAGCTCGCGATCTGACTCGGCCGAGATGCCGTCGCTGGTGTCAACGTCCGGACAGTCGCCGATGCGGTTCTTGCTGTAGGGCACGCCAATCGAGCCGTCCTCGTCTTTGAGCCGCGCCAGCGGGATCAAGACGGATCGCTTCTCGCGGGTTCCGAACGACCCTTCGATCTCCACCCACATCGGATGGCTGTCCTCGCCGGTCGCGTAGATCTCCTTGACCTTGCCGATCGAGGCCCCCTGCTGGTCTGAGACCTTCTTGCCGGGCAGGCTGCTGACGTCTTCGATCGGAGCGGTCACGGGTCTTCCTTCCCCTCGTTGCGGTTGGGGTCGGCCTACCCAGTGATGCGCGAGCTCACGCGCGTGGTCACGGCGGGAGCCGGGTGCAAGAAGCGGAGAGGGCGGGATTCGAACCCGCGAAGGAGTGTTAACCCCTTACTCGCTTAGCAGGCGAGTGCCTTCAGCCACTCGGCCACCTCTCCGGGCGCTCGGGGCAGTGTAGAGGGCCGCCTGTCCTCCTTCATACCCGGGACCCGAGCCTCCGCATCGGCCCGCCGGCGTCAAGCTCTCTCGGCGTCCTGCAAGAGGTGCGCGGCCCACGTGTGACCGGCGAGCATCATGCCCCACCCGATCAGCGGCCACACCGGCCAGAGGTATCCGAACCCTGCGGCCGCCCATATCGCCGCCAGGCCACTGTTGACGATCACAAACGCGCCGAGGTGCGCACGAAGCCAAGCGCGGACCGGCGAGCCGCGCATACTCCGCGGAGCGGGGAGGTCCAACAGCACCGCCTCGAGCTGGCCGTGCGTAGCGGCAGACAGCACCCTGTCAAGCCGCCACTCGAGCTCGCTGACGCCCAAGACCCCGACGCTGGCTGCGTCACAGAGACGTCGCGCCGCCAGCTCACGGTCGAGATCCGAAACCCGCATCACCGAAGCCATGGTCACGACATCCCGATGATTGTCCGCGGCAGGCTGCATCGGGCTTCACGCTAGCCCGGCCACGGGCCTGCGCAAGTACGGCCTGCCGGTGTTCCGGGGTGGGGCTAGCGCGAACTCTGGGGCTGACGGCCGTGCGCGAACTGCGGCGTGTGCCCGCGCCAGGCAGTCTGGTGTATGTATTCGCTACGGTCGCGTGGCCCCGGAGGGGTGGCAGAGCGGTCGAATGCGCTGGTCTTGAAAACCAGAGTCCGTGCAAGCGGACCGCGGGTTCGAATCCCGCCCCCTCCGCTACTCATAGGTCGTCGGACCGCTTGCCAGCGATCCGTCGCCGGGTTTAGGATCGGGCCGTGACAGATGTAGCCCTCCCACCCATCGAGCTGCGCGAGGTAGCTCCCGCCGGGCCTCCGATCGAGATCCCGGACTTCGAGATCGTTCCTCGCGTGGGCCTCGTCTTCGCCGCCGTGGCCGCCGTCGCGCTGATCGCCGCGATCGCCTCCAACAAGCTGTGGCCGCTCGAGTTCCTGCACGTGTCCGGCGGCGCCGCGTGGACGATCATCGACCTGTTCCTCGGCCTCGTGCTCGGCCCGATCATGGGCGCCATGCCGGTGCCGGCGCGGATCCAGTTCACCACGCGCCTGATGCCGAAGATGGTCGTGATCATGCCGATCGTCGTGACGCTGACACTCGCCGCCGGTTGGCAGCTGTCGACCAAGCTGGGGACGAACCTGACCGTGCACCCGCTCCACGGGTGGGTCGTGGCGAGCATGATCATCGTGGGCGTGATGTCGGTGATCGCGCTCGGCTTGCTCGAGCCCGCCAACATCGCGGTGCTGATCGAGCTCAAGAAGCCGCGGCCGAACCCCGAGGTGATCGAGCACCTGATGAAGCGGTTCGTGTACTCGGCAGGCGTGCTCGGCGTCATGCAGATCGCGACGCTCGTGATCATGACCAAGCTCGGGTCCGGATGAACGAGCGCAAGTATCCGCCGGTCACCGCCATCGCGATGACTTCGCTCGGGCTGATCGTGGCGGGCGGGATCTACCTGTCGGCGCACCTGCCACGGCACGTCCCGATCGGCCCCGCGGTCGTGCTGCTTGTCCTATCGACGCTGCTGATGGCCTACAACATCTACTCGCTGACGCGCGTCAAGGACTTCCCGTGGGACCGGTTCTTCGCCGTGGCGAAGTGGTCGCTGCTGGCGTATCTGGTGATCGCCGGCCTGATCGAGTACGCGTTCCTGAAGAACCATCTCAGTGGCGCGCCCCTTGTGGTGCTCACGCTGTCACTGCTGGTCTTCGCGATCCACGTGCCGACGCTGCTGGGGTTCACGGTCGCTCGGTATTACGACCCGAACCAGGAACTCGCCGGCGCCCCGGCCGCCTGAAGCGGCGGCCAGGTGGATTGAGCGATGTGGCCGCCGGCGGCGCTCGACTTCCTGCGCGAGCTTGAGGCCAACAACGACAGCGACTGGTTTCGCGCGAACCGAAAGCGATATGAAGTCGACCTGCTCGGACCGGCGCGGGCGCTGGCCGAGAGCCTGAGCGACCTCGGCGAGCCGCACTTCTTCCGGCCCTACAACAACCTGCGCTTCCACCCCGGGCCGCCGCTGAAGGAGCACCTGGGAGTCGCCGTGGGATACGGCGCGGCCGGCGGCTACTACTTCGAGCTGTCGCTCGACGGCCTGGTCGTCGCCGGCGGCATGTACCGGCCCGCCGCCGACCAGCTCGAACGCTTCCGCGCGGCGATCAACGACGGGCGGCGGGCTGCCGGCTTCGAGCGCGCTGTGGCCGTGGGCGAGGCCGCGGGATTGTCGCTTTCGGAGCCAGAGCTCAAGCGCGCTCCTCGTGGCTACAAGACCGACCATCCGCGGTTGGATCACCTGCGGCTGAAGCGCATGACGTTGTCGCAACGACACCCTCTGAAGCCCTGGTTGCACAAGCGCCGCTGCGACGAGGTCGTGCGCTCGGAGCTCGAGGCGGCGCGGCCGCTGGTCACGTGGCTGGCAAAGACGGTGGGTCCATCAACGCTCCCTCGCCGGAACTAGATCTCAGGCGGAATGAGGCCGGACGACCCTGGAAAACGCACCGCCGCCGTCCGACCCGCCGAGGTCTGTGCGATCGACACTGCCATAGCGTGGAAATCGCACACGCGTCGGCTCCGAACGGCACGAGTGTGCACTTGTGCCCGTTCGACGTCCCTTCCGGGCGGCCGTCTGG
>Ga0335072_10016042_pt1 | contig 10622 bp, 6 predicted proteins | sample Lox_Sample_21_FD_206725 | JGI IMG/M metagenome (GOLD analysis project Ga0335072, IMG submission 206725) | Soil microbial communities from Loxahatchee National Wildlife Refuge, Florida, United States - Lox_Sample_2.1 | ecosystem: Environmental > Terrestrial > Soil > Wetlands | place: USA: Florida... | reverse complement strand
CGAAGCTGCGCATGGCGTATATTTGCTGCCTTCGAGCCTGCAAGGCCAGTACGGATTGGATCACGCGGGAAGGCCCAGTGGAATCGGCCTGGGATGGATGCACCTGGGCGCCAACGGAGACGTCTCACACATTATTGAGAAGACCGGTGGCGGCGCTGGATTCACCACCTATATCGCGATCCACCCCGCGAGTCATACCGCCTTGTTTGTGGCAATGACCGAAGGGCCGCCGCGCGCGTGGACTCCTGGGTTCAACATCTTCAAGGCAGCGAATAATGGTCTGCTGGCGCTTGCCGGGCTGCCGCCTTTGCCCAACGAGCCGAGAAGAAGAATTGTGACGCGGCATCTTTCACGGACAGCCCATACGGCCCGCACCAAGATGCCGGGCAAGCGGAGGCGCGCGGTGCATGTGGCACAGCAGAGCGCCACCGGAGACTCGGCGAACATGCGATAGTGCTCCTGAGGGGCAACCAGGGTGTGAAAGCCATCACCTGCAAATTGAACTGCAACCGTTATTCTTAAAGAGAACAGATAAATCACGTCAAAGGTGCATTCTTCTTCTATGGCCACCAGGCATCCTCTTGTTCTGACCATCCTGGATGGATGGGGTTATCGTGCTGAGTCCGCCAACAACGCCATCGCGCTGGCGCGCAAGCCAAATTACGACAAGCTGCTGCGTGAGTTTCCCAACACGCTGATCCAGGCATCGGATCATTTTGTCGGTCTGCCCGACGGACAAATGGGCAACAGCGAAGTCGGCCACTTGAACATCGGCGCGGGCCGCATTGTGCAGATGGATATCACGCGCATTGACGCCCTGATCGCTTCCGGTCAGTTTTCGAAGGAACGGGTGATTGTTCAGGCGATGCAGAAGGCGCGCGACGGACGGAAACAGCTGCATCTGTTCGGGCTCGTGTCCGACGGAGGCGTGCACTCACACCAGGAGCACCTGTACGCGCTGCTGCGCACAGCGCGCGAGTACGGTCTGCAGAATGTGTTCGTGCATGCGTTCATGGATGGACGCGACACGGCTCCGGATTCGGGCGCGAGATACCTCGCCAAGCTAGAACAGAAAATGCGCGAGTACGGCGTGGGAAAGATCGCCTCTGTAAATGGCCGTTACTACGCAATGGATCGGGACCGTCGCTGGGAGCGCGAGCGCAAGGCTTTCGATGCAATGGTGAACGGCAAGGCCGAGGGCGGTGCTTATCCCGATCCGGTGGCGCGGCTGAAGGAAAGCTACAACAATGGGGTCACCGACGAATTTGTGGTGCCGTTCGTCGTTGTGGATGGGGCAGGCAAGCCGGTCGGGCAGATTCGCGATGAAGATGTTTGTATCAACTTCAACTTCCGCGCCGATCGCGCGCGGCAGATTACGCGAGTTTTGGCGCGAGAGAGCGGGCTGAACAAGGAGGGCGGGCGCAATCTCGAAGGCTGGGAGTCGCTCGACGAGATCATCCCGCGCAATGAGATCCCGAAGAACCTGCACTACCTCTGTATGACGCAGTATGACAAGCTCTACGATCTGCCGATGATCATTTTGCCGGAATCGATGGATAACATCCTGGCAAACATCCTGTCGGCGCACAACCTGCGCAATTTACGCGTGGCGGAGACCGAGAAGTTTGCTCACGTGACGTACTTCTTCAATGGTGGAATCGAAAAGCCGTTTCCCGGCGAAGATCGCACCCTGATTCCTTCTCTGAAAGTTGCCACGTACGATCTCGCGCCGGAGATGAAGGCCGAAGCAATCGGCGACACAATCGTAAAGGCTGTGAACGATACGGCATTCGATCTTGTGGTCGCGAATTTTGCGAACGCCGACATGGTGGGACACTCGGGCAAACTGGAACCGACGATTCGCGCAATTGAGACTGTGGATGCGCAGCTGGGGAGAATCTACAAAGCGGTTAAGGAGCGCAACGGAAGCTGGCTCATCACAGCCGATCACGGCAATGCGGAACTGATGGTCGATCCGGTGACGGGTGGTCCACACACCGCGCATACCACCAACCCGGTGCCGTTTTTCTATATCAGTGGAGATGCGGAACACTATCGGCTGCGACCCGATGGGTCATTGCGCGATATCTCGCCAACGCTGCTGGCGTTGCTGACGCTGGGATTGCCGAAGGAGATGACGGGCGGCGATCTGCGCGTGCCGGTGACGAAGTAGGCGCTTCTTTTTCTCGTTCAGCAAGTTGACCCGATGAATCCGGGTTACTCCTGGGGATTTTTCTCAAGGAATTGAGCGAATTTCGCGTACGATATGGATGCTCTCTTACGAGCTACCGAAGGATTATGTCTCTTTCATCTGTGCCACCTGCTGTGCAGAGAGGGAAGATTCTCAACCAGACTCGTTACCTGACCTGGTATTTCGCCTTTTTTGTGATTTCAGGATTCTGCGGGCTGCTCTATGAAGTAATTTGGGTGCGGCTCGCAGTGTCCCGCTATGGCGTTACGACAGCTCTTGTGTCGATCGTTCTCGCCATATTCATGGGCGGGCTTGGACTGGGATCATGGGGTGCGGGCATTGTCGCGCGCAGGATTGCACAGGCAGAAGCTGCCACCGGGCTTCTTCTCTATTCCTTGACCGAGTTGCTGATTGGGCTATCAGCGTTGTCTGTCCCGATTGAGCTGAACCTGGGGCGGAAGATTCTCCTTCATGCTGGGATCTTCGTGGCCTGGCAGACTTGGCGCTACTACCTGTTGGTTGGTTGCTGGCTTGTGGTTGCGCTTTTGCCTTGGTGCACCTCTCTCGGAGCCACCTTTCCGCTTCTGATGTCTGCAATCCGGAAGACATGTCCATCGGCTTCCGATCGTTCGTTCAGCTTTCTCTACCTGGCGAACGTCATTGGGGCGTTGCTGGGGACATTGACTTCGGCATTCGTATTGATTGAGCTTTTGGGATTCGAGGGTTCCATGCGGGTCGGCGCGATTTTGAATGTCACACTCGCGCTTCTAGCGGTGGGGATCGGTCTGCGCTTGCGTGATGGCGCGGAGAAACCGGAAGACGCGCCTCGAACACCTGGCGGACAGGTCAAGCATCTGTATGGTCTCCCGAGGCCATTCATCCTGGTACTGCTGTTTTCCACGGGTCTTGTAAGCATGGGATCTGAGGTTGTGTGGATGCGTCAGTTTACTCCGTTTCTGGGCAACTTCGTCTACGCTTTTGCATTGATCCTGGGCGTCTACCTTGCGGCAACTGCTCTGGGGGCTCGCGATTACCGCAGATGGGCTCGCACACATCACCCTGACGAAACGGGAAAAACATGGAGCATCATCGCGGTTTCGACGGTGCTGCCGGTGGTGGGCGCAAATCCCATGCTTCATCTGACCAATGATGGAGTCCGGATACTTTCCATTTTCTTTTTCTGTGTCCTGACAGGATTCATGACGCCATTGCTGGTTGATGCCTGGTCGGCCGGAGAGCCGGATAAGGCCGGCTTAGCCTACGCGTTCAATATCCTGGGATGTATCTTCGGCCCTTTGATTGCCTCGTTTTGCCTCGAGCCATCTATCGGCGAGAGGTGGTGCCTGCTTGTCCTCTCCCTGCCATTGTTTCTGGCGGCAGCGATCATTGCGTTTGGTCGTTCCGCTAGTCAGCCGAGAACTTTCGCACAGCCCTCGGACTCAGGAAAACTCCGAATTTACTTCGCTATGAGCGCTCTTGCTGCCCTGGTGATGCTATCGTTCAGCGATGATTTTGAGACGGAATTTCCAGTCAGACAAGTACGCCGGGATTACGCAGCAACCGTAATTGCCACCGGGACCGGTTTTCATCGCAACCTGATTGTTAACGGGTCGGGAATGACGGAAATGACTCCGATTACCAAGTTCATTGCCCATTTGCCGATGGCGTTTATGGACCGGACACCGCGAAATGGACTGGTGATCTGTTTTGGAATGGGCACGACTTTTCGCAGCATGCTTAGCTGGGGAGTTCCCACTACGTCTGTCGATTTGATTCCAAGCGTGCCGAAACTGTTTCCGTATTTCCACTCAGATGCTCAGCAAATCATGCGACTGCCCCAGGCGAAGGTGGTGGTTGACGACGGTCGTCGTTTTCTCGACGGATCAAGCCAGACCTTCGACGTGATCGTTATCGATCCTCCGCCGCCCGTTCCGGCACCTGGATCAAGCCTGCTGTACTCACGCGAGTTTTACGAGGTCGTCAAGCGTCATCTTGCGCCCGACGGGCTTGTTCAAAACTGGTATCCATCGATGAAGGGCGACGACGCTACCTTGGCCGCGATGGCGAAGGCCTTGAAGCAATCCTTTCCGTTCGTCCGAGCGTTTCGCTCTTTCGATGGGCGATTTGGAATTCACTTTATTGCCAGTTTGCGGCCTATTCCGAGTCTCACGGGTTCGGAACTGGCCGTCCGAATGCCTGACGCAGCGCAGAAGGATCTAATTGAGTGGGGGCCAGGGAAAACGGCTGCCACGGAGTTCGATCTGGTCCTGAGTCAAGAAGTGCCTGTGGAGGATCTGATTGATCGTGATCCAGAAATCCCTGTTCTGAGTGATGATCAACCTATCAATGAATACTTTTTCCTTCGTCGCAATCTTCATATCGAGCGATGAGCCAATGGATCTCTCGTAGTTCAATGCTCAGGACTTTTGTGCGGTGCCTTGCTCGCCTTCAATATGCCCCGATTGGAAGACTATTCATCGCGTAACAAGACCAGCGGGTCGACGCCAAGTGCGCGACGCGCGGGAATCCACGACGCCAATAAGCCGAGCAGAAGCATCGTCGTAATCACGCCACAAAGTACAAGCGGGTCTTTAGGCGTCGCCTGGTAGACGATGAAGGAAAGCAGGCGGGTGGCGAGCAAGCCCAGTACGAGACCGGCAGCAGAGCCGATCGCCAGAAGCCGAAATGCTCGCCCAAGAGCGGCGCGCAGAATCTGTCGTTGACTCGCTCCGAGTGCCACGCGAATTCCAAGTTCACGCAGCCGTTTGCTGACGACATATGACGCCATGCCAAAGATGCCGGTCACCGCGAGCATTGCGCCCAGGAGTCCGAGGATGCCGAGTGCGACACTGGCGACTCGCGCGGGAAAGAGCGCACCTTCCAACTCTTGGGTCCACGGCCCCACGGCGAGAGGCAAAGCGGAATCGATGCCGTGAATAGCTTTATCTACCGCGCGCGCAATCTCCTCAGGATCGCGCTGCGACCGCACCACCAGCCATGTACCGCTCGACTCGTGCTGCTGATATGAAAAGAACATCGCGGGCATGGGATCCTCAGTGAGGGAACGGTACTTTCCGTCTTCGACGACTCCCACCACTTCGGCGCGCTCTCCGCTCCAGTATTTGAAATGACCTCCAACGGCCTTTTCGACAGAGCCAAAGACCTTTTCGGCAAACCGTCGGTTCACGAGGACTGCTTTGGGAGCCGTCTTATCATCATGGAAACTGATATCTCTTCCCGCTAGGAACCTGGTGCCCGCAGCCCTCATATAACCCGGAGATACGATGTAACTCATTGCATCGGCCGCGTAATTGGTGGGACGGAAATCTGTGGTGCTGTCGGTATAGACATAGGAATCGCCGCTGCCCAGGCTCAGCGGGAGATTGTCAACGAATCCCACCGACGTTACACCGGGAATCGCCGCGGCGGCATCCAACATGCGGCGCTGCGTTAGGGGCACGCGTTCGCCGTCGTATCCTGCCATGCGCAAATCCGTGCTGGCCAACGTGACATTCTTTGGATCGAAACCGAAGTCGCTGCGCAGAGAGCGCACCAGGCCCCGAATCGCTACCAGGGAGGAAGTCACCAGCACCGCGCAAATGGCGATTTGGAGGACCAGCAAACCGTCACGGAATGAGAAGCGCTTCAATCCGTCGCTATTCATCCCGGTGCGGATAATTTGCCAGGGATCGGCGCGCAAAACCTGTCGCACCGGGACCATACCGAAGAGTAGACCACTGACGAGTGCCAGCAGGAGCGCCACCGCATAGGTGCGAATGTCAGGGTTCACGGGGAGATTGATCGGAATCTGCGGGATTGGTTGCCACGCGCTGAGCGCGTGCAGCAGTACGATGCTCCCGGCCATGCCGACGACTCCACCCGCGACGGAGATCAGCAATGCCTCGGTCAGCAGTTGCCGCAGAATTAACCCGCGGGGCGAACCCAGCGCAAGCCGCAAAGCTACCTGCTTCGCCCGATCGGAGGCTCGTGCCGCGAAGAGGCTGCCGAGGTTCGCGCAAGCTGCGAGAAGAATCAACCCCGCCAGCAACATCAAACCGCCCATAAACGCTTTCGCTGGGCCTCCGAAAGCGTCGCCCATCAACCCAGGACGGGTGAGCGAAAACCTCAAGCCGTCGTCATCGGCAGGGTAGGTTTTGGACAGTGCCGACGCCAGAATATTCAGGTCAGTGGTCGCTTGCTGCGAGGTAACACCTGGCTTCAGCCTTCCGATGACGATGCTAGAGTGGTTGCCGCGATACTGCAAATTGTTGGCTCCTTGCAACATCGGTTGCTCGACCAGCGGAATCCACATGCTAGGTGCAAAGAACAATTCGGTTCCGCGAAAGCTCTTGGGAGCGACGCCCATCACCGTCATCTGGTGCTTGTTGATTTGCAGGGTTCGTCCGACAACGTTGCCGTCACCGTGAAAGTAGCTATGCCATAACGCGTAACTGAGCACCACGTAGGGCGCGCTGTCGTAGCCTCTTTCGTCGGAGGCGTGAAAGAAGCGGCCGAGGAAGGGCTGAATGCCAAGCGCATCGAAATAGTTGCCGCTGGCCATATAGGGCCACGCCGTGGAGGGATTGCCACCTGCGTTAATCCCCACGGGCCCGATGATGTCGAATGCCACGAAGCTCGAAAACGTATGGCTCTTGTCACGCATGTCCACGTAGTCCGGATACGACTGGGAGGACGTGCTTCCCCTTTCAAAGGCGCGCTGCACCATGTAGAGATTTTCGCTGGCAGGCACGTTCACGGGACGCAGGACGAGAGCATTCAGCACGCTGAATACGACGGCATTGGCGCCGATACCAAGCGCCAGGGTCACGATAGCCGTCACCGTAAACCCCGGAGACTTGACGAGTTGCCGCAGTGCAAATTTCAGATCGCTGATCATGGCTGTCAGCGAGTACGCGACAGTACATCACGTTTGTTCCGGATTGAAGCGCAAAAATTCCGCTGCAGTTCCATTTTGGGAAAGGAAACCCAGAACAAGAAAGGCCTTCCAATTGGAAGGCCTTTGCGTAAGAGGTTTGATTTTGAATTAACGCGGGCGGAGAGACTTAATTGCGTTAGGCAGCCGCTCGATGGCTTCCGGAATTCTTGCTTCAAGCGAGCGGGCGCGCTCTGCAGCAAGATCGCCCAGATACGACGGCACAGGCGTCGCGGTGAGAACAAGTACGAAGGCAATTACCGAGAAGCCAACTCCAGCGATGGCTGCCGACACCAGCATGTGATAGGTGTCACTGATGTCCAGCCCGAGGATGCTCAGGGCGACATGTTCGAAAGGCTTGATGTGGCGCAACACGGCGAGCGCAAACAACGAGAAAAACACCGAGAGCGACGTGAGGACAACAAGCGTCACATCGAGACTGCGGTGGAATTTCTGCCGGGCACGGCAGCGAGTGCAATCCATGAAGTGCTGCTCGTAATCCTTGCGCATCTCTGGAGAAATGCCCGAAATGTCATACCGCCAGCTTGCAAGAATTGCCCCTACAACGCGGTCGGTACACTGAGATTTCGCCATAAACTCTAGACTCACCTTATGGAGAATGTGCCGTGGTTTCGATGTTGCACCCCACTGGCGGACTTACGGCTTAGGATGCTTTGCCCTGCCAGGATGATGCAGAAACCTTTACACCCCACTCATTACAGGTAACTTACATCCCAAGTGGGGTGGGGTAAAGGCATCTAGGACACATTACTCCCTCTTACGATTGTAACCGAAGATTATCAAAAGCAAATAGTTGACAATGGTTCATTTTGCGCAGCAAGCAACAAGCGGTTCGCCAGCAGGCTGGCGCGTCCGCTGAGGGCGCGTTCTGCGGAGATGCGAGCGAGTTCCGGTAAGTTATTGCTTTCAGAGAGATGCCCGAGGACGACGTAGCTCGCCTGACCGTCATACTCAGTCTCGAGATAGGTGGCCGCGGCCTCATTGGAGAGGTGGCCGACACGCGAAAGTACACGCTGCTTGACGGACCAGGGATACGGGCCGTCGCGGAGCATTTCGAGATCGTGGTTCGACTCTAGCAGCAGCAAGTCAACCCCTTTGAGCTGCGCTTTGACGTTGGGCGGAATGTAGCCGAGGTCAGTAGCGACAGCCATCCGGACGCCTTCTGCCTGGAAGACAAATCCCACCGGGTCGGTGGCATCGTGGGGGATGGTGAACGGGCTGATACAGATATCGCCAATCTGGAGCGCCTTGCCGGCCTGAAAATACTCCACCTTGGGCAGCCAGGCAGGATCAATCGGCTCTTTCTTCTTCCTTGAACTCCGCGAGATCTCGTCATCAGAAGACTCAGGGGCGGTTGCCTCCGCATCCGCCTCGGAATCTGCAGCCTCTTCGGGATCGCAATCTTCCGCGGTTTGCGCGTCGGCCTCGGCCATTCGCGTAGCGGCCTGCTGACGACACTGTTCAAGCCACTGGGCGTAGGTCATCTGCTTGCGCGGCGAGAGCCAGCGAACCCAGGCGCGATGTGTGCCTTCCGTGAAATAAACCGGAATACCGAGTTTGCGAGCCGTGACGGCAAGGCCGGCGACGTGGTCGGAATGCTCGTGGGTGATGATGATGGCATCGAGCGTGGCCGGGTCTTCGTCGACCTCTCGCATGCGGCGAAAGAGTTCGCGGCAACTGAGGCCGGCGTCAACCAGGATGCGGGTCTTGCCTCCAGTAACGACCGTGCAATTGCCCTTCGACCCCGACGCCAGCACCGTGAAACGAACCATAACTGTGAGAATACCGCTTGAGCCTGTGCAAGACGAAGGCAGAGGTTTACCGGAAAGGAACCGGAGTGCCGCTATGGAAATATACGCAGAAGCCGGACAAAAGGCCGTATGCTGGCTTCAGGTTCCCCATTCGCCTGCTTCGGGAGGTCTTCAGCATGAGCAGCAAGTCACGGATAGTCTGGATTGCGCTCTGCGGCAGCGTAGCCGGACTGACGCTATGTGCGCTGGGGCTTGGTGGCGCGGCGCGGGCTACGGACAAACCCGCGACGACGTGGAGCGCGGAAGCGGCAGAACACTATCTCGATGGCCGCGAGACGTGGTGGCAGGGCTGGGACCGTGCCAAGAAGGATCGCGGCACGCTCTGCGTGAGTTGCCATACGCAGGCGACCTATGGGCTGGCGCGCCCGGTGCTGCGCGAGCGGCTCGGGGAGCGTGAAATATCACCGCAGGAGCAGACGATGCTGGCGAGCATCGAGAAGCGCGTGCGCGACTGGAGCGTGATGCAGCCGTTCTACAGCGATGTGGTGTCTGGAGCGGGCAAGGAAGTTGAATCGCGCAACGCTGAGTCGGTGTTGAATGCCGTGATCCTGGCCAGCTATGACGCAGGTAAACAAGACTTGAGCCAGCGAACGCGTATCGCCTTCGACAACGCGTGGGCATTGCAAACGAAGACCGGTCCTGACGCGGGTTCGTGGGTGTGGCAGAACTTCGATTATTCACCCTGGGAGGCGAAGGAATCGCAATATCACTGGGCGGCGCTGATGGCGGTGGCAGTAGGCAAAGCTCCCGGAGACTATCGGGAAGACAAGATGGTCGCCGAGAATTTGCGGTTGCTGACCGAGTATCTGCGCAGTCACTATGACACGCAACCACTGGTGAACAAGATCGTGGCGCTTTGGGCCGAGAAGTATTTTCCCGGCGTGATGACCTTCGACCAGGAGCGGGAACTGGTGGAGCGCGTGAATGGCCTCCAACAGGCGGATGGCGGCTGGAGCCTGACGGATCTGGGAACTTGGAAGCGGCGCGACAACACGCCACTGGAAACGCGAGCCGACGGATATGCGACCGGGCTCATTGTGCTGGTTTCCGAGGAGACAGGCGCCGGGCAACGGCTCGGAATTGCGCATCTGCTCGCAGGAGTTCGTTGGCTCGAAGCAAATCAAGACAAGACAACCGGCGCGTGGCCGGCATGGTCGGTGAACAAGAACCGGGATGTGACGACGCCTGTGGGGCAGTTCATGAGCGACGCGGCGACAAGCTATGCAGTGCTCGCGCTTGAAGACGCGAAGAAATAGCCGTGCGATCTGCGCCTGTTCCTTTACGCACGCACCTCACACATGATTCCGATCGTGTTGCCTTCGGTGTCTTTGAGGAAGACCATCCACAGATCGTGATCGGGCATCTTGGCGATGATATGCGGTTCGTCGATAAACGCGACGTTCCGTTCTTTCAGGCTGCCGTAAGTCGCGTGGATGTCCTCTACCTTGTAGTAAAGGATGGTACCGCCGCGCGGTTCCGGCTTTTCGGCGGTGGTGAGCATCAGGCGAATGTCGCCGCATACGAAGAAGACGAGGTGGCTGGCGTCGAAGAGGAACTTCATGCCGAGGATGTTCTGGTAAAAGTCTTTGGCGCGGGCAAGGTCGTCGACAGTTATGGCAATCTGGCCAATTTTATCGAGATTCACAACGGCGGGGGCAATGTCAGG
>Ga0335072_10016041_pt1 | contig 10622 bp, 9 predicted proteins | sample Lox_Sample_21_FD_206725 | JGI IMG/M metagenome (GOLD analysis project Ga0335072, IMG submission 206725) | Soil microbial communities from Loxahatchee National Wildlife Refuge, Florida, United States - Lox_Sample_2.1 | ecosystem: Environmental > Terrestrial > Soil > Wetlands | place: USA: Florida... | reverse complement strand
ACGCTCGACTTTCGCGAGGCGATCCTGACCGACCGGCACACGGTGGCCCGGGCCAACGCGATCGGCGGGTCGGTGCGGCTGTTCGTCCCGGACGGGGTGACCGTCACCGTGGACGGGGCCATCATCTTCGGGCGCCAGAAGGGGGCGGCATCCCGCCGGGTGCCACCATCGATGGACCAGCCGCTGATCGAGGTACGCGCGCGGGTGTTCCTGGGCGGGATCGTGGTCAAGTCCCCGCCCAGGCCGCGCCGCTGGCTCCCGGGCAACCGCCGCGGCGAGCTCCGCTAGCCGGTCAGTAGTCGACGCTGCTGTAGGCCTTCAGCTTCCACAGGGCGTGCTCGCTCCTGATGCTGCGGATGGTGCCCGACCGGGAGCGCATCACCAGCGAGTGCGTCGTGCAGCCGCCGCGCAGGTACCGGACGCCATCGACCAGCTCGCCGTCGGTGATTCCGGTCGCCGCGAAGAACACGTCGTCCGAACGGACAAGGTCGTCGGTGGTCAGCACCCGGTCCAGGTCGTGACCGGCGTCCAGGGCCTTGCGCCGCTCGGCCTCGTCGCGCGGCGCGAGCTTGCCGAGGATTACCCCGCCCAGGCACTTGATCGCGCAGGCGGCGATCACGCCCTCCGGGGTGCCGCCCACGCCCAGCATCAGGTCAATGCCGGTGCCCTCCCGGGCGGCCATGATCGCCCCGGCCACGTCCCCGTCGGTGATCAGGTGGATCCGCGCGCCGGTCTCCCTGACCGCGCGGATCAGCTCCTCGTGCCGGGGACGCTGCAAGATCACCACGGTCACGTCGTGCGGCGTGCCGCCCTTGGCCTTGGCCACCGCCGCGATGTTGCGGGTCACCGGGGCGTCGAGGTCCACGACGCCGGCCGCCTCGGGGCCGGTCGCGAGCTTGTCCATGTAGAAGACGGCCGACGGGTCGTACATCGATCCGCGGGGCGCGACCGCGAGCACCGAGATCGCGTTGGACATGCCGTTGGCGGTGAGCGTGGTGCCGTCGATCGGGTCGACCGCGACGTCACAGGCCGCGCCGGTGCCGTCGCCGACCTCCTCGCCGTTGAACAGCATGGGCGCGTTGTCCTTCTCGCCCTCGCCGATCACCACGACGCCCCGCATGCTGACCGTGCTGATCAGCGAGCGCATGGCGTTGACCGCCGCGCCGTCCGCGCCGATCTTGTCGCCCCGGCCCACCCAGCGGGCCGCCGACATCGCCGCCGCCTCGGTCACCCGGGCCAGCTCAAGGGCCAGGTTGCGGTTCGGCGCCTGCTTACGCGGCTGAGGAGTGCCAGGAAGGCCCATCGGATGCTGCTCGTTAGTCATTGTTCCCCTTTTCAACGCTTTCGCCGGTCTCCCACGCCTGGGCGAGGGCCCGGGTGAACGTCTCCGTCGCCTGCGCGCCGGAGACGCCAATCTTCATGTCAAAGACAAAGAACGGCACTCCGCTGGCGCCGAGCGCGTGGGCCTGGGCCTCGTCGGCCCGGACCGCGTCGGCGTACTGGTCGGAGTCAAGGACCTTGGCCACGTCGGCGCGGTCAAGGCCCGCGCTGGCGGCGACCTCGATGAGCACATCGCGGTCGAAGACCGGCCGGGCCTGGCCGAAGTTAGCCTGGTACAGCGCGTTCACCATCGCGTCCTGCACGCCCTGGGCCCGGGCCAGGTGCAGTACCCGGTGCAGGTCGAAGGTGTTGCCGTTGGGCCGCTCAAGGACGTACTCCAGGCCCTCCGCGCGGGCCAGGCCGGCGACCCGCTCCTCCATCTGGATGGCCTGGGGACGGGGCATGCCGAACTTCTTGGTGATCATCGCGAGGTTGGTCTCATGCCCGCCGACGGCCGCGCCCGGGTCAAGCTCAAAGGACCGGAAGGTGACCTCGACCTCATCGCGGTGAGGGAAGCTGGCCAGCGCCTTCTCGAACCGGGCCTTCCCGACATAGCACCACGGGCAGACGACATCGCTCCAGATATCCACGCGCATGGATTAAGCCTAGTTGTCGCGTGGACGGTCACGAACGTGACGTCAGGAACACTGGCAGCACACCGGGCGCGGGCGGCGGCACGATCATCGCCGCGTATCTGGGCAACCACTGACAGTCCCGGCGAGCATGCCTTGACATGGCATTAAGACACTCCTACTGTTTCACGTCAGGCACACTTTCGGCACCCGGGAGGAATAGTGCCTGACGGGAAGGTGTCGCGCTGGAGAAAGCGTGTCCCCGGGGAAATCCCATCACTGCAAGACGTGATGCGAAGCCGTCACAGGAGAGGCTTCGTCGGTCGCGAGGGGCAGCTGGTCCAGTATCAGGAAAATCTGGGCCTGCCTATCGATGATGAGCGCCGCCGGTTCCTCTTCAACATTCACGGTGACGCCGGGGTCGGCAAGACCTACCTGGTCAAGCAACTGCAGCAAATCGCCGCCGAGAGGCACGGCTGCCTTACGGCTTATGTCGATGAGACGATCGATGACGCGATCGCGGCGATGACCGTCGTGGCCGAGGAACTCGGCCGCGCCGACGCCCGGCTGGCCAAGTTCGAGAAGCGCGCCACCGCGTACCGTGAGCGCCGCTACGCCATGGAGTCCGACCCCCAGGCGCCACCGGGCGTCGCCGCGTTCATCACCAAGGCGGCGGTTATGGCCGGCCTGGCCGCGGTCAAGGAAATTCCCGTTGCCGGGAGCCTGGTCGCCCCTTTTGACCCCGCCGTCGCTGCCGACCAGGCGAATCAGGCGCGACTGTACCTGGCTCGGAAGTTCAGCGACCACGCCGACGTGCGGCTACTTCTGTCCCCGGTCGATGAACTGGCCCCGATCTTCGTGTCTGAAATAGGCCGGGCGGCCGCCGGCCGGCCGATTGCCCTCTTCTTCGATACGTATGAGCGCACTGCCCCGCTGCTCGATTCCTGGCTGCGGCGCTTGTACGACGGCCGGTACGGGGACCTGCCCGCGAACCTGGTCAGCACCATCGCGGGCCAGCATCCGCTCAATCCAAGCTTGTGGGGGGATTATCTCTCTGTCATAGCCGATATCCCGCTAGAGCCGTTCAGTGACGCCGAGGCGCGTCAGTTCCTGGCTAGCAAGAATGTCCAGGACGAGGCTCTCGTTGAGAGCATTCTGGCCAAATCGGGATGCCTGCCGATGTGGCTGGCGACCCTGGCTAGCTTCCTGCCTGCCGACGCGGCCGACATCGGCGATCCGGCCAGCAGCGCCGTCGAGCTCTTCCTCAGGTGGGAGCATGACCCGGCCCGGCGGTCCACGGCCGTGTCCGCGGCACTGCCGCGCACGTTCAATCAGGACGTTCTAGCGGCCGTCACACCGCCCGGTCAGGCACCCGAGTTGTTCGGCTGGCTGTGCGGCATGCCCTTCGTTAGCCAGCAAGGCAGTTCCTGGGCCTACCACCAGGTGGTTCGCGACGCCATGCTGCGTCAGCAACAGGCTCAGGCGCCGAGCCAGTGGCGGGCCAGCCACGTCCTGCTGGCGAAGGCGAACGCCGGCTGGGCAAGCGAAACCGCCGACCCGGCCAGCAAGCCGTGGGCAAACACCCGCTGGGTTGACTACACCCGCGAGGAAACGTACCACCTGCTGTGCGCCGACCCGGCCGGGAATCTCTCCCGGGCCCTCACCTCAGCGGTCAGCGCGGCCGAGCACGGCATTATCCGGGCACGGCAGTGGGCCGACCTCATCTCCGACGCCGGCCGCGACACCGGCGACAGCACGCTTCGCGACTGGGGCCAGCGCCTTCGCAACGGCGTCAGTGACAGTGACGTGATCTCGTATCTCTCTCATCTGATCAACGACGCGCACCTTGACGAGGCCATGCTGGCCGTGGCGCTCGAGCAGCGGGGCGAGGGGCACCGGCTGGCCGTACTCGATCAGTACGCCGAGGCGCTGGCCGACCTGAGCCGGGCCGTCGAGCTCGATCCGGATAGTGCTTCTGCTTTCGGCAGGCGAGGCCAGGCTTATAAGGAAATAGGGTGGTATGACCTGGCCTTGACGGACTTCAATCGCTCCGTCGAGCTCGAGCCTACAAGCTGGTCCATTGGCCATCGGGGCCAGACTTACCGTTTGCTGCGGCAATATGAGGAGGCCCTGGCGGACAGCAACCGGTCCATAGAGCTGGCTCCTAGCAGCGGCTGGGCCATCACTGGCCGCGGCCGGATCTACCAGGACATGGGCCGGTATGAGGAGGCCCTGGCTGACTTCGAGCGCGTCATCGAACTTGATCCGCATAGCGGCCAGGCCGTCGCTGATCGCGCCGGACTTTATCAGGATATGGGACGATATGGCGAGGCCCTGACGGACTTTGGCCGGGCCATCGAACTAGATCCTGATAATGGCTGGGTCGTTGGCAGGCGGGGCCAGGCTTTTACGGCGATGGGGCGCTACGAAGAGGCGGTGGCCGACTTCAACCGTTCAGTCGAGCTTAACCCTATCGGCTGGTCAATCGGTAGTCGTGGCCAGACTTACCGTTTGATGGGGCGGTACGAGGAGGCCCTAGCCGACAGCGACCGCACCGTAAAACTTGACCCTTATAGCGGCTGGGCCCGCGTCAACCGGGGTGAGGCTTATCTGGCCCTGGATCGGTACGAGGAGGCGGTGGCCGACTTTGACCGGGCCGCTGAGCTCGATCACAGTGCTGACAGCCCCTACACCGCCTGGCTTGTCGGCAACCGAGGCCAGGCCCTGCTGGCCTTGGGGCGCCTTGAGGAGGCCCTGGCCGATCTCAATCGCGCCATTCGAATCGAGCCCGGGCAGGCGGAGTACATTGCCGTCCGCGGCAAGATTCATCAGGCGATGGGGCGGCAGGATGAGGCCAGGGCCGACTTTAGCCGCGCCGCGGAACTCGACCCCAGCTCGTCAGGGATCAGCTAGAACGGGGCCTCGGCGTCCGGGCCGCCGTCGTCCTCCTTGCGGGCCGCCATGGCCGCGGTCAGCCGGGCACGGGCACCGTCGAGCCATTCGCCGCAGATCGCGGCCAGCTTCTCGCCGCGCTCCCACAGTTCGAGCGACTGCTCGAGCGACAGCCCGCCGGCCTCAAGCCGCTTCACCACGCTGGCCAGCTCATCCCGGGCCTGCTCATACGAGAGCGCGTTACTGTCCGCCACGGTCCCTACTCTATTCCTGTTCTATTCCTGGCCGGGCGGGCCGCTGGCCGTGGTGGCGGTCGCGGTCTTGGTCTCGGGCTCGGCCGTGGTTTCGGTCCCTGTCTCGGTCGCGCGGACCATGAGGTGGTCCTCGGCGAACCGGACCGTCAGGTCCTGGCCCGCCGTTACCTCCGAGGCCGAACGGATTACTGAATTGTCGGCGTTCTGGACGATCGCGTAGCCGCGCTTGAGGGTGGCCGCCGGGGACAGGGCCAGCAGCCGCGCCCGGGTGTGGCCGATGTCGTCACCCGCCCGGGCCAGCCTGGTGTCGAGGCAGATCCGCGCGCGCTGCAGCATCGCCTCGACCTGCTCGGACTGCCGCTCGATCTCGCGCACTGGGTCAGCGAGGGAGGGACGTGATGTTATGGATTCCAGCCAGGATCGCTCCCGGTCGAGCCAGCCCTTGATCGCCCGCCGCCCTCGGTCGCGCAGCTGGGTGACGAGGGCCATCTGCTCGGCGACATCGGGCACGACCCGCTTGGCGGCGTCGGTGGGAGTGGAGGCGCGCAGGTCGGCCACGTAGTCGAGCAGAGGGGTGTCCTGCTCGTGGCCGATCGCGCTGACCACCGGGGTGCGGCAGGCGGCCACCGCCCGGACGAGGGCCTCATCGGAGAAGGGCAGCAGGTCCTCCACCGAGCCGCCACCCCGGGCGATGATGATGACATCGACCTCAGGGTCGGCGTCGAGGCGCTGCAGCGCGCTCATCACCTCGGTGGTCGCGTACGACCCCTGAACCGGCACCTGCTCGACGCGGAACCGGACCGCGGGCCAGCGGCGGGCGGCGTTCTGCAGGACGTCCCGCTCGGCGGCCGAGTCGCGACCGCAGATCAGGCCGATAACGTGCGGCAGGAAGGGGAGCCTGCGCTTGCGCTCCGATGCGAACAGGCCGTCGGCGGCCAGCTGCTTGCGCAGCCGCTCCAGGCGAGCAAGCAGCTCGCCAAGGCCGACGGCCCTGATCTCCAGGGCAGCGAGGGCGAAGGATCCCCTGCTCGCGTTGAAGTCGGGCTTGGCATGGATCACCACGCGCGCCCCGACCTGCGGGTCGGTCACCTCGAACACCGCCCGGGTGCAGGTCACCCGGGTGGAGACGGCGGCGACCGGGTCCCGCAGCGTCAGGAACACGGTGCCGCCCCGCTTGGTACATTCAGCGATCTGGCCCTCGACCCACACCCGGCCGAGCTTCCCGATCCAGCCGCCAACGAGCTGCAGCACGGTGCGAACCGGGACGGGGGCTTCGGGGGAGGTCTCCAGGGCCATGCGCCGATTCTGCCTCACGAGCGCGCCCGCGCGTGGCGCGGACGCACGGGGACTGGCTTACTTGACGGCCTGGAAGCTCGAGGTCTCGCCCGCGATGATCTTGGCCTTGCGGCGCTCGAACATGCCGACGACCTCGTCGCGACCCTCGTGCGCCTTCTCGTAGTTGATCAGGACGACCAGGTCGTCGACGCTGAGGGTACGCAGCCGGGCCCGCAGCGAGGCGACCGTCAGCGTGTCGTAGTTGGCCAGCGGCAGGGCGACCTCGGTGGCCTCAGCCGTCTCCGGGGTCACGGTCTCGGGGGCCGCGGTCTCGGGGGCCGCGGGCTCGGGGGTCTCGGTCGCGGGAGCCGCGGCCTCGGGGGCGGCGGTCTCAGGGGTCTCGGTCTCGGGGGCGGCCGTCTCGGGGGCTGCCTCGGTCACGACGGCCTCGGCCGCGGGGGCCTCGGTCTCGTTGTCGATGACCTTGACGTGGCTGACCTCAGGGCCGTTGGCCGTGGCCTTCTCGGCCTTGGCGCGAGCCTTGCCCTTGCCGCCAAACAGTCGGCCCACTACTGCGCGAACGCCGCGTGCGGGCGCTTCCTTCACTTCCATCTGCTCAAACTCTCCATAGTTGGGACGGTCACATCCAGTCTGCCGTAGTACGCGCCCGTCCGTAGTGGGTTAATAAATGCGGTATCAACCGATCTTGACTCAGGGGGCCTTAACGTGCCGGCGGCTGACTGACCGCCGTGGCATCTCGCCTAACATGGGTGGCATGTCTGAGACCCACCGGCGGGTCCTGCTTGCAAAGCCGCGTGGCTACTGCGCAGGGGTTGATCGGGCCGTGCAATCCGTCGAGATCGCGCTCGAGCGCTTTGGCGCTCCCGTGTACGTGCGCAAGCAGATCGTGCACAACAAGCACGTGGTCAGCGAGCTGACCAAGCGCGGAGCGGTCTTTGTCGATGAGACCGACGAGGTGCCCGAGGGCAGCGTCGTCGTCTTCTCGGCGCACGGCATCGCCCCTGAGGTCCGCGAGATGGCCCAAGCCAGGAACCTGACGCAAATTGACGCGACCTGCCCACTCGTCACCAAGGTGCACAACGAGGCGCGCCGATTCGCCGCGGGCGACTACGACATCCTGCTGATCGGCCACGAGGGCCATGAGGAAGTCATCGGCACGATGGGCGAGGCTCCGGCCCGGGTCCGCCTCGTGGATGGCCCTGAGGGCGCCGCGGGTGTGGAGGTCGCCGACCCGTCGCGGGTCGTGTGGCTGTCGCAGACCACGTTGTCGGTCGACGAGACCGTCTCCACGGTGGCCGCGCTGAAGGAGCGCTTCCCGCAGCTGATCGACCCGCCAAGCGACGACATCTGCTACGCGACGCAGAACCGCCAGGCGGCGGTCAAGGTCATCGCCCGCGATTCGGACGTGGTCATCGTGGTCGGCTCGCGGAACTCCTCCAACTCGGTTCGCCTGGTTGAGGTGGCCAAGGACGCCGGCGCGGACGCCGCCTACCTGGTGGACGACGCCGGGGAGATCGACGAGCGCTGGCTAGTGGACGCGACCACGGTCGGCCTGACCAGCGGGGCGTCGGTTCCCGAGGATCTGGTCACCGGGGTAGTCGAGAAGCTGGCCGCCCTGGGCTTCGGCGAGGTCGAGGAGGTGGAGGCGGTCAAGGAGAAGATGGCCTTCCAGCTTCCCCGCGAGCTGCGCAAGTAGGCATTTCGTCGGTTCGTTGGCACGTCGGCTTGGCGGGGCTAGGTGCAGGAGGTCCAGAGGGCGAGCACCTCGGCCCGCAGGCCGCGCAGCAGGCCGATCGCCACCGCGAGGGCCATCCCGGCCAGCATCCACCCGGCCACGCCCGCCAGCGTGCCGTCCAGGGAGCTGGCCGCGGCGGCCGGGGACGCGAGCAGTGAGGCGGCCGGGCAGGCCACCAGGAAAAGCAGCGGCGGCGAGACCACTACCGCCGGCAGGCCGCCCGGCCGCACGTAGTAGGCGGTCAGGACGGTGGCCAGGAAGAACGCGGCGTCGGCCAGCTCACCCCAGCGGGTCAGGTCCGCGGCCAGCAGCCCGGCCAGGCACGCGCTGAACACCGCTACCACCCCGCCCCCGCCGGTCAGCTGCATCGGGACGCGACCGGCCCCGTGCCGGGCGGGCGAGGGCGCGCATAGCCATCCGGTCACCGGGCCGCCCACTCGGCGAGCTCAGCCGGTGAGTCGTCGGGCAGGCCTGTGACAAGCTCGGGGGCGGCCAGCGGGCGGGTGGTCTCCTGGGCCGCGGGCGGGGTCGGCAGGTCGCCGGCCACCACGCCAAGCTCGGACAGGCGGCGCGCCGTGACCAGCACGCGGCTCTCCAGTGAGCCCACGGCCTGGTTGTAGGCGACGACCGAATTCGTCAGTGATCGTCCGAGCTTGTCCAGGTGTCGCCCGAGCGAGGCGAGCCGCTCATACAGCTCGCGTCCGAGGTCGAATACGGCCCGGGCGTTCTCGGACAGGGCCTCCTGCTGCCAGGCGAAGCTCGCGGTGCGCAGCATCGAGACCAGCGTCGTCGGCGTCGCGATGTGCACCCGCCGGGCGATCGCGTACTCAAGCAGCGACGGGTCTCGCTCCAGGGCGGGGGCCAGGAACGCCTCACCCGGGATGAACAGGACCACGAACTCCGGCGTCGAGGGCAGCGCGGCCCAGTAGGCCTTGCCGCCGAGCTGGTCGACGTGGGTGCGCAGGTGCCGGGCGTGCGCGTCCAGGCGGGCCTCGCGGAGGTCGTCGGAGGTGGCCCCGACCGCCTCCAGGTAGGCGGCCAGCGACACCTTCGAGTCGACCACGATGTGCTTGTCGCCGGCCAGGTTAACCACCATGTCGGGCCGCTGCGCGGCACCATCGCCCGCGACGGTCACCTGCTCGTCGAAGTCGCAGCGCGCGGCCATGCCGGCCAGCTCGACCACCCGGCGCAGCTGCAGCTCACCCCACCGGCCCCGGGCCTCGGGCCGCCGCAGCGCGGTCACCAGCGCCTGAGCCTGCTCGCGCAGCTCCTCGGCGCCCCGCCTGGTGAACTCCACCTGCTGGGCAAGCTCGGCGTGCGAGCGGGTCCTGGCCTGGTCGGTCTCGCGCAGCTGCCGCTCGACGCGGGCCAGGGTGTCGCGGATCGGACCGACGAGCTGTCCCACGTCAAGGCGCTCGCCGAGCTGCCCTTCCATGAGCGCCGACTGCTGCCGCGTCGTCTGCTCGAGCAGCGCGTACTTCTCTTGCGCGGCGTGCGCCCGTCCGTCGGCGGCGACCACGCGGCCGCGCAGGAGCAGGTAGCCAATGAGGAAGCCGATCGCGATTCCGGCTAGCAAGGCGAAGACGAGCATGTCCTCAGTATTGAGCGGCGGCCCGTCGTCTGCGGAGTGACACGCCGAGAGCTGTGTGCCGGTCGCGGTCACAGTAGCGAAGAAGACGGGCATTCTTAACTTGCCCGCAACGCCCCGTAGTGCCATCCTCACGACAGAACGGCACAATGGAACCGTGCGAGCGGCAATCGAGCTACGCGCGGTCAGCCAGCTGGCTCGGCCTGGTGTTATGACACTACGTGACGTAACGGTGGCCGTGCAGCCTGGCGAGCTGATCGCGATCATCGGAGCCAGCGGCTCCGGCAAGACGACGCTACTGAACATCATGTCCGGGCTGCGCCCGCCCGCCTCCGGCGAGGTGATCCGCGCGGACGGCGCCCGCGTCGGCTATGTCCCGCAAGATGACATCATTCACAGGCAGTTGCCGCTGGCCCGGACGCTACGCTACGCCGCCGCTTTGCGGCACGTGCGCGAGCCGCGCTGCGCCGTCGAGGAAACCCTGCGCCTGCTGGACCTCAGCGGCCGGTCGCTGGTCCCGGTCGGCAGCCTGTCCGGCGGTGAGCGCAAGCGCGCGTCCATCGCCGCCGAGTTCCTGGCTAGCCCGGGACTGTTCTTCCTTGATGAGCCCACCTCCGGCCTGGACCCGGCCCGCGGCGCCGAGCTGATGCGCACCCTGAGGCGCCTGTGCCAGCACGGGACCACCGTGGTCCTGACGACCCACAACCCGCTCGACGCGGAGGCCTGCGACAAGGTGGTGGTGCTGGCGTCGGGCGGGCACCTGGCCTACTTCGGATCCCCCGCTGCCGCGCGGGCCTACTTCGGCACCGACTCCATCGTCGAGATCTACGAGCGCCTCGCCGGCATCGGCGACCCCGCCAAGAACTGGTCACGACGGTTCTTTGACGCCAATTTCTTCAGAACGT
>Ga0335072_10016040_pt1 | contig 10623 bp, 10 predicted proteins | sample Lox_Sample_21_FD_206725 | JGI IMG/M metagenome (GOLD analysis project Ga0335072, IMG submission 206725) | Soil microbial communities from Loxahatchee National Wildlife Refuge, Florida, United States - Lox_Sample_2.1 | ecosystem: Environmental > Terrestrial > Soil > Wetlands | place: USA... | reverse complement strand
TATCGGGTGCCCGGTCACCTCTACGCCGAGGGCGGCAAGGCGCGGCAGTGCCCCCGGCATCAGCCCCTCACCGCACGCCTTGTCCACCGGGAACCCGCGCGGCTCGGCGACCACGACCTGAAGCCCCGCCAGCGTGCACCCGATCGCCGTCGCCAGGCCCGCCGGACCGCCGCCAGCGACCAGGACGTCGATCACGGAACCTGGGCGACCGCGGCGGGCGGCGCCGCCCGCAGTGCCTGGATCTCGCAGCGGATCCGGACGGTCAGCAGCACGGCGTTGGCGGCGGTAAAGCAGGCCGCGGTGATCCAGGCCGAGCCCACCAGCGGCAGCGCGGCGCCTTCGACCATAACGGCGACATAGTTCGGGTGGGCGAACCAGCGATAGGGACCAGAGCGCACCAGTGGGACGCCTGGCAGTACGATGACCCGCGCGCTCCACCGCTCACCCAGGACCTGGATGCACCACCAGCGCAGTCCGTTGGCCGCGATCACCACCGCGAGCATCGGATACCCCAGAGCCGGGATGAATGCCCGGTGGCCGAGCACCGGTTCCAGGACGCAGCCCACGAGCAGCCCCACGTGCAACGCGATCATCACGGGGAAGTGCCCGAGTCCTGATTCGGTCCCGCCGTCCCGCAGCAGCGCGGTCGCGTGCCGCCCGGAGACAATCAGCTCGGCCACTCGCTCGCAGCTGATCACGCCGAGCAGCACCCAGAACACGATCATGTCAACACCATCCCACGGGCGCGCTCACCACTGCAGCAAGATGAGCTCGGCGCTGACCCCGGGACCGAGCCCGACCATCAGCCCGAGCGAGCCGGGCGCGATCTCCCGGTCCCTCGTCACCTGCTCCAGGATGCACAGCACCGAGGCTGACGACAGGTTCCCGGCTTGCGCGAGCGACCGGCGGCTCGGCGCGATGGCCGCCTCGGGCAGCTTAAGGCTGTCGCGGACGGCGTCGAGCACCTTCGGGCCGCCGGGATGGCAGATCCAGGTACCGATGTCATCAACCGTCAGCCCGCTGGCGGCCAGGAAGGACGTCACGCTCTCCGCGAGTCCCTGCTCGACCACGGTGGCCAGTTCCGTGGTGAGCACGATCCTGAAGCCATCAGGGCCAAGGCGCCATCCCAGCGCGCCTTCGGTCCCCGGGTACACCACGCTGCGGGTGGCGATAACCCGGGGAAGGGGTGGCGGCGACGCCGCCTCGCCCGTCGCGATGACGGCGGCGGCGCCGTCGCCGAACAGCCCGCTGACGACCATGTCCGCGGTCGTGATCCCGGTGGTCGGCACGGTGAGCGTGCACAACTCCACGGCGAGCAGCGCGGCCAGGTGGCCGGGCCAGCCGGCCAGGTAGTCGTGCAGGCGGCCCAGGCCGGCCGCTCCCGCGACGCATCCGAGGCCGAAGACCGGCAGCCGCTTCACATCGGGCCGCAGGCCCAGCCGGGGAATGAGCCGCGCGTCCAGCGAGGGGACCGCGACACCCGTCACGGACGTGACGATCAGCAGGTCCACATCGGCGGCTGACTTGCCCGCCGTGGCCAGGGCCGCGCGCAGCGCCCGTTCCCCGAGGTCGGTGGCCTCCTCGATGTAGCGGTCGTTGGTCTTCTCCGCCCCGCCCAGCGTCCCGTACTCCTCGAGCGGGAGCACGGTGTGCCGGTAGTCCACGCCGGCGTTGCGGTGCAGTCGCTCCAGCAGGCCGCGCTGGCCGGGGCGCAGGCCGATCAGGTCGGCGTAGGCGCCGGTCAGCTCGGCCTGGGCGTAGCGGTGAGCGGGGAAGGCGGATCGTACGGAGAGGATCTGGGTCATGCTCCTCCAGCCTTCATGTCAGCGCGTCCACGCCGGCAACGAACAGAAGTACGTCCACCGCGGCAATGCCGATTGCGGCCATGAACGGGATCTTGCCGCCGCCCCTGGCGCTGGCCACCGCGAGCAGGCACGCGATGGCCAGCCCGGCGATCGCGACGCCTCGCCGGCCCGGGCTGGCCGCCGCCAGCATCGCGGCAGTGGCCAGGAGCAGCAGGCTGATCGCGACGCAGCGCACCACGACGCTGCCCCAGCGGGCCGCGACCTGCTGCGGCAGCCCGCGAACCCCGGCGAGCCGGTCGCCGGCCAGGTCCGGCAGCACGTTGGCGAAGTGCGCGCCGAGCCCGACCGCGCCAGCGGCTAGGGTCACCCACCAGCGGGGCAGCGGATGACCAGGCAGGGTAGCCGTCGCGTAGGCGGGGATTGAGGCGGCCCCCACGACATACAGCAAGCCGGACCACAAGGTCGACTTCAGGCCCAGGTTGTAGGCCCACGACGCCCCCACGATAACCATCAGAAAGCCGGTGGTGGCCAGGTTGATGGCCAGGACCATCGCCAGCGATGTCGCCAGCGCGACGAGGGCCGCGATCCACACCGCCCGCTTGCTGATCCGGCCCATGGCGACGGGCTTGTCGGTCCGGCCAGAGGCGGCGTCCCGCCGGGCGTCGAGTGCGTCATTGGACCAGCCGACCGACAGCTGCCCGGCCAGCATGGCGGGCGCGACGAGGACCGGGCCTGTCCCGTGCGGTGCCGCCTGCGCGGCGAGCAGGGAAGCCAGCGCCGTGATCACGAGGCACGGCCCCGGGTGACTGGCGACGACCAGCGCCCGCACGTGGCTCATGATGCCAGTATGAGGCTTTCTCTGCGCAGCGCTATCCCCAGACACACCAACGAGCGCATCCGTTGTTGGCGGCGCTAGGACCTCGGGGGCGGTCAGTCCTCGTTGGTGAAGGCGAAGGTCAAGTCCTCGGCGCTGGTCTCCATGGCCGCGAGTTGCTCCCGCGTGACGACGGTCTGCGGGTGGTCGGCGCCCAGCGTGGCCTCCCGCCGGGCGGCGATGTCGGCCATCTCGGCGGCCGCGGCCGTGCGGTCGCCTGCCTCCCACAGCGCCGCCACCAGCAGCTGCCGGTACCGCAGGGTGCTCGCGTGGTCGGGACCGAGCTGCCGGTTGCTGGCCGCGACTAGGTAGCGCAGGTCCGCCGCGGCCTCCGCCGTGCGACCCAGGTGACCGAGAGCGTGCAGGTGCCAGCGGTGTGCGTGGATGAGGACGGTATGGTCGGTGCCCTTCTTGGCGCCGCGCCCGGCGGCGGCCTTGGCGTCCATGGCCGAGATCACCCCGCTCAGCTCGGCCGCTGCCTTCTCGTACTCGCCCTGCTCGCACAGCTGCGCGCCGCGCCGGGACCTGATGGCCAGTGGCCAGGTAAACATGCTCACCCTAATCCGACACTGTTGAATCCGGCGCCGTTGAATCAGGCGCCGTCGAACCGGCCAGCAGGTCCAGGATCTGCTGGCCGTACTTCACGAGCTTCGCCTCGCCGACGCCGTTGATCGCGGACAACTCGCGCAGCGATGCCGGGCGGGCGACCGCGATCGAACGCAGCGTAGCGTCGTGAAAGACCGTGTAGGCGGGAATCCCTTGCTCCGAGGCGGTGGCCTTGCGCCAGGCCCGCAGCGTCTCGAAGATCTCCGCCTCCCGCGCCGACAGGTCGCTGGCCTCCAGGCGGGGCGTCCCGCTGCCGGCTGCGGCGCCGGCCGCGCGCGAGGAACGCGGTGCCTTCGGCATCGGGGTGTCACGGCGCAGCATCACCTGGCGCTGCCCGCGCAGCACCTCCGCGCTCGTCTCGGTCAGCCCGAGCGTCTGGTACTCGCCCTGCACCGCCAGGACTCCCTGGGCCAGCAGCTGCCTGACGACGGCGCGCCATTCGGCGTCCTTGAGCTCGGTCCCGATGCCGAACGTGGACAGCTCGTGGTGGCCCTTCTCCGCGACCTTGTCCGTCTTCTTGCCGACCAGGATGTCGATGATCTGGCCCGCCCCGTATCGCTGGTCCCGCTCGCGGTCCAGCCGGACCACGGTGGACAGCAGCTTCTGCGCCGGGACCGTCCCATCCCACACTTGCGGTGGCGCCAGGCAGGTGTCGCAGTTGCCGCAGGAAGCGGTCCGTTCGGAAAAATAGGCAAGGAGCTGTGTCCGGCGGCAGTCCGTCGTCTCGCACAAGGCCAGCATCGCGTCCAGGTGGGACTGCATGCGGCGGCGGTGGGCCAGGCTGCCCTCGCTGGTGTCGATCATGCGGCGCTGCTGTACCACGTCGGCGAGCCCGTAGGCGAGCCACGCGGTGGCCGGCTGCCCGTCGCGCCCGGCCCGGCCGGTTTCCTGGTAGTAGCCCTCCACCGAGCGGGGCAGGTCGAGGTGGGCGACGAAGCGGACGTCGGGCTTGTCGATGCCCATGCCGAAGGCGATCGTGGCCACGATGACCAGGCCGTCGTCCTGGACGAACTTCTTCTGGTGCCGGTGGCGGGTGTCGGCGTCAAGCCCCGCGTGGTAGGGCAGCGCCAAGATCCCGTGCTCGGAAAGGAACTGGGCGATCTTCTCGGTCGAGTCGCGCGACAGGCAGTAGACGATGCCCGCGTCGCCCTTGTGCTCGCCTTGCAGCAGGGCCAGCAGCTGCCGCTTGGGCTCGTTCTTGGGGATGATGCGGTACTGGATGTTCGGCCGGTCGAAGGAGGAGACGAACACCTTGGCTCCCGCCAGCTTCAGCCGGATCGCGATCTCCTCGCGGGTCGCGCTCGTCGCCGTCGCGGTCAGCGCGATGCGCGGGACGTCAGGCCAGCGCTCGTGCAGGACCTGAAGCTCCAGGTAGTCAGGCCTGAAGTCGTGCCCCCACTGGCTCACGCAGTGGGCCTCGTCGATGGCGAACACGGAGATCGTGCCCGAGTCGAGCAGCCGCAGGGCGGACTCGCTGCGTAGCCGCTCAGGCGCGAGGTACAGGATGTCGAGCTCGCCGCTGCGGAACTGGGCCTCGACGACTTGGCGCTCGCCAAAATCCTGGGTCGAGTTGAGGAAGGCCGCGCTGACGCCAAGCTGCCGAAGCGCGTCGACCTGGTCTTGCATCAGCGCGATCAGCGGCGAGATGACGACGCCGGTGCCCTTCCTGACCAGCGCGGGAATCTGGTAGCACAGCGACTTGCCGCCGCCGGTCGGCATCAAGACGAGCGCGTCGCCGCCCCCGATGACGTGCTCGATGATCTCCTGCTGCTTGCCCCTGAAGGTCTCATACCCGAACACCCGGTGCAAGATCGTCTGCGCGCGCTGCGCACCCTGGGCGGGGGCGCCTGCGGCAGCTGGCGGTGGCGGGTTGTCAATCGGGGGCACCAGCCGATTTTACGGCGCGCGAAATGCGGAGCGTCGCAAAACCACCGGAGCTCACCGGTCCAGCCTCCCGGGACATTAGCGGGCGAGCGGCCTGACCTTGTTCAGCCAGTAGGCCGAGGACATCTCGTTGAGGATCTCCTCCACCGTGAGCGAGGGGCGCATCTGGGGATAGGCCCGGCCCGCCTTCCATGACCGGGGGTGGGGCGGCGGGTCAAGAACCACGACCCTTGTCCCCTCAAGCGCCGGGATGTCGGCCGGGCGGCCCTCCAGCCAGATCCCGTCGCCGTAGGCGTCGGCCAGGGCGAACCTGGCCTGGATGCCTCCCCGCGGCGTCAGGTCGCGGCCGTCGGAGGCGGCCGCCACCTCAGCCGCCGACGGCGCCTTGCCGCCGATCATGCCGTGGGACTTCCTGCCAATCAGCGCGGCCGCAAGCAGCGTGTGCAGCTGGAAGTTGTCGCCGATGCCGCTGATGGCCACCCGGTAGCCGAGCCCGGTTGGCCGGTGCAAGACCACCAGCGTCTCGTCATCAAGGACCAGGAGCAGCCCGTGCAGCCATTCCGCGGTCACCATGTGCTCCCTGATGGCGTCGCAGGCGGCGGCGAGCCGGTCGCGGTCGGGCAGCGTGCGGCGGATGTCCTTGCGCTGGGCCAGGTACAGCACCGGCTGCATCCACGAGCGGCAGCTGAACCACGCCTCGGCCAGCGCCCCGGCCCGCGCGTCCGGCCGGGGCGGCAGCTCAAGGAGGGCAGGCAGCACGTCCCGGCCGGGCTGGGAGAGCACGTCGCGCAGCAGCCCGACGGACTGCTGGTACCGGCTCGGGTCCTCCGGGTCAGGCACGCCCTTGCCGCCCAGCATGACCGCGAACCAGGCGGAGAGCTCCATCACCGCGATCGTGCGCCGGACCAGGGTGGCCAGGATCACCGAGTTGTCCGCGCAGTAGCTAGTCACCCGCCCGGCGACGCCGGCCAGGTCGGAGCCCTTCCAGAACGGGATAGTCGCGATCAGCGGCGTGAGCCTGGCCGCGGCTTCCTGCACCTCGGCCGGGCTGGAGCGCGGCGTGGCCTGCCCGATCCGCTGCAGCGCCGCAAGGAAGCCCGCCTGGTCGCCCGAGTCCAGCGACCAGAGGAGCTCGTCGCAGTAACCGAGGAGGCCGGAAGCGGGCGCCATCCGGAAATAATATGATGTTCGTCACTCAATACGGGTGGTAATGGGCGTCCCCAGCTCCACCGTGCGGCTCACCGTGCACAGCCGCTCGTGGGACTGCCGCACGATGTCAGGCAGGATGGCCCGGGCCTTGTCCCCGCCATCGGAAGCGGGGAAGGCGACCTTGAAGGTGACCACGATGTCGGTCAGGTGGTGGCCCTGGGCGTCGTCGGCCTTGGTGGCGGCCACGTCGACCCGGAACGAATCCGGCTCGGCCCGGCGCGACGTAACCAGGTCCACGTCGATCGCGGTGCAGCCCCCGATTCCCGCAAGCAGCAGCTCGACGGGGGTGAAGTCCCCGTCACTGCCGTTGCCCACGCTGATCGTCCCCCCACGCGCGTTCGTGACGGTGTAGTGGCTGTTGCGATCCCGGTCGATAGTCACGAAACGGTGAGTGTCATCAGCTGTCATGCCGTCTACCTTACGTTTCGTCGATCCTGACCAGGGCGACGCCGACCAGGATCAGCGCGCCGCCACCGAACTGGGTGGCCGACGGCAGCTGGCCGAGCAGGATCCAGGCGTAGATGACCGCGAACACGATCTCGGCCATGCCGATGAACGAGGCGAGCTTGGGGCCAAGCCGGCGCGCCGCCATGATGCCGGTGCTGTAGCCGGTAGCCGTGGACAGCAGCGCGATCCCCGCGATGGGCACCCAGACGGGAACCTGGTGCCGTAGTAGCGTGACGTCGCTAGCCGAGGCGTGAAACGGGAGCGCGCCCGTCGCGAGCGCGACGGCCAGGAAGGCCGCCCCCACCCACATGGAGGCCCAGGCCAGCGCGATCGGCGGCAGCGGCTCCGCCCTGGCTGGTGCCTCGCCGGAGGCTGGCCGAGCGCCGGAGGCTGGCCGAGCGTCCGCGGCTGGCCGCACGGGTCCCGCCGACAGCATGAAGTAGACGGCCATGCTCACGGCAGCCATGATCGCCCAGGCGAAGCCAGCCAGGCTGATGCCGCTGGGGCCGGCGGCCGCCCCGTCACCGGAGCCGCCGACCGCCACCATCAGCGTCAGGCCGCCGACCGCCGCCGCCGCGCCGAGCACGGTCAGCCGCCGGGGCCGCTGCCCGTGCCGCAGCCACAGCCAGCCAACCACGAGGATCGACCCGGTGTACTCGATCAGCAGGGCGATGCCGACCGGCATCTGCCTGATCGCGTTGAAGTAGCAGACCTGGCAGGCGACCACCCCGATCAGGCCGAAGGCGATCAGCACCGGCCACGACCGCCACAGCCGGCGCCACCGCCCGCGCAGCGCCAGGACGGCTGGGGCGGTCAGGATGAGGGCGGCGGCCGTGATCCGCGCCAGCACCGCCGTCGCCGGTGACCATCCGGCGTCGAGCAGCGACGTCCCCAGGGTTCCGGACGTCCCGAACGTCGCGGCCGACACCAGCGCGATCGCTAGCCCGCCCCACGAGCGGCGCGAGGGCCTCACGACCGGCGGGACCGGCCGGGCCTCGCCCGGCTGCGCGACCACGGGGCTGGGTGACCGTTCACCCGGGAGCTGTTGCGCGGTCGCCATGCCGTTACCTCATGTAAGTGGTAAAACTTGGATACGGCCATGACGCTATCGCGAAAGGGCGTAAGGATTCAAGTGCTTTTTGCTCATGACACCGAGGTTGCGCTCAATGGTGCCTCCGCGCTGGTCAACACCGGCCGAGGCGACCAGGAGAGCCTGGCTGACCTGACGGCGCTGGACGCCTTCGTCGCGCACTGGCAGTGGACCGGTGACCGGACCCGGGATCAGGCCGAGCTCGACGCCGTGCGCGGGCTGCGGTCGCGGATGGCGCGCATGTGGGAGATGAGCAAGGACGAGGCCGCCGCCTGGGTCAACGCCGAGTTCACCAGGGCGAGTGCGCTTCCGCAGCTCGTGCGGCACGACGGCTGGGACTACCACCTGCACGCCACCCCGTCAGACGCGCCGCTCGCCGACCGGATGGCGGTCGAGGCGGCCATGGCGTTCGCTGACGTGATTCGCTCCGATCAGCTCGAGCGACTTCGGCTGTGCGCGGCCGAGGACTGTCAGGACGTCCTGGTAGACCTGTCGAAGAACCGCTCCCGCCGGTTCTGCTCGCTCTCGTGCGCCAACCGGGTCAACGTGGCCGCCTACCGCCAGCGCCGGGCGAGCGCCAGCTAGCGCTTGCGCCAGGCCTGCTCGGCCTCGCCCATCGGGGTCGACGGGGGTGCCTGGACGAACGGCCAGATCTCCTCGGCGAGCGCCCGCCAGTCGCCGGTCGCGGCCATGTCACCAAGGACGGCGAACAGGCCAATGTTGATGCGCTGCAAGATGACGTACGAGCGCGGGATGTTGGCGTAGGCCGCCAGCGGGTTGCCGAAGTCGAAGTACCGGCGGGCCACCGCCGAGGCGTACTCGCCCGACATCGTCTGGCGGCCGCGGGTGCGGACGGTGTTGTAGAAGACGCCCATGTGCCCGACGACCTCATCGGTGGAGATGGGGGCGCCGGGAGTGAGGAAGCCCGCCTCGACCATGGCGTGGCGGAAGCCCTCGGGGTCATCCTCGACGCACAGGTGGCGGACCATGGCCACCAGCGGCGCCAGCTCGTCGGGGGTGAAGTCCTTAACCAGGCCGTAGTCGAGGAAGGTGACCCGGCCGCCCGGGTGGAACAGGTAGTTGCCCGGATGCGGGTCGCCGTTGAAGGACTGCATCTCATACAGGCTGCGGAACGTGTAGCGGTAGATCGTCTCGGCCGCGAGGTCCTTTTCCTCCTGCGGCCAGGTCATCATCTCGGCGAAGCGGGCGCCGGTGGCCAGCTCGCTGGTGATGACCCGGGCCGAGGACAGGTCAGCGACGATGCTCGGCACCTCGATCGTCGGGTGCCCGGCGAAGTAGTCGGCGAACCGCTGCTGGCTGGCCGCCTCCCGCTCGTAGTCCAGCTCCTCGGTAATGCGCTCGCGCAGCTCGGCGATCAGGCCGTCTACGTCCTGCCTGGGGGCGGCCATCTTAAGCAGCCGCTTGATCAGCGCGACATTGCCGAGGTCCGCCTCGATCGTCTCCTTGATGCCCGGGTACTGGACCTTGACCGCGACCGCGAGGCCTTCGGCGGTCATGGCCCGGTGGACCTGGCCGATCGACGCGGCCGCGATGGGCTGCGGGTCCCACTGCGTGAACAGCTCTTCCGGTGGTGCGCCCAGGTCGGCTTCGATCACGCTGGCCGCCAGCGCCGCGCTCATCGGGGGCACGCTGTCCTGCAGGCGGCTCAGCGTCCGCCTGACCTGCGGATTGAGGCCGTCATCGACGTAGCTCGCCAGCTGCCCGATCTTCATGAGGACGCCCTTCATCGCCCCGAGCGTGTCGGCGATGTCTTCGGCCGTCCTGAGGGCCAGGTCGTTGCGCAGCTGCTGTCGCTGCTCCCCCGCGGCGGCGAACAGCCGCGGTGCGCTGGCGGCGTAGCGTGCGCCGCCGCGGGCGGCCAGCCGCGCCGCCGACAGGCCGCGCGACAGCCGCAGCCGGGAGGCTTCCTTGCTCATGGGGCCGTCGTCACGCTTTCACGGTACCCGTGGCTAGATAGTCGCCCTGTAGTTGAGGCTCAAGATGACAGGGACCGCACCGAACGGCATCTTGAACCGCGTGCCCGGCTTGTCCGGCGCGTTCGGCTCGTCAATGGCCGGCCAGCGCATCTTGGCGTGCCCCTCCGTCAGGCCCTCAACCGAGTAGGGAAACTCCAGGGATGAGACCTTGTGCTTGCGCAGCAGGCCGCCCCAGCGGAACGCGGCGAACACGTCCGCGAGGGCCTGGATCGACATCCGGCGCGGCACGGTCAGGTCGATGTTGTAGACGACCAGTGCTAGCTCGAGCAGGTCGGCGGCACACTGCGCGAGCGCGGCCGACCTGGTCGTGTAGGCGGTCCCGTCCGGGTTCACCGTCCCGAGCCGCTCCCCGTGCACGGGAGACAGGTGCGGCTGGGCCTGGCATTGCATCCAGTCGCAGGCCGCGAGCAGCTTCCAGCTAATCCCTGACTGGCCCGCGATGTCCTTGTACATCGGTTCCATCCGGGCGATCGGCCGGCGCGCGCTGGCCAGGAATGCCGTCGTGACCGCGCCGGGCAGGCCCTGGTCGTAGATCCGCTCGGGACGGGGCTTGGTGCCGCGCCGGGCGGCGGGCATCGGCCGCGTGAACGCCATCGTCGCGACCCCGGCGACGGAGGCCCCCGCGGCGGCGACTCGGGCGCTGGTGGCCGTCGGCTGGCCCGCCGGCCCGCCGTAGCTCGCTGGACTACCCGTGCTCGCGGGGATCCCGGT
>Ga0335072_10016039_pt1 | contig 10624 bp, 9 predicted proteins | sample Lox_Sample_21_FD_206725 | JGI IMG/M metagenome (GOLD analysis project Ga0335072, IMG submission 206725) | Soil microbial communities from Loxahatchee National Wildlife Refuge, Florida, United States - Lox_Sample_2.1 | ecosystem: Environmental > Terrestrial > Soil > Wetlands | place: USA: Florida... | reverse complement strand
ACTCCCACTGGAACTTGCTAAGAGGCCTTCGTGGCGTTTTCCTTTCGCGAGACCAAATCCCGTTGAAGAGATACTCGAAAGGCGTTGCCCCAGTAAATTTGTAATTGATGTCGGCACCTTTCTCGAATAAGAACTCGGCCATACTTGCCAAGGAGGAAGGTGGATGAGGTATATATATCGAATCGGCCAAAAAGTGCAACAAGGATCTGTGTAATGCATCGTCGACCAGGTTTGTCGTGCGGAATTTCTGTTTTGTATAGAGAAGGAGATTTGCTAGCACCGCAAACGACAAAACTGAGATTGGTCGATTTCTTGACCAACCGAGTAAATCGGATATGAGCTCGTCTCCAACGCTGTCAAGGAATTTCTCCTGATTATTCCCGGTTGTCTCTTCGGCACGACGAGCCGTGACACAAATGCGGGCCAAGCTCTCCAAATTGTGCGGGGGAGAACTAAGTAGTTTTGGAACAGCCAGCTCGAATTTCATTAGGAATGAAAATCCGTTCTCATGTAGTGGTGCGTAGGAGCGACCAAGCATGCGATGCTCGAAGCCTGGTCTGCTGACAAAATCTTTCACCGTCTGGTGCATGAATTGAACCCGGGTACGGTACGTTTCAATAAGACCGCCGCAGAGATTTTTGAGTTGCAAAGCTATTTGCTCGTCGTTCATCCTTGGTGATCTCTCAGTCATTCCAACACATTCTTCAACCGTCTCACCCAGTGCACAACTTGCGGCATTTGTCACCCCCCAAACGTTTAAGGTGCGGTCAGTGTGGTTGACGATTTCGAGGACAACGAAGGCTTCCAGGCGGCAAGATTGTGGTATCCGCTCTATCGTTCGCTCGTACAGCTCCTCAAGCCCGTCGGGTAACGCTTCGAGTAGTTCCTTTACCTGGAGGGTCGTTGCATCTGGGCCAGCGCCCAATAGACTCTTTATCACCAACCTTACCCACAGAAAGACGCCTTCTGCGCGGTCGACGATGGTGGATACTACGTCTCTTGCCGTCGGATTCAATGAAGCTTCCACCGGGGTTGCTGGTCGCGCCATTGCATGGGTAGTGCCGAGCTGATCGAGCACAAAGACCCGCATGTCACCTTTCGTTTGTTCGTGCATTTTGAAGCCAGGCTGCTGACTAAAGCTCGCCACAAATGCATCCCACGGGCGGCTAGAGAGCAGGACTCTTACTTTCGTTTTTGAATCCGGCACTGGCTGCACAAGGCTCTGGACGAAATCGGCAATCATCTCTGGTGAGCCGCTATACTCGTCTAGGGCGTCAAGGAACAGGAGAACCTCCAAATCCCGTTCTCGCTGTGACAAAATTGCAGATAGAGCACGCTCTAGATCTTGTAGCGGCCAGGTCTGTTTCTCTTTGAAAGGGTGTTTCAACCGCTTGAGATAAACCTCCAGCACGAGCTCAGCAAGCCATTCATTCCTCGATACCATTTCTCCAATAATACTGCGAAACAGTCCCTCAAAGGATTTCTCAATGTATGAACCCCGCTCGTTGAAGAAGAACCAGGAGCTTGTATGGTCACGACCTTGCCGCCAGTGACTGAGAATTTCCGAGGTTTGAGGATGATCATGCAGGAACTTCATGAGTGTTGACTTCCCAGATCCTGGCTTACCTTGAATCCAGTAAATACCAGTACCCTTACGCAGCCATGAGATAAGTCCAAGCTCGGACTTTTCGAAAATCCAGTTGAAGGTAGTTGGGTGAGCTTCCGTAATCCTTTCGTAACGCTGGTTTCGTTCCGCAAAATCGAGACTATCATGCAGCTCTGCATTTCTCATCAGATATCCCTCATCTCTTCCTAGAGCAATTGAATACCTTTGAGTTTCTTCTCCTTTTCCTTCGCGGCATTCTCCTTTACCATTGCGGCATTCTTACGACCTCTTCCTCTATGGCGGTTTTTTGAATTTGGTTGTGCATATAGTCCTAGCTCGCTTGCTATTCAAAATGGTAAGTCTAAGGCGGGGAGGATTAGGCTTTCGAACGCACGTGATGAATCAGCAGCAAAACCACTAGATCTGCCACTTAATACCTTCTGTTCCCTCGATTTGCGTGGTCGTGAAGAGCCTTGACCATGACCAGCTTCGACATGCTCTGATCCTAACACAACCGTTGGATCGGCGGGCGTGACGGGGAGAAGAGATTCCATGAATCTAATCACAACCCGGTACTCGGGACTACCATCGGAGAACTTGACCATATCGGAATGGTCTTCGTTGATGGGGAAATGGTCTGGAGGACTCGAGTCGGTTTGAACGGCCGATTGCCGGTCAACAAGGAGTTCAGATGGCCCATTGCGTTCCCAGTTGCCGATTTCTGACTTCTAGAGATATGTCAACTCGAGGGGCGAAAAGAGATGTGATGAGGGGCCAACTGACCTTGGTTGTGCGGGAACGCTTCGTTTCATATGCCGAAATCTGGCGTATTCCATTAAGTGTAGCAATGTTAGAGGAGTGTTGACTAAGAGAAGAGAGAAGGCTTGAGCCTGGAGACAGCAATTCGACTAAATGTCGATTGGGTTGGCCTTCCACCATTGGTAGTAGATGGGACATATGCATGCCTTTACTCGGCACGCCAAAGAAAATGATCATCTTGATTGACTTTAGTATGAACGTCTCCTCGTCACCGCTACTGGCCATTTGAATCAAGGCTGTCCTTAGAAGTATGCCACCCAAGCTGTGTGCAATGATTACCAGAGGCTTTGCCGACAGTAGTGTCTTACCAATAGACTTGAGTCTAGCGATGAAGGAGAGTGCCAGATCGTCAGTTGTTTGAACAGATTCGCTCTGGACGAGCTGGGTATCGTATCCGTATATTATGGGCCTGATAGCGGGTATGTCTCTGGGTAGACGATCTCTAAGCCAGACGAAGTTGGCTTCCGAATCTCTGTGCATCCATGAGCCCAACGGGTGGCTAGCTAGTCCAGATATGGCTATGCAGCTGTACCACAATCTCAATAACGACCCGAGTCAAAGGAGAACCAATACCTACTCGAATTGATAAAGATTGCGGTCGCAGTCGCTCAATGGAGTGAATTCCAAGAAGTGGGTGTCGAAGATCAGGCTTTCGCCCTGATCGGGCATTGGTACAATCCATTCTGTTCGGTCATTGTCGAAGCGTTTCGGCGTTCTTTTGAATACAAGTGTCGCCGTCTTAGTCGGAGACTCTTTCCAAGGGATGAGACTGGATGCCAACGAAAAGACCACTATGTTTTCCGCCGGTCCAAGACCCTCGACTGACGTGGCCAGGAAGTTAGCAACTCTAGAGCGCTCCAAGGATGCTGGAAGCCGTTGCAAGCGATATGTGAGTGCCTCACGAGAACGTGGCATACTTCATACATTTCCGCAAGCCGTGAATCGAATACTTGAACATAGCACACAAAATAGCGGGGAAAGTTCACGGTTGAGATCTCGGCTTCGCTGGCTGAATGACTAGCTTAATCGGGCATGGCGGATCACGTGCATTTGCCCGTGAACTGTTTGCCGTATCCCAGGCCCAGTATACGAAGAAATAAGTGACGCACAACGTTGCCAGGATGTATCTGTTCCAATGATAGACTTCAGGTGCGTGATTTGCGAGGAAGATTGTGCAATGGGCAGTAGACAATCTGTGTACGCCAAGTGCCAAGGCCACGCCGCCCGAGCCATATGGCAGGACAGGCGCCCAGGGTGACCGCCAGCGCTAGCTTTCCCAATGCCACCACAATTTGTGTGTTCAGATCTGGTCCAGGGTCGCACATTGAAGCTAATCCGCTCGATTGACTCTTTCTCGAACGCCTTCCGCACATAATTGAGCATCTGCTGCGATTTCCCCGGATCCACGGAGACCATGACCTACGCTCTAGACGCGCAGGTTTCTATGTCAACAGTATCGTATGCCCTCACACCTGGCGTTTTAGCCCTTTTAGCCTTTCAGGCCCTCGCCCTAAGCGTCCACGGCTTTTAAACTTTCTACCGCAGAGAGGCCTACACTGTCCAACAAGCCCGATTGCAAGTGCGACCCAGACACCTTGCCACCCCTATCCTATCTCATTTCCATCAACGATCAACCTCACATCACGCGTACCGATCACAAGCTGGCTATCCTTGATCTCGACTCCCTAATGACTCACCGGCGTCGGTGAGATCGGCTTCAGCTTAGAAAAGGCTGAATATCCCATTGGGAAGATTCAAATACAACTTGATGAATTGTCGAGAGGGTCGGCCGACTAATGAGAGAGAGTTCCGGGCGGCTATTGAGTGGGAATGGGCTACTTATCCTCGGGAAAAGCTTACACACCTCTCTATGAGGCCTTCCCCGACGTTTGAGGGCTGTTCAGTGTGCCAATGGAGGTCCAACTCGATACTAGCCAATCAGAACGATTCCTAGAGGTCGCAGTAACATTATCGCTCATTAAATCGCCACAGAACAGCTATATTAGACACTCGTTTGACAGAAATACCGAATATTCCAGAAGAAATGGATCCCAGGATTTGATATTGCAGAGGAGACCTGACCCCGGTTCCAACGATAAGCATGGAGCCGATTGGTCCCTAGAACCCACCCGGAACCTTGCTAGAAGGCTCATTACCTCGTCAGCGGACAGACCGACGTGCTCCCTAATGCACGCTTGCAGTTGGGCTTGTTGGACAGTGCACCACCGCCGCTTGCTCGCATTGAGAACAAGGTTATCATTTCCAAGCTCCTTGTCGGCCTCATCGCACATCGCGCCTACGTAAGTCCACTTTCCAGCCTCTTCTATCCAGTTCGTTTATCCTCTCTCAATCGACGAACAAATTGCCCTATAGTATCGGCACAATGACCAACTGGCCTAGCTAACATCGATTTATCTCAGCATCAATTGCATTACGGGTTTCCGTCCACCGCCAAGGCGGAGACCCGTAGCGAGCATACCTCATTACCCTGAAGGGTAGCTATTCCTCCTCACTCAACTTTGACAACTGTCTCCACCGCTTCGTGAATCCACATGACGTCTGGGTACAACCTTCTCGATCATTATCTGAGGACGCGCGCGAAAGTACTGCCTTTGAGTTCAAGAATAATCTTGACACTACTCTTGAACTCAAAGACATTGACGACGCGCGCGAGAACGTCGACCTCACGCGCAAAAATTACGCTTCCAGGACCATAAACACCACTTGTGAAGGTGCTATTTTCGTGCGCGACGGTACATCCCATACTGATACGGACTCCTTTCAAACACGGACTTTACGCAGCATCGGACAGACCAAGACTTCCCAACCACTCAACACCTATGCAGGGGATTCTTGCTTAGATCTTCATATAACCTGGCCACCCGCACACCGTCCAGGCCGAGAAAATACTCCATTGTTGTCGTCTGTTGATTCTATTGGAAGCCCATCAAGCACACAAACTCCAACACAGACTACAGAGTCGGCCTTCACACCAGCGAAGCCTACCACTGCTTCTGCCTTGTCCAGGGTCTTCACATGCCCCTCATGTACAAATGCTTTTGTCAAGAAATGGGAGCTCAAGTACCTTTATCCCTTCCAAATTTGCCGGTCCCATGGCGCTAACAATGTCCAGCCGACACCTCAAGATCCACTCGAAGCCTTTCCGCTGTTTTAACTGTCCGAAGGGATTTCGCTATCGTAAAGACCTTCAGCGCCACCGCAATTCTAAACACTATGAGGAGTCTAGGGACTCAATCCTTTACGCCTGCCCTATAGTCGACTGTAACTTCACAACAGCACGAAAGGATAACTGCAGACGTCACCAGCTAAACCAACATGAAGTGGCTGCTACGATACAACTGCAGCCTCACGCGCTTGGCTCTGAATATCGGGCTTAGTCATACCTATCAGTCACAAAGCGTGCGATGTCCAGCCCGATCGACTCCCCTGATGTTCTTGTTATCCCATTATGGAATATCAGCTGCTGGAAGATCTTCAGCCATGCTGTTTGAAGACTTGCGGACATTTCTTGTCGTATTCTCCTCCAGTTCTACCTTGAGCGCAAATGAAGGACGTGATTATACGCTTTCAACTGTCTCAATGGTTGTACAAAGGAGCATAATGAAATCTCTAGATTCGGCAGCTCGTCCTGTGGTAGTGAGGTTGTTTAGATGTAGACAGTACCCGCATAATGGCAGCTAGGTAGAGTTCATGGATATTCTGTTCTGAATGACTGTGTCGTGAGTAGACCGCGTTCCAGTTGCTATCCGCCGGTTCGTACAGGTTCAGCTGGGCAGGCCCCATGTGGCAAGATGGCATGGAGGTAAGGAAGGTCGAACGTACCTATATTCGGTCAGATAAGGGTTGTAATTGTTGCACGCAGCAAACAGGTATGCATATAGTTGATTGTGGAAGCACTACTAATTCTGTAGGGACTATCTAGAGAGGGAAAGAGGATCTATACTCCCGACACTGCCCTGCTTCGTTGGCGACGTACTGTCTACCTCACTAGCGACGCCCTATCACTTCCCTAGCGACGCCCTGCTCGCCCTTTTCAGCCACACCCTGCTAGGGTGACACCGGATTGCGGTCAATTTGCACCAGAAAATACTAGGTCTCGCTCTTCCACAACATTCCCACCCTTAGCTGGCTGACCATTCGCAAGGCTCAGAGTATATTTTCCGGCTTTAGGTACAGACGATACTTTATACGGGCCTTCACGTATTGCTGTACCGCGCACACAAAAATAGACTTGGTCTCCGGTCCGAAACTTGCTTGTCTAGAGATGGTCAGGATTAGCGACGGGAATCAAGGACTGGGTACTTACGAGAACATAATCGTCAACTCTAGCACGACCGCCGTCATCACAGAATGAGAATTTGGGACTTTGACCGCTTTCGCTAAGGACATCAGTACACCCCAAGTGGTCATACACCAGGGTTGCTCACTCGTTGGAAGGTTCCATTTTGTTGGCCGGCTAGGAAAGGAGGGCGATTCGATGTTTTGCAAGGTTTCGGCTGCTAACCGTTCTCTATGGAGCTTCTGGGAGGTTGGCACTGATAGGCTAGATAGTCATCAGAAATCTACGAGGGAATTGACGTTGTTAAATGGAATTTGATGGCAACATGAGGCTACGTCAGCAAGCCTTGCGAGGCTGAAAGCATCGGGCGTTGGGCATGTTGAAAATCCCTCACTCTGAGGTCTTGGACAGAAACGAGTTTGGCACTGACTACCTCCCCAGTATATTGCCACCCCGCCTTTCAACACTACTACATGAACCCCCACGATCATGGTGATGAACAGAGTGAACGGTAGTCATTATTCAGAATGTTGTTGGGGCCGTGCAGGCGCACGGCAATTGCTGCCTAAGGGCACAAAGTGGGAGTCACGTGACTAGGGCTTGGCGCCTTTAACACGTGCAGGCCTTCAGAAACAGAGATTAAAATCTGCCAGCACAGCTATTTGCCTTTTACCTCTCCTCGAAAGACGCCTAGCTATTATGGCTCCAACATCTAGGTTAGCTATGAATGATGGACTTGGGACTTCCACATGCAAGAATAGACTCCAAGATATACTTTCATTCTGGAGAAGGCTCTCAAAATATGCTAGCAAGAGCAAAGCTTGCGATACGCGAGCAGTGCAGAGTATCACTTGTTTTCGAGTTTAGGTTAGTAAGGATGTATCACTAATTCTTCCCAGTCGAAGATTATCGTCCTGGATATCCTCGATTCTCGGCACTCGTCGCGGCACACGACTCGTTCCACCTCTGTCGCCGTTTCTCCAATCTACGGGCCCGTCTGCTCTTGCTAAAGCAGGATAGACTATCCTTACTTGAGAAGCAGCTGGAGAGGATTGACCGAGAAGAGACTGCTATTTTATTCCTTGGAAGCAGCCGAGACGATAGCAATGACGAACGTAATTCTGTTCTCTCAGAAATTGATACTGCCTTAGCTAACTACGGTCCGCTCTGCTCTCTTGAGGGTTTGAGAGAACTACCTTTAACGGACAATGCAGATGCAATGGTAGAAAGGAATTATCGAATGCTCGCCTATGAAGCCGCCAAACCACGGGATGTGTTGAGCTTGCAAAACTGGGTCAACGGGAACGCTTGCTTAGCCAGGGAGGAGACGGCATATTTGACACACTGCAAGGAATTACTCAGCATAGCCTCCTCAGACGATGGAGCTGTGACGCAGCTAGAAGCCTGGGTGGAAGATAACCTTATTCGTTTCTATAAGTGTTTCCGCGAGGTTAGGATTTACGCCCTACGCACACTTCACAGATGTAATCTAAACATGACGACAGGGCCCTTATAGCGATGTCTCAAGAGACTCAAACGTATACATTTTCTCCGGCTCTTTGATCGCGCGGACAACTCGAACGCTGATAGCATCCATCATCATCACCTTCCTATTAGCTCCAGTGATTATCTGCAACTCCCTGAATAGCGTGACACCTCGAATGATTGTCGTTATAATTGCTAGTATCCTTTTCGTTGCAACATTGTCTGGATTGACGAAGGCGAGAACTATAGAGATCTTTGTGGCTGGAGCAACGTAAGTCAAGTCTCCCTAGACTGTGTTATCGCTGTGTTCTGAGAGGTCACACACTAACACGGTGCTTTATCCAGGTACGCTACTGTTCTAATCGTATTTATCTCTGGCACAAATCTGAATGCAAATGAACAGAAAGGGTTCTAAGGGAGTTGGATCCGCAGCGTCATTTAGATTGTCTAGGAGACACCTCGAACACTTCAAGGAAATGGAATTTTGCTTCAATCATCAGGATTCGAAATTGTAAACCGGGGAACAACAAAGACAAAAGGTGCGCAGTTTGATGTCAAAACTACACGTTGAAACCTATACAGTACCATTTGGGCAGAGGAGGAATGAGAAATGAAGAATATCATACTCCAAGCCAGAATCAAGGGAGTCGCAGGTGGCATCCCGTCCATCACCAAATGCAATGCCATAAGTAAGCATCTCCAGCTTAGATTGCCCACTCCGCCCCGCAGACAGCCTCTGTTCTGAGTTCAAATGCCTGAGGTCCACTTCTAAATTCGACAAAATACACACCAGCCGCTCCTCAACAGGATGTGTCTTCGGGACACCATTTGGCCATCTCATCCCCAGGCCTCTGTGGCTATCGCCAAATTGTTCCTTACCGATTGTGTAAGAGGAGCCTGGAACTAGTCTAATACCATGTGGGTTCGAATTTGACACCAAGGAAATCTTGCCTGCGACGTTGATGTTAAACACTGATACGTAGATGGTTGAATCACCATTGTTTTGTAATATGAGACAGACACGATCTCCCTCGTTGATGTGGTCTGCCCCGTCGTTATGAACTCGTCTTCCAGGTTTCCCGTGGCTCACGAGAGCAAGTTGCAAATCCAGGTTGTGATCCAGTGCTTCTTCTGGTGTTTCACAGCTCAGAGAAAGCAGATGTTGCGCCCGAGCGAGCTTTTCAGCACTCCTGACCATTTTTATCATGGACACCGTATCCGTCTCGTCACCGTTCCACCCCTGCGACGCGAGTTGCACTCCATGATGGTTGAGTAGGCTTATCTCATGGTTTGCAAGCCGGAATTCAGCCAAGGCATCCACATCTTCATCAATGTCACGATGTCTTAGATACTTCGAGTTCTCTATCGCTTCCCCTAATTTCGGTAATTCGTCTGGAAATGCAACGGGCCACCTGTAAAAGGCTTCATATACAGGAAAAGCCAATGCACCTTCCTTAGGTATCGACTCAGCAGAGCCTGTGTAGTTCAGCTCAACAAAGGCTCGAAACCCATTGATTGAAATGACGACAGCTTCCGCGATTTGTGATCCCGGGTCTGGCTTTTCCGACCCAGAAGGCATGACAGCGTAGATGCTATCATCTCGGATCCCTGCAACTCTCCCTGCTTGAATCACTGCAGCGTCCCCCTCCATTCGTATGGGGTGTGCCCCACGTACAAGTTGATGCAGGGAAAAGTGAACTCGAGTGTCAGGCCCTTCAACTCGAGGATGCTGCTGGGGAAATTGAAGATTGACCATTTCGGCGACCCGAAGGAGGGTCGTTCTCCATGTAACCTCGTGGCCAGCGGCTTCTTCAAGTGCTCGAGCAAGTGCTTCTGTCATCGCGCCCACCCATTCACCTTGGCTGTTTTTGTATTCCCACGCACTTTCAGTTGTCGCCGAAGCAGCTATTCGCACTACGTGTGGATTTCCTTCAAGATGCGCTTCCCCTTGAAATTGGTCATCCCGACGAAGACGCCTCACTTGCTCAGATATATCTCGTTGTTGCACTTCGATGTTCCGAGGGCGAGCTTCATCACCGTAACTCGGATCTCGCGCCATGCGTCCGGCGTGACAGCAGTCGAGAATGATGGTAACATTGTGTGTATTCTTCGTGATGTCTCTGAGGAGATGCGATATCTCAACATCAAGCAATCCTCGAAAATCGTCTGCTGTTGTGAGGTCGAAATCGGCGGGCACAATGAATTGGTACTGCCCTGAAATTTTGCTTGCAGGCCCCTGAGCACCCACGTCCACATTTTGTGGAGATTCGAGCAGTCCGCCATGACCGGAATAGTATATCACTACAGTGTCGGAGGGATCGGTAGTATTGACGATGAGCTCCTCCCAGCATTTCCGGATACCATCACGGGTGGCAGCCTGACCAAGACATCGAATGATTTGAAATCCCTGGGCT
>Ga0335072_10016038_pt1 | contig 10624 bp, 7 predicted proteins | sample Lox_Sample_21_FD_206725 | JGI IMG/M metagenome (GOLD analysis project Ga0335072, IMG submission 206725) | Soil microbial communities from Loxahatchee National Wildlife Refuge, Florida, United States - Lox_Sample_2.1 | ecosystem: Environmental > Terrestrial > Soil > Wetlands | place: USA: Florida... | reverse complement strand
CCTGGACTTCGGCCGGCCCGTGGCGGTGCTGCTGTCGGCCGTCCTTGACTTCATCCCCGGCGGGACGGACCCCTGGGGCGCCGTCGCCCGGCTGATGGGCGCGCTGGCGCCCGGTAGCTACCTGATGATTGCCCACGTCGCCAGCGACATCGAGCCGGCGGCGGTCGCCGCGATGGCGCAGGGATACAACGCACGGGCCACGCCTGCGCTCACGCCGCGCAGCCATGAGCAGGTCAACCGGTTCTTCGATGGCATGACGCTGACCCAGCCCGGGGTGGTCCCCGCCACCGGCTGGTACGGGCCAGACGACGCCGTCGGGCCGTTGCCCGCCTACTTCGGCCTCGGCGTGAAGCCCCGGGGCTAAGTCACCACCGCCCCGCGCGGATGGTGTAGTGATTGGCCGCGCCGTGGACACTGGGGATGCTTAGCAGAAATTCTCGGCGCTGATACGATAACGCGCCGTCCGTGAACTCGGCAGGCGCAAGTAAAAACGTCGCCACTTTGCATTGCCGTTAACATTTCATGCTTTACGGAAATAAATGGCGAATGCCTGGTGCGGGGTCCCCTGCCCGCCTTTGAGTGGTCTCCTTATAACGAGAGCGCATCGACAAGCGTAGATACTGGAGACGGCGTAGCTAATTAGTTACCCTCGATGATTACGCGGGTGCCCGTAATCCGGTTCTGCTAGGTGGAACAGCAGCTCGATCAGTTCGCGCTCGGGGGGCACCCGCGGCACGAATAGGTTCTGCGGCTTTTGCACGGGGGGATACGCATATGCACGAACTTCTCACGGTGGGTTCTGTCGTCCTGGCAATCGTCAACGTAGGCGTGATGTGGGCCATGGCCCATCAATGGCGCTACGCATGGCATTCCAACCTGGGGCTGCAGATGCTCTGGCTGCCATACGACTATCTGACGAGTCAGTATGGCTTGCTCGGGCTCGGCGTCATCATAACCTTCGTGAGCCTTAAGGGGGCATTCCGGGAGAACCAGCTCGCGAGGGCAGCCGAGGGCGGCCAGCCGTCGCATCACCGGCACCGCCACCGGGGAGGCGCTCAGCCTGCCGACTCATCCACGTCAGCCACCTCGTCCCAGTCGGCCGTCCCGTCCACGCCGCCTGCTGTCCCCGTCGCCGCCGCCGAGGCCGCGGGGTTGCCAGTCCCCGAGGTCGCCTCCGAGCCTGCGGGCCTGCCCGGTGGCGAGGACCTGGCCGCCGTCTCGGTGAGCGCCAGTCCCGCGGTCTCGGCTGACTGCGACCCAGGCGACCGCACGCAAGTGCCGGTCGTCCCGCGGATCCCGCAGCAGTCCGATCGCCGGGCGGCCCTCGACGGCGAGCGGCGTCCTCACTTCCAGTGATCCAGGAGATGGCGGCCTGGCGAGGGCCACCTCGGTAAGACGAGAGCCGGGACGCGCTCGGCCTCCGGCGGCGGGCCAGGCGGGGTCCCGTCGCCGAACGGCCGGCCGCCCAGCTGCTCGCGGTGGTGCGGGGTCAGCCAGCCGGACGGGTCGGGACCCTTGGGGACGATCTGCGTCGGGTTGATCCCGGTGTGCACCCGGTAGTAGTGCTGCTTGGTCTGCGCGAAGTCGATCGTGTCGCCGAACCCCGGTGTCTGCCACAGGTCACGCGCGTAGGCCCACAGGACTGGCATCTCGGTCAGCTTGTTGCGGTTGCACTTGAAGTGGCCGTGGTACACCGCGTCGAAGCGGGCCAGCGTCGGCCACAGCCGGATGTCGGCCTCCGTGATCGTGTCGCCCGCCAGGTACCTGCGGTCCGCCAGTCGCTCTTCCAGCCAGTCGAGGCGGGCGAAGAGCTTGTCGTAGGCCTTGTCGTACGCGGCCTGGGTGGTGGCGAAGCCGCACCGGTAGACGCCGTTGTTGAGGTCGGAGTAGACCATGGCGCTGATCTCCTCGATCTCGTCGGCGTGCTGCTGCGGGTACAGATCGGGGGCGCCGGGCCGATGGTACTGCGTCCACTGGCTTTCCAGGTCGAGCGTGATGTGGCTGAAGTGCGAGGTGACCACGGCGCCGGTCGGGATGTCGACGATCGCCGGGACCGTGACGCCCTTGGCGTAGTCGGGGACCGCCTTCTCGTAGGCCTCCCGCAGGAAGTGGATCCCGAGGACCGGGTCCTTCTCCTGCGGGTCGAGGTCAAATGTCCAGCTCCGCTCGTCGTGCTCAGGCCCGCAGATGCCCATGCCAAGCACGGGCTCCAGGCCAAGCAGCCGCCGGACGATGATCGTCCGGTTGGCCCACGGGCAGCCGCGCGCCACGACCAGGCGGTACCGGCCCGGCTCTACTGGCCAGCCGTCGCGCCCGTCCGCGGTGATCCGCCCGTCCAGGTAGGTAGTATCCCGTGCGAACTCGCCACTCTTGCTCATGATGCTGACCGTACCCCGCCCTGGCCGGGGCGCTGCCCTACGGGCTGGCGAACACTCCCTGGCGAGTTGCGTAATCATAGCGGTAGACGACCCGGCCGCCGATGAAGGCGCTCTCCGCCCGGCTCATCACGTCGAGCGGGTCGCCGGACCAGATCACCAGGTCAGCGTCCTTGCCGGGCTCGAGGGAGCCCAGGCGGTCAGCGACTCCCATGACGTCGGCCGGGGTGATCGTGATGGACCGCAGCGCCTCGGCGGGGGCCAGCCCCTCGCGGACCGCGAACGTGGCCGAGTGCACCAGGAAGTGGATCGGCACCACCGGGTGATCGGTGGTGATCGCGATCCGCACCCCGGCCGCCGCCAGCAGGCCCGGCGTGGCCAGCGACCGGTTCCGCAGCTCCACCTTCGACCGGGCCGTCAGCAGCGGCCCGATCACCACGGGGACGCCCGCCGCCGCGATCACGTCGGCGATGAGGAATGCCTCGGTGCCATGGTCGATTACCAGGTCGGTGCCGAACTCGCGGGAGATCCGCAGCGCGGTCGCGATGTCGTCGGCCCGGTGGCAGTGCTGCCGCCACGGGATCTCTCCGCGTAGCGCCAGTCCCAGGGACTCCAGCCGCAGGTCTCGCTTCACCGGCTGGCCATCGGCCCCGGTCCCGGCCGGGCTGGCGCCGTCCGGTCCCGTGCCGTCGGCGCCATCCAGGCCGGCCAGGTAGTTCTGGGCCGCGACCAGCGCGGAGCGAATCACCGACGCCGTCCCGAGCCTGGTCGCGGGAGTCTCGTTCCTGTTGCCGTAGTTCCGCTTCGGGTTCTCGCCGAGCGCTGACTTCAGGCCCGATGGGGCGCGCAGCAGCATGTCCTCGACAGTCCGTCCCCAGCACCGGATCGCCGCTGTCTGGCCGCCGATCGGGTTGCCCGAGCCGGGCTGCACGTTCACCGCGAGCACGCCGCCCGCGATGGCGTCGCGAAAGCCGATGTCGGCCGGGTTGATCGCGTCCACCGCCCGCACCTGTGCCTGGTTCGGCCCGGTCAGCTCGTTGGTGTCCGTGCCCGCCCAGCCCGTGCCGTCCTCATAGACGCCGAGGTGGGTGTGCGCGTCAACGAAGCCGGGCAGCACCCATTTTCCTGTGGCGTCGATAACCTCGCAGCCCGCCGGGGGAGCGGCCCCCGGCTGGAGCACCGCCTCGATCGTGCCCCCGGAAAGGACGACTGTCCCGCCCTGGATGGGCTCGCCCTCGATGGGGACGACCCGCCCGCCCGTGATCGCGATGCTGTTGCTGGCCACGGGGTCTAGCGTAGATGCGGCCGTCGCCCGGGGGCGGGCGTTAAGGCACGGAAAATGAGGCGCTGATCAGGGCGATGGACTTGGCCGCCCGCACCGCGTCCTTGAGTTCCATCAGGTCGAACGCGCCGTAGTACCGCTTGCCGTTGATGAAGAACGTGGGGGTGCCTGACACGGTGGCCAGGTCGGCCGACTCCACGTCCTGGGCGACCTGCTCGCCGCCCGTGTGCTCCCGCAGGTCCTTTGTGAAGCGCTCGATGTCCAGGCCGAGGTCGCGGGCGTAGCCCAGCAGGTCCTTGGCCGTCAGGGCGGCCTGATGGTCCATCAGGATGTCGTGCATCTCCCAGAACCTGCCCTGCCGGGCGGCCGCCTCCGCCGCCTCGGCCGCCAGCTGCGCGTGCGGGTGCACGTCAGTCAGCGGCAGGTGCCTGAAGACAAAGCGCAGTTCCCCGTACTCCCTGATGAGCTCCCGGACGATCCCTTCCGCCTGCCCGCAGTAGGGGCACTCGAAATCGCCGTACTCGACCAGGGTGACCAGCGCGTCCTGCTCGGGCCCGCGGATGTGGTCGCGGCTCGGGTCGACCGGCACGATCAGGTCGGTGATCGACTCCTGGCGGCCGTATAGCAGCAGCAGGCGCCGGCGCGGCGACAGCAGGGCAATGATACGGAACTGCGCCCAGGTGATCGCGGCCGCCGCGACAAGGGCGGTCAGGATGCCCAGCTTGGCGTAGTCGAGCAGGGTGCCGCCGAAGGCCAGCGAGGCGATCAGGAAGCTCACCGTGAAGCCCATGGCGGCGGCCGACCCGGTGCCCGATACCGCGCCCCAGCCCGCCAGCGGCTCAAGCCTGCCCTTGGTGACCCGGGTGGCCAGGAAGCTGACCCCGACGATGCCAAGCGGCTTGCCGACCAGGTAGCCGACGATGATGCCGAGCGTCACCGGGCTGGTGTAGGCCCGGGCCAGGAAGCCGCCGGAGATCTGGATGTCGGTATTGGCCAGCGCGAACAGCGGGACGATGACGTAGCTGGCCGCCGGGTGGAACAGCAGCTGGAGGCGGTCGTTGGGAGAGATCGCCGCCCGGGCCGCCAGCCGTGCGCCTCGGGCCAGTTCGGCCGTCGGCTGCTCGCGAAACAGCCGGAACGCGTCGCTCGCCTGCTCAAGGTCGGCCCGACTGGCCGGGCTGGCGTAGGTAAGCAGCCCCATGACCAGGCCGACGACGATCGGGTCGACCCCCGAATTCCAGAACGCGATCCACGCGCCGACCCCGATGACCAGGTGCAGCAGGCCATTACGGTTGCCGCGCAGGCGCAGCACGAGAAAGCCGACCAAAAGGGCCACCCCGACGAGCAGGGCCACGACCCGGACGCTGCCGCTATAGACCACCGCGATGATGATCAGCGACAGCAAGTCGTCCACGATGCTGACGGTGAGAAGGAACGTCCGCACTCGGTCCGGCAGGCCCTTCCCCGCCAGCGCCAGCGCCCCAAGGGCGAACGCGGTGTCGCTGTTCATCGCGGTGCCCCACCCGTGGGACTGGCTGGTCCCGGCGTTGAACGCCAGGTAGATGCCGATCGGTAGGACCATTCCGGCCAGGCCGGACAAGACCGGCAGCGCCAGCCTGCTGCGGGCACGCAACTCGCCCATGTCGATCTCGCGTCGCGCCTCTAGCCCGACGACCAGGAAGAAGAACGCCATCAGTCCCGAGTTGACGAAATGGCGAAGGTCAAGGCGGATGGCCGCCGTGCCGACGTTGATCGCGAGCTGTGTGCCCCAGAACGTCTCATAGCTGTGCGGGGCAGCGTTCGCCCAGACGAGGGCCACCGCGGCTGCCGTGGCGAGTATTGCCGCGCTGCCGGTCTCGGTCTGCAGGAACTGTCGCAGTGGCGTCTGGCGGTTGGCCCGCCACTCCGTCTGGGAGCTGGTCACGTCCACGATTGTCCCGTGCGCCCGCCGCCCCGGCGGGGCTGGGGTCGTTTCCGCCCCTGATTTCTGCCAGGCTGGCCTCATGGCGATGACGCATCAGGTGACAAATCAGCCGCCCCCGCTGGCCGGGTACGACGCGGCGGGCGATCCGGCCCTCCTCGAAGCCGTCCGCCGTGAGGAAGCCGGATGGTCCGAGGGCACACTGCGCGACCTGGGGCGGCAGGCCGGTAGCGCGCAGGCCCAGGAGTGGGGACGCCTGGCCAACGAGTACCCGCCGCGGCTGCGTAGCCATGACCGGTTCGGCAACCGCATTGACGAGGTGGAGTTCCACCCGGCCTGGCATGAGCTGATGTCCGTGGCCACCGCCCAGGGACTGCACGCGGCCCCCTGGCAGGAGACCCGGCCAGGAGCCCATGTCGCCCGGGCGGCGGGCTTCTACGTGTGGTCCCAGGCCGAGGCTGGCCATGGCTGCCCGATCTCCATGACCTATGCGATCGTCCCCGCGCTCCGGCATGCCCCCGACCTGGCCAGCCGGTTCGAGCCGCTGCTCGCGGCCCGCTGTTATGACTTCGGCTTGCGCTCGCCCGAGCTGAAGTCCGGCCTGCTCGCCGGGATGTCGATGACGGAGAAGCAGGGCGGCTCCGACGTTCGCGCCAACACGACGGCTGCCACCCCGGCCGGCAGTGACGGCAGCTACCGCATCACCGGGCACAAATGGTTCACATCGGCCCCGATGGGCGACCTGTTCATGGTGCTAGCCCAGGCACCGGGCGGGCTTTCCTGCTTCCTGCTGCCCCGGGTCCTGCCCGATGGCAGCCGCAATGGCCTGCGCCTGATGCGGCTGAAGGACAAGCTCGGCAACCGGTCCAACGCCTCAGCCGAGGTGGAGTACGAGGATGCGATCGCCTGGCTGGTCGGCGAGGAGGGCCGCGGCGTGCGGACCATTCTCGACATGGTCAACTCGACCCGCCTCGACTGCGTCCTTGGGGCCGCCAGCGGGATGCGCGTCGGCGTCGTCCAGGCCATCCACCACACAAGGCACCGCCGCGCGTTCGGCCAGTTGCTTATCGGCCAGCCGCAGATGGCCGGCGTCCTGGCCGACCTGGCGATCGAGTCGGAGGCGGCCGCCGTGGTGGCGTTGCGGCTGGCCGGAGCGAGCGACCGGGCGGCCCGCGGCGACCGGCAGGAAGCCGCCTTCCGCCGGCTGGCCCTGGCCGCCACCAAGTACCACGTGTGCAAGCAGGCCCCCGCCCACGCCGCCGAGGCCCTGGAGTGCCTGGGCGGCAACGGCTACGTCGAGGAGTCCGGTCTGCCCCGGCTCTATCGTGAGGCGCCGCTCCAGTCGATCTGGGAGGGCTCTGGCAACGTCGCCGCGCTGGACACGCTGCGGGCGCTGGCCCGCGAGCCGGAGGCGGCCGAGGTGTTCTTCGCCGAGCTTGACCTGGCGGCCGGGGCGGATCACCGCCTTGACGAGGCGATCGCCAGGCTCCGCAAGGACGTCCTCGCACCCGAGGAGGCGACCGCCCGCCGCCTCGCCGAGGCGATGGCCACGGTGCTGCAGGCCGCCCTGCTCGTCCGCCACAGTCCCCCCGCCGTCGCGGATGCCTTCGTCGCCTCGCGGCTGGCCGGCGACCGAGGGCGGGCCTACGGGACCTTGCCGGCCGGCATTCACGCCGCCGAGATCATCGAGCGGGCACTGCCGGCCTCCTGAGCGCAAGGAAGCGGCCGGGGCCACTGGGCTGGCCCCGGCCGCTGGTGGAGGGGTGGTCAGGCGGCTGGGCCGGTCCCCAGGGTGACGGTCGCGGTGTGCGACTGGCCCATGGAGTCGGTCCAGGCGATGCTCACCTTGTCGCCCGGATGGTAGGCCGTGAGCACCTGCTCGATGCTGGTGCTCGTGCCCACCGCGTGCCCGGCGACCGAGGTGACCACGTCGCCGCCGGTCAGGCCGGCGCTGGCGGCCGCGGTGCCGGCGGTGACGCTGGCGATCTCCACGCCCTGGCTGAGGCCGGTCTGGCCGGCGTTGATCCCGACACCCAGGAACGCGGTCGCCCCGATGTGCACCGAGCCGGACTCGGTGCCCGCCTCGATCTGCTTGGCCACCGACAGGGCCTGGTTGATCGGGATGGTGAAGCCTTGCGTGGCGCTGTCGGCACCCTCCGAGCCGTCGCCTGAGCTGCCCAGGCCGCCCCCGCCCGCGCCGTTGAACGTGTAGCCGGTTGACGCGGCCGTGTCGACCCCGATGACCTGGCCATGGTCGTTGACCAGCGGCCCGCCCGAGTCGCCGGGCTCGATGCCCGCGTTGGACTGGATAAGGCCCGACAGTTGCTCCGAGCTACCCGAGCTCTCGTCGTTGGCGGTGATCGACTGGTTCAGCGCGACCACGGTGCCCGGTGCCACCGAGGGGGTGCCGTCAAGGCCTTCGGCGTTGCCCAGCGCGACCACGTTGTTGCCCACTGAGACGCTTCCGGAGTCGCCGAAGGACGCCACAGTCAGTCCGGACGCGCCCGTAGCCCGCAGCACCGCGATGTCATGCGATTCGTCGTAGCCGACGACCGTCGCGGTGTAGGTCTTGCCGTTGCCGATGTCGGTGACGGTGATCGACGTCGCCCCGTTGATCACGTGGTTATTCGTGAGGATCAAGCCATCGGAGGACAGCACGATGCCGGTGCCCTTGGCCGTCGCCTGCTGGTAGCCGAGCGTAGAGGTGACATCGACTAGGGCGGGGTCAATCTTGCCGGCGATCTGCGCGCTGCTCAGTGCGGTCGTGGAGGTCGCCGTCGTGCCGCCCGCGCTGCCGCCATGCTGGATCGCCAGGGCCGACCCGGCGCCGATGGCGACCGCGACCGCCGCGGTAGCCGACAATCCGACCAAATGCCTGCCCCGGCGCGGGCGTGGCGGCTCGGGCAGTGGGTACTGTGAGTACGGGTACGATGCGAATGGCTCACTCATGGTCTTTGCCACCCCGACTTCTGTATCGTGGCTCTCCGGTTCGTACACCATGAGATTCGCCGCTGAACCTTGGCACAACCCGAAGGGTCAGTCAGCCGTACCTCAGGGTTTTCTGAAGATTGCCTGACGTCGCTGAAGGGGCGCTATGGACGAGTTGGCCGCGCTAGCCCGCGACTACCTAGATGACCTGGCCCGACGTCACCCGGACGATGCGACCGAGCTCGGCGATCACCGATTTGACGCTCATCTTCCTGACTTGTCCGCCGATGCGCTCGCCGATGAGCGCCAGGTGCTGAGCGGCTTCGCGCGCCGGGTGGCCGGCCTGGACCTCACCACCCTGTCGCCCGAGCAGCGGGTGGACGCGGCCATGCTGGCCGGTCATGCCGAGTTGCGCGCCTTCGAGCTTGACGAGCTGCGCGAGCACCAGTGGAACCCGCTGCGGGCCAATCCGGGGCGATCCGTCTACCTGCTGCTGGCCAGGGACTTCGCGCCGCTTCCTGACCGGCTCATCGCCGTGGCCGGCCGGCTGTCGGAGGTTCCCGGCCTGCTCGCGGCGGCCCGCTCGCACCTGGCCGCGATGCCCAAGGTGCACATGGAAACCGCGATCACCCAGTTCGACGGCACGATAAAGCTGGTCAGCGACGTCATTGACCGAGCGCTTGCCCAGGCGACGCCGTCCCTGGTCGCTGAGATCGAGGGAGTCAGGCCGACCGCCCTTGAGGCGCTGGCCGAGCACAGGGACTGGCTGTCGGCCCGGCTGGCCGACGGCAGCATGGCCGGGGGAGGAGTCCCGGCCTATGCCGACCCGCGCCTCGGTCCTGACAAGCATGCGCGAAAGCTGTCCCTCACCTTGCAAGCCCAGGCCGACTCGGCCGCCATCCTGGCTCGCGCCGAGGCCGACCTGGAGCGGGTGACGGAGGAGATTACCGAGCTGGCTGGCTCGCTGGGCGGCCCGCCCCGGGAGGTGCTTGACCGGCTGGCCGCCGACGCGCCCGACGGCGGCACGATCCTGCGGTTCTGCGCGGGTGCCTTCGCCGCCCAGACGGCCTTCGTCCGCGAGCTTGACCTGGTGACGCTGTACGACGACCCGGTCGCCATCATCGACATGCCGGAGATCGACCGGGGCGTGGCCGTCGCCTACTGCGACCCGCCTGGCCCGCTTGAGTCGGCCGCCCTGGCCACGTTCATCGCGGTGTCACCGGTCCCGGCCGACTGGAGCGCCGAGCGGGCCGCCTCGTTCTACCGCGAGTACAACCGGCACATGATCCACAACCTGATGGCCCACGAGGCGACGCCCGGACACTTCCTGCAGCTCGCCCACGCCCGCCGGTTCAGCGGCTCGGGCACCGACCTGCGGGCCGCCCTGTGGTCGGGTGCGTTCGTGGAAGGCTGGGCGGTGTACTGCGAGGAGCTGATGGCCGCCCACGGCTACCCGGGCGAGGGCGACCCGCGGGCCATCCGCATGCAGCAGCTCAAGATGCAGCTCCGCATGATCATCAACGCGATCCTCGACGCCCGGGTGCACGCCCACGGGATGACTGAGGACGAGGCGATGGCCCTCATGACTGGACCTGGCTTCCAGGAGGACGGTGAGGCGGCAGGCAAGTGGCGGCGCGCGCAGCTCACCTCCGTCCAGCTGTCCACCTACTACGTCGGCTACACCGAGGTCGCCGACCTGGCCAGGGAACTGCTGGCCGCCCCGGGTGCGACCGAGCGGGAGGTCCACGACCGGATCCTGGCCCACGGCTCCCCGCCCGTCCGGCTGCTGCGCACCGTCGTCTAGCCCGGAGCCTGACCTGGTGGATCGAGGCCGCGGGTGGGGGCTGGTCGGGCGGCAGCGGGAACTGGCCGTGGTGGCCAGGCTCCTGGATCGCGGGCGGGACGGTCACGGCGGGCAGCTGCTCATTACCGGTCCGCCCGGTGCCGGACGGACCGCGCTGCTGCATGCCGCGGCCAGCCTTGCCGATGATCGGGGCATCCCGGTCAGCTGGCTCGCGCCGGATGCCGCCGCCCCCGCCCTGACCGCGGGCGACAGCCCGCGCCTGCTACTGGTCGATGACCTTGACCGAGACGGTTCCCGCGCGGCCGAGTTGCTGG
>Ga0335072_10016037_pt1 | contig 10624 bp, 7 predicted proteins | sample Lox_Sample_21_FD_206725 | JGI IMG/M metagenome (GOLD analysis project Ga0335072, IMG submission 206725) | Soil microbial communities from Loxahatchee National Wildlife Refuge, Florida, United States - Lox_Sample_2.1 | ecosystem: Environmental > Terrestrial > Soil > Wetlands | place: USA: Florida... | reverse complement strand
GTTTTGCCAGGAGGGACTCTACCATATGTTAGAGATCCTGCAGGCTCCTCTTGCGATCATGTAGGATCAAGCCATCCCGCAAATAGATTACCCTCGAGCTCTTCCCTTTCACCGCGGCCGGTCGTAGGGGTTCAGATGAATTGCGGCGGCTTTCCTCGGCATACTGTTACCCAAGAAGAAGGCTTTGACCCGGGACCATTTATTGGAATAGTCCGCTGCAGCCGCGCCAACATTTAGTCTGCAAGTTTCGGAGTGTACCTGCGACACCCTATAGGCCGTGGGATCAGGTACCCGTGGGGTTCATGTTGGTCTCATCAGGCCTGGATGGAACGGCAGAGGTCCAGTAGGGTACTTTCGTTGACGAGCACATGGCCAATTTAGCCGGCGAATCCGACACTGAGGTACAGTACCTGGCTTCCCCCCCACGCAAGCCCCCACCTCCTTGAGGTCGATGGGTAGGAAGTCGCGGGTGTGCAGTTATATAATCTTTTGCGATGAGAGAGTTTCACGGAAGAGACGCACGGGACTACGGCTTGCATGTCTATACACCATTGGGCTCTTCAAGGCATAATGACGAAGCAGGCGTGACGTGGAGAATTCACCGACTGGAGACGACTGGGTTATGCAGGGAGTGTGGAGTTTCAAGAACAACTCCAGCAAAGCTCCATCTGTGCAGACACTCTTTCAGCAGCAGCAGCAGCAGCAGCAGCATGTAAGACGCCTTGACACCTTGATGGTTCAGTAGAGATCTCTACAAACTGAGTGGACCCTGTCGTTTCCCATAACGCAATAATGTGCGGCAGTGCATCACATAATAAACTCGTGGGATGTCCAGCGTTGCACATGATGCCATCCAAGTGTGATTTACATAAGTCCTCCCCCATCTCTTTTTGCTCGGGTCGCTGCTGCGGTCATCGACAACACAAAACGTCCGGACAAAGCTTTGTTTTCCATCAAAGACGATCCCCAAAAGGAAACAGGCCTGACAGATTACAGCAAGGAGTTTATTTCCTCGGTAGCAGGTCTCTTAACAGCCAATCTTTCGTTATCTATCTATTCATGGTACATCTGCAGCTTGATAAGAGCCTGCCGAATTGCGTTGACGAAAGCAACATCTCCATACCTTGACGCTCCGAAAGCGGAATTCGACTTCTATATTCATTTAAGGCAATATCCTTTTCATGTGAATTTTGAAAACTCTCGACATCAATTTCACACTCTCAAATAGCTTTCATATCTCACATAAGCTGAACCGGCATATAAGAGTCACACGGAACAGAATTAGTTATCAGACGATCTCGCCCATCAACGCGACACAAAGCCGATCTCGCAGCTGGCCTTCATTTTATAAACCATAAATCCATCCCTTCGTTACCTTCGAGTCATCCAGACAACCAAGGAACCGTCAAACTGGCTCAATCACGCCCTCCACCGGTGCGCTCCAGCTCCAGCTCAGTTGTATCCCCTCCGCCGCTCTCTCCAGTAGAGAAGTCATCCAGACATGGGACATCGTATTCAAAACGGAAATCAACGCCGGGAACGAGCGACCGGAAGTCGAGACCGCCGATCGTAAGTCGAAGAAGTACCCCACAATACGCCAGCAAAAGCAGTGGGGGAGGGCGGACCAGCAGAGAAAAAGAAAGGGAGGATGAAGATCGCGGATTGGTTGGCGAGAGCTTTCCCCAGTTCTGGTATCTCTAACCCCGCGATATTCGAAGCCACTCTGTCATGTGCCGGTACTGACAAGGTACAATAGTACATACTGCGAAAAGCAAATAAATTTTTCGAGTACTAACTTTCTCTATTGCTCAGAAGCGTTTGTCTCCCCTCGCTGATATGCAATTCAATGCAACTACTAACACACGTCACCAATCATAGCTGCCGAAAACATGACCTTCCATCATCTGGACATTCCCGTCAAACTTCATTGTCCAATTCTCCCACGTCACCCTCCATCTCCTCTCCGACTCCCTACGCCTATGCCCGCCCCCTTTCTACAGTCTATCCCACATCCCCCGACCGAGATATCATACCCCGCGCCTCACCCACCACGCTCCGACCCCGCTCCTACTTCGCCAGCGAACCTTTCCCAACAAAAGCTGTACCCATTTCACCCTCTCATCCCTCGGCCAACTCTAGTAGCAGCGCCCTTGCCAGCCTCCGTGAGCTCAGCGCTGCTCTAGAAAACACCCGTGCAGAGGTCCGCGATAGACACGGCTCACTAGCATCACGACCCATTCCGCACCCCAGCACCGGATCCGGTTCGGATGCCGACGGCGAAGATTGTGAAGCTGAATCCGCTCAGACATCCGGGACTACAAGTCCTGTGAGTCGCTCCGCGAGCGGGGCATGGAGTTATTTGACCTTCGTGGGGTCAGCGAGTAACAATGTGAGCGCTATGGCGCCGCTGAAGCAGATCGCGAGGTCATACACCACACCACAGTCCACGCGATCGAATTCAAATTCGAATTACGCTTATGCGAGAACTGAGACTGCCGGATCTGGGAAGGCGGGTTATGGATATGGGACCTACGCGAATGGGAGCAAAGATACGAGCAAATACCGTTACGCGCCGGCGACGTCTACGGCGCCGCTCGTGACAGCGGCATCAGGACTGGTGGGCATGGAACGCCCTTTGCCGCCCAGGAGCGGAGGGTATAGCCATCGCCCACGGAGTATAGATTTGGTGACGCCTTATTCGGTAGGGTATAATGGTTGATTTGGAGTAATGGCTGTCAACTTCTCTTGATGATCGGTTTAGGGCAATTCAGGGGATTCGCATAGCATTGGGATAGCGGGGTATGGATTACTGGATGTTGGATAGGGTCCTTGGAAGAGTACATATATACCCATTACATGATTTAAAGCAAGTTAAATGTAGATGATGTTTTAAATTTACTCCATGTATTATGTAATTTCCTGTAAATGGCATAAGGGCTGAGTGTTATCTGTGTAGGACAACCTGTGGTATGCCTCTTTCGCTTCAAGTACCTTGTCCTCTTAGATCTCAATCATAGTACAGACCTTGGACGGTGGATCAGAAGCCGGTATCGGCGGGTCCCTAGACTTGTCTCGCAGTCGCTACTTGTATGGCCCACCCCTCGTCTGAAGTATTAGAACATGCCGAGGTATCTATAAAAGTATTTCCGTCTCTGGATCGCGAGATCTCCTGTCTCCTGTCTCGGGGCCGCTATAGGTGCTTTATGAGCAAGTGATTCTTCAGGCCGTCACTTCAACGTAAACTTCTGCCCGGCGATAACAGGAGCAGCCGCTGTTGACTTCGAATTCGCCTTCCCGCAAATGGCGCACGCTACGTCTTAATCAGTACTAAATTTTTCTTGGTAATTTCCATACAAAGGGAACATACCATTTGCTTTATAGGCACATTTCTGGCAGTACTTGCGCCCTGATTCGATCTTGGTGCTGCAATCCGCGCTGGTGCATGTGTTGGAGTACGCGGCATATGGATTCTTCGCGGACTTCGAAAGCAGCTTGCTCTATACTTCAGGTCAGGACTCGAACATGCTTTAACTCAAAATAATCGACCTACCTTGCCTATACCAGTGTTGCCTAAAGTCGCAGATGTTTTCGCCTTCGCCCCGCTCTTTGATGACCCCGCCGGCGACCCATAGTACATCTCATTCTTCTTCTTGACTCCTGGCGTGGCCAGAGATGTAGGCTTCGTAAGCTTTTGGCATTTTGAGCAGACCATGTTGGCGTCCGATGAGCGGTGGGAAAGTGTTATTATTGGGAGCAAATGTTGAAGATGATGCGTCTTATATTGGCGATTGGGTAGTCGGAAACAGCCGAGGAGGCAATTACGATGATGCTAAGAGGACAGGGGTCGTGGCTAGGTGCTGTTTTGGATTCTGGAGACAGCAACGTCGAAAGTAATGTCAGCGATGTATGTTTCAATAATCACCGCCTTTCTTTCACTGTCCTGACGCCCCAAATGATCTTCTACTTGTAAATATCTACTTTTCTATCTGCGGACAAGGATTTTCCGGATGCTACTTCATTTCTGTTCCTTTTAGTTGTCCACCCGAATCCTTCGAAGAGGCTGAGCAGTTTGAACCTCAAAACTGGCCGTTTCGTCACCTCAAACGCCCGCGACCACCAAAGGGGACCGCAAAACAACTCTTTCACGGTCGATAATCTGATCAACCTACTCTGCATGACAGCAGATACGCTTAAACTAAATCGATTGTGACAAATTCCAGATCTTTTCCAGCATGGCTGGACGGCCTCAAGGGGGCTCATCTAGCAAGAACGATGACCTCCTTCTCGACCTCAACGATGAACAACCCATATATAACGAGGGCCAAAGAGCGCCGATGAACGATGATGACCTCCTCCGTGCCTACAATGCCGAACGCGAGCCACAATCACGGCCTTCAATCTCCTACGATGACTTTGTTGGAGGTTCGGGAGGTCCAGGTCCTTCAAGAAATCTTCCAGGAGGGCCGGGAACTATTCCTGCTGGAAGGGTTGGACCTTATTCGGGAAGCGCAAACAGGACATACAGTCAAACGTCTGGATTAGACAATTATGATCGATATGCAGACGTTGGAGACGACTTTCCTGATGATGGCCAATCTATGTACTTCGAGAACGTTGCACAGCCTGGGGATGGCTCTGGAATGGCAATGCGTGGCAAAGCAAGGAATCGAAACAGTGTACTGAGTATGGGTGGAGGCCTAATTGGTAAGGCGAAGAGCATGTTGGGAATGGGGCCAGAGTATTCGGAGATGGATTTACCTCTTACAGAAGCTGGCGCACGAGATAGAGTTGATTCGACTGGCCCTGATGCATCGAAGCATACAGGCAAGAAATCTGACATGGGTTCTTTCAAATTTGGATTTGGTCGAGGAAAGCCGGATCCTTCTACTCTAGGGCCCAGGATCATATACCTTAACAACCCTCCTGCAAACAGTGCAAATAAGTACGTCAGCAACCACGTTTCGACCGCAAAATACAATATTGTTACCTTTCTTCCAAAATTCCTGTTTGAGCAGTTCTCCAAATACGCCAATCTGTTCTTCTTATTCACAGCTGCCCTTCAACAAATACCAAACGTCTCACCGACGAATCGCTATACCACAATTGGACCTCTCATCGTCGTGCTTGCGGTTTCTGCAGTTAAAGAGCTGATAGAGGACTATAGAAGGAAGGCAGCTGACAAGTCTTTGAACTTCGCAAAAGCGTTAGTCCTTCGTGGATCGTCATTCCAAGACACAAAATGGGTCAACATTTCCGTCGGAGATATTGTGAGAGTCGAGTCGGAGGAGCCGTTTCCTGCTGACTTGGTCTTGCTGGCAAGCTCCGAACCAGAAGGATTATGCTATATTGAGACGGCAAACTTAGACGGGGAGACGAATCTAAAAATCAAGCAGGCGATCCCTGAGACATCAACACTTGTTAGTCCAAGCGATCTTAGTCGGCTTGGCGGAAGGCTACGATCAGAGCAGCCTAATAGCAGTTTATATACTTACGAAGCGACTTTGACGATGCAAGCTGGGGGCGGGGAGAAGGAGCTTCCACTACAACCGGATCAGCTCTTGTTAAGAGGCGCAACACTTCGAAATACTCCCTGGATTCATGGTGTCGTTGTTTTCACAGGTCATGAAACGAAGCTGATGCGCAATGCAACGGCGGCGCCCATTAAGCGGACCGCGGTGGAAAAGCAACTCAACCTGCAAATCCTTATGCTCGTTGGAATCTTGCTCTGTCTTGGCATTTGCGGCTCCTCAGGTGATCTGATCCTCCGTGCAACACAAAGCGCCCAACTTAGCTATGTTGATTTCGGTTATGTTCTCTCGGTGGAGCAGTTCTTCCTCGACATGATCACGTATTGGGTTCTTTTTTCTGCCCTAGTACCCATATCGCTGTTCGTCACAATCGAAGTAGTGAAATACTATCAGGCTATCTTAATTAATGATGACCTCGACATGTATTATGATAAAACGGATACGCCCGCTGTTTGCCGTACGTCTAGTTTAGTCGAAGAGCTAGGGCAGGTTGAGTACATCTTCTCCGATAAAACAGGGACCCTAACTTGCAATCAAATGGAGTTTAAGCAATGTTCTATTGGTGGAATCCAGTATGCTGCTGAAGTGCCCGAGGACCGCAGGGCAACCGTGCAAGACGGAGTTGAAGTTGGTATTCATGACTTCAAGCGACTTCAGGAGAATCTTCGGACGCACGAATCACGAACTGCAATCCATCATTTCTTATCACTGCTAGCAACATGTCATACGGTCATTCCTGAAAGGACAGAGGAGAAAGGTGGCAAGATCAAGTATCAGGCGGCTTCACCTGATGAGGGTGCTTTGGTTGAAGGTGCTGTTTTGATGGGGTATCAATTCACGGCTCGAAAGCCAAAGTCGGTGCAAGTTACGATTGACGGCCAGGAATATGAGTACGAACTTCTCGCAGTTTGCGAGTTCAACTCTACACGAAAGAGAATGTCAGCAATATTTCGTTGCCCTGATGGCAAGATCAGATGTTATTGCAAGGGTGCAGACACTGTCATACTAGAGCGTCTACACAAGGATAACCCACACGTGGAACTTACTTTGCAGCATCTTGAAGAGTACGCCTCCGAAGGTTTACGAACACTTTGTCTAGCAATGCGGGAGATTCCTGAACAAGAATTCCAAGAGTGGTGGAAGGTCTTTGACAAGGCACAGACTACTGTCAGCGGTAACCGATCAGAAGAACTTGATAAGGCTGCTGAGATCCTGGAGCATGACTTCTACCTGCTTGGTGCCACAGCCATCGAGGATCGACTCCAGGACGGTGTTCCCGAAACCATACATACTCTGCAAGAGGCTGGGATCAAAGTCTGGGTTTTGACAGGTGATCGCCAAGAGACTGCCATCAATATTGGTATGAGTTGCAAGTTGATCAGCGAAGACATGACATTGTTGATTGTCAACGAGGATAATGCAGCAGCTACCCGGGACAATATCCAGAAGAAGCTTGATGCGATACGAAGCTATGGTGATGGCGTGGTTGAGATTGAGACGCTAGCACTAGTAATAGACGGCAAGTCGTTGACTTACGCTCTCGAGAAGGACATGGAAAAGCAATTCTTAGATCTTGCTGTCATGTGCAAAGCAGTTATCTGTTGCAGAGTGTCACCCTTGCAGAAGGCTTTAGTTGTCAAGCTGGTGAAGCGGCATCTAAAGGCAATTTTACTAGCTATTGGCGATGGTGCTAATGATGTTTCGATGATCCAAGCTGCTCATATTGGGGTCGGTATCAGCGGTGTGGAAGGTCTACAGGCTGCACGAAGTGCTGATGTGGCTATCGCGCAATTCCGGTACTTACGGAAGCTTCTTCTCGTGCATGGCGCCTGGAGTTATCAACGTATCAGCAAGGTTATATTGTATTCTTTCTACAAGAATATTGTTCTGTACATGACGCAATTTTGGGTATGTATTCCTGAACTTCAGTGATTGCAAGGCTAATATTGATAGTACGTCTTCCAAAACGCATTCTCGGGGCAAGTCATCTATGAATCGTGGACGCTCTCGTTCTACAACGTTTTGTTCGCGGTTCTTCCCCCATTCGCCATGGGTATCTTCGATCAATTTGTTTCAGCGCGTCTTCTGGATCGTTATCCACAACTATACCTACTTGGCCAGAAGGGTACATGGTTCAAAATGCATTCATTCTGGCTGTGGGTTTTGAATGGATTCTATCATTCTCTGATACTCTACATTGCTTCTGAGTTCATATGGTATGATGACCGTCCTCAACCTGATGGAAAGATTGCTGGTCACTGGGTCTGGGGAACAGCGCTTTATACCTCTGTTTTGGTGACTGTACTTGGCAAGGCGGCTCTTGTGACCAATACGTGGACAAAATATCACGTTATTGCGATACCGGGAAGCATGGTGATCTGGATGGCGTTTATTCCTGCGTATGGTACCGTGGCACCGAAGCTTGGCTTCTCAACAGAATACTTTGGAGTCATCCCTAGGCTCTTCACTGATCCTTTTTTCTGGCTACAAGGATTAGTTCTTCCTGTGCTCTGTCTACTGAGGGACTTCGCGTGGAAATAGTAAGCTTCCTGTCTCAACATCCGCTCACATGCTAACATATCATAGTTCGAAACGAATGTATAAACCTCAAACATATCATCACATTCAAGAAATCCAGAAATACAACATTCAGGATTATAGACCTCGGTATGTCTTCTCACTCGTAAGGATTTTGCCGATACTGACAGCAACGATCTAGTATGGAACAATTCCAAAAAGCCATCCGGAAAGTCCGCCAAGTGCAGCGCATGCGCAAACAACGTGGCTACGCCTTCTCACAAGCTGATGAATCCCAAACAAGAGTTCTCCAAGCGTATGACACAACGCGAGAAAGAGGGCGTTATGGCGAGATGGCTAGTTCGAGGCCGAAGACTGGTCGGTGAGGTGATTATTATTTGTGTCAAAGTATCGAAGTACTCATGGCTGCTGGCGTTTCGGGTGCACTGCACAGAGTGGGTCTGACGGAAAGGCGTGCTGGCGACTAGCGGCTGTACTTTATAAAATGGGATTCATGCAGAGTAATAGCTCGAAATGTGATGATTACTGCCTCTTCATTTCTAGGTACTGCTCGTGACCTTTCATACAGTAGCATTTATGATGTTCTCTCACATCTCCTCGTAATCGTACAGACTCGAAAACCTCTCATAACGCCCGCAATGCCCACCAAACACCGCCCAATGCACCGTTCGACCAATACACCCATCCCTCCGCCCCTGGCCCCTTTAATGGTTCCTAAAGCTCTTCTTCTGATAAAACAAATCCGTCCTCGAGCTGCCCAGGTTAATAATCTTGGGACAGCCATCGCGATCCTTCTCGAGCCGAGTACACTCAAAACAATAGAAGGCGTCGCTGATGCCCTCGCCGCCGCAGACGACGCACTTGTTCTGGTAGTTGCCGAAGGAGCACTCGTCGCAGATGCGGACGAGGGTGGTGGGGCGCACGTACGAGTCGCAGACGGGGCATTTGCCGTCGCACTTGTCGCATAGCCGGCCGATGGCGATGCCGGATTGCTTACGGCACATTACGAGGTCGCTGTGAGAGGGGGAGGTTAGCTGTGAAAGTGAGGGGGGGAGGGGAGCGGGGAGAGGAAGGGAGGGGGCAAAGAGGATGGAGGACTTACGGGTGATGGCGAGACATTGCTGTGTGTTTGTGGGTGATTCAAGCTTGAGATAGATCACAGGAGCTTGTATGGAAGTGATTGTCTCGAGATGAATGTAATATGAGTGCGGGAGTTGTAGAAGTAAAGTTGTAGTCGCGCTTGAGGCTTACCTTTAACTTTTTTCCGCCACGAGCTTTCGGAGCTTTGCTTGCTTGGTCAGCGCACGGGCCTCGTAGGTCCCCGGATTTTCAAGAAAGTCGCACCGGGACCACAGCCTTATCCGGATGGGAGCTCGAAAGTCTGCATTACACAATCAGACAGCATCGGCAACATTGGGGTTATAATGGCTGAAGATATGGCGTACGTTTCTGTGCAAATACTGCTTGTAGCTCATGCTAATGTTACACAGAGCAATGGCTCCTGAAGCCGTCCCCCCAGAGCAGGAGCCTGAAGAACCTCGAGTTGCGAAACGAAAACAATCCTCCAGCCCTGACCCGTCTACCAAGCGGCCGCGATTATCTACAGACGGCGACGTAGATTCTCTATTTACCCTTCAACAATCTCCCAAGACATCGCCTCCAGTAACAGACTCGGCTACTCTTGCTCCCAAAGATACCAACCTAGGCAGGAGAGAGAGTAACGCCCAGGAAGAACGAAAACGAGGAAGGCGGTTATTTGGTGGCCTACTTAATACTCTAAGTCAAAGCGCACCAAACGCTCAGCAGAAGAAACGGCTGGAAATTGAGAAACGACAGCAGGAAAAGGCGAGATTGCAGAAGGCTGAGGATGAATCGCGTAGAGCGGAAAGACTTCAGAAGCTCAAAGAAGTACGAATGCGAGAGCAGGTTAAGTTCGATGAGCAATCGGTGAGTGTAAGGACTTTCATGCCAGATGAAATAGAGCTGATTATATCTGTAGATGCGAATACGACATTCCAACCTGCTCGCCATGGCGCAATTCCTGTGCACAAAATCCGAACCGAAACTTGTATGTCAAGCCTTGCTCATTACACATCACATGCTGACCCATAACAGTATTATAAACCTTGGGAATTGCTGCCAGGAGATGCCGAGCGGATCAAAGTGCAAATAGCAGACACCGAGGCGCTCATCGAGCGCGAGATCCAAGAATTCAATAAACGTCACAAAACACAGCTGCAGCCGGAAGAGCGTCCAAGGCCGGAAGAAGAGAGAAAAGACGAGGCCGCGGAGACAGAGGGTGAGCATCATGTAGAGTCTTCGCCTGTTCCTCCTGTCGCAGAGTCTGATTCTACTAATCTTTTACCCCCTGTGCAAGAACAAGCTCCTAAGTCTGGCAATGATCATGTCACAGCTGAAAGAGATCCCCTAGAAGAGAATGGTGAGGTTGTGGTGGAGGGGGATGAGGATACAGTTATTTACTAAGTTAATTGTACGAGCATGTCTTTCTTTCTCAATTGTCTTGATATTTTCTTTGTCTTTTCAGGGCATAAAGGTTG
>Ga0335072_10016036_pt1 | contig 10624 bp, 5 predicted proteins | sample Lox_Sample_21_FD_206725 | JGI IMG/M metagenome (GOLD analysis project Ga0335072, IMG submission 206725) | Soil microbial communities from Loxahatchee National Wildlife Refuge, Florida, United States - Lox_Sample_2.1 | ecosystem: Environmental > Terrestrial > Soil > Wetlands | place: USA: Florida... | reverse complement strand
CCTTGACCTTGTACGGGAAGCTGAATCTGGACAGGATCTGTGCATGGAGCCAATTAGCAGGAGTTCGTAAGGACGTGGTGGAACTAACATACTTTTTGAGCCAGGTCTGACATTGGACGATTCAACTACGTTGAACCCATCCTCGAGCTCGCCAACAACGCTACCATTCTCCTCATCGATCAATACTATCTGCCCGTGTGGATTTTCCGCGACAGTGGAATTGACATAGCCCTCTCCAGGAGCATACATTGATGGATCGTATTTTTCATGATGAGGAGCTGGTGCCCGCTCGAGGAATGCAGTGCATTGAGCGAGAATTGTCTCGAATGTGTCAACGTCTTCTTGCGATACTTTGTCGGCAGAGCGGCCGATGCTTGGGAACTCGATGCGTGTGAAGGCGCCAGAGTCTGGACCTAAATCCCATCTGGGTATGAGGTAGCTGCTGGGTGGCTTGTGGTAGATCTGCGTGGTCGCTGGAAGAGGCTGATCAAGCTCGGGAGGGAGATGGAGGTGAAGATAGAAGTCCTCTTCTGGTGCAGCGCTCGCTGGGTCAGCGTTGGAAAGGTCGGCATAGGGAGATGCGGTGGGCACCATTAGAAGGGATAGGGTCTGGGGCCCGGATGGGGTGAGGGAATGCTCTTCGCCATCTTGGACATGGTATGCGCGGATATTGTTAACGCTGTAGAGCACCTGAGGCTCTGAGTGACCCGCAGACATAACTGAATAGGCGATTTGGAAGTCAAGCTCTTGAATTTAGGCCAACTGATTCAAATGCTTTGCCAAGGCCGGCAAGGTTGTTGGTTGATCGATGGTGGCGTCGGCGGTCTAGCCCAGTCGACTGCAAGTTGCAAGGAAGATCATGCGCAGGCCAAAGAGGCATTCACAGCAAATACAGACACAATAGACGAACAAGGACATGCGAGAACGGAGAAGGAGAAAGAGAATATGGGAAATGCAGGGAGTAGATTACCTTAAGTATGGTGAGCGCTTGCTTGTCTTGGCGATGGTTTCAGCAGCTTCGAATTCGCCCAGTTGGCGATCGTTGATGTTGGGGGGATGGAGGGAAAGGTGTGGCGCAGCCTGGCGCGTAAGCCACACTAAATCAAGCCACATCTCGTCCTGGCAAAGGTAGAACCGTCCATGAAAGCGTTGCAATCATGGAGCTGGCATTTGGAGAGAGAGCCAATGTTTTGCAGGAGAAAGTGAGTATGTGACAACAGCACATCCATCCTCGTTACTATTTTCAGACCCGAGGGGGCCTTAAATCGGAGATCCAAAGATTCAAGTCCGGGGTTTCTCCACTTTTGTTTAGCTGGGAGCAGATCTTCTGTAAAAGGGTGGTAGTCAACAATAAATCCGAAAACTGTTTCCAGCAACCTGCGCTGCAAAATACCTGAACCCTGAATTGCGCTGGCCAGGCGAAATCGGCTTCGTTCGGGGTCTCTCTCGGCCCGAGGTACGAGCTCATTCGAACTAATTAAAATCCCTTCTGGCAGGGAACATCTCTCCTTAGCCCTCCGCGTACAATCGTTTTTGGCCGCCCCATAAGGAGCTTCGCCTTTTTACTGCTGCACGGTCCAATTATTCATCATTTTCACCTCGTCAATGGCGTCACTAGCCAGAGCAACACGACCTCTGCTGAAAGCATGCTCTACATGCCGCGTCTCAAAATCGACCCTATCGCGGTCGTTTCAACAGTTAGCCTGCTTACAATCCATGTCTCAGTCTGATCTAACTTCACCAGATCACACGCCTTTTCAACCTCTTTACGGCGGCGCTATGCTGACCCTATCGACCACGCGTCCCTCATACCTACTCCAATCACCCACTTCTCCGAGACTGAGACCATGATGGCTGAGTCGGTTTCGAGATTCGCCAACGAAGTCATAGCCCCTAAAGTTCGCGAGATGGATGAGGCGGAAAATATGGACCCCACAATAGTAGAGCAGCTGTTCGAACAGGGCTTGATGGGCGTCGAGATACCTGAGGAGTACGGCGGATCTGGTATGAACTTCACAAGTGCGATCGTTGGCATTGAGGAGCTTGCTCGCGTCGATCCGTCGGTGTCTGTGTTGTGTGACGTCCACAACACTCTGGTCAATACCGCGATCCTCAAGTACGGTTCGGAAGAGTCCAAACGCAAGTGGCTACCCAAACTTGCAACCCAATCGGTCGGCTCATTCTGTCTTTCGGAACCATCTTCAGGATCTGACGCGTTTGCACTCAAAACCAAAGCCGAGAAAACAGCAGACGGTTACAAGATCAACGGGTCAAAGATGTGGATTACAAACTCGATGGAAGCAAACTTCTTTATTGTTTTCGCCAACCTCTTCCCAGACCGGGGATATAAAGGTATATCCGCGTTCGTGTTTGAGAGGGACACGAAGGGGTTCGCCATAGCCAAGAAGGAAAAGAAGCTAGGAATCCGCGCGTCAAGCACGTGCGTGGTAACCTTTGATGACATGGAGCTGCCGCGAGATAGCCTCTTGGGTGAAGAAGGGCAGGGCTACAAGTACGCCATTGGCTTGCTCAACGAAGGCCGAATTGGCATTGCAGCTCAGATGACTGGCTTGGCATTGGGTGCGTGGGAAAATGCGGCCAAGTACGTCTGGAATGACCGCAAGCAATTTGGCCATCTTGTGGGCACCTTCCAAGGGATGCAGCATCAGCTTGCGCAGGCATACACAGAGATCTGCGCCGCACGGGCTCTCGTCTACAATGCGGCACGGAAGAAAGAAGCCGGAGAAGATTTCATTACCGACGCTGCCATGGCAAAGCTGTTTGCTAGCCAAGTGGCAGGGCGAGTCAGCGGCAGCGCTATTGAATGGATGGGCGGGATGGGCTTCGTAAGAGACGGGATCGCAGAGAAGATGTGGAGGGATAGCAAGATTGGTGCCATCTATGAAGGGACGAGCAACATTCAGTTGTCAACGATTGGCAAGGCTCTGCAGAAGGAGTATACAGTCTAGCTGAATTTGGGCATGCCCCTGAAGGCTTCTTCAAGTCATTGCCCATGTCGCAGGCTGAGTCCAACTATACTACTAACACCGGGCCATTGGAACCCGAGAGTCAAAGATGCATTTAACAGCCAGCATCTTAGCTGGGACTGGCAGGCCTATCAGGAGCGGGCCGTTGTAGACTTCGAGTGGTTGGATAGGATTTCTTCAGAGTGGGAATTTTCTACCGACAAATGCAACGCTTCCACAACCCAATAATAATCGAACCAAATCTTATGTTAGTAGATAGCCGTTGCTGAAGCGACTTGGGACGGCATTCGCTGTTTGAATTTGTTTTGATGCTATGGGGTGAGTAATTGTGCATACTTTTCCGTTAGCTTTCCGAGGTGGATCACACCCAACACCTTCCGAACATTTTCGGAGCACGTGGCGGCGAAAGCAACTGCGGAATCAGGCGTTTGCGCACAGTTAGTTCAACCGTCAGTCTATGTTCTCAATTTCGAGGTCCGTGTGTTTGTCCACGAGCAGCAGCACTGACATGCGTTGTGACCCCTACATAACCGGACATTTTGGAAGGCACAAACATACAAAGTTCGGGTCTTATGCCGGCTCGCCGGATCCAGAATGCTGGAACGTTTCCCCCGTGACCCCAATCCTGGCCCTTGCTACCTTAAAGGTCCTCTAGCCTGTCCATGTTCCCTTCTCAGCTGAGGAGCGAAAAGTGTGCATAATGTGGCGAGAAGGTAATCAGTTGCCGAGGTCTTGGCAAGGACTCGCGCCGTGCCGGCAATTCAAGAAGATTGCTTCGGTCTTTGCTAGAATATACGAGGTTTGTGTCCGGTTTCTTTGCAGGATAAGTGAGACTCTACGGCTGAGGGTGAGAGCGTGTGAGGCAGTTCTATGGCACTTGTTCCAGATCTTCCGGGCATCAAGCGCCGGACCTGAGTCTGAGACGCTCCACCCGATGTCACCTCCTAGGATCAAGGCTAAGCGCGCACTCGACACGGGGCAAAACCCAAAAATTTTGCGAGCCGTGTGGCTTGGCATGTTTGTGCAGGCAAAAACTCTCACTCGCTCAGCCTCACACGCCAATTCCATGCCTTTGCCTCTTGCCCCAGGCCTTGGTCTTACAACACGAAGGGAGCTGAACGCGGGTCTCACATCGTCATCGGCGCATCCAGACCCCGCAATGGGAAAGACGCCCGATCGATTGCGAATCCCAAATCTTGGTAACTGGCGGGACTCCAGTGCTACAATGAAGCGTCTGATTCGTGAAAACTTGCAGAGTCAAAAGGCAAATCTGAGTCCACCACCTGTTATCCCGGGGTCTGTGACTGGATGACGCAACCACCATCGCAACCAACAGATGCGGCCATCGACATCACCATGCTCTCGTCATGCTCTCGTCACACCACCAGCAACGACAGGTTGTCATCCCCCCCTTCCCGTCTCGGGTGATGCCTTACTAGCTTCCGCCACGGAGTGCCACTGAGGGTCGTCTTGCCCATTATGGGCCGCATGCATGAAAAGGGGTGTCCGTAATTGAGCTGCATAGAGACGCGGCACTTCTGCACTACCGTTCAATGACATTGCGAAGGCCGCGGCGACCGTGTGGCTGCATGGCACGCCCAAGGTTTAGCAGAATTCTAAAGTCTTTAGGTTACCAGTTGAAAGGTTCTTCTCGGATCCTCCCTTGAACTAGCTGTGCCCTCCCCCACTCGGCCCTAGAGATATAGTATGTGATACTCTTTCAATGGCCGCATGATCTAGTCACCGCTCAATTGTCTTGAAACTTGCAACGGCAAATGACAAAGCATTTAGAATGAGACACTGCATCTTTGGCCTATTGAACCTTGGATGCTCGACTACTTTATGTGTGTCCTCCTGTAACGTCGATTTCCTGCAAATGTGCTCCATCTCCTCCCATTCTTCTCACCGCCAGAATTAGATTAAGCATGATGAAGAGCACCACAGTTCCCGAGAGTAAGGCGTCTACGAGGAAGAGTGTCCGGAGCAAGTCGAAGGAGAAGGCTCCAAGCAATGCACCTACCTCTCAGAGACCTCCTGACCCAAGAGTTGGGACAAGAAGCGTCAACACACTCTCTGATGCTCAGCTCGAGCGAAAACGTGCAAACGACAGAGAAGCGCAACGCATCATTCGACAGCGTACAAGGGAGCACATCGAGAACCTCGAGCGACAAGTAGCCGAGCTCAGTGACCAGAAAGAACAGCTCAACAAGGCTTTGCGGCAAAACGCCGAACTCGAGGCGCAGATTGCCCACTTACAACAACAACTTGCCGACATGGCTCTGCTGTTGCAGTACCGGCATAGCCCTGGAGTTCCTGGATATCCTGACACAGCCGCGGTCTATACTGCAAGGAGTTGCGTTCCACTCTCATCACTCATCATAGCATCACAAATACTGACCAAATGCAGATGCACTGACCGAGCCAGGTATCTTTTCTGTGCCAGTGTCGCACGGCTATGTAGTGACGAGCAGCATGGAAACACGCGCACTGTATACTCCTTACGACTTGCACGCGCCCATACATAGTCACATTTCCCATCCTCCCGAACCAAAGTCATCAGCAGTATCGACCGCCTCAACCAGCTACACTGACGAGGTAGAAGCCGCCGCCATGGCACCAAAGTACAACGTGCTTCCAGGATCAAACGCTCCTTCGATGCACGCCTACGCTCACCAAGGTCTTCCTCCTACATCAATGGCAACGCCTGGTCCTCAGTATCATTATCCTACTGCTTACAATACCGATCCATGGAACCCAAACAGACCCGGCTGAAAGCATGTCGCAGTTGGATCGTCCCCATCGTCGGAAAATCAAAACAGCAACCCGCAAACAGCAAACTTTGGGGCACGTTAAATTTGGCATGGGAACCTCGAATGGGAACCTTTCACAGGAAATCACTGTCCTCTCATCACAATTTCTCCAAGCAACTCCTGTAATCAATTCATCGGGTTTTTGAACATTTGGTGGCCTCGTTCGACCTCGTGGCTCTCTTTCAGACTCTACAGGAACATACACATCTCAATTCCTTCTCCTCAACCACAATGATCACTCACACCGAGCCGCCAAGTTTTCGACCACATCCTCGCTTTGGAATCGCATTTTAGCACCTCGTCGCATGTACAACAAAACGAATGATTTTTTCAGTTTCAGGCAATTCGCTTGCATAGCTATGACAAAAAGACGGCTAAACAAGCCTTTCTGGAGGATCAACGATGTATGTCTTTGGTGCAAACTCATCCTCCTGCCCTATTCTTCTGTGAATACTGACCTGCTCACTCATTTGTAGGCACAAAGCTGCACTGCCGCGAGCTAGAATAACACACCTTAAAATTTTTGGATCAGCGCCACCATGTCTTTCAAGGGCCTAATAAAGCAAAGACGCAAATCCGACCTCCACCTTTCATTGTGGGACTACAGCCAAAAAGTCCTTTCCTAGTACGATCCGAAAGAGAAAAAAAACCAGCACCCTAGCTCCAACAACTCTTTCCAAGTCCACCGAAGGTGTTCGATTCATCACAAAAGCCCTGCGTCAGCCGTTCCTCTGCAAAAATGCGCTCCTCCCAACAATTCTATTTGACGATAGACTGGCCATCAGCGGCTTGCCAGCTCTTCCCTGGAGACTCTGCGGAATCCAAAATCCTTTTTGCTCGGGCATGAACCCGCCAGGATTGAGCCAGATTGACGAGGACGTTATAAGACATAAGCGGTACCAGGTGGGCTGTTTGAATTGGTCCGTTCGGCCTGCAACGTCTATGGGACTGGCAGGCCACGTATCATCGCCTCATTGGCCGAATGCAAATAGAACAAAGTCCGAAGGCTGAACATAAGATTAAAAGGGCCCTGAGTGCTGCAAAGCTGCCCGATATTTGTTTGACATGATCGTCGACCTTGCTGCTGTCGAGGAGGTCAAGATTATTGCCGCCAATTTGACTCGGTGGACCGGTTCCGTTCCGGGAAATCACTGGTCGGAAGATAGAGAAAGGGCCTGGTAAAGGGACGACGAATTTCCTTTCTCCTTTCATGCTTAGGACACGTTCTGAGGGCCCAGTACGGCTTGGAACCACGGGCTTTCGTGGCAGGCCTGTCCGACCTATCGGACCTCAGTGGCGGTACCTTTTACATCGTTCACTGTTCGAGGGCAAATCCCGCGCCGACAGAGCTCCATCGAACGAGAAAAGCTGCAACTCCAAGGTGCAGCTCTACCAAATCAACGCAAAGGTCGAGAGAACCTCTGTCCATCCACTGCGTTAGCACAGAGAAGGGCCATATACTTTTCCACTTCGGGAACAGTCTACGCCAGTGGTCCTTTGTGGCGAGAAGACCGCGTTTCGGTTGCAGGCAACAGTTTATACACGTCAGTCAGGTACGTAAGGTGGTGGCGTGGTAATATCTCGCAGGCAGAACGAGGTACGTCACCTAAGGACACCTGGCCGATAGAACCTCTGAGTATACCGTAAGTATCAACTCGCTGCCCAGAGATACATAGCAAGCAGTGCTTTCCACAACCTATTTCATGTACACCTGTCTGCTGCGCGCAACAGTCCTCACAGCGGGTTTGGGCGGGTCATGAGCAAAACCCCTACCAGATAGGCGTGACGTCCTTTCTGGGTCGTTCGACTACAGGGGAGGCATTTGGGACTAGTATCAGTAGAATTGCATAGAAAAATGAGTACATAGAATACTACAAATTCGATTCCTCAATTAAAGTCCTACATCTCCGCGTCATCGTCTAGCTGCCCCAATTAGCTGGCGGTTCCATCAATTCTTCAAGTACTCAGATGCCTCGATGATGTCTTCTGCCAACCGGATTCTTTCCGGTGTGATTAGCCTCTTCGTGTTACTAAAGACCCTCTCGTATTCTGCGGACATCGCGGGTATTGACAGAGTATCGAAAGCATGGAGATGAAGCGAGGGAAATGCCGCCTTACAATCATTCCACCAGAAGATCGGATTAAAGATCTTTGGATCCACGATAGGAATAAGATCATTACGAGCGTATTTCTCGAATTCGTCCTTTTCCGTGTCAAGGATTGGCAGCCCCATTAGATCGCGTAAAAAGTTGGTAGATTCGGTCGGTAGTTCCTGGGGAGGTACTAATGACCGGAATTATGTGCTGCTAAATGATGGAAGGCCTTGTAAACGTGTGCTCGTTGTCATCATGCTCCTTCTAAATGAACTAGTTGCTCTTGTATACAACCTGCTGCGGACCTCGTTTATAGGCCGCAGCGACGTCCGTAGGGATCGCCCTGTGGTTAGGGCTTGGTGTCTGACAGGCTAAAATCACTCATTTCAAGGTCGGAAGACATACTGGTACGGGCTGTGAATGAACCAAAAGGAAGGATTGACAGGTGGGCTACCAGGAAAAGGAGGATGACCCAGGGGGCCCATTGCTACAATTACCACAGTACATCAATATTGGCTTGGGCGCAAGCCACTGGGCCCCGATACATGCTAGTGAGGACCACGGGTCCACGCAAAGGTCCTGCATCATATCCACTCGCCAGGGACACCACCAAGGAGTGCAGAAGCACAAGAAGCTGGTCCTTAAAGTTTACGCCCTTCCCTTTCGGACTCGGTCTAGACCAAGGCAATCACAGTTGCCGGCTTTTGTCAAACAAGAAATATGGGTGGGATCGATGCGGAAGGGTCATGTGCTCGTCTGGGGCGCGCAATATCTGATAAAGCATGTACTTTTGTTCTCCTCCTAAAGACTCCTGTTTTGACTATATGGAAACGACGTCAAAAGCCGCGTTTTGCTCCGTCTTGAGAATTACGTAAATTGTCGCCACCGTGAGCAGCACTGCTAGGCACTTCCCACACGTCCAAGGAGCTAAGTAACGCCCCACCACGTGGCAGGTGACACTACTCCAAAACACTGTGTCGCACTAATGCAGGTAATTCTAAGGCAGGGGCCTAGCATTTTGAAGTGGTGGTGTGCAACAATTTCGAGATGCTGGCAAACAATGAAGAAAAGAAGATGGAATGATAAGCCGATGTTGATCACTCCGGGGAACTAATTCCGTTCCTAAAATCCCCCCCCCAATACCGTCTTCATACGCCTCATCATGGCTGTGATTGGCGTTGCGATGTTCTTTTCGCCCATCACAGGCCAATATCTACTTGTGTGCCGTCGTCGCAAGATCGCAGTGTGAAGTACGTTGCAGCTGATCAGCCTCACCATCACTGCATATAATTGTCTTGCAAGGCGTGTCGCCGATGTTCTTTGGCGATCTCGCCTACAACGTTGGGCGCCTCGGCCCATCCATCTGCTGATCTTTGCCTTGCGGGCCGCTGCCTCACTCAGTCTTACCCTGAACAGGGACGCTTACACCTTGCTCTTCACGCTTTTTATGCGAGCGCAGGTTGTCCCGCGCCTGCCGCTATGGGCTACGACCTCGTTGCATACGTGGCGATGCCAGCAGATAGGGGTTCGAATGCAAGGAGCTGCCATTGCAGCAGCAAACTCGGGCCTGAGCTCCCGGTCCCTACTCGGAGGTGTGCTGGTTGATAGATCTGGCTGGAAGTGGGTCTTTTGGTTCATGGTCATGCTTGGTGGGTCCTTTCTGCCGGTCCTGTTCCTTTTCTTCCCCGAAACGGGCCGGGGCATAGTTCGACAATCGATCGCTTCTAGGTCGAGGCATCAGCAGGGCTCCTCTCTTCTTTGTCCATGGCTCGAGTGAGGTTGAAGAGGGCAATCTTTTAGGACAAGATGTGGGCTGAATGCGCCGACTTCAGACTGTCCAATCTATTCAAGCCGCTAAAAACTACCTTCTGCAAGGATACCGTGTTGGAATTGTGGATGAGTGGCATAATACTACACCGCTTCTTGCTGTGTTCAAGCATCCGTGACGAGTCTCTTCGTTGGCATTTACAGGTTTGGTGAGTTGGAAATCTGCATTTGACCATTGGAGTCGCTAGGGAGGATACCCTAGTGGCAAATTTCTAGAGAGGAATTATCCGGCTGTCGCAAAGCGGATCGGCTTCACGATCAACAAAGTCTCTGGAGACGGTATCACAAATTTCTGACTGAAAGGGCTAGGACAAGATTCACATTCTACCCCATCGCCGTCCATACTGTTCTGCTAGTCGACTAGGGATAGGCTTTAGTGAGCGAGAAATGCATTAGCATGCCCCCTTGTGCTTCCGTGCCTCCTGAGTTTCATCATTGCATGCACTGTTCAGACGTTTAAAATCCGACTTGTTGACATCTTTTCGTCCAAGCCTTGCAGAGCGGCTGCGTCGGGAAGCCTTACGCGCTGCACAATGTCTGCAGGCGGTATGCGGCAATGCAGCCTTTGCTAGATCGATCGGGTGGCGACTAGTTCTTCACGCTCGTACGAGCCGTGTCTACAATCGCCCACGTGGTTACCTACGCCAAGCACACCTGATGCGAGGTATGCTGATGGAGGAGCGGCGGAGCTGCGCGACCGAGACAATGCCTACGGTGGTCGCAATAAGCCTGGGGTTACCCACTTCCTAATCCGGAAACAGGTAATCAGGCGTGACTTTCCGACGACGATACCCCTGTAATGCGCAATTAATCCGCTGTTGAAGATACCCCAACCATCTCACAGCCGATAAGCTGTTTGAAGCTCTCTCGGCGGGCCGGGGGTGTGGGGGTGGGTGGGGGCGTGGGG
>Ga0335072_10016035_pt1 | contig 10625 bp, 10 predicted proteins | sample Lox_Sample_21_FD_206725 | JGI IMG/M metagenome (GOLD analysis project Ga0335072, IMG submission 206725) | Soil microbial communities from Loxahatchee National Wildlife Refuge, Florida, United States - Lox_Sample_2.1 | ecosystem: Environmental > Terrestrial > Soil > Wetlands | place: USA... | reverse complement strand
TACCAGCAACGCATGTGGGAAATCGAGCTGGAGAGGTCGTCGGAGGGACACTATGGGCCAGGAGATATGGCTGCTGAGAATCGCTGGGAGGAGAGCATTAGGATTCTGGCCGCAGCAAAGGCTCAGCTGCTCAGGGGCTAGGGCTGAATGCGAAAGACATGGTTAGGGGTGGGTGTTTTCTTCATTGACCGTTAGGGAGTGTATGATAATAGGCTGAACCATGTTGCTGGGTTGCTTTTGCTCTTCCAATTTCGGAGGCCACCACTTCACGGTACTTGAGCACAGGAGAACTTGGTACCTTTCACTGGGCATCATCATACAGAATCATATCTCGGGATTGTAAAAAAATACATGCTGCCGATCTCGCCAGAATTCCTTTCCCAGCCAATTTGCAATACAAATAGCAACATGCCAAATTAGCTTGCGTCATGTTGGAAAAAGGGCTAAGGACGAGCCATTGCCAATTCGGACTTCAGAATGTATGTGACCTCAGCAATATGTTCGTCACTGAAGTACCTTGGGGACTGCATCATCTGATACTCTTGCAAACCCTCGTACGAGAGGTTCCAATCCCATACAGCCTCCTTGATCCGTAAGTGCAGACCCTCCAATCCGCGCAGGCGCCTCAACACAGCCATGCCCCGCGCCTTTAACAGATCCCGCTGCGGATGCCGAGAACCCTTCGTGGTCTCGCGGGACACGATGATTGTCAAATGGTGGAGTTGCGGACATCCGCTCAGCAGCTCGAATGCTTGCGTGGCGCTCATGCCCTGATAGGTGAAACGGATTCTCTCGATGCAGCTTCGGCGGTCCGCTCCGATTATGTGGAGGAAGACGTAGAGGGCATACGTATCATCGAACTCAAACGTGTTGTCAGCGTAGTAGACTGCGATTGCTTCGTTGTGGATCTGCTTGCATGTGCGTGCGACGGAGAGTACGGTCTCTGGCGTGTAGGGTTTTCCGGAATTCTCATGCTCCCCTGCTAGGCTTTGAACATTAGGCTTGATAGGTGCGGACTGGACGAGAGCGAAAGAGTAGATCCGGTTGCGAAGCTCTGGTGGTAGGTTTAGAAAACTTGGGGATTGCATCTTTGGGTTGTCAAGGTGGAATTTGAGAGCCAGAATGTGCGCGATTAATGAGGAGTCTGCGTGCTGACCTTGTCTTTGACGAAGCAACTCGCCAGTCCCTTGCTGCGTGATGTGAATAACGCTAGCTCTTGGCAGGATGCTCGATGAGGCAGGTCTTTGCCTTAGGAGCGCCGCCAACTCACCTAGCGTTGCGACGGTTATTGTCCGTCTGTAGACTATCTTTTCCATTCTGGCCTCTATAGATTCCTCACAATTGCTCTCTCTCATAGCTTGGTCACAAAAATCCATTCTGGCTCCCTCTTAGAAGCCAAGTTGTATGCGATTGCAACAGTATTGTTAATCTATCTTCCATCCCTCCTGAGTGGAGAGTTTTTGAAATCATGATTCAACCGCAACTCTCGAGTACTCATATTCTCTTTTATTCAAAAAAGACAATCCTCTTCACATTTCTGATTGTGTTCAGAACGTCGGGGGACTGGAGTGCAAGAAGATAGGTTATGATTTCAGGTGTTTTGAACTGTATCGAATGACATGTTTAAAGCTGTCAGGTAAATTTTACATGGGATATTATCAGTAGATATAAGTGAAGTCTACGTGATAACCTTTTCTCAAAGGTTTGAGATATTGAATCACTAAGAGATGCAGATCAATCCATCGGTTTTGGAAGAAACACACTTGGATTCAGTGCCTGGATTAAGCATCGTATGGAATTAATTAAAAACAGAAAGAAACGGAACAATCAAAAATGATCATAAATTACTAAACCATTTCATCCATAACCGCGAATCGAGATGTAAAAGCTCTAACTACTGTTTATTCTATACGCAGTCCTAGTCTTGATAGTCTATGCCGTTATCTAGGATAGGAGGAGGACAGATGAAAGCTTTTCTAGCACGAGCAAAGGTCCCAGCTTGATTGCCAATCTTTTCGAGTTTAGTGTTGAAATTCTCTTGATCAATGCAAGCAACGTCGATCCAAACTCCACCAAGCTCTTCAGATGCCGACTGAGTCGCTCCCATAAGTAGACTTGGGGGAAACACATTAGTGGAAGGTATAGTCCAGGTCAAATTATTTATAGCAATGGCGCTCCCAGGTTGTCCTCGTACCATGAATCGACCCTAGGTGTAAGATATGATGTTGTAGTCGGATTTGGCATACTTCCATGCCATCCTCTGCAGCTCCTCTACGGACATCATCGTACTAACTTCAAGCAACCTCTGCGACTCGATGGACTTATTTTTTATGTTCTCAAGCTGGCGACGACCTGCGAGCCCAACAGAGACTCCGGTCAAAACTGTGTCATCCAGCAGTTCAGTGTGTGTCTCACAAAGCATAACCTTACTAATCGAGCTTCTCAACCTCCATAAGCCGATGCTCTTGAAATCATACTGATTTGGCGCTGCTTCATCTTCGGCCATCTTTCCGGAACCAAATTGATCATACGAGACTGTTGCGATGCTCGCCGAGTTGTATGCAAACCTTTGGCCAAGCACTGTATATATACGCTTTCATGCTTTTTGCATTCTCAGTTAGCTAATCACTAGTCTCTTTAATAAGTTTCTGCTTATTTCTTTTTAATTATGTATATTATTTGTTTAGCCTATCCTTTCTAAATTTTTGCTCTATATCTTTGCACTGTTTGTAAGAGATTAAAACCGGCCACTTAAAAACGTAACTCAGTGCAGGGATGCTTCACGGTATTCTTTTAACGACTTTCCACAAAAGGCGTAGTGCCACTTCCCCTGCTCTGGCGTTCGGGTCGGACACACCGACGTCAGCAACCAAACATTTCGCAGATTAGCGCGGTTAGACTTGACCAAAGCACACCCATGTTAAACGACCGACTCAGAGACCTGCAGGAGCTTCGTCCAGAAGGCTCTGTACTCTACTTGTATATTGCGTGCCACTGTGGGGGAAACTTACGTTTTGCAAACACAGGGTCGATCTCTACCTTCACATCGAATCTGTACCTCTTGAGATTACTCAATACGAGGAACTTTGGTCAAACTCTTTTATTCACCCCCCGGTCTCCACTTACCGGGAGGCTTGAAGGATGGCTGCAGGAAATGCGAGATGGATCGGGAAAGAAAAGCTTGGCCGACGCATTGGCCAATCGCCACGTGCAGGCCGCCAAACGCGCCTCATCTCAAGCTTGACCACATGCTCCCACCGGTCAGTCTTTATTGGATGCGACAGCGGCTGCCGCCGAGACCCTATGCTGGCTTATCTGGGTTGTGACGGACTTTATGCCTTCTTGAAAACTTTGTCTACTCGGTGGCGCGTTGAAACGCTGCCTCGAACACTTATACATGCTGTAATGAGACTTAGATCCCTGATCTGCAGTCCTACGAAGCACCTAAGTATCATACGTACACCAAACATGCATATGCATATGCATATAAAGATAGCATCTCCCGGGCAATCTTTATCTAAACCAAAATTCTACGACATCTTGACCAAAGTTTCTCATACCCTATCATCAAGATGAACGAGAAACAGCTCGACGAAGACAGTCTTAGGGAGACTTCTCCATCGTCGTCCCTTCCTGTTGCGGACGCCAATGCGCCACCTGCCCTGGTCTTTTCCAAAAGGCAGTCACTCTCTGATATCTTCACCATTGTGCGATTCCACCCGTCGCATCTTCCCACATGAAAGCTGATATCAACAGATATGTGCTGGCTTCGCTCTAATATCGGATGGCTACCAAAACAACTTGATGACGATGACGAATGCAAGTTTAGCAAAGCCCATATTGATCAGTCCGCTAAGAGATCCAGGTTCTGTTCAAACAAGAATACCCAACCCAGTACACGTCCGCTGTCAGCACACAAGTCTCGAATGCGCTTCTCGTTGGCGAGATATTCGGACAGATCACTATTGGTTTGACCTGCGACTACCTGGGACGGAAGTTTGCCATCATTGCCACAACCGCTCTCATTGTCATCGGCGGCATTATGGCCACGGCCTCAAACGGCCTCACCGTTGACGGCATGTTTTGGATGTTAACGATCAGCAGAGGTATTGTCGGATTCGGCGCTGGAGGTACCCTTTTCTTCATGCCATCCTTTTCGCCAGAGAAAAATTAACATTACTGCAGGCGAATACCCCGCCTCGTCCACATCTGCTTCGGAGGCCGCAAACGAACATACCTTGAAGAGCCGTGGCCCCATCTTTATTCTTGTTACTAATCTTCCCCTATCGTTTGGAGGTCCGCTGGCAGTCTCCATTTTCCTCATAGTTCTTTCCGCTTGCCAGGATGGCCATTTTGGCACTGTCTGGCGTGTTTGTTTCGGTATTGGAGTCTTGTTTCCTCTGACGGTTTTCTATTTCCGGATCAAAATGTTGAATTCGAAGCTCTACCGCCGTGGCGCTATTAAAAAGAGTGTCCCTTACAAGCTCGTGGGTCGGTATTACTGGAAGTCTCTCATTGGTACGGCCGGGGCTTGGTTTCTTTACGATTTCATTACCTTCCCAAATGGCGTGTTCTCGGGGACCATCATCGCGTCGGTTGTACCAACCACGGGTGACAACGTTGTTCTCAAGACTGGCGAGTGGCAGCTGTTGCTTGGTGCCCTTGCCCTTCCTGGTGTTTTCCTGGGGGCTTTCTTATGCGATAGGATTGGTCGAAAGAACACCATGATGTTAGGGTTCTCTGGCTATCTAGTTTTCGGCTTGATCATTGGCTGCTCCTATAACCAAATCACAAAGATCCTCCCACTCTTCGTGATCTTTTACGGCCTGATGCAGTCCTCCGGAAACTTGGGCCCTGGTGATATGCTTGGTCTTATATCATCGGAGACATATGCAACATCCGTCCGAGGTACATGCTACGGCTTCAGTGCTGCTATTGGCAAGACTGGCGCTGCTCTAGGAACTCAGGCATTCACGCCTATCCAGAATAACTTAGGCAAGCGGTGGACATTCATTGTGGCAGCGATTTGTGGTGTTGTTGGCATTTTGGTCACATATTTCTTCGTTGAAAACTTAACGGGAGAGGATCTCGCGGCGAGGGATGCTCAATTTAGAGCCTATTTGGTTGAAAATGGTTGGGATGGCGTGATGGGAGAGGATGACTTGACAGCACTCGCCGATGGACAGGAGCCAGCGCAAGGAGTGCAAGTTGTTCGCGAGAATTTAGAGAAGAAGGTCTAGGTTGATGAGAATAGCTCGATTGCAATTGGAAGTCTCTCCAAGTCTTAGAGCCTTACACCATATACCTTTTAGCTCTTGCTATCCCTACAAGACATGCGATATCGTACCTGGAACTGGAAAACACTCTGTATATTTCCCGATCCGAGACCCGAAATAATTACTCCACCGAATAAGCTCTCCCAATGCAGCTTATGTGAATTTCGCCTTAGCAGCCTCTGCTTTCTGCTGGATGGGAAGGGAATAAAAATTTCTGGGTTTGTGGATTATGGTAAGTCATTTGTGGTTTCAGCCTTGCTTATTCCAGTTGGTTCATGCGCAGCCTCGCCCCACGTCATCGTCAACGACGGACTCCGAAATCAAACAACCACCAAACGATGTTTTAGGCAAAAGCCCTCCCTTGAAAGTTGCTCGCATCAAAAAACATGACAGATGCGACCCAGGGCGAAGTCGAGGTCGCAGCGGACGAACGCTCAGAGGGCAATTGCTATGTCGCCCTCACGAATGACCACCTCGATGTGCTCGCAACAATGAACAGAGTGCGAAGCCCCAAAGCCGGAGCAATCGTTCTCTTCGCTGGTACAGTCCCCTCCTTCTCCGCTCTCCCCCAAAATCCCTACCCAGAACCCCAGCTTACCATAAGGGGCGGACAGGCACCACCCGCGACAACTTCGCCGGCAAGCCGGTCAAGGAGCTCGAGTACTCGTCTTACAAGCCGAAAGCGTTGCGCACGATGTTGGAGATCTGCAAGTCGATATCGGTCAAGCACTCCCTGACGTCGATGGCGATGATCCACCGCCTCGGCGTGGTCCCCATCGGCGAGGAAAGCATCCTCATAGCCGTCTCGTGCCCGCATCGGCAGGCGGCGTGGAGGGCGGGCGAGGAGGCGCTGGAGGAGTGTAAGAGCCGGGTCGAGGTGTGGAAGAAGGAGGAGTTTGGGGGGGAGGAAGGCGGGGTTTGGAGGGCTAATAGGGATGGGGCGGTGGGGGTGAGGGTTGATGCGAAAGCTGGGGATGGCGATTCCTCGAACCGTATCTTGAGTGGTGATGGGAATGTGGTGCGGCCTGGGCCGCCAATAGAGAGGGGCCATGGGCCTGTTGTACATCAACATAGTTGATTGGTGGTTTTTAGATTGATATCTATGGTGGTTATTGAGGCTTCTAGCGGTGGAGAAGGACCTCCAAGGGACCATGTTCTGTATATATTGAGCTAGTCAATACTCCGAAATTTGGATCCAGAAGAGAATCATACATCTTGCACGAGATGTATTCCTTCCCATCCCTATCCCTCGCCATTCCCCAAGCATGCCCTGGGACCGATCCAAAACCAAGACTATACGGTAATCCGTAATCACCTAAGACCCACAATCCCTTTGTCCTTGCTCTCCTATATCTTCTCCGAAGTACCATCTTCGAGGAAATGATCCCTTTGGGATCCTGGAGGAAAGGCGAAAGCGTCCCTGGTGATACTGTGGCAGAGATTTGGCTCATTTTTGATCAGTCCCTGCTTCCACGTGCACTCGTGAGCTTTAGAGATTACAGCATCCATGCGTTCATACAGTGAAGGGAAATGATCTCTAATGGCAAGGAGGCTTATGGCAAATCCTGAAGCACCATAACAGAATTGAACGAGCTCTTTCTGATCTTCGAGTGTGCGAATGGCCATGTTCCGGATTCAGTTCGCAGCTTCAGCAGCTCGAACACCTTAGCTTCTAATTTAAGAGCATAAGATGGGTGACAATTCCCATATCACCGTGACCCACGCTTATGGAATGCCTGTTATGGAATTCCCGATTGGGGTCATTCTCAAGGATACATTCAATTATCCTGGTATTTGCTGGATTGACAAGGTCCGCGGAATTAGGAACCCTGCTCCGTATTAATCTCAAAGTATACAAGAAGCCACTACGACCCATAGCACCATTCGTTGGAGCAAGAGGTGCCCAGAAGTCCTTTAGAAGGTATCAGGGCGAGTAAACGGTGGACGTAAGTGGGGTCTCGCCGTGGCGACAGCACAGCAGGAAACTTCTTCGCTGATGATAATCTTACAAAATCAACCCTTTCTGAAGGCCGCGTGGCAGTGACGTAGACCGCAGCCCATTTTCCGGCCAATTTAGACTCGATCAAGAGGTTGGGGTGAGTCTTGCTTAGATGAAGGAAGAGATATCTCAGCACAGTTGGCCCAATTTATAGCCCGCCACACTCCTCCCAATTATCCATATCCAGTTACGATTTTGGTTGGACCCAGTTGTAAGGAGGCTCTCTGGCTAGTATGGGAAACATAAAGCTGCCATGTGGCAATAGAAAGATTTCAAATGAAGCCAGAAATTTGATTATTATTGATCGATAGGTCGACCGAAATAGCTTGTGATACGCTCTCCTGTCAGGGATGCATCTCCAGGGCTACCTTATCCGATTCGTCACTTAATTTCGCCTGCGGGAAATGCTACCATCTGTTGGTTCCGAAGTACTCGATTCGGACATTTTACAAGGCAGTGGCGACATGGATGGCAGATAGAGTCGTATTCGGTTCGATGTTTCTGGTCTGGTAACCGCTAGGTTATTGGCTGCGAAACCCATAGTTTTCTCCGCAAATCGTCAAGAAAGCAGACCGGTCAAATTGGTAAAGGCAAGGAGGGTCCAAATATGGGATGCAGAAGAGGTGTTTAACAGCTATCAACAGCCAAAACAAATATATATATCTGGCCGAATCCAGGCCGAGACGAGGCTCTGAGTTCTTTAATGGCTTTCAGTGGTCCCACCGAGCGATCGGCATGCATTATAACGGTCGTTAGAAGCGTTTTAGTGTAGAGGAGTGTGGGGTTTTATCTCCGAGTATCCATGCGGAAAGCTAAATTTGGGGGCGAAATATTGATTCAGTTATGTTTTACTGCGAATTTTATGATTCTAAATTTACTGTTGCAGTCTCGCGCGTGCTGCGAACTTACGCAATATCTCTGAAAGTGCCTGGATATTTTTCAAGTCGTCTTGGCTGTCAAATCACATGATCACATGGCCTGCTTTAGCTTTTGGTAGAGGAGCACACTTGAGTCTGCTGAGCGTCGAAGGCCCTTGAGGCATCAACGTTAGTTTCACCTTTTACTATTCGGGCACCCCGATTCAGCTTCTGTTGCTGACACCGGAGGCCCCGAATATGGGGCTGAGCCCCGTATTCTAGGGTCAGAAATCGGATATATACAAGGCATATAATGCCCTAAGGAATTCTAAGAGTTGCAATCGACGAAGCTGCCTTATCTTTGTCAGCATTGCAGCAACGGTGGCGGCCGACCAACGGTAAGGTTAGCTTGAGCCAACGCAACATCTGGGTATTAAATACCGACGCTCAGGTTCTAATTGATCCGAAACAGTGCTTCGAACGTCGCGTCACCGTTCCTCTTTCTCCCTACCATTCTACTCTTTCGACTCTCCTGCCCACCATCCTTTACTCACGCACAGGCTATACGGCATTTCTATGAGTGAGTCGAATACGCTTCACCTTTCCCAGCAGCAGCTAGCGGAAATAGAAGGGATCGATGGTATTATACTGGCTTTGGGGGAATTCCTTGAAGGTGCTAAATTTGAGGAAGGAAAGAAGGCCAACACGCAGAATTGTGCAGATGATGGACTGCCGGCAGCTGCCGAACCTCTCTTGATTGCCCTGGGTATCAAGAAGGTAGCTGCCCTTGACTTGAAATTCCGATAATTGTTGCTGACGAGAGATAAGATTCAGCGCAAAAAGTACAACGTCCTCAGAATCTGGGGCCCGAATACCATACGTTTCAGATCAAGTTCAGCAGATATAGTTCCTATAAGCGTCTTGGGGACGGATCCGACGCTCGAGGGAAAGGTATTGGCTCCAAGGACGATGACGCACATCACGGAAGGTGTCGAAGTCAAGGTGGAGGGTGGATCGATTATAGATCTCCTTGTGATTATATCGGCGAAGAAATAGAAAATTCGTAGAAGGGAAACAAAGTCTCCAGGTCTTCGAATTTGTCGCCGTATATGTAGCGGAAGGTATCGTCAAGGTCGGCGTCCATATCGACGAATTCGTTGCCTATCGTATCTTAGCATCTAGCCGCCATCGCGAGGTATAAGACGCAGTTTGCACTCACTTTCTTCGGTTCTTTCATCAGTAGGGCTGTCTAGTTCCCGGTGTATGGAAGAGAATGCGAAAGTAAACAAGAATCCTGCAGAGTTATTTCCGTTCAGATATGAATCTGGGCAACCAAGGGCACGACAGATTGTGACATCACTACGGTTGGTTCAATATTAGCAAACCCATCCACTGACTGACGAGACATACCTCGCATAGCCACGAAGCAACATACACACCATCTCAATTACGCCTGGGATGGTTATTGAGCTTGAGAAGGCTTGCGAGTACTCTCGAGAGTTTAGTAATGAGACAAATTCCCCAACCGCTACTGGTAAGGCAGGCTGGAACAAGCGACGCAAGCCTTGCTCGCCGTCGTTATCGACTATCGTTTGTCAGCGGTGACTCCAACATTATACTACTAGTGCTCACCTAATATGAGATATAACGCTAGTTCTCTGCCTTTCCACTCTGGTAGATTTGCCATTGCCCAGCACCAGAAGCATGCAAGATTGCGAGATCGCTTTTGCCAATCGTCGTTTCCTTTGAATAATGCCTTCACACCGTTTTTGGCCTTGTTGTATTAGCCCAATATATGGAAAGATGCAGAATGCTTACTTGAGTAGTAGTAACCTCTCCCACTGCTTCAGACACCCGCATTAAGGCGTATCCGACTATTCTGGCGATCGCCGTCGTTCGTTGGGAAGAAGTCGGCAGGGCCTCAAAGCGGTTTGCATGATGAATCAAAGTTGCGGCTATCCTCAGAATGTATGGCATCTCGCTATTAGCAGTTGACTGTCGCGAGCGTGCTTCGTTGTTGCTACTCCGTGTACACGCAGTCCCAGATGTAAACGCAGTCCGAAGAAGTTCGTACAGATCCGTTGGGGTAAGGCCACGCTTTTCGGTTTCAGCGGTCCATTGTGTTGCTTTTGGGACTTTCTGTTTGATCCATTTGAATTGGTTTCGCAGGTTTTCCAACTTCTCATCATCAAGTAGAGCATGACGGAGCAGCCATTTGGTCAGAATATAAGGATTCCACCTCTCGGTCCGAGGAGTGTCGGCCAGTTCCGTTTCCAGCTGAGGCAAGGATGAGGATTGAAGTTGGCCAGCGTCCTTCGCCCTCTCATATGATTTTCGAACATCTTCAATAGAGATGGGCTCATTCCATGGCACGAACTTCGAAGGAGGCTGGGCTTCGAGTTTCCAGGTGATGAACGACTTTAAAGGATCGCTCTCCTTGCGGCTGTCGGAGAGTTTCCAAGGCTTCGAATGAGGCTGGACTTCGAGTTTCCA
>Ga0335072_10016033_pt1 | contig 10625 bp, 10 predicted proteins | sample Lox_Sample_21_FD_206725 | JGI IMG/M metagenome (GOLD analysis project Ga0335072, IMG submission 206725) | Soil microbial communities from Loxahatchee National Wildlife Refuge, Florida, United States - Lox_Sample_2.1 | ecosystem: Environmental > Terrestrial > Soil > Wetlands | place: USA... | reverse complement strand
TCGGTATGCCAGTCCTGGACCCTGTACTCGTCGGTCGGCACGTGCGGCTGGAGCCCCTTCAGCGGCGCCACCTTCCTGGGCTCGTGGCAGCATCCGCTGGCGACCCGGAGCTGTTCAGGATGAGCAAGGTTCCGGTCGGCGAAGCTGATATGAGCAGCTACATCGACGGCGCGGCGGCTGCGCGCGGCGCTGGGCACGCTGCCCCGTTCGCGGTGATCCGGCTAGTCGACGAGGCCGTCATCGGCTCGACCAGGCTGTTCGACCTGCACTGGTGGTCCTGGCCGGAGGGCCACCCGCGCCATCGCCACGATGGCCCGGACACCTGCGAGATCGGCCATACCTGGCTCACCCCCTCGGCGATCCGTACCGGCGCCAACACCGAGATGAAACGGCTGACGCTGACTCTCGCCTTCGAAACCTGGCAGGTGCAGAGCGTCTGCTTCCACACCGATGCGCGTAACGAGCGATCCCGGCGCGCTCTTAGCCGCATTGGCGCTCGCTACGAGGGCATCCTGCGCTCTCACCGGCTGGCCGCCGACGACCAGCCGCGCGACTCGGCCCGCTTCGCCATCACTGCCGCCGACTGGCCCGCTGTCGAGGCCCACCTGGCCGAGCTCAGCCGGGATCGTCTCCTGGTCAGCTGATGCTCCGCCAAGGCGTCGCAGGCCACGGCAACCGATCGCCGAGAGCGAGGTGTATCCGTTGTTTGCTACGCTAACTGGCGTTCCAGGGGCTGTAGCGCAGTCCGGTAGCGCACCTCGTTCGCATCGAGGGGGTCAGGGGTTCAAATCCCCTCAGCTCCACCCAGGTCAGAGGCCAGTTGCGATCTCGTAACTGGCCTTTCTGCTGGCCCAGCCTACGACGACCTCAGCTTCTCAGAAGCCGTTCACTTCAGGTCGAGCAGCGACCTGAGGATATCTTCCATCGCGTCGAGGCTGTCTAGGAAGCCGCCGGAGCTGGTCATTTCGCCCGCATCCTGTGGTCTGGCGGGATAGCGGTCACGGCCAGCCTTGTCGCGGAACGCCAGCCTCATCGTTACCGTCGTCACTCCGTCAGTTTCGTGCAGCTGCCAGGTCTCCACCGCTTCCGCATCCGGCCAGCCGCCGAACAGCCACGTCTCCACTGTCCGGATCGGCGGCTCGACCTCCAGGTAGGTTCCATTAAACGAGCACAGAGTTCCGTCCTCCGTCATAAAGGAATAGTGGTAGTTCCCTCCGACGCGCAGGTCGATCGAGCACTCCGTCATCTGGTCCGGGGGTGTAGCGCCCCACTTGCTCACATGCTCGGGCTTCGTCAATACGTCGAAGACGAGAGCGATCGGAGCGTCGAACTCTCGTGTTATGAGGACGTCGAGTTCGTTCGGGAAGTCGATGCGTGCCGATCCGTGCCTACTACGTGTCACCGCTGCCCTCCTCGTCGATCACGTCAGGCACCAGCGCGCTGACGCTGACACAATGACAGCATGCCGCTAGTGCCCGTTCTGGACAGCTTGGAGACCGATCGCCTCATCCTTCGGCCTCGCAGAGTGAACGAGGCCGCCATCTACCGCCAGTTGTGGACTGAGCGGGATGCCCGGGTGCCGCCGCACCGGCGGATAAGTCCCGACGGCCGGCCTACCGAGGAGGACATCGCCGCGCAGATACGCGCGGAGCGTAAGGAGTCGAGGCCAGGGATTCTGGCCGTGGAGCGCAAGAACACGGCCGACGTCATCGGGTACTGCGGGCTGATATTTGGTGGGCACGGATCGCCCGATGAGCCTGAGTTGGCCTACGAGTTGCTGCGTGCGGCTCACGGCTGCGGTTACGCCACTGAGGCAGGCCAGGCCGTGGTCACGTGGGTGAGCGAGGCGGGCTACGGGCGGTTGTGGGCAGGAGTCCGGGACTGGAATGCCGCGTCGCGACGGGTCCTGGAGAAGCTCAGGTTCCGCGAAACGGGCCGGGCGGAGCGCGACGCTGTCCACGGCGACAGCCTGCTCACCGTCAGAGAGTTTTGAACAGTGCCTGGTGGCGGACCTGCTGACCGTTGAGTCCCAGACACAACTCAGTTGGCCTTGGCGCACTACCTCGGTACTGTCGGGCGGTGCCCGACTTGCAGCGCTTGCGCTCTGATCACGCCCCGGCCGTCCTGGCCTTCGAGCTAGCGAACCGCGCCTACTTCGCCGCGTCCATCTCCGACCGGGGCGATGAGTTCTTCGAGCGCTTCACCGAGCGGCACGCCGCCTTGCTAGCCGAACAAGAGGCGGGCATTGCCGCGTTCCACGTGCTCGTCGCCGACGATGGCTCGATCCTGGGCAGGTTCAACCTTATCTTCACCGGGAACGGCACAGCGGAGCTCGGTTACCGGGTCGCGCAGGACGTGGCCGGCCACGGTGTGGCAACTGCAACCGTCCGGGAGCTGTGCAAGCTGGCTGCCACGCGATATGGGCTGCGCACGCTCCGGGCGGCCACCTCCCGCCGGAACGCTGCCTCTCAGAAGGTACTGGCCAAGGCTGGCTTCGTCCTGGCTGGCCCAGCTGACCCGGCTAGCATCGGCGGCGAGCAAGGCAGCTGGTATCAACGCGAGCTGGCCGCCGACTGAGCCATCCGCCACGATGACGGACGACACTTCAGCCCGCGCCTGACGTGGCTGCTAGCTCAGTTAGCCGATGTTCGAGGAAGCGCCGTTCGGCGCCGTCGTCGGTGAGTTCTCTGGCACGCCGGTAAGCGTCACGTGCCTCGTCGGTCCGCCCGAGGCGTCGCAAGAGTTCGGCCCTGGTCGAGTGCAGGTAGCGGAAGTCGTCGAGACCGAGCCGGTCGACCAGACGTAGGCCGGCCTCGGGACCCTCGGTCTCGGCGATGGCAATGGCACGGTTGAGCTCGACAACAGGCGAACCGGTCAGGCGGCCGAGCTCGCCGTACAGCGCCGCGATCTGCGCCCAGTCGCACGGCAGCTCCGAGTGCAGCGAGGCGATCGCAGCCTGCAGCACATACGGCCCGCGGCCACCCATGGCCAGCGCGCGGTCGAGCTCCGCGCGGCCAGCGGCGATCTGCTCGGCGTTCCACCGGGCCGGGTCCTGGTCGCCGAGCAGCACGAGCTCGCCGCCGCGGAACCGCGCCTCGCGGCGGGAGTCGTGCAAGAGCATCATCGCGAGCAGCCCGTGAACCTCGGGGTCGTCGGGGAGCAGCTCGGCGAGCGCGCGCCCCAGCCAGATCGCCTCCGCCGCGAGCTCGTCGCGGCCGCCATAGCCCTCGTTGTAGATCAGGTAAACGACGGCAAGAACGGCATCGAGGCGCTCGCGAAGCAGGTGAGCTGGCGGCACCCGGAACGGGATCCCCGCTGCTTTGATTTTTCGCTTGGCCCGCACCAGCCGCTGCGCCATCGTGCGCTCCGGTACCAGGAACGCGCGGGCGATCTCGTCGGTGGTGAGCCCGCCCAGGGTGCGGAGCGTGAGCGCAACCTGCGTCTCGACGGCGAGCGCCGGGTGACAGCAGGTAAAGATGAGCTCTAGGCGCTCGTCCGGAAACGTCGTGGTGTTCATCGGCACCTCGGCAGGAGTGCCTGCGGCGAGCAGGCCGGACTTGACAGCGAGCACTCGATCGCGGCGGATGCGGTCCGTCGCCCGGTTCCGGGCCGTCCTCATCAGCCAGGCGCGCGGGTTACTGGGGACGCCGTCGCGCGGCCACCGGTCGGCAGCGATGGCGAACGCGTCCTGCGCGGCTTCCTCGGCGAGGTCAAAGTCGCCGAGGAAGCCGATGAGGGTGGCCAGGACGCGGCCCCATTCCTCGCGGAAGACCTGATCGAGCGTCGTTACCAATACACCTCCGAGGGGCGGATCTCGACGGCGCCGCCGTAGCGTGCGGCCGGGACGCGGGCGGCTACCTCGATGGCGGCGTCAAGGTCGTCGGCCTCGAGGATGAACCAACCGCCGACGGCCTCCTTCATGCCGACGAACGGGCCGTCGGTCGTCAGGGTCTTGCCGCCTTCTACCCGCACCGTGGTCGCGTTCTCGGCCAGGCCCATCGGCAGCCCAGGGGTAACTCCTGGTGTCTGGTTAAGACCCTGGTAGTCGGCGTAGACCTGCTTCTGCTCCTCCTCGGGCAGCGCGGCCTGCCGCTCAAGCGCACTGCCTTGATAGATCAGCATGATGTACTTCATCGCTTCCTCCTCGTCACCACCAGTAGTCACGCACTAAGACGAACGGCCAGTCATGAATTCGACGACCCAGCACGGAATCTTGCGGTCAGGGCGCGCTCGGGGAACCTACGCCTCGGGCTGATCGCTCCTGACGGCGGCGAGGAGACCGGCAAAGTCATCGCCGCAAGGCCCGCAGGCCGCCAGGTGAACGGCAACGCCTGGGAAGCGATCCGCAGCGTCCTGGCCAGCCGCGACGAGGTCAACGTACACGTGCAGCACCTCGATCGCCTCGCCGCAGCCGACGTCGCGGGGGTCGGTCTGCAGGAACCGCTCCAGGATCTCTCGCTCGTTCATGGCTGCCCCGCATCCGGCTCGTCCAGATAGCCCTTAGCTGTCAGCGCACGGCGGATCTTACGGCGGGCGTCGAAGATCACCTTGTAGATCGCGTTGCGCTGCACGTCTAGCTTCTCGGCCAGCGCGTTCAGCGGTATCCCGTCGATCACGATGGCGATGAAGATCCGGCGCTGGTGGGCGGTCAGCTCGGTGTCGACCACGTGCCGTACCTCGGCCACGATGCAAACGGCCTCAGCCTGCTGGTGCGGGTCAAGGCCGAGCCGGTCCGGAAAGCGCTCCCACTGCGCGGCATCAAGCGCGACCGGCGGATTGCGCCAGTAGTGGCGACCCAGCTTGCTTGACACCTCGAGGATGACGAACCTGTAAGCCCATGTCATGAAGCGGCTCTCGCCGCGGAACTCAGCCAGCTTGGCAAGGATCGCCAGCATCGCGTCGCCGGCGGCCTGATGGGCGAGGTCGTCGAGTTCCGGGCCGGTCACCGGAGTGAGGGTGGAACGCCTTCGGACCTCGGCCAGCGCAATCCGCAGCAGCCTGCCATGCAGTTCGCGCTCGGCCGCCGCGCGTTCCGCCGAGGCTTCGCTGGCCAGCCGGCTCAGCCAGCCGGCCGACTCCTCGTCCAGCTGGGGCGACGCTGACCTGGCGGGCTGCACAGCGTCATGGTACCGGCCGTCGCGCACAATCCGATCCAGGCGATTTCCAGGCCCGAACTGACCGGATCGTTATTCAGTGACGCGTGCTCCGCGGCTCGCAGTTGGTAAGAACTCGCTCTCGCCCTGACGCCGACCAGGTGTCCACTCACCCTCATGGCCAAAGGAGAGTCATGAAACCCATCTGGAAGCTGGTCGCCGTCACTGCTGGCGGCGCGGCAGCGGCCGCATTGTCGGCGCTGCCGGCCAGCGCGGCCACGGCGCATGCCACGCCGTCGCCTGTACACGCGGTGTTTGTGCAGACCGACAACACCGCCGGGAACACCATCGTTGCCTACGAACGCACCGCCGCTGGCGGGCTGCAGCAGGTTGGCAGCTACCCGACCGGGGGGAACGGCGGACAACTGACCGGCTCGGTTGTCGATCATCTGTCGTCGGAGGGCTCGCTGGCCTACGACGGGCAGGCCGGCCTGCTGTACGCCGTCAACGCCGGCAGCAACACCATCACCGTGTTCCGGGTCGTCGGCGACCAGCTGATCCGCAGTCAGGTGATCAGCTCGGGCGGGCAGTTCCCGGTCAGCATCGCCGTGCATGGCCGCCAGGTGTACGTGCTGAATGCCCTGGGAGGCGGCTCGGTGGCAGGCTTCGTCCAGCTGGGCGGCCGGCTCATCCCGGTGCCGTCCCGTGAGCGGGAGCTTGGCCTGGGCACCAGCTCGACCACGGTGTTCACCGGCACGCCCGGCCAGATCGCGTTCACGCCCGACGGGTCGCAGCTGGTGGTCACGACCAAGGGCGCGGCCAACAGCGTTGAGGTGTTCCAGGCCGGGCCGTTCGGCCTGTCCGCCGCGCCGACCGTGACCTCGCTGCCCGGCCAGGTGCCGTTCGGCATCACCTTTGACCAGTACGGGCATCTCGCGGTCGCCGAAACCGGTACTAACACCGTCGCCACCTTCGCCATCGCTCCCGGCGGCCAGCTGACCCAGCTGGGCAGCGCCGCCACCGGGCAGGCCGCGACCTGCTGGATCACCGCGGCACCCGGCGGGACGCTGTATGCCTCCAACGCCGGCAGCGGCACCGAGTCGGGGCTCAGCACCCAGCCCGACGGTGCAGTGACGCTGCTCGGCGCCACGCCCACCGACGCCGGCACCGTCGACGCCGCCGCATCCTCCGACGGCCAGTACCTGTACGTGCAGGCCGGCGGCCCCGGCAACGTCGACGCCTACCACATCAACCCCGACGGTTCCCTCACCCAGACCGGCTCGGTCACCGTCCCCGGCGCAGCCGGGGGCGAAGGCATCGTCGCCAGCTAACCGCGAGCGCGATCCCTACCCGGGCAGCGCCGGGCGCTGAGCCACCCATCACTGGCCAGCCGCCCGGCAGCTGCCCGGCAGCTGCCCAAACCCAGATAGCTCCGGTCCGCTCGCCGTCCGGACCGAGGAGATGGTCCAGCGTCATCCGGCAGCATTGAGGTGGGCTGGCCGTCCTGATCACGCCTGGACCTGAATCCTCGTAAGAACACCCGCAGGCCCGTGCGCTAACCAGACGATGCCGGCCACGAAGCGCTGGCTGACCATCGACAAGCCCCTCGAGGAGATCCGTCATGCCACTGCTGAGCCCTGGATCCGCGTTCCCAGCCATCTCGCTGACCCAGCCTGGAGGATCAACCGCGGCATTGCCAGACGCACTCGCCGGGGACTTCGGTGTTGTGCTGTTCTTCCGCGGCTCATGGTGCCCATACTGCAACGCCCAGCTGCGGGCGTTCCAGCGCGCTGCGGACAGCTTCGCCGAGACCGGGATCAAGGTTGCTGCGCTGTCGGTCGATGACGAGCGAACGACGGCGGAGCTGATCGCGAAGCTCGGCCTCACGTTCCCCGTTGGGCATAGCGCGGATGCCCGCGGCATCGCTGACCTCACTGGGGCGTTCGTCAACCCTGACCCGGTATATCTGCAGTCCACCGGATTCGTCCTCGACCCGGCCGGCAAGGTGGTAGTGAGCGTGTACTCCAGCGGAGCGATCGGCCGGCTCGTGCCAGAGGACGTCATCGGCCTCGTCCGCTACCTGCGACAACACGCGACTGCCTGAGCTACCGCTGGCGGTAGGCGAAGCGTTCGCTGCGCTCGCGTGCGCGCCGCGCGGTCCAGCATGACGAGTGCTGGACCGCGCGGCGTCCCCCCTGTCGGCAATCGTCACATTGACCTCGTCCCGCCTGTAGTGTCTGCCGCAATGTCCGGACAACTTCGGACAGCCGCTACGCGTCCTTTGATCAGTGCGTTCTCAGCGGTGGGGGGTACCTGTAGTGAGCGGCGTCGGGACCGAGCAGGGTGCAGCGGATCCAGAACGGATCGCCACCCAGCAAGACTTCGGCCGAGAGCTCACCGCCGTGCGCGCGCTCGCCGGGCTGACGGTGCGGCAGGTCGCGCGGGCGGCCGGATTGCCCATCAGTACGACCGGCGACTATTTCTCCGGCCGGCACCTGCCCGGCAACGCTCAGCCGGAGCAGTTGATCAGGCTGCTGCAGGCGTGCGGGATCTCCGATGGAGCGGCACAGGCACAGTGGCTGGATGCCCTCCGCCGGGCCCGGCGCTCGCCGGGCAAGAAGATGCCCGCCGATGCTCCTTACCGCGGCCTGGCTAGGTTCGAGCCGGAAGACGCTCAGTGGTTCTTCGGCCGCGAGGAGATCGCTGACCGGCTTGCCGAACTCGCTGGCGGCGGATCGGCTCCTAGCGCCAATGGCGACTCGGCCGAGGGGCTGCCACTGGTCTTGGTCGGCCCCTCCGGTTCGGGCAAGTCGTCCCTGTTGCGGGCCGGCCTGATCCCCAGGCTTACCGGAGCGTCCATCATCCTCGACCCGACGACGGCATCGGGTGCTGCGCTCCGGGCCAAGCTTGCTGAATTCGCCGAGGCCGGCGGATCCGCCGGCTCCAACGAGCTTGCATTCCCGGAAGCTCCGGCGGTCATCGTCGATCAGTTCGAGGCTGTGTTTACGCGCTGGCAGGACGAGGCCGAGCAGCGCGCGTTCATCAATGAGCTGTGCGACTACGCCCGCAGCCGCCTGGTGGTGCTCGCTCTCCGAGCCGACTTCTACGAACACGCCCTCCGCCATCCAGGGCTGGCTAGAGCGTTGCAAGCCAGACAGGTCGTGCTGGGTTCCATGACGGCCGAGCAGGTGCGTCGCGCGATCACCGAGCCAGCCCGGATGGCCCGTCTCGACGTCGAGGACGGGCTGGTCCGCCTGCTGCTCCGCGATCTCGCCTCGCCGGCCGAGGTTAGCGGGTCGGGCGAGCTCGACGCTTCCCAGGGCAACGGCCATCAGGCAGGAACGAACGGCCAGAGTTCGCACGAGTCCCGACCCGACATCAGTTTCCTGCAGGCAAGGCTGAACGGGACCGGAGCCAGCTCCGAGCAGGGCGCTTACGAAGCCGGCCAGTTGCCGCTGCTGTCCCACGCCATGCTCGCAACCTGGGAGATCAGCCGCGGCCGCGTGCTCACGATTGCCGACTACCTGGCCAGCGGCGGCATCAGGGATGCGCTGGTCCGCACTGCTGAAGGAGCATATGCCGCGCTACCGGCCGAGGAACAGCAGCTCGCACGCCGCCTGTTCCTCCGGCTGGTGCATCTTGCCGACAACGCGCCGCCAACTCGCGCCACCGTCGAGCTCAGCGAACTGCGCGTCGAGAGTGGCGAGAACGCCGACCACGCGCTCAGCAGGTTCGTCGACGAGCGGCTCATTACCGTCGACGCGAACGCCGCTCAGATCACCCACGATGCGCTGCTGACCGGGTGGCCGAGGCTGCGCTCTTGGATCGACGCCGGACGAGACGATCTGCGTGCACGCCGCCGCATCAGCGAGGCTGCGCAAGCCTGGCGGGATGCTGGCCGGGAGACCGCGGCGCTCTGGCGCGGCAGCCAGCTCGCCATCGCCCGCGACTGGGTCGTCGACGAGGACAAGCGCGCCTCGCTTGGAGCGCTGGCTTCAGAATTCGTCAGCACGTCCATCGCCGAGGATCAGGCCCGCGAACTCGCGGAACGACGCCGCGCCCGCGGACTGCAGCGTCTCGTTGCCGCCCTCACGGTTCTCCTGGTGGCCGTTTGCGGGCTGGCCGGGTACGCGTTCCATCAGCGGCAGGTGGCCGGAACAGCGCGCGACGACGCGAACTCGCGCGAGATCGCAGTCGAGGCCGGTCAGGTCCGGAGCCTGGACGCGCCGGCAGCCGCACAGCTCAGTGTTGCCGCCTACCGAACGGCGCAGACACCGCAGGCTATCGCGAGCCTGATCGAGTCGACCGGCTCGCCCTCGGCCGAGCGGATCCTGGATTCCGCGGATGTCGTCCAGTCGGTCAGCCTGACGCCAGACCGCAAGGTGCTCGCCGTGGCTGCCGCCGACGGCAGCCTGCGGCTCTGGAATGTCGCCAGGTCGGGACATCCGGTGCCCATTGGCGGTCCGCTTGAGCACGACAGCGCCGATCCGCTCTACACGACTGCGTTCAGCCCGAGCGGCAAGATCCTCGCGGCTGCCGGGGCCGGGCGCTCAATCTCGCTGTGGAACGTCAGCAATCCGGCGCATCCGGTGCCGCTCGGCAAGCCGCTAACCGGGCCAACCAACACCATCTACTCGGTGGCATTCAGCCCCGATGGCAGGACGCTCGTGGCGGGTAGCGCCGACGACGAGGCACGGCTGTGGAACGTCACCGATCCGGCGCATCCAGTGCTGCTCGGCAAGCCGCTGGCCGGCGCGACCGGCTACATCGAGTCCGTCGCGTTCGCGCCGGGCGGCACGATGCTGGCGCTCGGCAGCGCGGACGGCACCGTACGGTTGTGGAACGTCGCCAGCCTGGGACATCCACTGCCGGTGGGCAGGCCGCTGACCGGGCCAGGCAACATCGTCACCTCCGTAGCGTTCAGCCCGGATGGTGACCTGCTCGCGGCGGCGAGCCAGGACGACAAGGTGTGGCTGTGGAAAATCGGCCCGAGCGGCGCCGCGCCGGATGGCACGCTGACGAACGCAACCGACTGGGTCAATGCAGTCGCATTCAGCCCCGACGGCACCGAGCTTGCGGCTGGCACCAGCGATGCAAGCGTGCTGATCTGGAACGTCGCGGACCGCTCGCTGATCACCACGCTCCCGCATCCGCAGCCCGTCACGTCGCTGGCCTGGGACGGCCCCGGTCGGCTGACTGCCGGCGACGCGGACGGAACGGTGTCGCTGTGGCAGGTTCCGCCGCCAGTCCTGCTGACGGGCAGCCCGGCGTACGACGCCGTCTACAGCCCGGACGGCAAGCTGCTCGCTGTGAGCAGCCAGGACAGCTTGCAGCTATGGAACGCCGCCGGTCGCAGACAGCTTGCGGCGCAACCAGTGCCAGGCACGTTCGTGAACGCGGTCGAATTCGCGCCGCACGCACCCGTCCTCGCCGCGACCTACGGCGACGGCATGTTCCAGCTGTGGAGCACGGCAGGCGGACGGCTCTCGCCGCTCGGGCAGCCCGTCCGGGCCTCGGCGACCGGCATGACCG
>Ga0335072_10016032_pt1 | contig 10625 bp, 8 predicted proteins | sample Lox_Sample_21_FD_206725 | JGI IMG/M metagenome (GOLD analysis project Ga0335072, IMG submission 206725) | Soil microbial communities from Loxahatchee National Wildlife Refuge, Florida, United States - Lox_Sample_2.1 | ecosystem: Environmental > Terrestrial > Soil > Wetlands | place: USA: Florida... | reverse complement strand
AGATTCTTGCTACAGAAAGACGGATCCAAATCAGGGGCCGTTTCGGCGACGCAACGGCAGAAAATGAAAAATGCTTCAGTGCGGACGTCCGCCGCCGCCCGATGGGGCTGAAACGTGAGGAGCAGAAACAGAAGGAGCGGAGTATCCACGGGAGAATCCGCCTCCGCCCGAATAATCGGCGCCGCCACCTCGATAGCCACCACCTCCGAAGGAAGAGCGCGGCGCTGGCGGGGGAACCATGGCGCGGGCTGAAGCGGACGCGGCGGGAATACGCGCGCTCGTTTCTCGCGCGGAGCTATTTCTTGGCTCAGCCATGACGCGGCCGTTTCTCATCGCGCCGGGCGCATTCTTTTCCGCGAGAGTTTCAGCACCATCACGCGAGGGGAGCTTGCTGGCGTTAACAAAGCGATGGGAGAGAGGGTCGTAACCGATGGAGGAATCGCGGTTAAGGGAAGCGATACGCGCACCGGTGGTGATAGAAAAAATCGTGCGCGACACGCGGGCGGGGGCGGTTGTGGAAATCAAGGCGCCACTCATGGCTTCACGCGGGAGTGATTTCACCGTCTCCCATTTTTGCCCGTTGGCCGCAGAGAGGAGCCGCTGGGTCATGCTCTTGACAGGGTCGAGTGAAAAGACGCCATACTTCAGATTGAGCGGAGACTTGCCAGCCTTGTCGAGCGGATTCATGGGGACAATGCCGAGTAGGCCATTCTGGCGAACGAAGACGGCTGTGGACGCCCGGTAAAGAGGGTGAGGAACATGAACCCCGGGAGGAACACGTCTTCCGGGGTAACCGCCGTAGCCTCCGTATCCGAAATAGGCCGGCGGAGAATAAAACCATCCGCCACAAGAAGCGTCAAAGAGCCAGCCGCCATAGTGGTAAGGAGCCCAACCCCAGGGCTCAAAGCTGGCAAAGGTCCAACCGAAACCCTGATCCCACAGCCATTGGCCAGAGGAGAAGGGCGACCACCCGAGGCCGACGCCGAATGGCTGCCAACCATATCCATACGCTCCGCAGGAAAACCAGTTGCCGTAAGTATAAAGATCGGCGAAGCCAGGCGCGTAATAGGCTGAGTTGGTGTACTGAAGAGAAGCGTTCGTCGCGGTCGAGACCGTATCGATGCGACCGGAAACCCAATGATCGAACTCGTCGCCGACGGGAAGGCTGCCGATGCTGACCGAGTTCGCACCCGCTTTCATCGAGAGCGACTGGCCTTTGCTGAGGGACGTCGTGGCTTTCTGGTGCAGGATGGAAGCATGGCCAGTGAGAACGGCCACGTTGCTGCCATCGTCAAAATTGTTGACGCGGAAGGAGCCCTTGCCATTGGCTACCACGGTGAAATCGCCGCCGGTAACACTGAAGTAGTCTTGGCCAGAAGGGTTGACGTAGAAGGAAGCGGAACCCTGGCGGAGTACCAAGCGAGTGGTCTTTGCGCCATCTTCGAGAGAGAGATCGTAAAACTCGAGAACGGTGTTCTCGTTGAGAAAGGCCATCGCCCCATTCTCGAATTCGACTTCGGTACGGCCATTGTCCGTGGCAAGAACATAGCCCTGGCGGATGGGGAGATTCGCCTCTGCCGTTTCCCAAACCGCTTTTTGATCCGCGAGGGGGTCTCCTTGAGCTTCCCGGGTGAAGCGAACATCGCCTTGGACGAGGCTAAGGCGGATGATGCGGGCGTGACTCGAGTCGGCGGCCGCCGGATGGATTCCGGCGGAAACAGCGAAGAGGAAAGAGAAGGAAACAAACGAACGAAACGCGATCCGGGAAGACATCTATCACCCCCATCGGGGACGCTGGTCGAACAGCTATTACGTGAGACGAACGGCAGGGGCGACCGGTTGCGCCCCATTCACCCTCTCGGGATGGTCTCGCCGGGCGGGGGTGGCGTCAAGTGCTGTCTTGCGAAAACCTCACGGCGACATCCTGACTGGTTAAAGATTGTCTACTACTCCCGACGAGGGTGCGAGTTTTCGTGCTCCCTGCTTCGTGCCCGGGACGCGCTTTGCGAAGCGGCTCACGCAGCGCCTCCACCCGCTTCCTGCCGCAAAATGATAGGATTCTGCGGAAGGCCATGCCACGAATTGCCACACGCGTTTCACAACTGAACGGTGAAGGGGCGCTGGCTGTCTATTCGCGGGCCAAGGAGTTGGAGCGCGAAGGGCGGTCGATCATTCATCTGGAGCTTGGTGAGCCAGATTTCCACCCAGCGGCGCAGGTGGTTGATGCTGTGCGCGCAGCGGTAGCAGCCGGGCGGGATCGATACGTGTCCACGCGAGGCGTTCCGGCGCTGCGCGAGGCTATCGCGGAATATTTAAAGCGGACGCGGCGCCTGCAAGCGAGGGCAGAGCAGGTTCTGGTAGCGCCGGGCTGCAAGATGGCGCTGGCACTGGCGATGATGGCGCTGATCGAGCCGGGCGACGAAGTGCTTTACCCTGATCCAGGATTTCCGATTTATCCGTCGCTCGCGCGGGGGCTGGGAGCAAAGGCGGTGGGGTTCGGCCTGGAAGAAAAGAACGGTTTTCAGCCTGACTTGGATGAGATTGCGGCAAAGATCACGCCGCGAACGACGGTGCTGATTTTCAATTCGCCCAACAATCCGACGGGGACGGTGTTTAGCGCGGAGGCGCTGCGAGAAATTGCGAAGCTGGCTGAAGGCCATGATCTGTGGATTCTTTCGGACGAGATTTACGCACGGATTTTGTTTAGCGGGGAGTACGAATCGATCTGGTCGTTGCCCGGCATGGCGGAGCGAACAGTCATCATTGACGGGTTTTCAAAAAGCTTCGCGATGACGGGCTGGAGACTGGGCTACGCGGTGGCGCCTAAGCCGCTCGTCGATGCGATGGACTTACTAGTACTGAATACGTTCACGTGCGTGGCGGAATTTACGCAGGTCGCGGCGATCGAGGCTCTGCGCGATTCCACCCACGCGGTGGACGCGATGGTGGCGGAATACCGCAAGAGGCGCGATCTCTTCATATCTGGATTGAATGGCATTCCTGGCTTTAGGTGCCAACCGCCTGGCGGCGCATTTTACGCGTGGGCGAATATCGAGGATACGGGTTTGGCCGCGGAAGAAGTGGCGAAGATTCTCATGGAAGAGGCGGGCGTCGCGGGAATCGCGGGAGTTGCGTTTGGCGCTGCGGGGAGAGATTACTTGCGATTCTCGCTGGTGAGCGCGCGGAACTTGCTGGAAGAAGCGCTAGAGCGGATGCAGCGGGTCTCTGTGCGGTGGCGGGCAGCCGTTGCGCGGTAGGACAGGCGATTGTCAGTGAGAGTCTTTGCAGAGTATGAAGGCAAAACGAAAAAAGAAGGCAGGCAGGAATGTCTGTCCCACCTTATTGCGGGCGACAAGTTTTAGAGAGATGGAATGAGGGGAAGTTGCAATCAATTGGGCAAGGTTGGGCTTCTTTGCGCAGCGGCTGCGCTGGCGTACACACCCATTGCTGTTGGACAGGCCAGGCCGCTTGCCGGGGCTGATGTGCCGAAAATTTATGAAAGACTGTTGAAGCAGATCGATCAGATTCCGCTCTATGACAACCACTCGCATGCCACTTTCCCCGACGATTCCGACATGGACGCGCAAGCGACGCCGCCCGACGAGAGTCCCGTGCTGCGCCTGCGCGATACCAATCCGGAATTCGTGGCAGGAGCGAAATTTCTCTTCGGCTACCCTTATGACGATTTCAAGCCGGAACACGCCAAATGGCTCATCGACAAGAAGAAGGCCGTGGAAGCCGCGGGGGGCACGGCCTATTGGGACGGGATTCTCGATAAACTAAACGTCGAAACTTGTCTCGCGAACCGCGTCGCCCTCGCCCCGTACTTGGATCCCAAGCGTTTTCACTGGGTTTTCTTCGTGGACTCGTTTCTATTTCCGCTCGACAATCGCGACGAGACAGGCAAGAACCCTGACATGGGCGTGTACATTCCATTACAGGAAAAAGTACTGCATCGCTACATGAAGCAGGAAAATCTGAGCTCTTTGCCTCCCGACCTCGCGGAATATGAGGCCTTCGTCCGGAAAACCGTGGAGGACAATAAGAAAAAGGGCGGAGTAGCCATGAAGTTCGAGGCGGCTTATTTTCGCTCGCTCTATTTCAGCGATCCTCCGCGGGACAAGGCCGCCGCAATTTATTCGCGGTTTTATTCCGGCGGGGTTCCCTCGGAGGAGGAGTACCGGACTTTTCAGGATTATATCTTTCGCGTGCTGATCGATGAAGCCGGCAAAGAAAATCTTTCCGTCCATTTTCACAGCGCGGTGGGCATCGGCGATTACTTCAGCATGCGCAACGGCAATCCGCTAAATCTCGAAAATGTGCTCCGCGACCCGCGGTACAGCAAGGTGAATTTTGTGCTGCTCCACGGCGGATATCCCTACACTCTCGATGCCATTTGGCTGACGGCGGCTAAGAATGTTTACATCGATTCGTCGCTGATAAGCGATTACGTATATCCTTCAGAGCTGAAGAACATCCTGAAACAGTGGATTTCGCTTTATCCGGAGAGAATTATGTACGGCTCCGATGCATTTCCGTTCAACGATACGGTGGGCGCCGAGGAGACGATGTGGCTGGCGGCGCGTTCGACGCGGACCGCGTTGGCCGCAGCGCTGGCTGAACTGGTTTCGGAAGGGGCATTCAACGAAGACAAGGCGGTCGAGCTGGCGCGCATGTATCTTCACGATAATGCGGCAAAACTTTACGGAGAGAAGCCATGAGCGGTGGGGCGCAACTGAAATACATTCCCTGGAAGAGCGTCGAGCGGGAACAACTAAATCCGCAGATTGACCGGGAGATGGTGGTTGGGGATAAAATTATGCTTGCGCGAGTGCTCATGAAGAAGGGCGCCCATGTGCCGTTGCATCATCATCACAACGAACAGGTGACTTATATCCTGGAGGGCTCTCTAAAATTCGCGATTGAAGGCAAAGAGATCGTGGTGCGAGCGGGCGAGGTGCTCTGCATTCCCCCGCACATGCCGCACGAGGCTTGGGCAATGGAGGACACGGTTGACCTGGACGTATTCAATCCGCCGCGGGAAGACTGGCTGAACAAAACCGACGATTACTTGAGACATGAGCGCTAACGACAGGCGCGCCCGCAAATCTTCCTGATGGGGCAATCCACCCTGCCTCGAATCTCTTTGTACCAGTCATGCGAAAGAACGTAGACAAAGGCCCTCGGTCTTGTTTACCGTAGCAGAGTGGGCCAATTCCAGGCGTGGGGTCAAACCTCTGAGGGGAGCGTCATGAAGAGGCAACATCTAGCTGTGTTATTCGTGCTCGGGCTTGGGATGGCGTGCGCCGCACATGCCCAGGAAGCGGTCCCAGACGACACCACAGACAATCACAACGCGGCGGCGCCGTTTTCCTCGGTTACATTCGCAAATACAAATCTGAGTCAGCCTGGAGATATTGGCACGCTTTCGACATCCTCGGACATTCTCACGTCGCCGGTCTTGGCAATGCCGCTGTCGGCTGCCGCTCCGGAGGCCTCTCCGTCACCCGCACCCGCTCCTACTCCTGCCCCTGCCCCCGATCCCAGGTTTGTCTATGGCGGGCGGGACGATTATCGGTGGCAGATTGGGGTCGGGGTGGATTGGCTGAGGTTCCGATCCTCGCTTTTCAATGCCAGCGCTGTGGGCGTCGATAGCTCCGTGACCTACTTCACGAATGAATGGTTTGGAGTCGAAGGAAACGTTGCAACCGGATTTGCGCCCGAAATTTATGACCGCGAGCACGTGAAGCTACTCGTTTATGGAGCCGGCCCCAAGATCGCTATACGCGAAAAAAAATGGGAACCTTGGGTGCACGCGATCGTGGGTGGAGCGCACGAACAGCCGCAAACCGCGGGCAACTCCAGAAACGCATTTGCCGCGGAAGCGGGAGGCGGCGCGGACTATCGCTTCAATCCTCGCTTTTCCGGGAGGTTGGAAGCAGACTGGATCCATACAGGTTTTTTTAGCCAGTCTCAAAACAATTTTAAGCTTATGGGCGGGATTGTTTTCCACTTCTGACAGGGCGCGCGCCAGCGGCTAATAAAGGCAATGAGTTGGAGCCCTGGTTTCCTTCTCGATACATTCACAGACGTGATTTGAGCGCTCTCTGCACCGATCCCCTTCCAGTTCTTCACGTTGAAAGAACTGCGGAAGGGCATGCGATGCATTGATCTCCCGTTGGCGCTGAGCGGGAGTTCCCTTTGACAGAGTTCCTACGTTTTTGCGGGCTTCGTGAAGACTTACTGAGCCAGGTCCCGATGATTTTCACCTGGCCGCCCGCATCGAAATGAACCACGGCGTCTTCCTCGACGGCAGCGGCAGGCGCGCGTTTAACCCTGCGAGATTACCAGATTTTACAAACTTGCTCGCGCATCATGGGATCGCCTCTCTTGCAGCCGAAAGCTTCTGCAAACTCAGCGATGTTCGAGAGCGGGCCATTCGCGCGAAAACGCGCCAGCGGGTGCGGGTCCGTGTTAGCCTCCCAGCGCGCGAGCTCGGGGCGCTCGTTGATAGCCCAGATTTGAGCGAAGCCAAGGAAAAAACGCTGATCCGGCGTGAACCCGTCGATTTCTGGCGGAGCCGGTTTGCCTTCGAGCGACTTGTGATAAGCGACGTATGCGATGGCTAATCCGCCCAGGTCGGCGATGCTTTCCCCTTCGACCAGCTTTCCATTTTCATGCAGGCCTTTTTCGACCTCATAGCCATCGAATTGCTGGGCGACGCAGTTGCCGCGCGCCTGAAAGCTCTTCAGGTCTTCGGGCGTCCACCAGTTCTTCAAATTGCCTTGCGGATCGAATTGAGCGCCCTGATCGTCGAAGCCATGCGTGATTTCATGTCCAATTACCACCCCGATGCCGCCGTAGTTGTAAGCGTCGTCGCGAGCCGGGTCGTAAAATGGCGGCTGGAGGATGCCGGCGGGGAAGACAATTTCATTCAACTGGCCGTTGTTATAGGCGTCGACTGTCGACGGGGTCATTTCCCATTCGCCGCGATCCACTGGCTTGCCAATTTTGGCGAGGTCCCGAGCGGTTTCGAACTGCGCGGCGCGGAGAGCGTTTTGTATATAGGAAACGCGGTCGATCTTCAGGGCGGAATAATCGCGCCACTTATCCGGATAGCCGATTTTAATGGTGAATGCTCGAAGCTTGACGTTCGCGGCCTCGCGCGTCGCTGGGCTCATCCAGGGCAACGTTTGAAGATCCGTGCGGAGCGCCGCGATCAAGTTGTGCACTAACTCCACGGCGCGTGCTTTCGCCTCCGGAGGAAAATACTCCCGCACATAGGTCTGTCCCAGGGCTTCGCCCAGATTCCGGTCTACAGCGGACGTGCAGCGCTTCCACCGCGGGCGCAGCTCTTTCGCCCCCAGGAGGATGCGGCTGTTGAAATCGAAGTTCTCCTGCACGAAGTCATCGGCGAGAAACGGAGCCGCACTATTTACTAGGTGCCAGCGATAGTAGGTCTTCCAGTCTGAAAGTGGAACGCTGACAACCATGGCATCAAGTACCTTGAAAAACTCAGGCTGCCCGACATTGAGTTCGGCGAGCTGGGGGGAGCCGAGGGCCTGAAAATAGAGATTCCATGAAAAATGAGGTGTCAGTGCACTAACCTGGGCGAGCGGCATTTTGTGGTAGACGGCGACCGGATCGCGCAACTCGACGTTGGTCATGGAGGCCTTCGCCAGCGAAGTCTCAATCGCCAGGACGGCGGTTGCTTCCGCTCGCGATTTTTCTTTCGTGTCCCCGAGAAGAGTGAGCATTTTCGCAACGTGTTCCACGTATTGCTCGCGAAGTTTTTTCGATTTGTCATCTTCTCGCGTGTAGTAATCCCGATCGGGAAGCCCCAAACCGCCTTGATTGGCTTCTCCTATCACCTTGGAGCTGTCCTTGAAATCCTGATCAGAACCGAAATGGAATAGCACGCCCGCGCCTTCGGCCTGCAAGCGCGCGCCCTCCTCGGTCAAGCCAGTGATGTCGTGGACGGCTTCGATGGCGGCGAGGCTCGGCTCAAGGGGTTGGCGTCCCTGCGCCGCGATGGTGGTGGTGTCCATGCAGCTGGCATAGAAATCGCCGATTTTTTGTTCGTTCGAACCTGCGGGAGCCGAAGTATCGGCAGCCGCAGCTTCCAAAATAGTATGGAGGGCCTGCTGGTTCTTGTCCGCTAATGTAACGAAGCTGCCCCATTCCGAATATTCCGGTGGAATCGGATTCCTTCTTAGCCAGCCGCCATTGGCGAACTGGAAGAAATCATCGCAAGGCTTGCACGTACGGTCGAGGTTTGCCGGGTCGATGCCGTGGTTTGTGGAGCCCTCCGCAGCCCGAGCGGTGCGGTTACCCCCAAGGAAAACCAAACCGCCAGCCAGAAAAACGCAAGAAAGTCCGATGGCAACGGAAAAATAGCGAGGAGACATAACCCACCCCCATCAAGAAGCAAAGGGTCGAGAGAGCCTGCCCAGCATCCTAACAGAAAGCTTCTCCCGAGTAGCAGCTTGAATCACGATAATTCAAAGGTTTAGCTACAAGCCAGGAATTAGAGTGCAGTAGCGCTGTCTGCAACACCGAACTTTTTTTCTCAGCCCCGAATTTCAAGACGTTTAGTCGCGGCCTCCGATTAGTTGCATTGCAGGAAACTCCGCCACCACCCGGAGAAGACCTTAAGCTTGCAAAACGCTGCGGGTCTTTAGGGCAGGCTCGCTTGGCTTGGCTTCGGCCTGGCGCATTTCGCGGAAGAGGTGCAGGTTCGTGGACATAACGACACCCGGGCTGAGATGAGCTGCGGGAGGGAGGTGAACGTGATTGGTCAGATTATCGGATAGGAGGCGAACGGCGACCTGCCCTTGCCGGTAGGGGTGCTGGTAAATCGACGCCGTGATGATGCCTTTTTGAAAGTATGGCGCCATCTCGGCGAAAAGGTCCGTGGTGATGAGCTTCACCTTTCCCTCGAATCCCCGGGCTCCAAGCGCGCGGCACACTGGAAGACAGTTGACCGTGTTTACGTAAAGCCCATCGAGCTGGGGAAAACGCCGGAGCAGCTCGCACGTTTTCTGAAAGCTCTCGTTCTCATCCTCGTGGCCTTCGATGACGCTGACGATTTTCCCGCCGGGGCACTGCCGCAGAAATCCTTCCGAGAAACCATCCGTCTTCTTCCGGTGATCCTCGGTTGTGAGCATCCCGGCAACGACGGCGACTTTGGAGCCAGGCGGAACGAACTTGCCCATCAGTTCACCCGCGAGGCAGCCGTTCAAGTGCGGCTCGACGCAAATGATGCTCGAGCGGCGGCTCTCCGGGGCATCCGTCGAAACGCAAACCACGCGCACTCCTTTTTCTTCGGTATCATTGATGAGCGGGGTGAGTTCTTTCGGACTTCCGGCGGTCAGAACAATTCCATCAAGGCCGCTTTGCATCAATTCCTTGAAGACATCGATGTCGCCTTCTCCCAGCGTCTGCACGGGACGATTCACAAATTCGACGCCGAGTTGCTCCAGATGATGTTCTTCGTCGAGGACTCCGCCCCAAAGCTGGTCGTAGAAAAAATGGATTTCTTTGGGGATGCAGACGCCGATCCGCACGCGGGCTCTAGCCACAGAAAGAGCGCGCGCCGCCAGGTTTGGCGAATAACCAATCTGCTGCGCGATTTGCAAAATGCGCTTGCGGGTAGCTTCCTTGATTCCGCCGCGCCCGTGCAACGCGCGATCCACGGTCCCAATCGACACCTTCGCCATCTCGGCGATCAGATGGATGCCGTGTTTCTGCTTGCTCATCTACTGCGCTCCTCGACCCCGCGCTGGCAATGCGCACCCATGTTTTGCTCTGGCGCTGCCACGCAAGATCAATTAGTTGCTACTCCCTAAATGGCCGAGTGGTTTCAAATGTTCCGGGCACCTTCCCCAAATCTATACCCCAAGGATAGATTCAGGAGTTGGGACACACGGCCCGCGTACCTTAACACGATTTAATGACGCAAGAGCAAAGAACCATCGGCTCGTTCCGTTTGCGGAGAGAAATCGCCGGCTTGCGCCCAATCGTGGATTAGGGAGTACAATCACGGCGGCCTCACCGCTAAGTCCACGATCGCAGACTGTTAGACGCGTGCTAGGCTTACGTGGCTTTAACCGAAAACGAATCTCATGAGGTCTAGACATACTGGGGGAGCTCCACACATGCGTTCTGTCTCGCGGCGGCATTTCCTGCAAGACGCGTCCAAAGCCGGTTTGGCAATAGGCGCGAACCTCGCATTTGGCCGTCACTTGCTTGGCCAATCGGCCCCCTCTAATCCAGCGCAACCTGTCCGCATCTACGCCGACTCCCGCCGCATCATCGCTCCTATTGATAGAAACTTATTCGGTTCCTTCCTTGAGCACATTGGCCGCGCCATTTACGAGGGCATCTACGATCCGCAATCCAAATTTGCCGACGCCAATGGCTTTCGCAAGGATGTTATGGACGAAGTTCGCAAGCTTGGTGTCCCCATCATTCGCTATCCCGGCGGAAATTTTGTTTCCGGCTATAACTGGCTAGACGGGATCGGGCCCCAATCGGAACGTCCGAGAGTGTTGGACAAAGCTTGGAATTCCATCGAGACCAACCAGTTTGGAACGGATGAGTTCATGGCTTGGTGCCGCCTTGTC
>Ga0335072_10016030_pt1 | contig 10627 bp, 8 predicted proteins | sample Lox_Sample_21_FD_206725 | JGI IMG/M metagenome (GOLD analysis project Ga0335072, IMG submission 206725) | Soil microbial communities from Loxahatchee National Wildlife Refuge, Florida, United States - Lox_Sample_2.1 | ecosystem: Environmental > Terrestrial > Soil > Wetlands | place: USA: Florida... | reverse complement strand
GGTTCCTCGTGAGCTCAAGCAGGCCGGCGATGTCCCCGATCAGCTCGAACCGGTGCTGGGCACGTGTCGCGTCGCCGCCGTACAGGTTGGTAAGGAACTGCTGGATCTGCGCCTCGGTGAAGTCCTCCAGGATGGCGACCCGGCTGCCCGCCTGCGTTTCAACGCGCTCACCAAGGGCCGTCCGGACGGCCGCATGGACCTGGCTCACCGAACGAAAGTGCTGGGTACGGCTGGTCAGCACGACCTTGGCCTGCCCGGTGAGCGAGTTCAGCAGGGTCTGCAGGTAGTCCGCCGCGCTGTCATAGCCAACCCGCAGCTCGAGCTCGTCGAACCCGTCGAACAGCAGCGCGACCCGGCCCGACCGGATCATGTAGTGCAGCTTGTCCTTGCCGACGTCGTCCACGCCCTGGCGGACTAGGTGCTGGGCGAGCAGGTCATCGAGCGTCGGCCCCTTCTCCAGGTACCGCAGCTCGACCAGGACAGGGGTGAGGCTGGGCAGTTCGGCTGGAAGGTGGCGGGTGAGCTGGCGCAGGAAGGAGGTCTTCCCGCGCCCGAAGTCACCGAGGACCACGATGAGCCGCGCGGACTCCGAGCTCAGCCAGTCCGTGGCCTGGGTGAGCAGGCCGGTACGGGGCGGCGGGACTGGTTCGCCGGGGTGGCCCGTGATCGTGAATCGCTGGTCGACGTACAGCTCGGCGGGATAGAGCCGGTCAGCCGCCAGCGCCTCGCGCTGGCGCGCGGCTAGCGGCCTAAGGTCAAGCAGGCCCTGGTAGTCGATGAAGCTGCGAAGGCGCACTCCCTGCCGGCGGGCCTGCAGGACAAGCTCGGCGGGGGCCGGTGATCCCGCGTAGATGAGTTCAGAACGGACACCATGATCGGCCGCGGCGAACTTGCTATGGACGCTGGCGATGAACCCGTCTAGCGCCTCTCGCGACGCCGGGCCATCGGTCACGCCCACCGGGTAGGCCTCTGCGACCCCATTCTCGGGGGTAACCGACACGCGTAGGTAGCAAGAGCCGCCAAGGACCCGTTCCGACACGATGCTCTGCGGGAACTTCAGCCGGGCGACCTCCGCGACGCGGCCGAGGAAGGATTCGGAACGATCCGGCTCGGCCTCGCGCTCCGGATAGATGTTGACGTCCCGGTAGGCGAGGTAGGTGTCACGCGCTGCGGACACGCCGGCTGAGGCGGGGATGCGCGCCGTCATCAGCTCAATGCCGTCGGCGGCCGTCCGCTCGCCGTCAATGCGCAGGCTGGCCAGCCCCGGTGCCATCAGCGCATGGTTCAGTGCGGCGGCGTCGCGGGCATTCGCGTGGCTGACCGCGGCGACCCGCAACCAGCCCGGGTACCTGGCCAGCTGACCGGCGAACCAGTCGAGCTGGCCGCCGGTGAGCAGTCCGTAGTCGTCGCCGGGCCGATGGCTGAGGGCCATCGTCGAGTTGAGGCCCGCCACGACCACGCGCAGGTCAGGCAGCTCGAACAGGGTCCAGGGCTCATCGGGGGTGAAGGTGACGCCCGGGACGTCGGCGTAGAACTCACTGAGGGCATCGACGTACTGCTGCCACTTCGGGAAGTACGGCGGGACCGGTGCCTGGCCCCGGCTTCCCTGCTGGAGGAAGTGAGCCTGGCAGGCCATCAGGTTCACGTCCCCCCGGCCAGGCACGATCGCCACGTGCCGTCGCGGGACGCCGAGCGACTCGGCCAGGCGGGCCAGGGACTGTGTGGCCGCGCGGAACTCGTCGGGTAGCCCGGCCTCGGCCAGGTCCCCGGTCACGATGAGGAGGTCGGGATGGCCCGTGTGCTCAATGTCGGGCTCGGCGCGCAGCAACGAGCCGTGAACGACCGCGATCTTCAGTTCGGCCGCCACGTGCCCCCACCCCCGGCCTGTCCAGACCTGCGCGCCCTCGCTCTAGCAATATCACGTCCGGCGGATGCCAAGTTGGTCGATAAGTCGACAAAATGGCCGGTGTAACGTCTTCGCGCCGGCCAGGACTACCTGAGCATGTGGGGGACGCGGCGGCGGCTGCGGGAGCGGGACTTGCAGCCGCCGCCGCGTGCGACTTTCTAGGCCTCGTCGTCAAGCAGCGAGAAGACCGCCTGATCGTGCAGGCCGTCGTCTTCCAGGGCCGCGCGGCGAAGGGTCCCCTCGCGGGTGAACCCGGCCTTCTCCGCGACCCGGACTGAGGCCAGGTTGTCGGTGTTCGCGGTCAGCCAGGCGCGCTGGATGCCGCCAGCGGACAGTGCCCACCGGCTCACGGCGGCCAGGGCCTCAGTCGCATAGCCCTTGCCGCGCTCCTCGCCTCGCACGCCGTAGCCGATCTCGGCCGAGCGCACTTCCCAGTCGGTGTGGAACAGCGAGATGGAGCCGACGATCCTGTCGGCCTCCCGGTCCAGCATCATGAGGTGCACTCCGACCCCCGCACGCCGGGGCGCGTGGACGCCGTCCGCCAGCCACCTGGCGATGTCGCCAGGCTGTGACGGCCCGCCCGGCGGCAGCGCCTCGGGGTTCAGCGCCTCCTCGACACGGGCCTGGTCCTGCGGGCGATATTCCCTGATCTCCAGGCGGTCCGCGCTGATCTGAGCCTCGGGGTATGAAGTCATGAGCGAAACCGTACCCGCCGTCAGGCGTGCCTAGGGCCGGGCCAGCTGCCCGACTCCGGACAGGAACCAGTACTGCTCCGGATGGTCGGGGACGTCCTCGGGGCGATCCGGGCGCCACTGGGGCAGCCACACAAGACCGGGGTCGACGAGCGTGAACCCGTCGAAGAAGCGCGCGATCTCCTCGCTGGTGCGGGCCCGGCCCTGGGCGGCCACCTTGCTCTTGTAGACGCTCTCGAGCGCGGAGGCCAGGTCAGGCAGGGCGTCGCTGCAGCCGTGGGAGACGACGAGGTAGCTGCCGTCAGGGAGCGCGTCCCGCAGGGTGGCGACGATCTGCTCAGGGCCATCCGCGTCCGGGATGAAGTGCAGTACCGCCACGAGGAGCACGGCGACGGGCTGGCTGAAGTCAAGCAGGAGCTGGGTTTCCGGGTCAGCCAGGATGCGGTCAGGGTCCCGCAGGTCGGCCTGGATGACGGCGGCATCGGGGTTGCCGTCCAGGATGAGCTTGCTGTGGGCGACCACGACATCGTCGGCGTCGGCGTAGACCACGCGGGTACCCGAGGCGGTTTCCTGGGCAACCTGGTGGACGTTGGCCTGGGTCGGCATGCCTGAGCCGATGTCGAGGAACTGGCGGATACCCGCTTCCGCGGCCAGGAAGCGCACGGCCCGGCCGAGGAAGGCGCGGTTCGCGCGGGCGATTGCCCGGGCGTTCGGCTCGACCGCGATCATCGCCCGGGCGGCGTCCTGGTCCGCGCGGAAGTTGTGGTCCCCGCCCAGCCACCAGTCGTAGACCCGCGCGATGTTGGCCTTGCCAGTGTCGATGCCCGGCGGGACCCAGCCTGGCTGCATTGTCATCGCGTTTCCCGTCTCGTGGCGCCGCACCGAACGCTGGTGCCAGCGTAGCCCAGCCAGGCGGCATTCGGGCCGGCTCGCTGGCCGGCACCAGTCCTCTCCGTAGACCACAGCTCGGCACTGCCGTTACAGTGGTTTTGCCCGGCTTGCGCGATGCGTGCCGTGTCAGCCCGCCGGGTCCCCAGGCAGCGTTCTAGGAGTCGGGCTACCAGGTGAGTGGCGAACCGGGCAGGACAGCCTCCCGCGGCGGCGACCGCCAGGGGTACCGGCTGCCTCCACGCCTGCGGCCGCCGGATGCCACCGCCGACCCGGCCCGCGCGGCGTCGCGGGTCCTGGACGCCCTGGTTCCGGGCTTCGCCGACGCGGCCGGCCTGTACGTCCTTGAGCAACTGCTCAGTGACGGCACCGCGGCCCGCCAGGTGGCCAGTGCCGAGCAATGCCGGCTGGTCATGCGCAGGCTGGCCACCCGGTCGGGCAGCGACAGCCCCGCGGCCCGCGGGACGGCCTTCCCCGCCGGCGAGGTGGTCGCGCTGGCCACCGACTCCCCGTTCGCCCGCTGCCTGCGTGATGGCGCTCCGGTGATCTTCACCCAGCCCGGACGCAGCTCACTGCGGCGGATATCGGCCGAGGCCGTCGCGATGCTGAGCCACTACACCTCGTTCCTGGCCGCGCCGATGGTCACCCGCGGCACCGCCGTCGGCATGCTGGTCCTGGCGCGTGCCCCGGGCACGCCGCCGTTCCGTGCTGCTGACACGCAGGCCGCCATGGACATGGCCGGCCGCGCGGGCGCCGCCATCGCCGACTCCCTGGCGCTCATGCGCCACCGGTCGGTCACCGAGGCCCTGCGGCCGCCCCGGCCGACGGTAGCCCGGCCACCGAGAGGCCGGCTTGAGGTCGCCGGGCGCTGCCTGCCCGCCACCGGCTGCGATGCCGGCGGCGACTGGTACGACATCATCCCGCTGCCCGGAGAGCGAACCGGGCTGATCGTCGGCGACGTGATGGGCCACGGCCCGCTGGCCGCCACCGTGATGACCCGGCTGAGCGCGGCCGCCTACGCGCTGGCCGACCTGGACCTGCCCCCGGAAGAAGTCATGCGGCAGCTCAACCGCACGTCCCTCGCGCTGCCCCAGGAAACGCTGGTCACCTGCGCCTACGCGGTGATCGACCCCGACGGGCAGTCCTGCGAGATCGCCGCGGCCGGTCACCTCCCGCCCGTCTTGGCCATGCCGGACGGCACTACCCAGGTCATCGGCATGCCCGGCGGCCAGTCCCTGGGGGTAGGCCCGGCCAGCTACGGGCAGGCCGACGTCACGCTGCGGCCGGGAACCATCCTCGCCCTCTACACCGACGGCTTGGTCGAGACCCGTACCCGCCCCTTCGACCAGGGCATACTCGCGCTGCGGTCGGCCCTGGCCCGCCCGCGCCCCGACCTGGACGCCACCTGCGAGGAACTGGCCAGCTGGCCAGGCGACGACCGCGAGGACGACATCACGATCGTCCTCGCCCGAATCCCGGCCGGATTTTAGCCCCGTCCTTCGGTAGCCAGCTGGTGCCGCGCTTCCATCAGCGCGAAGCCGAGCAGATTCAGGCCACGCCAGTGCTCGGGAGACGCCGCCAGGTCGCTGGTCGCGGCCATGCCGATGCCCCAGACCTGGTCCCGGGGAGACGCCTCGACCAGGACCCGGTCACCGGTGGCCAGCAGGTAGTCACGCAGGTCCGGGTGCTGGCCGAACTTCGCGACATTCCCGGTGAGGACCAGGCCGAAGCGTCGCTGGGCCCAGCGCTCCTCATCGAACCCGCGCACCCGTCTGCCGAGCTCTTTCGCCTGCTTCGGATGGGCCGCCAGCGGGATGCGATCCGCTATTTCCGCGTCGCCGAACAGCCGGGCCTTCGCGGCCATCATGAAATGCTCGGCGGTCGGGTACGTGACGCCGTCGACAGTGAAGTCAGCTGGCCACCACTGGCTCAGGCACCCCCGGCCGGGGCGGCCATCGGGCTGCGGCTGGTGCCCCCAGAAGAACAGGTACTTCGGGCGGCCGCCCTGGGCTATGAAGTCGGCCAGGGCAGGCCGGCTGCGCACCTCGGCCGCAGTCACGTCCATCCCGCCATCTTCGCCGACCATTCGGCACCCGCGCGACCCGGTTTGTGCCGCGTCGCGTGTAACGCCGCATCGCCCGCCAGGACTATGCAAGCGGGGCGGGGAACACGGCGGCGGCTGCGCTGGCGGGAGTTGCAGCCGCCGCCGCTCAAAACCCTGGCCGCGCGCCACTCTCGCCGCCGCAGCCGCTGCGCGGGACGGCGGCGCGGTTCGAGGATCTGAGGCCCGGATTTAATCGGGTATTTACCGATCCGCCGGGCACGGCCTGTGCCATGATGTGGAGCGCCGGGGCACTGACTTCATATCGCTTGGATCTGCATGGAGCAGGCTGTGCTGGCTGATGTCCTCCCTGACGACGCCGCCTTCGCGTTGTGCGAGCGGCTCTTCCGCGGCTGCCCGATGGCGGTGCGGCGGCACTACGCGGAGTTCAGGTACGGGTCGATGGTCCTGGTCAGCCGGGCCACCGGGGCCGGGCAGTTCAGCGTCCTCATCATGGAGCGGGACGACCTGTTCGTCTTGCGGCCATGGGACCGCAGGGAATGGCCCCGGGTGGAGATCCGGCCGGACGAGCCGGTCAGCGACCATGCCTTGCGGCTGATCCGGGCCAGCGTTCCCGTCCCGCGCGACGGGGTCCTGCTCGGCTGGGTGAGCGGCGGGCAGGTCCGGGCGGTTCTCCTCGCCCACGGCCGGCTAGCCGAGCCGTGGGAGGACTCCTCAGAGCTCCCGGGCATAACGACGCTGCCACTGGCCGGGAGCGACCCGGCCTGCTGGCCGCCCGTGCTGCCCGGGCTTGAGGTAGCCAGCTCGCTAGACGAGACGTGGCTATGGGAGCAGTCGGACCACGGCCAGGTGGCCGACCTGGCCCGGCTGGTGAGCCGCCAGGCCGGGTGCGCGTTCTGGGTCCCCGGGCAGCCTGGCCGGGCCACGGGCTACGTGGTCGTCACCGAGCGGCTGGGCACGGCCCAGTGCTGGCTGCCGGCCGGCGTCTATGCCAGCTACGCCGAGCTGGCCCAGGGCATCCCCCTGCCGCCCGCCCGTCAGCTGCTGGCCCAGCCCGGCCTGATCGACCTGGGCCTGGGCACCCGCGCTATCATTGGCAGCTAGTGTGCCTATGTTTACTGATGGTGCTGGATGGGGTGTACGTGACGGTCTCGCGGGCGGTTCTGGAACTTTCCGAGGTGACCTACCGGCGCGAGCATAAAGAGATTCTGCACGGCATCTCGTTCACGGTCGGTGAAGGCGAGCACTGGGCGCTGCTCGGCCCGAACGGGGCCGGCAAGAGCACGGTCCTCGGATTCTGCGGGGCGGTCACGCACCCGACCTCCGGGATCGTCCGCGTGCTTGGCGAGCAGCTGGGCCGGGTCGAGCTGGCCCGGCTGCGGCGGATGATCGGGCACGTCAACCCCCGGCACCCGCTGCGCTCGCCGCTTCCGGTCCGTGAGGTCGTCCTGTCCGGCATTACCGGGACGATCGAGCTGCCGCCCCGCTGGCAGCCTGGCCAGGACGAGCTTGATCGCGCTGATGCCCTGATCAAGACGCTCGGCCTGGCCGGGAAGGCCGGCGAGCGCTGGCCCACGCTGTCGCAGGGGGAGCGCGGCCGGGCGCTGATCGCTCGCGCGCTCATCTGCGGCCCGCGGCTGCTGCTGCTCGACGAGCCCGCGACCGGGCTGGACCTGGCCGCGCGAGAGCAACTCCTCGAGACCATTGACCTGCTGGACGAGACCCATCCGGGTACCGCGTCCGTCCTGGTTACGCACCACCTGGAGGAGCTTCCCTCCACCACCACGCACGCCGCCCTGCTGACGGCGGGCCGCCTGGTCGCCGCCGGGCCGATCGAGGACGTCATCACGACCGGCACGGTCACGGCGGCCTTCGATCACCCCATCGAGGTCCGCCGCGAGGATGACGGCCGCTGGTCGGCCCGCGCTCGCGCCCGGGCCTGAGCAGTCCACTGCGTCACGCCAGGCAAGCCGCGTAACGCTGGCGGCGGGCGGCTTGCCCTTCCCAGCCGGTCAGAATTGCTGCCGCTGGTGGTCGTGCCGCATTTTACGGCACGATCAACAGCGAGCAGCCCCGGGCGGTGGTGGCTGAGCCGTCCGGCATCGACATCGGGGCAACGTGGCGCCACTGGGCTGGTCACTGAGGCCAACGCGCTCAAAGTGGCTCAGAAGGTAAACGGCCTTGGGTGTACCCTCTGATTACTCGTCAGTAGGTTCCCCCCGGAGGCCGCGCGTGGACAAGTGTGATGTCATCGTCGTTGGCGCTGGACTGGCCGGCCTGGTCGCGGCCCATGAGCTGACCTCCCGCGGCCGCAGCGTCACCCTGGTCGAGCAGGAGAGCGAGGCGAACCTCGGCGGCCAGGCCTGGTGGTCATTCGGCGGGCTGTTCCTGGTCGGCTCACCCGAGCAGCGGCGGCTGCGGGTGCGTGACTCCCTCGAGCTGGCCTGGAGCGACTGGCAGGGCAGCGCCCAGTTCGACCGCCTCAGTGACCAGGACTCCTGGGCCGTGCGCTGGGCTCGCGCCTACGTCGAGTTCGCCGCCACCGAGAAGCGCTCCTACCTGGCCGGTCACGGCATCACGCTGACCCCGACCGTCGGCTGGGCCGAGCGGGGCGACCTGCGGGCCGGAGGGCACGGTAACTCCGTGCCCCGCTTCCACGTGGCCTGGGGATGCGGCACCGGGGTCGTCGCCCCGTTCGCGGCCAGCGCCCGGCGAGCCGCGGCCGAGGGCCGCCTGACCTTCCGGTTCCGGCACCGCGTGGACGAGATCGTGCTTGCGGGCGGCGCGGCCGCGGGCGTCCGCGGCACGGTCCTCGCCCCGGACGCCGCACCGCGGGGGGTGGCGTCGAACCGCGACGCCGCGGGCGAGTTCACGCTGGAGGCACAGGCCGTCGTGGTGACGACCGGCGGCATTGGCGGCAACCATGACCTGGTGCGCCAGTACTGGCCGCCGAGCCTCGGCACGCCGCCGCCGACCATGGTGACCGGGGTGCCCGCCTACGTCGACGGGCGCGGCATCGACATCGCCGCGGCGGCCGGTGCCCGGGTGGTCAACCGCGACCGCATGTGGCACTACACCGAGGGCCTGCACAACTGGGATCCGGTCTGGCCGGGCCACGGCATCCGGATCCTGCCCGGCCCGTCGTCGGTCTGGCTGGACGCCCTCGGCCGCCGGCTTCCCGCTCCCTGCTTCCCCGGCTACGACACGATCAGCACGCTGCGCTACCTGCGCGCCACCCCGGACCTCGCGCCGTACGACCATTCCTGGCTGGTGCTCACCGAGCGGATCCTGGCCAAGGAATTCGCGCTGTCCGGCTCGGAGCAGAATCCCGACATCACCAGCGGCAGCAAGGCGCAGGTGCTGCGGACCAGGCTGGCCGGGGGAGTCCCCGGTCCCGTCGAGGCGTTCCGGCGACAGGGGGCCGACTTCGTCGAGGCCGCCACCATCGAGGAGCTCACCGAGCGGATGAACGCGCTGACCAAGGAGCCGCTGCTCGACGCGGCCCTGGTGCGCGCTCAGGTCGAGGCGCGCGACGCGCAGATCGCCAATCGCTACAGTAAGGACGCCCAGGTGCAGGGCATCCGCAACTCCCGCGCGTTCCTCGGGGACCGGCTGACCCGCACCGCGCGGCCGCACCGCCTTCTTGAGCCGGGGAGCGGCCCGCTGATCGGCGTCAAGGTGCACGTCCTTACCCGCAAGACGCTGGGCGGCATCCAGACCGACCTGGACTCCCGTGCGCTCGGCCCGGACGGCCAGCCGGTCCCCGGCCTGTACGCGGCCGGGGAGGCCGCCGGGTTCGGCGGCGGCGGGGTGCACGGCTACAACGCCCTGGAGGGCACCTTCCTGGGCGGCTGCCTGTTCTCCGGGCGTGCGGCCGGCCGGGCCGCCGCCGGGAGCATCGCCTGAGGCACCGGCCTGGCCCGGCCGCTCGCCGGGGTCACCAGGAACGCTGGGTGAGCACGACCCGGTAGCCGTCTGGGTCGGCGATGGTGACGCCGCCGGCGTCCCAGTAGGGGTTATGGGCGGCCACCACCGTGCCGCCGTGGGCGACGGCGCGGTCGACGACCCCGGCGGGCACCGCGGCCGCCAGGTAGATGACCAGCAGGTCCTCCGGGGTCGGGGAGGGGTCGATGCCGTCGCCGCCCCAGGTGAGCTCCAGGTGCCACTGGCCGTCGTCCGGGCCGAGCATCAGCAGGTCATAGCCGCCCGGCACGGTCGCCTCGGCCTTCCTGAACAGCACGCTCAGCCCGAGTCCCTGGACGTAGAACCGCTCGGCGGCGGCCAGGTCCCGCGACGGGCGGGCAATCCGGATTATATGGTTCGCGTCGATCACGGTCGCCTACTGTACTAGAGGCCTAGCGGTCACCGCCCTGGCCGTCCGCGAGGCGGCCACCCGTGACGGTCCGCACGCCAGCGGCCGGGCCGGCACCGTGGAGGGTGCCGGCCCGGCCGTGGCTGGTCGGGTGGCCCGGGTGGCTTAGCTGAAGAAGCCAGGCTGGGCGGCCGAGATGTCGTAGCTGCTGCCCCAGTACCACTGGGTGGCTGACGCGCCCGGCACGATGTGCGGAGTGCCAGTGGGGTCGGCGATCCAGTACTTGACGTGGGACTGCATCCACGCCGGGAGGCCGTCGATGCTGCCGCGGACCGAGCTCCAGTCGCTCTTGAACGTGTAGACGATGGCGTCGCTGTGCGGGCTGGCCGACAGCTTGGCCGAGACCCACTGGGCGGCCTGGGACGGGGTGGCGTCGCCCGGCTCGACGTCGAGGGCGTCGGCGTGGGTATTGGAGCCGTTGGTGTCGATCCACAGCACGTTCCCGCGGCCCGAGACCGATGAGCTCGAGGCCTGGAAGGCGCCGTTGGAGTAGGTGGCGACGTGCTGGCCGGCCGGGATCGCCGCCGGGTTGGTCGAGTCGTAGATCGTGCTCGGGCCGGAAGTGGCCGCGGTGGTAACCGCGGGGCCGTGCGCGGCGTCGGCGGCGGGCGCGGCGGCGCTCGCCCAGGGGGCGGTGGCGGCCAGCGAGCCGATGGTGGCGGCCAGGGCGACTCCGGCGCCGAGGCGGGCCGGCTTGCTGGTGGTCT
>Ga0335072_10016028_pt1 | contig 10628 bp, 11 predicted proteins | sample Lox_Sample_21_FD_206725 | JGI IMG/M metagenome (GOLD analysis project Ga0335072, IMG submission 206725) | Soil microbial communities from Loxahatchee National Wildlife Refuge, Florida, United States - Lox_Sample_2.1 | ecosystem: Environmental > Terrestrial > Soil > Wetlands | place: USA... | reverse complement strand
GAAGCCGATGACCCGGCCCGGTTCGCGCCGCCCGCGGGCAGCCGCCCCGTCCGGGATCCGGAGGATGCCCCCGGGCGGAGCGGGCTCGGCTGGCAGGTGACGGCGAACGCGGCCGGCCTGGCGGCGGGCGGCCTCGGGGCCTGGCTCCGGCTGGCACCGCACCTGCCCGGCCACCGCCCGGCCGGGCAGGCCAGCTTCCTGGCCGCGATGCCGTCTCCCGAACCGGGCCCGCTCGATCCCGCAGACGGGCCACCGCCCTCCGACGACCTGCTCGGCCTGCTCTACCGCAGCGGCCAGTATGACGGCGACGACCCCCAGGTCCGCGGCGCCGCGGTGCGGCGGTGGAACGACACGAAGGCGGTTCTGGGCCAGGCGGCCGGCACGTTCCGCGCGGCGGGACACGGCGGCGTCGGCTATCTCCTCGACACGGCAGCCCGGAACGAAACGGTGACCCTGACGGCCGGCCAGCTGCGTATCGGGGGCCCCGAGCTGTACTACCTCGATTACTCGTCCTGGCAGGGCCGGCCCGGACCGCTCGTGATCGCCTGCGACGGAGAGCAGTACTGGGGGATCCACGAAAACAGGGCCCGGGTGGGGCCGGCGCGGCCGATGGCGGGCGAGTTCGCGAGCTTGGTCGGCTCGTCCTGGCTGCTCGGCGAGCGGCTGTCCGGCGGCGTGGAGATCACCTACCACGGCCGCCGCGGCTACCACCTGCGGGTGACCCGCGGCGACGGTGCGGCGCACGCGGGACCGACGATGTTCTACCCGGCCGACGCGATCGTGGACGCGGAGACGGGCTGCCTGCTCCGGCTGATCGCGTACGCCGGCGACGCCCCCGCGGAATGGTGGGAACTGGACGGCGTCACCACGGATCCCGGCGATACCGCTGACCCGGCCGGATTCCGCCCGCACATCCCGCCCGGCACCCGCCTCGTCGAGGAATCCGGCAACCCGCTGATCGACGCCACCATGGGCGTGCCCGGCCTGACCGGGACCGTCGGCCGCGCGGCCGCGGAGGCCTTCCGCCGCGGCACCGACGCCGTCTCCGCCGCCCGCAGCTTCCTGGACGACCTGCGCGGCCATCGCTAGTGCGCTGGCCGTGAACGTGCACCGGCTCGGTTAGGCAGCTTCAGGTTTCGGGCGGCCCCGGCGTTGCTGGCGTTCGCTGCGGATGCGGGCGCGTTCGCGGCGCTGGGCGGCCAGCACGCCGGGGTGGCGGGGGTGGGCATTACGCCAGCGCAGGCAGGCCTGCAGCTTGCGGGCCAGCGCGGGGTGATTCCGGTGGTCCGAGCCACCACTCCACCTGCCTTACACCCCAACCATTAAGCGCAGCTCCACCAGCAGGCAGGCCCGGTGTCCGTCCGTGCATATCGCCTGGTTCTGGGCGGCAGCATAGCGATCGTTCCGACAAGCCACGGCCGCGCCGAACGGCGGATCGGGCGCGTCTGCCGCGAACCGATTGAACGCGCTCTGCAGCGGCCCGCATTTCAGTAACTTGCGGACTTGATGTCCTCTCTTTGCGGACTGGATGCTCTCTCAAGGATGGCGGATTCGCAGTAGCCCGCGCTGCAGGACTGATACCGCTCCGGCCAGGCCATCCGGATTGGTGAGGGCAGCCAGGTCGCTGACTGCCTTGCTGACTGCGGCAGCGGACTGGTCGGTCAAGGGCAGCACGACGATCCCGGCATGACTGCCGGGCGGGTAGGCGCGGATATCACCCAGCCCGACGTCCAGCGAGATCAGCACCCGTCCGGCTGCGGCAGCGGCAGCCACCTCGTCAGGGTCGGGCGCGCCACTCAGCCCCTCCTGGCCGACGGTGTCAACGTCGTGACCGGCACCGGCCAAGATGTCCGCAGACGAGGCCGGTAGGTTCTCGTCGAGCTTGAACTTCACCGCGACTGCGGCAACGGCAGCAGCTCCTCGCGCGCCAGCGCCGCGCCGTAAGCGGCCGCCGCGCGCACGCCCGCAACAGCGACTGCGGGGTACTCGGCGAGGATCTCGTCGGCCGCCATGCCAGCGGCCAGGCAGTCCAGGATCACGCTGACTGGCACGCGGGTCCCGGCGATGACGGCCTGGCCGTGCATCACCTGCGGATCGGCGGAGATCAGCGCCATCTGATCAGTAGTCACGATCCCAGTGTGCCCTGCCCGGGCACGAACGCGAAACCAATACCAACCCGATCCGCGGCACAGGGCCGGGCCGCGCCTGGCGCACCGCCTGACACGAAACCTATGGGTTGCGGGCATCCGCCCTCGTGCATTCCAGATCCTGATCATTACCGAGCGCCCGGCAGGCGGCCGCGTGCTTTCCCGGCCAGGGGATGATTTGTGCAAACAGGGCTGCCGGAGACCGCAAGGCGTTATGCCGATCATGCCCCGTAACCGCACGGCATCCGGCACCGATTTCGCCGGGCCGCGCTGGACTGGCCCTCGGCCCTGTTGCCTGGACTGGGTGAGCCGGTCACGAGCGGTCGTCCTCGGCCGCCGATCCGGAAAAGATCACCTTGAAACCGTCCCCAGGGGTGATATGCGCCGTTCGTGGAACGGGTTACTCGTTCCACGGCCGACATCCGCGATCCTGCGGACGCATCAAATACCTGTGCTGAGCTGCAGATATGTTGAGCGGCCTTGGGGAATCGAACCCCAGACCTACGCATTACGAGAGGCACGCTCAGCCGCAGCACGCGCCTGGCCTGCATCAACGCCTCGCGTCGGTGCCACGAATGCACACATGGCACTGGGATTTTCAAGGGTGGCGGTCCACGTCCCGGTCCACGCCGAGCCTTCCACAAAAGGCAGTCGCCGTGACAATACGTGAGGATCACAGGTCAACCCGGGGATCCCATGTCGACCTGCACCGATGCCACACGAAAGTGCCACCGCCTGCACCCAAACCAAGCGTTTTCCAGGCGATCCGTTCCGCGCCCCTGCACTCCACGGCCTTGATCGCCGCTGCGGCTAGTGCCCGCCGTGCCGACCGGCGCTCGCCGGCACCGGCCGCAAAAGGGTGGCCACCTGTTGTCGCTGGGTTATGAGCCATCAGACATGTGTCTCCGGCGTCTCAGCTCGTCTCTAATACGCGGTCTGACCTCGGTGGCGGTATGGCCGGTCGTCATCCGCGGTGGCGCTTGTCTCCCACGTCTCGGCCCGTCTCACCGTGTCCCGTTTACGGATCGGTTTACAGATCGGGTGTCTGACCTGGGTTTGCTGGTCCTGCTCGGGTGCCGGCTCCATGTCTCGGACTGCGGTGCTGCGTGGCTGATGTACTTGGTCTTGCTGTACTGGCTGCTGGTGGTAGTCCTCGGCGGACTGTAAATCCAGATCATCTACCTGCACGTTTGTTCGATGCTTCGCGTAAGTGGCGAACATGACCCGTCGGGAAGTCATCCAGCTGGCCGAACTCCCGATACCCCGGCTTGAATACCGGCGGGAGATGGTCTCCGGCGAGTCCCACTATGTCTGGGGGGCCCGCCTGCGGCTGAGGGTCGTCGAACGGCCAGGGCGCGCACACGTCGAAGTCGACCACAACCGGCTGCTGCTGTACATGCCGGAGGGGTCCGACCGGGAGGAGCGCGCGAAGGTGCTGCAGCGCTGGCAGCGTGAGGAATTGCGCCGGGAAGTGCCCGCCCTGATCAGCAAATAGGAGCCAGAGGTCGGGCGCAGCGTGTCAGCCTGGGGCATCAAGCGGATGAAGACCAAATGGGGGTCATGTAACCGCGAGTCAGGCCGCGTCTGGATCAACCTTGAACTCGCCAAGAAGCACCCGCTATGCCTTGAGTACGTCGTGGTGCACGAGATGGCGCACCTTCTGGAACGGAATCACGGCGAGCTTTTCGGACAACTCATGGACTCACTGCTGCCCGACTGGCGAACGAGGCGCGAGTCCCTGAATAACGCACCGCTGGCCGATGAGGTTTGGACCTTATCATCATGCAGGCGGCTTAGCTGTCTCCCTAAGCACGGGTAGCCGCCGCCCTTGGGCAAAGTTGCCACACGGCTCATGCGGCCCGTGCTACGGACGCCCTGACTGCGGGCACGTCGTCGTCGACGCTGGACGCGTATGGGAGTAGTAGTAGCCGTGGCTTAGGTTGTACCGGACCTTTCGGCCGCAGGTCCCGCAGGTTCGTTTCTCCCACTGGGGGCCTGGCGCTGCCGGTGGCAGCAGGCCCATCGGCTGCGGCGTGGCCGGCGTCTTCCGAACATAATCGTCGTAATCGGGCGATTGACGTTCAGGACTTGGCGAGCCGTCCTCGGGGAGGACGACCAGTCGGTCAGAGTGCCCGAAAGATCGCCGTACCCGCCAGCGACGACTGCCCATACATCCCACCCTTTTTCAACCGCCAGGCCAGACGTCGATAGTATGGACAGACCATATCCTCGGTCAAGTGAGTCCAGCTTACGATTGTTGCGGCATGTCGGCGCACTGCAAAGGCAGCGACCGATTAGGATTACCCGCAACCCACTCCCGCGAACGGAGCAATTGCATGGCCCGGCAAATACAAACCGTCCGTATCGACGACATTGACGGCGGCGAGGCCGAGGGCGGCGTCCGCTTCGCTCTCGACGGTACTGAGTACGAGATCGACTTGAGCGCGACCCACCGCGAAGAACTGAACGCCGCCTTGAAACCCTTCATCGAGCACGCCCGTAGGGTTGGCAGCACCCGCCGGGCAACTCGTGGCGGTGGCCGGGCCGCGAGCGCCATCGACACGCACGCCGTTCGGACGTGGGCGAAGGAGCAAGGGATTAAAATCAAAGAGCGCGGTAGGGTTCCGGCGGATGTCATCGAGCAGTACCGCGCGGCCGCAGGGCAGTAGCGGCCGCTTTCAAGGATGATGCGAAGCATCACCGGGTATCTGAGGACGAGCAAGTCAGAGCATTATCAGGCCCGGATGATGGCCCGAGGGCAGTGAGTCATCCCTTCCCCATGCGGTCGACTCTGCAACAGGCATTCGTGCGGCCGTGCGAGTTCGGCGTCCCAGTCGGACTGTCCGAGAGCGCCGCTCCTCCAATTCCGTCGCTCCCGCACTCACTTCCGGGAGAGAAAGCCTCTCCTGTTGGAGGTACTGCCGACAGCTCCGCGGCAAGACGCTGCGCGTACTTCGTATGCAGGATGCGGTCGATAGATGACTTGAGCCAGCGCGAGCCGCCGCCGGGCATCGGGATCCCCTCGGCGTTCAGCACGTCGCTGATGCCCTCGTAGCTCATGCCGTTGGTGCGCAAGCGGATGATCCGGGCGGCCAGCTCCGCCGGGTAACAGGGCGGCCTCCCCCGCTCCCGGCGTTCGGGAAGCACCGTACTCATGAGCCGCCGCCGCGGCGGAATAGTCCCAGCAGGTCACGGAAGACCTGATAGCGGATGGTCCGTTGCTGCTCGTCACTAGCGCGCAGCGTGGCGAACAGCGCGATCCCGATATAGAGGACGAACACGGCCACGACGGCCGCGATAAACACCAGGAACCACGTAGCTCCCGGCCCAAACTCCGCCAGAACGCGGAGCAGATCCTGCAACACGAAGCACTCCCTGCGCTTTGACGGCGGAGAGCGCCCGTAGCTCTAACAGGCCAGGACCAACTCCCCGCGGACGACCGATATCGGCACGCGAACACGGAGCGAGTAGCCGTCCGGTGCGCCCCCGTGGCCGTAGTGACAGCAGGCGACGAGCAAGATCAAGAGGATGCGGTGTGTGTCCGGCCGTCCGGCGAAGGCGGCCTGAGGCAAGGTCAGCGCACTACGGAACGCCGCGCGGATGCCGTCGACCAGACGGAGCTGGTCGCGCCGCACCTCATCGGACTGGTCAAGCGTGATTACGCTGGGAACGCGCGGTGCAGCCTCGACGGGCGGCGCAAGCGGCAGCAACCCGCTGACGGGGCGGTACAACTCGATGGGAAGAACGGCATCAGAGCCAGACGACAGGACGACCGATGCGACACGCGGCTGCTCGACGCGAGCTAGAGCCAGCAATACCATTCCGGGTGCAATCTGAAGCGATGGCCACCACCAGGCATACGACGACAAGGGTGTCAGGTCGAGCGGTTCGATGTTCCAGTCCCGGGCCTTGCGCCCTGCCCCGACAGCCTCCTGACAGTACATCCATTCGAGATCCGCACGGCCGGCGTCGATGTCCGCGTAACTGTCGTACGAGAAGTAGGTGGTGGCCGAGGTCTGGCTTCTACGCCTCCTTAGCGCAGCCTCCCGAAACCTCCTCCATTCGCGACCCGCATTGTCGGACAAGAAGCAGGCGCTGGATGGGACGGCGGCGATCGCCGACACGCTGCGGGCGCGGATTGAGTCCGCTTCCGTGGTGTACGTTGCGGCGAGCTGTGTGTAGCGGGTGGGCTCTGGGCGCACCGGCTCGAGCGCGGCGATGCGGACTTCGAGCTGCACGGTCCGCACGATGCGGGCATACAGCTCGGTTAGCCAGCAGTCGGGCTCCACAAACTGTCCCTCGTCTTGTTCTGTTGGCACTCCGGTGCACCTCCTTCCCGCGCTCCGGCGTTATGAGATAACCGTACCCGCCTGACTGTTCGTACTTTATATTCGCGGCCCGACCCTGGTACATGCTGCGATGGGGTGCGCTCCAGACGCGTCTGGCATGCAACACACGATGATGACATTGCGCGTCATATCATCAGGCGTGCCCAGTCTCCTGGATCCGTTGCCCGAGGAAGGGCAGCAGCTCGTCGACGTCGTAGCTGATGCATATGCCATGACCGGCCGGTGGCCGGTTTGGCAGTACGTGGCGCAGAAGGCGTTCAAGTGGCGCGGCATCAATGCCATGGCGGCGCTCCGCAATTTGCCGCAGTGGCCTGGAGTCGGCATCAGCAGCTACCAGGCCGTCCGGACGGTCCCGGCGGCACCGGGCAACTCGGTTCCGGATATTGAGGCACGCACGGTGCTCACGGTTCACGGGCTGTTCCAGGCCAGCCCGGATGTAGAGCATCCGCTGCTCCGTGTTTTCCGTAAGGCCGTCGAGCTCGGCGCGGAGCAGCAGGACGGTGCGACACTCACCCCGTACAAGGCGACGCCGATCACCGTCGAAGGCGACCACCTGGTTAAGGTTGTGAATTATCGGGTGGCGACAAACCTTAAGGGCGCAGATCTGGGGCTCCTACTGTCCGGGGAACCGCTAACCACGGGCGGTGGCGTTCATGAATCCGACGTCTGGACGTGGGACCTCACCCGACACCGGCCGCTGCGCCCGTTTGTCTCGTCGGACGGGCGGGAGCTCCTCGCCAAGCTCGATACCCTGCTCGGGGCTCAGGCGGAGCGCCCATACGTTCCGGTCAGTCCTGACGCCCTGCCCCGGGCGCTCGACCACCTGAACGTGGTCTGGAAAGCGCTGACTGGGCAACGACTGTTTTATCCGCGGGGGTTGGCCGCTAGTGCCAGCCTGGTCGAGCCGGTCGGCAGCGGCGACGAGCTGACGGGGCGACTCGGTGCGCTGGGCGACGTCTTTGACTTGTTCATGCGCGCCGCGGATGGCAAGGCGCCGAAGGGCGGCTCACTCAACGCCTTCCGTGAGGGCCTGGTCGGTCGGCTCTCGTCCGTGCCCGAGCAGGACAAGGCACGGTCGGCGATTGAGCAGCTGCGAGATATCAACACGATTAGGAACGGGCGGCTGCACACCGATGCCACCAACTGGTCGGAATCGCTCCGGCGCCTCGGGGTTCCACCAGGCGAATTGCCGGGCCAGCAGTGGGATCGCATCCGCGCGGCCACCGTTGAGGCGGTGTACGTGATCATCGAGCTGCTGCAGTCACTCATCGCTTAAGAGGTATCGCAGGGCTGGCTGTGCCCGGCTATGGGGTGCCGTCTGGCTGCTCAGGACCATCAGGACCCGTCAACGATTTCTTCATAAGTCCACCATAAGCGCCTTATTTGGATGAATTCAGGGTTAGCGGTAACATTTGGCAGCCTTCCATGCTGCACCAGCAGCAGCCTCGGCCATCCGCAAGGCACAACAAGCAGCACTCATCGCCGCCTCCCGGCGCAGCCTATCCAGGATAGATAATGATCGATATCGATGCGATGACCGGTCAGGGGTTCGAGGAATACTTTGCAGAGATTCTTTCGCAACGCGGCTACTGCATCGAGCGACGCAATGGAGGCCGCGGCGACGGCGGCGCGGACATACTGGCAACCTCCCCAGACGGGACACGGTGGGCAGTCCAGTGCAAACGGCATACGGCAAACGTCAGTAGACCCGTTATTCGCGAGCTCCTTGGAACGGTGGCGTCTGAGCATTACGGGCGGAAGCCCTGGCTTGTAACGACGGCGTTCCTGACTGAGCCGGCTTGGGAGCTGGCAATTGACAATGAGGTGCAGGTAACCGACCGGACTTCCCTTCTCGAGCTGATAGCGGAGACTGAGGATGCTGAAGCGGTCCGCACGCCAGCTGGCCGAAAGTTTGTTTCCGAGTATCCCATCCCAAGATTGATTAAGGCTCTGGCCGCCTTCGCGGTGGCGGGAGGATGCGTGGCTTTCTTCCTAAAGGCCAGTCCAAGTCAACCGCGACTGCCGGGGAAAGGATGCCCGGCGGGCTATGTCTGCATGTACACGGTCGATGGCCTCATCAACAGCACGCCCGAACATAAATACTACTCTTACGGCTGCTACAATCTGTATAACGAGTTCGGTACCCGGTATATCCTTAACAGCCAGACCAGTGGTGCTGAGGCCCTCCTCTACAAGGGCTACGGCTGCTCCGGCCTCGCTATAACGATCCCCCATCTAGACACTTGGCATGGCAGCGTCAGCCCGATCTACTCCATTCTGGTAACCCCATAGCACGATCAGCTAACGAAGACACACACCGATGGCGGCGACTTCAACGCGCCTGCCACCACTGCCCGAAGAAAGGGGTGTCAGGTGAGTGTGATCAGTGAGCTGATTCCATCCTGCTTGTGACGGATTCGTCACGGTCTGGTGAAGGTGCGGCGCACTGGTCGACGCGGTCGATGGCCAGGTCGCAGGGCATGTCGCAGTCGGCGGTCTCCCGGATCTGGCGGGCCTTCGGCCTCAAGCCGCACCTGGTCGAGACGTGGAAGCTGAGCACGGACCCGCAGTTCATCGAGAAGGTCCGCGATGTCGTCGGCCTGTACATGAGCCCGCTGGAGAACGCCCTGGTGCTGTGCGTGGACGAGAAGTCCCAGATCCAGGCGCTGGACCGGACCGCCCCGTGCCTGCCGATGCTCCCGACGACCCCGGCGCGGATGACCCGTGATTACGTCCGCAACGGCACCACCAGCCTGTTCGCGGCGTTCGACCTGGCCAGCGGCTCGGTGCTCGCCCAGCCCTGCCGGCGGCACCGCCACCAGGAGTTCCTCCGGTTCCTGAAGCTGATCGAGCGCGCCGTGCCGAAGGACCTGGACCTGCACCTGGTCCTGGACAACTATGCCACGCACAAGACCCCGGCCATTAAGGACTGGCTGATCAGGCACCCGCGGTTCCACCTGCACTTCACCCCGACCAGCTCCAGCTGGCTCAACCTGGTCGAGCGCTGGTTCGCTGAGCTCACCAACCGGAAACTGCGCAGGTCAGCGCACCGCAGCGTCACCGAGCTCGAAACAGACATCCGCAAGTGGATCAACGAGTGGAACAAGGACCCGAAGCCGTTCGTATGGACTAAGACGGCCGATGAGATTCTCGAAACCCTCGCCGCCTACTGTAGCCGAATTAACGACTCGGGACACTAGCGTGCGGTAAGACTAGGAGGGTGACGATTCCAGTGAGTTCAGGCGAGTGGAACCTTGATCGTCTCCGTCAACTCGTAAGTCAGCACGATCTCGAGGGAGGGCGGATCGAATACAAGCGAGAACTCGGCAACGGAAACCAGACGCTAGAAGCCATCGCGGCACTATCAAATACTTTCGGAGGAATCGTCCTCATTGGCGTCGATGAAACTAAACAAGGTGTCGATCGTCTTACTGGGGTCGAGGCAAGCGACCGGGACCGGCTCTCGCGCATGTGCTGGGACAAGCTAGTCCCTCCCTTCAATCCTGAGATCGTTCCCATCAAGCTTGCCAACGGAAACCGAATCGTCCTTGTAGTCATAATCAGCCCAGACTATATTCGTCGTCCAGTGATGCTAACTCAGGGCAATAAGATCCCAGTCCGCATCGAAGGTCACAACGTCCCGGCTGACTGGTACAGGCTCAGAGACCTCTTCACCGAGCAACCTGCGAGCGTAACCCGCCTAGCCCTGCCAGCCGACCACGGCCCCTACACCGCCGATCCGGACGACTTCCCGCTGCCCGCGCTATGCATCCGGGGTCGGCTGCTACTAGCTGGGCCACGGGGTCGACCGCTCTACGTCACCGAATCCAGCCGCGCAGATGTAATGGCCGCTCTAAGCAACGAAGATTCGCTGCTCACTGGCGCTCACTCCGCCCTGTCCCACATCATGCACATCTGGACCGACGGCACGTGGCAGTCAGGGGGATGGAAGCTAGAGGGACGAGCCAGTACCCACATGGTCAACCTCCGGTGGTATGCAACCGGCCCCAACGACCAACGCATATGTCAGGCTCGCCTCACAATGGTCCTGACACAGAGTCCGAGCCAAGGTGACAGCCTACTCGTCATTGCCGACATCACACTCAAACACCCCAAGTCCGCCTGGCTAGCC
>Ga0335072_10016027_pt1 | contig 10629 bp, 4 predicted proteins | sample Lox_Sample_21_FD_206725 | JGI IMG/M metagenome (GOLD analysis project Ga0335072, IMG submission 206725) | Soil microbial communities from Loxahatchee National Wildlife Refuge, Florida, United States - Lox_Sample_2.1 | ecosystem: Environmental > Terrestrial > Soil > Wetlands | place: USA: Florida... | reverse complement strand
TCAAGCCGTACGACCCTTCTAAAAACTACAAAGTGCTTGCAGACTAATATAAAGGCAGACATTAAAACAATTACTACCTATCTTATTAAAGAGAGAGCCTTAGAGGCAGTACAAGCAGCCTTAAAGCACATTAACAACGCGTACAAACAACACGTTAAGCAAAAAGCTACAAAGCAGGCGATCTGTTAGCTTTAAGCTGTTGTCTAAAAACTAGCCGACAAGGTAGAAAACAAGCTAGACGAACAAGCCAAACTAGGCTTGTATGCTATAGCAGCCATATAGGGACTCCCTACTTAGACGTATGCCTAGTAGAGCTTCAACCCTAATTATATAACCTTATAGAAGTTAGTCCTATTATGCTACAAACACAAGATAGTTGTTGTATGAGGCACTAAAACGGCAGAATAGAAGAGAAGGACCTTTAAGGAGCTCTTAGAGCAGATAAACAAAGCTGGAGTTGCTAGCAAAGCAGTTGCTATTTGCAAGCTAGGGAGTAGCAACATAATAATAACTATAAAAGACAAATAAGCTTGTACGAGCTAGCTGGCATGCACTAAATAGCTAGCAGCCTTTAAAGAGGGAGCTAGAGTAAAATAGAGGGAGTTTGCTATAATAGCTTATAAAATAAGAGTCAATTAAATTAGAGTTAGGCCTAAACAATTAAAGAAATCTACAAATAGAACTTAAAACTAAAAGGCACAGTCAACATCGTACGAGTAGCTTTTACTAAGAAACTACTCTAATTAGGCTGTACGACTAAGCTACTAATTATAAGCGTTATCAAGCTAGAGCAAGCTAATCGCTTAATAAACGCTAGCTTAATATAGTAATACGAGCTCTATGACTGCAAGCTATTTGAAGGGAACTATATGATTACATAGTACTTCAAATACTACTAGTATGAACATATAGGCTATAAATGCTAAAACACTTAAAAATGTAGCTTTTATGCAGCCTTAAGGTATGCAACAAATAACTGTCTTAGCAAAGAAGACAACAAAAGACATATATACGTATTATACTATAAGAACCACCCGTTTTAAGCTAAGGAATGCCTTGTACAAGCAAAGCACATAGAATCTGTAAAACTAGCTTATATTAACTGCCTAGCATAATATCAAGCTACGTCAAGCTTCATATAAAGGCCCTAACAGACTACAGCCTTTACGTCCCCCCCTACCTCCTAAAACTAAGCGAACTAGGCTAGCTCCAGCTAGGACGAACTAGCAATATCTAAAACTATCAACTACCTACTTGTAGTATAATAAGAGCTATAAATAGAAGTAAGCCACAAAAGGACCCCTAGCCTATATAGCTTATAAAGTATAAGCGTACTACTAGTAAAACGCTTATAAGGACAGCTAGCTAGATTAACTAAAGCTTCTAAAAACAATATAGACATTTATACGTTTATAGCTACCTAATAAGTGTGCTAAGAGTACTACAATATAACGTATAAAAATTAAAAGATAGGGTGCTAATCTTATTGCTAGAAGGGAGCTATGCTTCATACAACATTATAGCTGTTTAAGAACCTTAGCTAAACTTATACATCTTAACCACTTACTACTTATAAAAGTGCTTATACACCCTAATCTTCCTATAACAAGGTAGGGCTCGTACGAGCATATACGTTAATAAGGGGATCCTATTAGCCTAGTAGAACTCTAACTCCAAGTCAGACTACTACTAGGTAAAGCTCGAACTAGAATTAGGACCTCTAACCATCTACAACATTTACAGTAAAACATTAGAGTTGTATGAAACTACAAACTAAAACACCTTAATTCTAAAAATGCTTAAAGCCATATAGGCCCTTAAATGCTACCTAGTAGTAAGGGACTTTAATTTGTATCACACACTATAAGGGGGACATAGAGTTAGTAGGAACTACGTTGGGGTAGTACAACTAGTTAGCAGCTTATGCACAAACCAGCTAGACCTACTAATAGAATTAGGGACAATTATTAGGGAGAAGCACTAGAACGAGCCCTCCATATTAGACTTAACCCTTAGCACCTTAAACCTAACGCTATAAGTAGCAAGCTGCAAAGTAATTAACACTTACTCTAAGTCCGACTATAAGCTTATTAAAACTTTAATTATAACTAGCAGTTAAGTTTGTATAAACATACTACTAAAAAGGAACTTTAAAAAGGCAGACACACATACTATTACAGCAAGTGCAAGATGGCTTTATACACCTATATAAGAGCTAGAAACAGCCTAGGACATTAATAACTATATAAAATATGTAATAAGCTTTACTTAGAAATTAATAAGCTAGACTGTCTTGTATAAGGCCCTTTTTACTTAAGTACAAGCATAATAGACACTTAAGGTTGTAAAGGCAATTGCTGCTAAACGCAAAGCATACTAATAATAGTCGAACACCTACACAGACGAAGTATAAGATAGCTATACAGCTATATTAAAAGCTAAACGCAAATAAATAGCTAGTGTAAAACAAGCATACTAGTAAAACAGCATGCACGAAGCAGCTAACTTTAAGGAAGGCATTTGGAAAATAGCAAAGTAGGCTCGTACGAAAAGCCACCTACTATTAGAACCTGCTAAGATGCCCAACTTATAGTAGCAAGGGACCCAGCTAGGCACAGTTAGTAGCAAAGTAAGAGCGCTTTATAAAAGATTCTACCTTAAAATAGAAGCAGACTTAAAAGACATTGCAGATAGGGACTTCTAGTGCAACCTGCTTGGAATGCTAGTAATAAGCTAGCTAGTTACTATAAAGGAAGTATGTAACATCGTATAAAAGGTCAAACCAGATAAATGCTTAAAGGCAAATGAAATCCCCAACTAATACTTATAAGTAATAGGGGAACTATTAATTAAAGCACTATAAGCCCTAATAACTGCAGTTTTTAGAACTAGTTACTACCCTAAAAGCTTCCGTGCGGCTTGTATGATAGTCCTTTAAAAGCCTAGCAAGCTAGACTACTTAGACTTAGAGGCATAAAGACTAATAGCCCTACTTAGCACTATAAGCAAGGTTATTAAAATGCTAGTAGCATGCCAGCTTAGCACTTTAACTAAGCAAGAGGGATTACTATTAGACAACTAAATGGGTAACCGCACAAATAGATTTATAAAGACAGCCTTAGAACTGCTAGTAGAACAAATCTATACAGTATAAAAGATAAGGAATCAAGTAGTATTAGTTCTATTACTAGATATAGTAAGGGCATTTGATATAGTAAATCACCTCTAACTGCTTAACAACTTACAGAAAAAAGGGATACCATTATAGTTCGTACGAACTGTACGATCCTTCCTTACAGATTAAACGACTATACTGCTAGTTGACAACAAAGAGATAGTGCTATACCAATTAAACGCTAGCGTACTATAAGGCTCTCTACTATCCCTAATACTCTTTTTATTCTATAATGTACTACTACTTAAAGCCTTAAACCAGCTAGACCTACTACTATTATTGCTAGGCTTTGCAGATAATGTCAACCTGCTTACATATAAAAGGACTGCAGCAAGAAACTGCGCTAATCTTAAAATAGCACACGAATAATGCTTAAATTAGGCTAGAACACATAGAATGCGATTTGCACCTAACAAGTACACCCTAACCCACCTTACTAGATGCAAGCGCATTAATTTGCACGTGCCAGTTAGGCTATAAGGAGTAGTAGTAGAACTCGAACTTGTTGTATGTATCTTAAGGCTACAGCTAGACTTCAAACTATACTAAAAAGCTTATAAAAGGGCTATTAAGGACAAAATAAGCACTTAAATGCTAGTATTACAACGTACAACAGCTTCAACTTAAAGAGCTATAATGCTTAAAGCTAGAATTATCTACTAAGCAGTTGTCCGCTTAGCACTATCATATAGGGCTGCACTGTAGTACAAGCATACAGGTAATACTAGCAAGCTTAAAGGTATTACAGTAAGGCTATAAATGCAATAAAACTAAGGGCTACAAATAGTACTTAGAGCATTTAAAGCGACCCTTATTTACTAGCTTGAGACAGAGTCGTACGTGCTTCTACTAGATCTCTAGCTTAATAGGCGAATAGCACGCTTCCAAGCTAGGATGGAACACTTAGGGATAGCGTAGAAGATTAAGGATGCTTGTAGCACTATAAGGGCTAGAATCCTAAGTCGTACGAACAGACAGTAGAGGCAGCAGCGCCAAGCTAGCGCACAGCCTGCTGCTACCTTAAGGGTTGTATGGAAGATACAGGTTGAAAGGTGGATTAGGCAACAAATAAATTAATAGGACTAGCAGGAAAAGAAACTGGTCCTCTAAGATTAGGAAAAGCGGTGGCACGCAGAGAATAGGAGGCTAGGCCGTGCTATACGTTTAAGGGCAGACTTAGGGGGTTATAGGGTAGTTCCTAAAGACACACTACTAACAAAACAAACTTTAAAGCTCTATAAGGGGCTTTGGAAAGCAGAAAGCGCATTACTAACTCAAGCTCGTACAGGGAGGATAGGGCTCGCCAAGTTCCTTTATGGAAGACGTATGCTTAGTATAACTACTACGACCTACTTGTATAAGGCAGGATAGGAGACACTATGCCACATAGCCTTATACTGTGCGCACGAAACAGATAGGAGGTACTACTTGCACGCAGGCTAGAACTAGTTATACCCTTAAATGATAGGCACAAATAAAGGGGCTAAGCACTTTGTATAGTAGATAATGTACTTAAAAAGGTTAAAGCAGTTTGCTCTAGCTAAACGCTTACTGTTTGACAGCAAGTAGCTAGCTAGTCCTCTCTCTCTCTTTAACAAGTAGGTGGCAGTAAGGCTACTTATTTAGTAATTGCAGGCTGCAAGTAAATTAGAGCTTCATACAGAGACAAGCAGCTTAAGGTTTTTATCCTACTATGTAAATAGTAAGGTTTTCCCTAGTTTAAGACCTTTATAGGAGACCCATATAGCTTTAAGCTCAAACAGTGTAAGATTAATAATAATAATATAAAGAGTCATTAAAATTAGCTCCTTTTACTAGTTATTATAAGGGTATCTAATTTTAGCCCCCTAGCAAATACTAATTAATTTAAGCGCTTAAAGTTCTTAAAAAGAGGCAAACTTTGTTGCTAATTAAAGTCTTATATATTAGCTGCCACCTTTTCATTTTCCCTTTATTCCTTTATAAAGGCGAACAGCATTTTTACAACTTATAACACTTATTAGCATTAACACTAATTTAGCTGCATATTCTACTTATACTTTTCATTTTGTAAGATTAAAAGCGTTGCTATCTTCTACTTATAAGACTTTTAAAGAAGTAAACTAAGAACCTACTTGTCTACTTAATTCTAATTTTTTCCTACTACTACTATAAAGTTCATTTACCTTGCAACTACTTCCTTCTTCCTCCTCGCTCTTACACATACAACTCCTACCTCTAACCTTATAAAATTTCTTTATCCTATAAAAGACATCTATCTCCTTTATAAAGTCTTATTAGACTAATACCCTACAGCCCTCCTTGTAGCTTTAAAAGAACTTGCTAGTATCACTATCGTCCTTAAAGATATTAGTCCTTTAATTATTATATTTGTATTAACAATAAAGACTTCCCTAATAGGAACGCTAAAGATTTAATGTTACACTTAAAATAGGAATATATATAGTTACAGCTACATTTGTTACAGCCTAATTCTTGCTTATATAAACACTTCTACTATAAAATAACTAAGACTTAATTGTTAGATAGATAAAGCTTTAAAGATTTCAAGTAGGTTCCTTTGTTAATTATAAATAGCGTTTAGTTGCTTTACAATTTATTAGCAATAAATTACTAAATTTAATAGTTTTATAAAGCCACTTAGATACATTTTAATAGGCGTTTATAGTTGTTGTACTTAAAGTTACTATGTTTGTTCCTAGTCACATACATTTCTTATTATAATACATATTCGTTTAATTTATACTTTGCTTAATAGTTCTACTTTCACTTAGATGTATAGCTGCAAGACAACGCGTTAAAACCTTAATAAGCTTCTAAATGGTTACCTCTTTATCTTTATATTTACCTATCTAACACTAAGTGTGTTTCTTTATGTAGCTCCTACTTTACCTTTTTCTCTGCCTTTTTATTAGCATTTCAAGTATTACACTTTAATAAAATTCGGTTTTATAGCGCCTCTTATTTTAATAGTAGTAGCTTGGAATGCTCTGCTTAGTAGTTCTAAAGATAGCTTAAGGCGGATTATATCTATTTCCTCTAGCATTAAAATCTTTTATATTTTTCTTGTAGAACAAGCTTATACAGTAAAAAGTAGTTAGGAAGCAAAGTTTTTAAGAGTCTTTTAAGTGTAGAAATCATTTTTTAACTTAAAGACTAAGGAACTTAACACATACTATTAGCATACAAGTAGACCTTATAGTTATAATAACAGTTAAGGTTTATACTGTAATAACATTAACTTAGCGCTTTAAGTGTGCTTTTAAGTGATTCTTATAAGGGATAGCAGCTACTCTCTTAGCGTTTAAGTATGTTTGCTAGTAACTTTATAGGTGCTACAAGTATTAACACTATAGCAAGAAGTAGAGCATTAAGGGCTATAAAGAACTTTATAACATATACTTAAAAGGATAGCTTACTAGACAAAGGAATACAAAAGATGCTTAGAAGTATAAGAGGTTATATCTAATAAATAAATATAAATGTGTAAGCAATTAATAGTAAGGCAATAATAAGCTAGTAATAGCTGCTGCTACTACTATTAATAGTTATTATATAGTACATATAAACAGTTGCTAACTTTCATTTTTTTCCTTGTCTTACTAGACAAGCTAGGCGCACTTAGTCTACTAGCCATACAAAATAATTAACATGTGCTTTATTATTTTAGTTAACAGGGAATTTGTAAACTAATATTAGGAATAAAAACTAGTAGGAAGGGAGAGGAGAAGGAAATTTCTATAGAAGATTCTGCTATGCCTTTAACTTGCAGTTAATAAGGACTAATATGGAGTATTACAGCAAACGGATTACTACATTAAGGATAGCAAACTACTACGTTATACTTCTAATACATCTCTATTGCTTACTAACAAAGTAGTAAAATGAATAGCTAAATACAACTAAGAAACTGTTTAAGGGAAAGGGGAATCAATTTCTTAGTAGCATGTTTGTAAGGGGGTTTTAAGTCCTAGCTAGGAGCTTCTATAAGATATAAAAACATAATTAAACTTTTAATAGCAAACTTATATGTTTAAATGCATTGTATAACTAAATTACGCTATTTAAAGCTTTAATCCCAAGCTACTCCTAACTAATCTACAAGCTAAGTAAGGCTAAGTGAGGCGAATCGACGCTGTTTAATAGGGTGCAACTGCAACTACAATTCGTCCTTTACATGCTATTACCAGCCTTTAAAAGAGCTTCTACGTCTTATACTAGTTACTTACTAGCTTATAAATATAAATGATTTAATTATTTCAAAGAAATGTTCTCTTTATAGTACTATATAAGAATATATTTGATTAGTAATAGTAATATAAAGCAACAAGGTCATTTTGTTTTTACTACTTGAAATTTTATATTATAATTTGTAACAAATTTCCTAACATTTCTACTTGTTATAACGCCTTTACAAATTTATATCTAGTAGATTCAATTATATAACCTAAATATTTAGAGCCTTTTATAAGCGTTTTAAAGTGCTACGTGTTAATAGTAGAACTACTTATTTACAAGCTATTATAAGCTTTAGCTAGATAAGAGACACAATTCTAACTAGAAGGGGCATAAGGTATAAGAGGCTCTAGTTATAAGACTAAACAATAAAGTAGTTTTAAAAGGCAAAGCATTATAAGAAGCTTAAAGTATTACTATGCTTCTTATAGGTTATCTATAAGGATGCATAAACGTTAATCTTTATTGCTCCTTAAATTTTACTAGATTGAAGGCTAGCTCCATCCTATAAAATTCTTGCGTCTTTCTCTTTCTTTAAACATTAAGGAGCTCCTTGTCTATTATATTCTATAGCAGTTTCCATATAGACTTATTTTTAGTATAACCGTCTTAAAAGATTAAGTAGTATGTACTTTCATCTTTATGCTTTTCTACTAGTATGCGATTAACATAGTAAAAGTTGTTATTTAAGCTTTAATAGGAAATAGCATCCTTAAAAACTATAGTATTACTTATCGTCTTATCTCTTATAGCAGATTTATTAACACTTACTAATTTATAAAGCTCGTACTCCTTACTGCAGCACCTTTTATAATCTTTAATAGCAGTTGGTACCTCATCAACTATTAGAGTCTCTTTTCTTATTACAACAGCTCCTATTTCAAACTCCATCTCAGCTTTAGCCCTAGCTATAAGTGCAAGATTAAGAAGCTTGTTTAAATTCCTATAAGGCCTTAAGATATAGTATGTGTAATTTCCTAAATTACTTAACAAATTAACCTGTTTAGTCTATTCCCAACCTAATAGAAGGGAAGATAGTTTGAGGACTACGTATGCATTAATTGTTGTTTTAATATTAGCTACTTTAATAGTAAATTAGCAATATTAATTAGTTGTAACAGTATAGTTAGCAACTTTTACTCTTATACTGCTACTAAAATATAAAGATAAGCCGAGTTTTTTAGCTATCAACTAAGGAAGAAGGCTGTACAGGCTGCTTCTATTAATCTTTACTCGTTCTAGCTTTAATATCTATCTTTTTAATATTATTAATGCTTTAGTATACAATTTATAGTTCCTATTACTATTAACAGTTAATTCTCTCTTAAGACGGTCTTAAAGTTTCTACTAGAAAGTGGCATTTTCCTTAATTGCTATATTAAGACTTCAAACGTCCTTATTCCTATCTGCCGCCTTAATTGTGCTTCCTTGCACTAAAAGCTTGTCTCTTAGAGTCTGATAATCTATTATGCAATAAGAGATGCACTAACATTTACTAGGTAACTATTTTATAGGAAGGACTCTACTAGCAGCACGTTTAAACCCTATCTTAAGCTCATATAATACAGCTAATATATTAATAACAGACTCTATTTCTTTATAGGCAACTACAAATATACTTGTATTACTAGAATAAGCCTCTTATTAGTGTCTTATAAAACTCTTATAACAGTTAAGCTTTTAGTTGTAAAAGACGCAGTAAATTAGTTAGGAAAGGCTACTATAAAATTAGGGAATTAGAGGCTTAGTAGGGGGAGGGCCATTAAAGCACTAGCAAAGTTGAAGCTCTATTCCAAGCTAAATAGTCTAACAAAGTAGGACTCTTATAATGCAGTTTTTGTTAGCAATTATAAACTAAGGACTCTTTCTCTTAGAGTTATATTTTAAAATATAACAAATTTTAGACTTTGTGTATTAATACTACAAATACTTCTTAGCAAGTTATTTGTAAATTTCAAAGACGCTTATTTGCAAAGTTTATGCGTTTAATAAGCACATAGCAATTAAATAAATGTCTTATCCTGCTCCTACTAGTATCATTCTAGTAGCTCGTGTGGCTAGAAGCAATTTAAGTATGCTTTTAGATGTAATAGAATCTATATTCAAATTAGTACTTGAAAATGCAAGTAGCAAAGCAATATCGTTAAAGGAATAAGGTAGGAGGACTTGTTAGCAGTCTACAATATTAATAGTAAACGCTAAGAGGACAAAGCAAATGTTGCTATATAAATATAGTGCATGTATAATTATCTTATAGACTTTTAAGTGCTATTTTTAGCTAACATTTAACTTTTAGTACTTGCTTAAATTATAATCTCTACAATTAGCATAGTAAATAATAGTAGGCAGCCAATTTTAGCCCCTTTAAAGCCCTTAAACCAACTTTTATAATATTTTAACTTTTAGCACCAGCTACTTGCAACATTAAAAATAGCGACTATAAATACTATTGCACTTAGAAAATAATACCTTAAGAGAAATAATTAATAGTAGTAGTTCTTACAAAATATATAAAATAAAATATAAATTAAGCTAGAACTTAAGCTTCAACCTTTTTTAAGTAGGTTACATTAAATTGTACTTTAATCCCATATACTAATAATAAGATATAAGCGCTTATTACTAACTCTTTAAAAAGCTAAAATAAAAAGATAGAGTAACTTAGCAGCTAGCTTTAGCTCTAAGAGCTCGAATTAGATAGTAAGGGCAATAAAAATAGTTACAGGCTTAAGAAGCTAAATGATGTACAGCTAAAAGCAAAATTAGTGTCCTTTCTACTATATTATACTTAAACTCTTTAAAATAATTTTAAACGCATAAAAGTTTTATCTTATATGTTACCTAATAACTAAATATATATTCTATTAAAACCTAAAAATAAGTACAGCTAATTGTAGCATCCTACTATTTACTATTAATAGCTCTACTATTATAATAGCATTAAACTTAGCAGCTTTAACGTATAAGCTTACTTAAAATATAATTAATAATCTTAACAATTAACATTTAAGTAAGAAGTAATATTAATAGTAGTTGGCTATTTATAGACCCCTACTATATCCCTATATAAGTTGTTACTATATCTGCTAAAGCGCATGCTAAGGGGCTCTAATAATAAAAGTACTTACCTTTTAAGTTCTAATTTTAAGTAATTCCTTAATCTAAATCCCTTTTTGCTAAGACGTGCACTATATTGCCTTCCACATAGTCTACTTACA
>Ga0335072_10016026_pt1 | contig 10629 bp, 12 predicted proteins | sample Lox_Sample_21_FD_206725 | JGI IMG/M metagenome (GOLD analysis project Ga0335072, IMG submission 206725) | Soil microbial communities from Loxahatchee National Wildlife Refuge, Florida, United States - Lox_Sample_2.1 | ecosystem: Environmental > Terrestrial > Soil > Wetlands | place: USA... | reverse complement strand
AGGCTGCCCCAGCGACGGACGCGGGTGAGGCGCTCGTCTTTGGGAATGGGCGGACCCGGGGGTTTGGGGGCGTGGTGGCGACAGAACTTCAGGTTGCGGGTGGCGGCGCAGCGGCACTTTTTGCCGGTGGGGAGGATGAAGGTGCATTGCGGAGCCACGGGTTCCTCCGGGGCGAGCGATGTTCCAGGGGCCGCGTGGGCATGAGAGCGAGTGCGGCCCCTGGACGGGAATCGGAGTCAGGAGACGCCGATTCTGCTCTGCTGCTGAAGGGAGGATGGCGGAATTGGGCGGGACGGGATGTGACGGATGTCACTCGGGGAGATGGTCGGGTCTCCCGGGTTCATTCAGCAAAATGAGGAGCAACATACAGTATTGCCGTAACTCTCTCATTGTTCCTTATCATGAGCCTGCATTTGCTTGTATTTGAGCCAGAATTGATCGTTGTACATCTGAACGTTTCTCTGAAGATCTGGCTCGCTGACTTCACGATCACCATCCGTATGCGCAAAAATGATTCGACCATCCAGTCTCTGCACGCGAACTTCCGGGCACCGTTTCAAAACTTCCTGAACCTCTTCCCGGACCATCACCACACGCACGAAGTAATCGACGTGGTTGAGCATGCCGATCAGGTCGGCAGGCTCGCCATTCGCGAACCTCTTTTCGAGATATTCGATAGCAGATTTGACCACGAACTCGTCGGCCATTTTCCCTCCCAGGGGATTGTGCACAACATCCAAGCCGATGATAGATCCCTTTCTGGATCACAACGTGCCAATCTCAAACACTTCAAGCCCAAGCTTCCTGGCGCTTCTGCCGAAATTCTCTGATACATCATCGGGCCCGCGGGAGACGTGATCCCAGACGAGAACCGCTGCGACATCGCCACCAGCGGACTTCGCCAGGAGTAACGACTCCGCCAGAATCGCGTAGTTGGTGCGAAGATGCCCCCGGTCGCCGCCATCATCTGAGCCGACTGTGGTTAGTTCTCCTGCTCCCTTGGCCTCAGCTATCACGAGGTCGTACATCGGCCCCCAATCGCCGGGACGGTCAGTGACAGATTGAACGCGGAAGAGGTCCGCAGCAAAAGGGAGGACGATCCGCAATCGGATCCCCATGTTTCGGGCGCTCACGAGGGCAAGAAGATCGGCGCCGCAGGCCGCGGAGCATACGAGCGCTGTAACATCGTGTTCGCGAAGAAACCGTTCAATGCGTTCCCGCACTTTGCCAACGTTCGCCAAGGGAAATCGCGGCTTTGCCGAATCGGGAGCATCGATCCTTCGGCCTGCTAATGCAATAATCAGTGGCGACCTCTTCGATCCGTTCTCGAATGTAACGTGCTTAGCTGACTCGGGGTGTCAATCTGCCTGATTGAGCGCATCCAACACGTCGACTGGATGAGCTCCGCGCGATACAAGTTCTCCGTACAATTCTTCCCTCGACATGGATGCAGGTGTTGTCCATGCTTCCTTTACGTCAGGCATGTCAGGAAGCCGCAACTCGGCTCGATAGAGACCTTCTGAGGTTTTCCTAACACGGATCGCCATGGATTCACTCCTCGATGTCAGCTTCGCATTTGATTGTCGTGAGGTTCCCGCGTTGTGGTGGCGCCTCTGTGATCGCTCCCGATTGCCGACAATCGCATCCGCGCGCAACGGGCGGAAGCGCTAGTCAGCCACGTCCGCCGAATTGTTCTCATTTGCCCAACCAATCCGGGTCAGCTTGGTAGAACGCGTCACCGATGTCAATCGGGTGATGGCCGCGTGCCTCAAGTTCCCGGATCAATTCATCGGCACGCATCGGCGTGGATGTCGCCCATTCAGGCTTAACCCAATCCAGGTTGGGCGGCAGTTTGAACACCTCTGCCGAGTACAGGCCATCCGACACCTTCGTGATCCTGATCATGCAGAAGCCTTAAAGCGGATGATAAACCGAACGAGCGGCCTCGTATCATGCCGCAAAGTTGGCCATTTCGCTACGGGGGCTGTGAAAGCCCTCTTTGTTGTGGGCCTTTTTCGGCACGACTGAAGTCGTGCCCTGATTTCAGGGCTGTGCTGGAAGCCGCTTGCATTCCATGAATTTCGTGTTCGATCGGAATTCTGCCTTGACTTTGCCTTACCACTTTGGCCAGCAAGACTCCGAGGTCCAAACTTCCGGAAGCCCGACGATCCGGCCGGAACGTGTCCATGAGCGAGTTGGCCTGGTATCAACAGAGATCTGGGCGGGATTAGGGGAATATTTGTCGGCTATCGAGACCAAACTGTGTGCCCCATGCAATGGCCGCAATCAAATGCAGGAATTTGCGCACTACCTGGCCGACGCTTCGTCTTCAGACAAGACGCCTCTTAGATACAACGTCAGCAACTTCTTAAACTCAGCCACAACGAGGACTTTCCCTTTGGGATCTGCTTCCCCATAAAGTGTCATCATGCCTCGGACTATCTGGAGAGATACGTTTGCAGCAAGTAGAGACTGTTCCTTTGAAAGCGACGGATTCTTTGCCTGAAAGGCATTTGCGATTGCGGTTCGTGAAGCCTTCCGGGCTGCAGGGTCGCGGCGAAAGCGGATTGGCGCGGCCAACAGGCTCAGATAAGCGGGACGCTTCTGGACGAATTGGGTGATGCGCTCGATGAACAGATCGGCGAACTCCACATGGGTCAGTCTCTGCGCCTGCTCCATCAACGGCTTCCAATGCGCCTCCAGCTCCTGGGAATACTGATTTACAAGCGTGAACGCGATGGCCTGTTTATCCGGAAAGTAATTGTAGAGCGCGCCGATGGAAGACCCGCTTCGCTCCGCGATCGCCGTCATCGTCGCTGCTTCGTAGCCGACTTCGGCAAAGAGTTCCGCGGCTGCGTCCAGAAAACCCGCCAGCCGGCGCGTCGAGCGTTCCTGCTGCGGTGCGACGCGAACGGAATTTGACAAAATCGAGGGCATCCTCATATTCTAAATCCAGAAAAACCGAGGGTATCCTCGATTTTCAAATATTTTCATCAAAGAGGAACCATGGCAGAACTCCAGCTCGACCCCCAGAAGACCGCACTCATCCTCGTCGACCTGCAGAACGCCATCGTGAGCATGAATCCGGTGCCGCATACGGCCGCACAGGTCGTGGAAAACTCAAAAAAACTTGCCGACGCCTTCCGCGGTCAGGGCGCTCCCGTCGTCTACGTGCGCGTCGATCTCAACGACTTCATGCACCTTCCTGTCGACCAGCCGCACAATCGGGGCGACAAGCCAATGCCAGCCACAGCATCTGAGATCGCTCCTTCCGCTGGTTTCCAGATTGGCGACATCCTCGTCACGAAGCGGCACTGGGGCGCCTTCGCCGGAACCGACCTCGAGCAGCAGCTTAAATCCCGCGGCATCGACACGGTTGTCCTCACAGGCATCTCCACCAATGCAGGCGTCGAGTCCACCGCGCGCCAGGGTACCGGCCTGGGCTTTGCCTTTGTGCTCGTTGAAGATGCCTGCTCCAGCCAGAACGCCGAGCATCACCGCTTCGCCTTTGAAAATATCTTCCCGCGTCTCGCTCGCGTTCGCTCCACCGATGAGGTCCTCGCCGCCCTTGCCTAAGTCATCCAGCGAATCCGGCGGCCTCGACCCATTGGTCTGGAAGATCACGGCTGTCGCGGTTCTCGGCTCTTTTCTCTCCCAGCTCGATGCGACCATCGTCAACGTATCGCTCTCCAGTCTCGCCGTGGATCTCCACAGCAGCCTCACGGCGATTCAATGGGTCACCAGCGGCTATCTTCTGGCACTGGCTCTGATGCTCCCGCTCAACGGCTGGCTGGTGCAGCGCATTGGAGCCAAATCTCTCTACCTCTGGTGCTTTTCGGCCTTCACGCTCTCCTCCGCCTTATGCGGTCTGGCCTGGTCGGCGAACTCGTTGATCGCATTTCGCGTCCTCCAGGGCATGAGCGGCGGCCTGATGGCTCCCATGACGCAGATGATGATGGCGCGTGCTGCCGGAAAGCAGATGGCGCGCGTCATGGGCTATGCGGCTGTGCCAGTCCTGATAGGGCCGATCCTTGGCCCCGTCATCGCCGGTGCCATTCTCCAACACGCCTCCTGGCGCTGGCTCTTCCTGGTCAACCTGCCCGTCGGTGTATTGGCAATCGTCCTGGCCGTTCTCTTTCTGCCCAACGATCGCGAAGAGACCAGGTCAGGAGAACTGGATCTTCCTGGCTTCGCCCTGCTCTCCCCTGGACTCGTGCTCTTCCTGTACGGATCGGATCATCTGGGCCAGCGCACCGGTCTTACGACTCTTCTGATTTCCATCGTTCTGCTTGCGGCCTTCTTCAGGATGGCCATTCGAAAAGGGGACAAGGCGCTCATCGATGTTCAGCTGTTCAGGAGAAAAACCTTCTCTGCGTCCGCCACCACGCAGTTCATGTCGAACGGAATTTCGTTCTCGGGCCAAATGCTGATTCCGATCTATCTCATCCGCGCCTGTGGCCAATCCCCGAGTGCAACGGGCTGGTTGCTGGCTCCGCTTGGAGTGGGGATGATCTGTTCCTATCCATGGATAGGAGCCCTGACGCAGCGATTCGGGATACGAAAGGTATCAGCTGGAGGCGCATTTCTGGCTCTCGCAGCCACGCTGCCCTTCATCTGGCTGGCCAGACATGGACTCGTTCTCACCGTGCTCGCGGGTGCTCTCTTTGTGCGTGGGCTGGGCCTCAGCGCGGTCGGCATTCCCTCCATCTCGGCTGCATATGCTTCTGTGAGGAAACAGGACCTGCCTATGGCGACAACATCGCTCAATATCGTGCAGCGTCTCGGGGGGCCGACTCTGACTACCCTCTGCGCGACCTTTCTGGGATGGAGATTGGGGATGGCGCAGCCCAGCGCCGGCCTCTCCGGCGCATTTACCGCGGCCTTTGTTCTTCTCTGCGGACTACATGCTCTCCTGTTCGTCGCCGCGTTGAGACTTCCGTTTGCCATCGACAAAGCGGTGGAACAACCCATTGCCGAGGAACCGTCTGCCCTGCTGGAACTAATGTCCGAGTGATTGCCCAGAGCGCTAAATCCTGGGGGGTACGGGGGCAAATCCCTGCGTCCGCGGCGCGAGCAAATTCGTGCGATCGCTCGGAATCCTGGAAGGGCGTCTCATATCTAAACATAATTGTCGACGCACGCCTGACATTGCTACTGTCACGGACACGATCGATGAGCACCAGAGGGGTAATGGTTTCCCCTTGACATAGCCGATAAAAACCTCATTCCAGGAGAAGACGATGCGGTCTGAGCTTGTGCATACCGCCCTGAACCGAGAACCGAACTGCTATGCGCTCTGCCATATCGTTGCAAAGGCAACCAGAGCTCTGCACCGGCCGAACACGCGGCTGCAGGACACCATGAACGAAGCCCTCCAGCTCCTGGCTCAGGAACAGGCGCAAACGAAGAGCCGGATTGTCGAGATATCGGCGGCTAAGTCGCTCCGTGCCGCGTAAATACTTCGTGATCGTCCCCACGATTACGGCTGCGAGGAGACCATGAGCGCAACCCGCCCGAAGATCGGTACCACCGCCAATGCGGCCGACGCAGCGGGCTCGGAGAGGGCGGAAGTCTGCGTAGGGAGCACTTCCATTTCCCTGTCGGACCGGCTCGTCATGCTTGAGCAGGAAAGGTTCAGCCTGCTGAAGATCATCTGCGAACTCCTCACAAAGAATGAAGAGCTCCGCTCGCAGATCTGGGATGAGACCCTGCGCGGATCGTAAGCCTCATGACCCCATCCGCATCCCAAGCGACGTTCGGATCTTCGAATCATTTATCACCAGGGCAGCAGGACTGGCATCGGAGCCTCAACCCCACGGATGAGACAAGCTTTAGTGGTTGTCGATGATACCCCGCTTGATGGCAATGGTTACGGCGTGCGTACGATCGTTCGCCCCAAGCTTGGACAGGATGTTCTTCATATGGCCCTTCACCGTGGCCTCGGAAATATCAAGTTGTGCAGCGATCAATTTATTGGAATTGCCAGAGGCCACCCGGCGCAGGATCTCTACTTCGCGTTCGGAAAGCGCGTCGTCTGCGACGTGATCGGCAAGTTCGGCCGCAACTTCAGGAGGGATGCGCCGCTTACCAGAATCGACAATACGAATTGTTTCCAACAGTTCTTTTCGCAGCATGCTCTTCAGGAGGTATCCCGACGCCCCGGCCTTCAGCGCGCGCAGCGCCTGAACGTCTCCCTGGTAGGTGGTCAGCACGATGAATCGTGCGCTGGGGAATTCCGTGCGTATGGCCGTCATCGCTTCAATGCCGTTGATGCCCGGCATCTGAATATCCATCAAGGTCACATCGGGACGGTACTGGCGAAAGCTCCTGATGGCGTCGTCGCCATTCGTCGCCTCGGCTACCAGCACCATATCGGGTTCATCATGAAGCACAGCGGCGATTCCCTCACGCAGAAGAGGGTGATCGTCCACCGTCATGATCCTGATTTGCTTCTGCATCGACCTCACTCCCGTGATCGTCCCCCGAGTCGCGCGATCCGAAACCAGCGCCTTTGCTTGCGCGGCCGGGCAAAGGCAATGCGTGTGGGGATCGTCAAGTCGATCTCAGTGCCCGCTCCCGTGTGGCTCCAGATCCCCAGATGCGCACCCAGTTTCCCCGCACGCTCGCGCATCCCGGATAGTCCCCAGTGGCCCGATCGTCCGCTGTGCAGAGTCTCATTGTCGATGCCGATGCCGTCATCGCGCACGATCAGCCGGAGTTTCGACTTCTCATAGGTAATCTCAACCTCGATATTCTCAGCAGCAGCGTGCCGAAAGGCATTGGTCAGTGCCTCCAGCCCGATTCGGCGGACATCGGCGCCGACCGCCGGATCGAGAGTCCGCGGCGTGCCCAGTACCGCCACACTGAACCGTGTTCCGTTGCCGCGCGCCAGTTCGTCTCCCCAGGTAGCCAGCGACTGCGAGAGATCGTTCCCGCTCAACCCCTGGCGCAGGTCATGAACGCGCTGACGCCCCTCAATCAACACCTCGTCTGCGCGATCCAGTACGTTTTCCAGCATTGCGCGCGCCGGATCGTCTTCGGAGATGTGTTTGTGCACGGATTGAAGCCGTAGCATCAACCCCTGAAATCCCTGCAGTAGCGTGTCGTGCAGATCGCGAGCGATCCGTTCCCGTTCCTCGATCCGCGCCGCCAGCCTCTCCTGCAGCCGGGAGTTCACTCGCCTGATGTGCACAAGGTAGAACATCCCCGCCAGAGTCGCAGCCGCCACGTAGCAAAGAACCTGAAACCACGCAGTCTGATAAAAAGCAGGAGCAATGAAGAACGATGCGGAAGCACCCGCTACATTCCACAGCCCGTCGTTGTTGCAGGCGATGACTTCAAATCGATATTTGTGGGGGCGCAGGTTTGTGTAGAACGCCTGGCGTCGCGTTCCTGAATCCTGCCAGTCCTTGTCGTAGCCATCCAGTCGATAGCGGAAACGCACTTTTTCAGGCGCAACAAAGCTCAATGCCGTGTAATCGATCTCCAGGTCCCCGGTCAGCTGCGGAAGATCCACCAGCCCCTCGGGCGAGTAGCGTTTGTGATTGGCAAGAATGCTCTCCACCCGGACCGGAGGGGGCAGGGGATTGGGGGCCAGGCCGGCTGGAGTCACCATCTGCAGAATCCTTCCATTTGCAAACCACAGGCGGCCATCGGGAGTTCGGGCGGCAGCATCAAAAAAGGCGTTCCCAGGCAGTGCGCCGTCAACTGCATCGAAGATGCGCATGCCCACGATCGTGTTCTGTCCCTCCCACCAGTGCTGCATTGCCGGTCGATCGATCTCCACCAGACCGCATGCCGTATGCAGCCAGAGATTCTGATTCAAATCCCACATGATCCCGTTGATCTCATCGCAGGGCAGGCCATTGCTCCGGTTCAGGGTTTGCGTTTTGCCGTTGCGCCACGCGACCACTCCCAGTCGCGTAGTCGCGCCCATCACCGAACCATCCGGACCGATGATCACCTGGCGGACCTGTGAATCGACGGCGTGCGGAAATGGGATGACTTGTGTCTGCCCATCTCGGAATCGCGCGAGGTCGCCGCTTCTTAGCCCCAGCCACAGATTCCCCTGGGTGTCGGCCGCCAAAGAATGTGCTGACGGAGTTTGAGGGGCTGGGAACTCCTGCTGCACAGTGAAATCGTGAATGTGCAGCAGCGTGCGCGGGTCGGAGTCTTCCGCCCAGATATCGTGATGGAAATCCTCCGTGATCCCGGCGATGAAGCCTGTCGATCGGCCGCCGCGATCACGGACTTCTCTGAATCGGCCGTTCTCGTAAACGAAAAGCCCGTTATCGATTCCCAGCCAAAGTCGGCCGGCATGATCCTCAAAGACGGAAGTGACCTGATTTCCAGGCAGGCCTTTGCCCATCCGCACGGACGTCACCTTGCCATCCCGGATCGAGTCCAAACCGCCCGAGTTGCCGACCCAAATCCTGTCGCCCCGCCCCGCGGCAACAGACACTACATTGTCGGTTGTTAGCCCCTGGCGGGCGGACCATGTGGCAACGCGAAGATCGCGAAAATTGTCGATGCCATCCGTCGTAACCACCCACAGATTGCCTTCTTTGTCTTCATACATACGAGCGACAAAGTTGCTCGAAAGACCGTCGCTCGCCGTGTACCGATCGACCTTGCCGTGATCAATGCGCAGGATTCCCTGATCAAAGGTTCCCACCCACAGAGCGCCTTCCCGATCCACGAGGAGCGCCGAGACCCCCAGCTTGCTGCTGTCCAGATCCTCCGTAACCAACGGCTTCCATAGTCCATCGACCACCCGTTGCAGACCCATGCCGCGGCCGGGAATGGCTACACCCACCCAGAGTGAGCCATCGGGGTCTGTGGCCAGGGACTGGACGCCGGCTGCGTCGTTGGATTTGAGCGCTGGCGGACTGTAGACAGTGGGAGAGCCGGGCCCCATGCGGATCAACATTCTGTTTGTTCCAAATGAGATATTGCCCTGCGCATCGATGGTTATCGATTCGCCGCCGCGGGCCTCGGCCGGAATCCCATTCGAAGTGTCAAAGCACTGGACACGGCCTCCGGATACGCGGCAGAGCGGTCCAGTAGCGCCAATGGATCCATCGCGGAGGACCCAGATTGCCCCCGCTTGATCCTCGAGAAGTTCCTGAATGTAGCCGCTCAGCGCAGGGAAGCTGATCAGCCTGCCGTCTTTCCACTCCACCAAGCCGCGTCGGGTTCCGATCCAGAGACCGCCATCGCGCGAACCCAGCAGCGCGTGTATATCGTCGGATGGCAATTTGCTGCCGTCGGTGGGGTTCCACGCGACAAATTGAACGCCATCGAAATGCAGCAGTCCAGACTTCGTTCCCACCCAAAGGTAGCCATCCGCGGTTTGTCCAATAACATTCGGGTTGCCGGGAAAAATTCCCTGCTGCATGCGCCACGTTGTGTGTGCGTACTGAGAAATAGCGGGGGATGGATTGAGTGCCGGCGCCGGGGCAGCCCACAGCAAGAGTATGCTAACCGGAACGGTCAGAGCGGCTGTGAGCGTGAGCGAATGGGTTTTCAAAATCCGTAAGCGATGCATGGGGACATTCCGTCACGGAGAGCTTCGCGGATCGATCATATTCCTATCCGATTGAGCAGGCACACCCCTAAAGTAGGGGCTGGAAACGCCCCTTCCGGGGTTGTCCACGCCTGTTCGCAACTTTAGCCTCGAATCTGTGCAGAGGCTCTTTACGATGTTCCCGGGAGGCGTGGCAGGGGCGGCGCTGATCTTTCTGCGGATCTCGGTTGTAGCCACTCTGATGGTCGACGGTGCGGCGCATCGGTCGTTGTTGCTGTCCTTGTGGACCGCTCTCCTGTATCTGCTCCCGGCTCTCTGTTTGACGATGGGCTTCCTTACTCCTTACAGTGCCATCGTCTGTTGCATCATTCAGTTGGCCGAGCTGGTGACCGGAGGGACAAACGAATTTCACCTCGCCGTCTCCATCCTCAACGCTGCGATTTTGGCTGTACTGGGCCCCGGCGCCTATTCCGTCGATGCCCGCATTTTCGGTCGCCGGATTCTGGACGTCACTCCCCGCCGTGACGCACCAACGCCTCCCTGATCCGGACACCAGCCTGCGCCACGGCGGCGGCTTCCTCGCCGTTCCAGGATCAGTCTTCCGGCTGGACGCCCGCAGTTCAGGGGTGCTCCGGAACGGTACTAATCGATGGCTGAAAACCTCTTCCAATGGGGCTGTTGCCGCAACCTGCAACACGTCACACTGCTGGCAATGGCGTTGTCGCTATGGTCTTCAGGTCAACGCGAAAGGTGAGACGTCATGCACACTGGATTGCGAGACATCGATCCTGCTGTTGTGACAATCAACGGTCCCCGGCATGCTACCAGGAGAGAAAACAGCAGCTCCGGTGCCGGGTGCGAGCCAGTGGCGGTGTTAGTCAGCGACTGGCGCACGCGCACCGAAGTTTCGGCGCTGCTCACCGCTCAGCAGATCGAAGCGAGGGTTTTTACCTCAGCCGCATCCTGCCTTGATTCGATCCGTGCGCAATCACCGCTCTGCCTCATCGCGGACTTCCACCTCCCCGATCTCAGCGGTCTGGAGTTCCAGCGGCAAGTCGGCGCCAGCGTGAATCTGCCCATCATTTTCGTCAGTGGCCCCTGCG
>Ga0335072_10016025_pt1 | contig 10629 bp, 9 predicted proteins | sample Lox_Sample_21_FD_206725 | JGI IMG/M metagenome (GOLD analysis project Ga0335072, IMG submission 206725) | Soil microbial communities from Loxahatchee National Wildlife Refuge, Florida, United States - Lox_Sample_2.1 | ecosystem: Environmental > Terrestrial > Soil > Wetlands | place: USA: Florida... | reverse complement strand
CTTCCTCGGCACTGAGGAACGTCGCCATCAGACCGTCGCCAAGTCGCTTGACGATCCGGCCATCGTGCCGGAGTATCGCCACCTCGACGGCGGTCCCGACCTCGCGCAGGAGCTTGAGCACGGCCGCGTCGCCGGCGTGCAACGCCCATGAGGAGAAGCCCACGAGGTCCGTGAACAGGAGGGCCATCTCCAGGTCTCCGCGGCCGCGTCCGGTCGCCTCCGAGACGGACTGCCACAACTGAAGGGCGGTCAGACCGAGCTCCTTGGCCACGCTCTCGCGCCCAGGCTGCAGCGCCGAAACGTTCCGTGCGATCACCTCGACGGGTGCGCGCCCGGCGGTCGAAAGCGGATCCCCGAATTTCTCGTCACCGGGTAGGCGACGGCGGATTCGACGCGCCACCGAGAGCAGTCCCGGCTCGCTGTCCAGCCGAGTCATAGCGGCGCGCAGCCGCGCGATGCGGTCGGCGCGATCGTCGTCGTCTGCCGCCGCGGAGACCTGGATTTCCTCGCGGCGCCCGTCCTGGTCCGGGTCCATCGGCGCCCAGGATAGTGACTGCGTCAGCCCCTCGCCGCGGTCCGTGGTCTTTCGTCCGCGACGATCCGCTTCCAGCCATGGTGGACGCGGTCCGCCGCCGTAAGGCGTCAGCCGCCGGAAACGGGCAGAACCGGCGTGCAGGCCGGATGCTGTGGATACGCAGGATCGAGCGCGGTCAGCACGTCGGCGTCGGCGATGTGGTCATACGCCATCGACAGGTGCTCGCCCTGATCGAGCGGGCACTGATTCTGAAGCAGGATGTTGGTGACCCTCGGACCGGAGAGGAACGCGGACGTGTACGGGGTGACCACCTCGTCGTTGTCCGACTCGATCACCGTGTAGTTAACCCCCGGCACGGTGTCGCCGCCGGCATTGAGTTTGGTCAGGAAGCTCGACCCGGCCTCCTGCTCCTGGCAGGCCGGACACTCGGCGAGCAGCGCGTTCGAGCCCGGGATGTAGCTCGCCAGAGTGAATATCCCATCGAGCGTCGTGCCGTGGTTCGACGGCGCCAGGCCGACGAGCGTGTTCACGTTCGAAGCGCCACCGAGGAACTTGAGGTAATACCGAGGCATCATTCCACCCTGGGAGTGACCGACCAGATCGACCTTGCTCGCACCCGTCGCGGCCAGGACGCGGTTCACGAATGTCGCCAGCTGCTGGGCGGACGCCCCGATCTCGCCGGTGGCGTAGATGCCAAGTGCTCCGCTGCCGTCATAGGAGCCGTAGTTGAGCGCAAACACGCAGTAGCCGTTGTCGTAGAGCAGCGGCGAGAGCGCCTGCCAGTTATCGGACATGTCCTCGAACGTCCCGTGGACGAGGATCACCGGGTCGGGATGCGCGGCCGAGGGTTTGCACGCCCAGTTATTGGCGCCCGGCGGGCTGGCGGTCGGGCTCGCCTGCGCGAGGCCGTAGATCCCGTTGTAGATGACAGGTAGCTGCCCGGCGAGCGCCGGCGTCGCCGTTAGGGCGAGCGTGGCGGCGGCGAGCGCAATGGCAACAACGGCACGGTGACGCATGAGTGGCCTCCTCCCGCGAGTTGGGCGTCTGAGAGGACTTATACCGACCCGGTCACGTGCGCGCGCCACCTCAGCGGCGCGCTAGACATCGGCCAATGGCGGGACCAGGATTCGAACCTGGGAAGGCGTAGCCGCGTGATTTACAGTCACGTCCCTTTGACCGCTCGGGAATCCCGCCGAGGGCTCTGAGTCTAACGTTGGAGCGCCTATTCGACGGTCTTGAGCGCAGACGGTGTTCGCGCCTGGAGAGACTCACCTGGCTCCACTTCGTACTCGGCGTACTTCGGGCCTCCCGGCAGGGTCCCGCTGCACCCACCGAGGCGCTAAACAGCCAGTTGATCGCCGACAACTCGCCAGCGTCACCCTGCCGCCTCGGTGTCCAGGCCAACTCCATGGACGGGACCATACGCTCGCCACCGGACGTAAAAGCCCTGGAAATTGCGACAAAGCTGTTACAATCGGGGCCGCGCGCGGACGCGCCTTAGGACGCGTCGCGCAGACGCTGCGCCTCGGGCAGCGCCTCGAGCTTCTTGAGCGTGTGGTTCTCGATCTGCCGGATCCGCTCGCGCGTGACGTTGAACGCCTTGCCGACCTCTTCGAGCGTGTACGGCCGCTCGCCGGTCAGCCCGAAGCGCATCTCGATCACCTCGCGCTCGCGCTCGGGCAGCGCCGCCAGGGCCCGCCTCAGGTTCTCCCGACGCAGGCGCTCGCTCGCCAGCTCGAACGGCGATTCCGCGGTCTGGTCCTCGACGAAGTCGCCAAGCTCGGACTCCTCCTCCTCGCCGATCGGCTTCTCGAGCGACACCGGCTGCTGGGCCATGCGCAGGACGTCGCGGACCTCGCGCACGTTGGTCTCGAGCTCGGCCGCGATCTCCTCGGAGGTCGGCTCACGCCCGAGCTGCTGGACGAGCTGACGTTCGACGTGCACGACCTTGTTGAGCTTCTCGACCATGTGCACGGGGATGCGGATCGTGCGGCCCTTGTCGGCGATCGCGCGCGTGACCGCTTGCCGGATCCACCAGGTGGCGTAAGTGGAGAACTTGTAGCCGCGGCGGTAGTCGAACTTCTCGACCGCGCGGATCAGGCCCATCGAGCCCTCCTGGATCAGATCCAGGAACGTTAGGCCGCGCCCAAGGTACGACTTCGCGATCGAGACGACGAGACGCAGGTTCGCCTCGATCATCCGCTGCTTGGCCTCCATGTCGCCGCGCTCGATGCGCCGCGCCAGGGTTACCTCCTGCTCGGCGGTCAACAGCTGCACCCGGCCGATCGAGCGCAGGTACAGCCGCAATGAGTCGAGGCTCGGCTCGACGGTCAGATCGATCTCGACCTTCTTCGAACTGGACTGGTCGGTGCGCGGCTCGGCAGCCGCCGCGGCGCTCGCCTCGACGCTCGAATTCTCGGACTTGGCCGGACGGCCGTCCGCGTCGACCACGTCGATGCCCTGGTCGTCGAGGTAGGCGTGGAACTCCTGCACCTGCTCCTTGGAGACCTCGGACTCCTCGAGCCACCCCTGGATCTCGTCGATGGTGAGATAACCCCGCTCCTGAGCTTCAGCGATCAGCGGCCGCAGCTCTTCGAGCTCCGCAATCGGAGCGTCATCGCTTAAAAGGATCGTCGACTTGTCGCTCACTCGCCCCTGAGCTCCTCCCTGTGCGCGCAACGAGAACCCCCTCCCAGGGGCCCCCGGCGGCCCACTCTCTCTCGTTCTCCCAATGCGCCGGTCAGGAGTAATACCACAATCACATCGGTTGTCTAGACCCGCCGGTACAGGGTTTGGCGACGGACCGCAGCGCGGGTGCTCAAGAGGGCTCCATAACCACGGATTCCTGCGCTCTCTCCGGCCACGAGCCGAGACAGCGGCCCGTCTACCCTGTAGGGGATGGCTTCGCAGCCCCTATCGAGCGTGTCCGTCACGGACGTCCAGGCCCGCCGCCCCTCGGTGCAGCTCAGCCTTTCGCACGTCGGCGTCACCGGCGTCGAGAAGGTGATCCGGATGCGCCACAACGGAACCGAGCAGCTGTTCTCAGCCCGCTTCGAGTGCGTGGTCGAGCTCGGTCGCAATCAGAAGGGCGCGCACATGTCCCGCTTCGAGGAGGTCATCAACGAGGCGATCGGCGAGGTCGTGCTCGGCGAGTCGACGTTCAAGGTCGAGACGCTGGCCGAGCACATCGCGCAGCTCGTGCGGACGCGGCAGAACGCGCGCCGCGCCGAGGTGGGCATCGAGGCCCGCTTCCCCGAGCACAAGCCGGCGCCGGTCTCGGGCATCCAGACCCAGGAGCTGTACACGTTGCACGGCGCGGCGGCGTGCACCGAGCTCGGCACTCGCCGCTTGATCGGCGTCACCGCTCAGGGCATCACCGCCTGCCCGTGCGCCCAGGAGCTCGTCGCCGGAGTCGCGCGCACGAGACTCGAGGAACAGGGCTTCGACAACGACGACATTGAGAAGATCATCGATGCCATCCCGGTCGCGACCCACAACCAGCGCGGCCTCGGCACGCTGCACATCGGGTGCACCGAGCTGTGTGACGACGAGATCGACGCCGGCACCCTGCTCGAGATCGTCGAGCAGGCGATGTCCTCGGAGATCTACGAGCTGATGAAGCGCTCCGACGAGGCGCATGTGGTCGAGAAGGCTCACCGCCGCCCTCGCTTCGTCGAGGATTGCGTGCGCGAGATGATCCGGGGAACCATCGAGACGTTTCCGCAGCTGAACGACGCTGCGTTCGTCGAGGCCCGGCAGGTCAACCTCGAGACGATCCACCAGCACGACGTCGTGGCCGAGCGCTACGGCACGCTCGGCGAGATCCGTGACGAGCTCAACAACGGGGTCGCGCCGACGATCCACACCACCCGTCGCGCCTGGCTCGACGCGGTGCCTTAGAAGTGCGCGCTGTAGTCCTCGAACGCCAGGGCGAGCCGCTCAAGCCGACGACGCTCCCCGAGCCCGAACCACAACCCGGGCAGCTGCTGCTCAAGATCGGCGCCTGCGCGGTCTGCCGCACCGACCTGCACCTGCGCGACCACGAGATCGAGGCCACCAAGCTCCCCGTCGTGCTCGGGCACCAGATCGTCGGCCGCACCGAGGACGGCCGACGAGTGGGCGTGCCCTGGCTCGGTTGGACCGACGGGACCTGCAAGTACTGCACCACGAACCGCGAAAACCTCTGTCTCAAGGCTCGCTTCACCGGTCGCGACATCAACGGCGGCTACGCCGAATACACCGTCGCCGACGAGCGCTACTGCTTCGAGCTGCCCGACGAGCTCGACGACGAGCAAGTGGCACCGCTGCTGTGCGGCGGACTGATCGGCTACCGATCGCTCAAACTGGCCGGCGACGGGCGCCGGCTGGGGCTGTACGGGTTCGGCTCGGCCGCGCACATGATCTGCCAGGCGGCCGTCCACCAGGGCCGCGAGATCTACGCGTTCACGCGTCCGAACGACACCCGAACCCAGGAGTTCGCAAAACAACAAGGCGCCATCTGGGCGGGGGCCTCCAACGAACAGCCGCCCGAGCTGCTCGACGCGGCGATCATCTTCGCGTCCGCCGGCGAGCTCGTCCCCCAGGCACTGAAGATCCTCGATCGCGACGGCACCGTCGTGTGCGCCGGCATCCACATGACCGACATTCCCTCGTTTCCCTACGACGATCTGTACTACGAAAAGAAGATCCGCTCAGTCGCCAACCTCACGCGGGAGGACGGCTACGAGTGGCTGGCGCTGGCCCGCGAGGCGCAGATCAGGACGAGCATCACCGAGTATCCGCTCGAGAAGGCGGAGCAGGCGCTTGCCGACCTGCGAGCCGGGCGCTTCGAGGGCACGGCCGTGCTCGTGATCTGAAGCCAGCTACGCTGCAGACATGCCCCTGATCCCGATGGTGATTGAACGGACCGCGCGCGGCGAGCGCGAGTTCGACATCTACAGCCGCCTGCTCAACGAGCGGATCGTGTTCGTCGGCACGCCGATCGACGACATGATCGCCAACCTGGTCGTCGCCCAGCTGCTCCATCTCGAGTCCCAGGACCCCGACAAGGACATCTCGATCTACGTCAACTCGCCCGGCGGCTCGATCTACGCGGGGATGGCCATCTACGACACGATGCAGTTCATCAAGCCCGACATTCAGACGATCTGCGTCGGGATCGCGATGTCGATGGGCTCACTGCTCTTGACCGGCGGCACCAAGGGAAAGCGCTTCTCGCTACCCAACAGCCGCATCCTGATCCACCAGCCGTCCGCGGGGTTCGAGGGCCAGTCGACCGACATCGAGATCCACGCGCGCGAGATCCTCAACACGCGCCGGCGGATCGACGAGATCTACGCCCACCACACCGGACAGACGATTGACCAGGTGCACGCCGACATGGAGCGCGACCGCTTCTTCAAGGCCGACGAGGCTGTCGAGTACGGCCTGATCGACCGCGTCATCGAGCACCACTAGTTACGCCGGGTATGGGCCGGGCCTGCGGCCCGGCGTCCGTGGGGCCGGTTCCGCCGGGCATCCCTGCCCGGCGGCGTGAGCGCGACCACGGATACGGGGATCCCGACGGTTGGCGGCGCCTGGTGCCGGCGCGTGGCCGGACCCACGGACGCCGAGCCAAGCGAGGCCCGCCTCAGACCGGCCGGTTAAGTCACCACTCGTCGAGCGTCGTCTCGCGAGTGACGCGTTCTCCGTGCAGGAGCCGGGTGAACGCGCGTTCACCGCCGGCCGTGCGGCGAGTGGCGGGTTAGGCGCCACCGGAAAGAGGTGCAATGGCCGCGGTGGCGCGGTGGCGCGGTGGCGCGGTGGCGCGCTGGCGCGGTGGCGCGCTGGCGCCGGCCAGGGGCTCGTTGGCGGCGCCGGCCAGGGGCTCGTTGGCGGCGCCGGCCAGGGGCCCGCGTGCGACTACGTGGCCGGCGCCCGTCGCAGGCGCCCAGAACCCTGACCGCGCGTCTCCTCGGGCTCGGGCATCACCGGCCGCCAGAACGCCCATACGAGCATCAAGATCCCAAAGATCAGCATCCCGAGCCCGGTCCACAGGTCGACGTTGATCCCCGCGGCCTTGTGCTTGATCGTGTGCGAGCCGAAGATCCCCAGCGCGAGCAGGATCAGCGCATAGAGACAGAACAGCGCGCCGATCAGGCGGCGAATGTCGAACCGGTTGGCCGCGCGCGTCGCCTCGTGCTCGTCTTCGTCGTTAGCACCGGTCGGCGCCATCGGCTCTTTGCGGCGGGACCAGCGTAGGCGCTCCTGTGGCGGGGACATGAATCGGCTCCTAGATGAAGATGATGTTCAGGACCGCGCAGCACGCCAGCACGACGCCGCCGAGCAGCCATGGCGAGCGCCACCACAGCCGGTCGCGCGGGTCGGCGTTGACCTCGCGCTCCTCCTTGCGCGTGAGGCCCCACACGAGCCCCCGCAGCTCCTCGACGGGCTTGGGCTTGGTCACGAGCGAGACCGCGACCAGCACCACGGTGCCGACGATGAAGGCCCAGATCGACTGCCAGAAGCTCGCGCTCAGCGCCGAACCGAAGTGGAAGAGGATGTGATAGGCGGCCAGGCGGTTGACCCCGTACGCGGTGGCGGTGCCGGCTACCAGGCTCCAGAAGCCTCCCCACGCGCTCGCCCGCTTCCAGAACATCGCGACGATGAACGTCGTGAACAGCGGCACGTTGAAGATCGAGAACAGCGTCTGGATGTAATTCATCATGTTCGAATAGCCCTCGGCGACGAACGCCATGGCTATCGAGATGAGGATTCCGGCCACCGTCACCAGACGACCCATGCGCAGATAGAAGGCCGGGTCGCGGTCCTTCCACAGGTAGGCCTGGAGCAGGTCGTAGGTGACGACGGTGTTGAAGGAGGTCACGTTCGCGGCCACGCCGGCCATGAAGGCCGCCAGCAGGCCGGCGATCGCGATGCCGAGCATGCCCTCGGGGAAGTAGTTCCCGATCAAGTGGGGGATCGCGGTGTTGTACTGGAGGTCCACCGCCTTGCCGACGCCCAGGCCCGCGACCGTGACGGTGGCGATCAGCCCGGGCAGGATGATGATCGCCGGCAGGAAGGTCTTCGGATAAGCGGCGATCAGCGGCGTTCGCCGAGCGGCGGACTGGTTCTTGGCCGACAGGGCCCGCTGGACCTCGGCGAAGTTCGTCGTCCAGTAACCGAAGCTGACCACGAAGCCGAGGCCGAACACCACGCCGATCCAGCTCGACTTCAAGGGGTTCGTCGGGTTGTGGAGGCTTAGGCCCTTCCAGGCGTGCAGTCCCGCGGCGCCGAGCGAGGAGTGCTTGACGCGCATCTCGAGCCCGTGGATGCCGCCGATCGCGTGCAGCGCCACGATCGTCAGTGGCACTAGCGCGGCCACGATCACGAAGAACTGGAGCACCTCGTTGTAGACGGCCGAGGTAAGGCCTCCGAGCGTGACGTAGACGAGCACGATCGCCGCCGCGATCAGGATCGCGAGCGGAATCGACCACCCCAGCAGCAGGTGGATGATCAGCGCGAGTGCGAACAGGTTCACGCCGCCGATCAGGACGGTCGCGATCGCGAAAGTGAACGCATTGAACGCGTGGGCCGCGTTCCCGAAACGAAGCCGCAGGTACTCGGGCACGGAGCGGACCTTGGCTCCGTAATAGAAGGGCATCATGATCAGCCCCAGGAACACCATCGCCGGCACCGCGCCGATCCAGTAGTAGTGCACGGCGGCGACGCCGTACTGGGCACCGTTGGCCGACTGGCCGAGGATCTCGAGCGCCCCCAGGTTCGCGGCCATGAACGCCAGGCCGGTGATCCACGCCGGCAGCGCGCGACCCGAGAGGAAGAAGTCGAGGTCGGTCTTGATCGAGAATCGGGCGACGAACCCGATCCCGAGCACCACCGCGAAGTAGATCGCGATGATTATGTAGTCGATCGTGCCGGGATGAAGTCGCAGCATGAGCCTCTCCTTACGGAGGGACTCCTACCCACCTGACGGCCTATCTCACGCGAACGTCGGTTCGCGACACCCGACCCAGCCGTACCGGCGCGCCGCCGAACGACGCGCCGGCAAAACAACCCCGAGGGTCAGACCCCGGCGGTCGCCGCGACCTTGCTCGGGGCCTCCACGTGCGTGACTGGGAGCCCCAGTCCGCGCGCCTTCGACACCAGATCGAGCTTCAACCAGCGCGAGATGCCCAGCGGGAGCGTCGAGATGATGATCTCGTCGTAACCGCCGAGGTTGACGGCGTCTTGGATCGCCATCAGCGGCTCGGCGTCGCCGACGCTACCGGTGACCTGCGCACCCGCAGCCTCCGAGAGCTTGGGCAGGGCAGTGTCCAGCACCCGCTGGGCCTCGTCGATGCCGGTGTCCTGGGGGTCGACCAGCTTGTGGATTCCGTGTGGCTGCTGCGGCACAACGAGGTGGAAGGCGACCGGACCGCGCTGCGAGCGCTCGCTGACGGCGTCCAGCAGCCCGGGGGTCGCCGCCGTCTGGTGCGCGACGACGAGGACGTTGGCCGGCTCTGGCATGACTCACCTCCAAGTGAGATGGGACCGGTGCCCCCGAGTATCTCACCGCGTGGCAAACCGCACAAGCTCGCCAAACCGAATCAAACCGCACCAGGACGCACGCCGCGCCTAGGAACCGTCAGCCATCGCCAGCAGCGTCGTGACCGTGTTCCAATTCCGGGCGGTGCCACGAGCTCCGAGCCCGCCGGCCGAGGTCAGCTTGGACCAGAGCTTCGACCGGCCGATCCCCTCAGGATGCCACGTGTAGAGCTCGCGCCCGATCGACACGAGGCGCTCGGGCTCGAGCGCGGGCAGGTCGAGACGCTCGAGCACCTCCGCCGCCGCCTCCGATTCCAAGAAGCTGACCTGGTAGCGCTTCGGATCGACCGCCACCTCGGCCAGCGGGTTGCGCGCCACCACCTCGGCGAGTTCGTCGCGCGTGCGCACGATCACCTCCACGTCGAACCCGAACCGCTCCGCGATCAGCCGCTCCGCCTCGCCCGCGACCGCATCCGGCGAATCGGAGCTCGACAGCACCACGTTGCCGCTCGCGACATAGGTCCGCACCTCCGAGAACCCCGCGTCGGTCAGCAGCGAGCGCAGCTCAGGCATCGCCACCCGCTTGTGCGAACCGAGGTTGACGCCACGAAGTAGGAGGATTTGCGAAGTTTGGGATTTTTTCGGCGGTTGCCGCCTACGATTGCGCGCCACGTTGCGGGTTACTACGGAGCCACTTGCGGACGACAACGGATGTAGTCCCAAGCCCATCCGCCGATGTCATTCACGCGAGCCGGAACTTGAGCCCGGCGCCAAAGTTCCCTCGAGAATACGGAGTCCCGTAAATGCGCAAAGCCAAGGACAAGCCGGGTCGCATGTCAGCGCAGGAGACGCTTGAACTGTGGCAGCAGTACAAGCAGACCGGCGACGCTCGCATCCGCGACCGCCTGGTCCTCACCTTCGCCCCGATGGTGAAGTACATCGTCTACAAGAAGGCCCGGGAGATTCCGGCGCGCTGCGAGGTCGAGGACTTCATCTCGTGCGGGCTCGAGGCTTTGATCCGCTCGATCGACCGCTATGACCCGAACAAGGGCGCCACGCTCGAGCAGTTCGCGTGGACCCGGATCCACGGCGCCGTGCTCGACGAGCTGCGCCGCAACGACTGGGCTCCCCGGTCGCTGCGCCGCTGGGACCGTGATATCAACAAGGCCAACGAGCAGTTCGTAGGCCTGTACGGCCGCAAGCCCACCAAGCAGGAGCTGAGCGAGTCCCTCGGTATCTCGACCGAGGCCCTGGTCACCCGCCAGGACGAGATCGCCCGCTCCCACGTCGGGTCGCTCAACACCGTGGTCCTCGCCGAGGACGACACCACGATCGAGCGGATCGACACCCTGCACTCGGACGATCGCGACTCCGATCCGGTCCATTCGGCGATGCGCGAGGACGCCAAGGCGCGCTTCCGCGCCGCCTTCGAGCGTCTCCCCGAACGCGAGCGCAAGGTCGCCGTGCTCCTCTACGTCTACAACCTCACCCTGCGCGAGATCGGCGAGATCCTCGGCGTCACCGAGAGCCGCGTGTGCCAGATCCACGGGCAGATCACCAAGAAGCTGCGC
>Ga0335072_10016024_pt1 | contig 10629 bp, 7 predicted proteins | sample Lox_Sample_21_FD_206725 | JGI IMG/M metagenome (GOLD analysis project Ga0335072, IMG submission 206725) | Soil microbial communities from Loxahatchee National Wildlife Refuge, Florida, United States - Lox_Sample_2.1 | ecosystem: Environmental > Terrestrial > Soil > Wetlands | place: USA: Florida... | reverse complement strand
CGAAGACTTACAAAGATTTCTACACGCTGGCCGCGCCTGCGGAAGAAGACGGCTATCCGCATTTCACGAACGCCAACAAGTGGCTGCGCGATGCCCTGCCCCGCTCGAATCTAAAAGACATCACATCCACGCTCGACGCGATGCGGCAAGTGAAGTCGCCGGGCGAGCTTGCGCTGATGCAGAAAGCGATCGACCTATCGGTTGATGCGCACTTCGACGCCATGCGGCGAATGCGCCCCGGACTCTTCGAATATCAGGTCGCGGCGCGGATGAAGGAAATCCACGAATGGGGCGGGTGCGAGCGCGAAGCTTATGCGCCGATCGTCGGCGCGGGATTCAATTCGACGGTACTGCACTATAGCTCGCTCGACAGCGAGGTCAAGGACGGCGATGTGGTCGTGATCGATGTGGGCGGCGAATACGGCGGCTACGCGGCCGACATCACGCGCACCCTCCCCGCAAACGGGAAATTCACGCCGCGGCAGCGCGAGATTTACGATATCGTTCTCGGCGCGCAAAACGCCGCGATTGCCGCCATCAGGCCGGGAGCGCATCTGTACGGCGCGGACGACAGCCTGCAGGAAATCGCCGCGAACTACATCAACACCCACGGTCACGATAAAGAAGGACGCACCCTCGGCCGTTATTTCATTCACGGCGTAAGCCACCATCTTGGGCTCGATGTCCACGATCCGGGCGACCGCACGCGCCCCCTCAAGCCGGGGATGGTGGTCACCGTCGAGCCGGGAATTTACATTCCCGAAGAAAACCTCGGCGTACGCATCGAAGACGATGTCCTCGTCACCAAGGACGGCCACCAGGCCCTCACCGCCCGCCTGCCCCGCGATCCCGACGAAATCGAGAAAATCATGGCGGAAGGCCGGACGCAGGCTGGCGCACAGTAGGTGCGAGGGGTCCCTCGTTCCTCCGCTCACTTAGGATGCGAATCCTCGTCGGATCGGCGCCTTGACACCATGCGGAGCGATCCGTAGCATCGATTATCATCTGTCGTTGCGTTCTCACGCGACTGGCCGGCGTAGCTCAGTGGTAGAGCGAGGGTCTCATAATCCCTAGGCCGTGGGTTCGATTCCCCCCGCCGGCACCATTTCTAAGTCTCCGACTTTCAAGAACACGCCACTGGTCTCTCGGAGGCCGGAAGGTTTTCTCCGCAGCCTCGATGGCCTATTATCACGGAAAAGTCGCTTGGTGGCCCAGGCATGGCGAGGCAAGCCTGCGGCACTTCCGTTAACGCGGGATCGCACCCCTTCCCTGCTCGCCGGTTAACTCGGGCCCCATCGTTCCTGCGCGAACTGCCCGACCGGCTTGACTCGTGTCTATTTCATATCGTGAAACTATGTTTCGTATTGCAACACGGGCGCATTTCCTGTATATTTTTCCGAGTCGTTTCCTACCCGGTAAGTCCTGCGGCGGTCCTATCCGCGTAAGGCGAAATCCGCTGGTTGGGAATCACGCTGTCTCTCTGCGTTTCCAGGGCCCCTAACTCGATGGTGTACAGGCTTTGTCCCGATTCACGCGGCCGCAGCTCGCTGAGCCGCCGCGAATAAAGACGCGAGGAGAAGATTCTTGGCTTATCGATTTGAGTTCGATTCAACCCAGCGGATCATGCGCTGCCGGCTTGCGATGAGTGTAACCGACGAAGAGATGATGGAATGTTACCGGACGATGGCGCTGGTATGCGACGCGCTCACTCCCGAAGCCGGCATTGCCGATTTTTCCGAAGTGACGTCATTCGTCACGATCGGGACGGTCCGCGCGCTGGCCAAGCTTCCGCCGGCAATGCCGGAACCGAACCGCCCCCGCTTCGTTGTTGCGCCTTCCGATCACGTTTATGGCTTGGCGCGGCTGTTTCAAATCGAAGGAGAGGCGACGCGTCCGAATCTGCACGTGGTGCGTTCGGCCGAGGAAGCGCTATCCATGGCGGGCATCGACGACCTTGAATTCGCGCCACTGTCGAAGGCTCTCGAATCGCTTGGGGTTCCAAAGGGGACCTGGGAAATGCGCGAATAAGCGAAATCACTCCGATCGATTTGCGCGCTTGCGATTTCCACTAAGCTCGAAGTTTCGTTCCTCCGAATCCGCGATTGAAAATTCCGGCAACCCGTAAAAAAGTCTGGTGGCGTGCAATAAACTCGCCGGTTGCGCTTTACGCCGCGCCAGTTTTCTGTTTGCCGCCCGCCTTTTTGCCGAAACCTGCTGCGGTTTCCCCGCGTTCCATCTCTGGCGACGAAGGGCTTCGGCAACAAGGCTTCCGTTCCTGCCTTCAGGTTTTCAGGTAAGATTTCAAATCGGGCTGCACAATTCGTAGGGGGATGACATGGTCGTGACGCGTCGAATTGGTTTGGCTGCGCCGAGCATTGCGATAGCCGTAGCGCTGGCCATCGCGCTGGCCGGGCTCGGTTGGAATTCCCTGCTTGCCGCGCCGCAAGGACCGCCGCAGGGCCCTCCGCAAAAAGTCGTCGAGCCGGAATCGGCGAAGAATCCGTCTGCCGAGGAACTCGCCGAGGGAAAGCTGCTTTTCGAGGGCGAATGCGGCGAGTGTCACGGCGTCGATGCCAGCGGCAACGTCGGCCCCGACCTGCACGGCGTCACTCAGAAGCGCGGCGATGATGGCGTCTTCTCCGTCATCCGCAACGGCATCCCCGGCACCGGAATGGCCCCGGTTTCAAACCTCAATGACAAGCGCGCGTGGGAAGTCGTTGCGTACCTTCACACCCTCGCGCCAACTGCCGCGGACGAAAAAGTGGTGGGCGACCCGGTGAAGGGCAAAGCGGTTTACGACGCGAACGGCTGCGCGACGTGCCACACGATCGGCGATCAGGGCGGCGGGTTCGGGCCGCCGCTTACGCGCATCGGCGAGGCGCGCTCTCCGAAGTATCTGCACGATTTCCTGCTCGATCCGGGCGCGCACCCGCCATCCGATCCGTCGCTGCCGGAACGCGCTGCCTTTACCGGATATCTTGTGACGCACGTCTGGACCAAGAGCGGCCGCGAAATCACCGGCATCCGCATCAACGAGGACACCTTCACCCTCGATCTCGAGGATCTCAGCGGACACTACTATTCGTTCAACAAGTCCGACCTGAAGAAAATCGAAACCGAGCCGGGCAAAAGCTTCATGCCGAGCTTCACGAATCTTTCCGCGGCCGATCTGGACGATCTCGTCGCATATCTGGCTAGCCTGAAGGGGGCCCAATGAGAATCGCCAGACACTTCGCGGCTGCGCTCGCGCTGCTGATGCCGGCGGCGGTGGTTGCGCAGGTGTCGTACGAGCAAATCGTCCATTCCGATAAGGAGCCGCAGAACTGGCTCACGTACGGCGGGAACTACGCCGCGCAGCGATTCTCCGGGCTCAAGCAGGTGACGCCGCAGAATGCGAACACGCTCCGCATGGCGTGGGTCTACCAAATGCGCGGCGGCGGGCAGCTCGAATCCACTCCGATCGTGGTGGACGGCATCATGTACGCGACCGAGCCGCCGAGCAATGTGACCGCGCTCGATGCGCGCACCGGCAAAACGCTCTGGCACTACAATCCCGTGATCCCGCGCGACCTCGTGGCCATCGGGCTCTTCCCCACCAACCGCGGCGTCGCTGTCCTCAACGATAAAGTCTATCTCGCCACGATCGACGCGCGCCTCATCGCGCTCGACGCGAAAAGCGGCGTAGTGCGCTGGATCAGCCGAGTCGCGGACAACAAGGACGACGGCTACGCCATCACGCAGGCGCCGCTCGCGATCAACGGCAAGATTATCGTGGGCGTGGGCGGCGGCGAAGCGGGCGCGCACGGATTCCTGAGCGCCTACGATGCCAACGACGGGAAGCTGCTGTGGCGCCTTCTGACCGTGCCGCAAAGTCCCACCGATCCCGGCGCAGACACGTGGGCCAACGGAAGCTGGTCGAATGGCGGCGGCACGACGTGGAATACGGGTTCGTACGATCCCGAAACGAATACGATTTATTGGGGCACGGGCAATCCCGCTCCCGATTGGAATGGCGACGGCCGTATGGGCGACAACCTCTTCAGCTGCTCGCTGATCGCCGTCGACGCGGACACGGGAAAAATGAAATGGTATTTCCAGTTCACGCCGCATGAAACGCACGACTGGGATTCGTCCGAGCCTCCGGTGCTGATTAATGCGACGATCGACGGGAAGCCGCGCAAGCTGGTGGTGCTGGCGAATCGCAATGCGTTCTATTACGTGCTCGACCGGACAACGGGCCAGTTCATCACCGGCGTGCCGTTCGCGAAGCAAACGTGGGCGAAGGGGCTCGACGCGAAGGGGCGGCCGATCAAGTATCCGCCCGCAAAAATCGAGCCGAGCGTCGAAGGCACGCTCGTGTATCCGTCACTCACGGGCGCGATCAACTGGACGAGCCCTTGCTACAGCCCGCTCACGGGATTGTTCTACGTGAACACGCGCGAGAGCGGCGCCTGGTACATCAAGGGCGAGCCGAAGATGGCGCCGGGAAATTCGGTGGGCGTGGTCGGGGGCGGCGGAGGCGGCGGGAAGTTCATGGCCGGCGATCAGACGTACACCGCGATTCGCGCGCTTGAGGCCACCACCGGAAAGCGCGTCTGGCAATTCAAGATGGTCGGCGATTCCTGGACCGGAACGCTGGTGACCGCGGGCGGCGTCGTATTCTCGGGAGATGCGGGCGGCGATTTCTTCGCGCTCGATGCGAAGACGGGCGCGCCCGTGTGGCACGTGCAGGTGGGAGCGGCGCTGCGGTCGAATCCGATGACGTATTCGGTGGACGGGAAGCAGTACGTCGTCGATTCCGCGGGCAGCGCGCTCTTCGCATTCGCGCTGCCGTAGCGCGCAAGGTTCCAAGAGCCGCCCTCTTGCGCCCGCTTCGCGGGCTGGATGCGTTGGCGCGTCGCTTCCCACGGCTTGCGCCGTGGGCTACTGTCTATCACGCGCTTCGCGCATTCACGGGCATGCATCGCGCGAGGCCACGCGAAGATGCCGCGCTTAAGGCCGCGGCGCTACATTTAAATCTTCCTGACATTCGAGCTTCGTTCTCTGCTGATTTCTTCAGGTAGAATTTCGGCTATGAGAAACGCAAGCCGAATCGCCCTAATTTCAATTCTTGTCACAATGATTGCGGGCGGGGCGCGGGCTCAATCTCCGACGACTCCCGCGCAGGCGCCCGAGCAATTCGCCGAGCTCGGCGATCTGAAGCTCGAAAGCGGCGCGGTGATCCGCGATTTCCGGTTGGGCTATCGCACCGTCGGAGAATTGAACGCCGACAAATCGAACGCGATCCTCTGGCCAACGTATCTCGGCGGGCATTCCGAAGACTTGCTCCCATACGTCGGCCCGGCCAACGTGGTCGACACGACGAAATATTTCGCGATTCTGGTGGATTCGATCGGCGACAGCATTTCGAGCTCCCCTTCGAACAGCCGAACGCAGCCACGCATGCGCTTCCCCGAATTCACGATTCGCGACATGGTGGAATCCGAGCATCGGCTGCTCACCGAGACTCTGCACATCGCGCACTTGCACGCCGTAGTCGGTTATTCGATGGGCGGCATGCAGGCGTTCGAATGGGCCACCACGTATCCCGATTTCATGGACGAAGCCGTCGCGCTCTCCGGCTCGCCGCAGTCGACGTCGTACGACAAGTTGCTGTGGACCGCGGAAATCGGCGCGCTCGAACTCGATCCGAACTGGAAGGGCGGAAATGGCCGCGGCCCGATGACGCGCGGCTTCGCGGTCTACAGCGAAATCGATTCGATGAACGTCACTTCCCCGCCCCATCGCGTGGCGCGCACCAGCCCAAAAGACTTCGACGCATTTCTCGCGAAGGTGCATAAGGAATATCTCGGGGACGCGGCCGCGGCCTGCGACGCGATTCGCCAGCGCGAGGCAATCATGTCGCTCGACATTCCCGGCGAGTACGGCGAAACGCTCGAACAGACCGCGAAGCGCGTCCACGCGAAATTGCTCGTCATGGTTTCGCCCGAGGATCACATGGTGAATCCGGAGCCCGCGGTCGCGTTCGCGAATGCCATCGGCGCTCCGGTCGTGCTGCTCGATTCCGATTGCGGGCACAGCAGCCTCGACTGCATCGCCGTCGGGCCGACGGTGGCGAAATTTCTCGCCGACCCTGCTTCGGTTCAATCGACCACGCTGCGCGAAAACGAGAAGTGAAAGCGGCGCGAATTTCGTGCGCGCACGACATCAACAATGTTGATGCCAAAAGCCACTTAAACGGGCTTAAAATCCCTTAAAAGTGCACTTTTGGAGGGATTTTGCCACATGACCCACCGACCCAGCCATCGAGAGAAGACCCAACGGGCTTTTCGAGCGTACCTCGATCTGCTGGACGCCGGGGAGTGGTTCAAGGCGCATCTTCGGGCGCCGCTCGAGTCATTCGACCTGACCATGGAGGGTTTTCGGCTGCTGGTGGTCCTCTACCAGGAAGGGGCCCTGCCGATGACGGAAGTGGCGAGGAGGCGGCGGTGCAGCCTGCAGAACGTGCACCGGGTGGTGGCGCGACTGGAGAAGCGGCGGTGGGTGGGGCGCATGATGGTGGTTCTTCCTGCCGCGGAGATTCCGGAAAACCGCTTGCCGGTGGAGCGGCGCGGCAAGCAGCGAAAGGGCAAGACAATTGCGGTCGTGGGTCTGACGAAAGCCGGCAAGAGATTCATCGGCGAAGTCCTGCCAAGCCATTCGAAGATGGTGAAGGCGTTGATGCGGGCGATCACCGGGCGTCAGCAAAGAATCCTGAGCACAATCTGCCAGCAGCTGATAGCGGGCGACATCGTGAAGTTTGTGAGAGAGATTCGGATGGAGGAGGTAGAGGATTGAGGCGGGCGGGAGTTTTGTGAGTTGCTCCCGATCGCTCCGATGCATCGGCCTCCCGTCTATTGGCTAAATCAAATCTTGAATGCAGATTAACCTCACTGATATAAGTTCGACACGATGCTCCAAAAGGTGGTTCACATCAAAGGGGTCGGCCGTTTTAAGAATTGTATCGCCGCCGGTGACGTCAGTCTGCGGCGGTTCACTCTCGTATTTGCAGAGAATGGACGAGGTAAGACAACGCTATGTGCAATTCTTCGTTCATTACTGAGGAATAGTCCCGCGCTAATCCTAGGGCGCAAAACACTAGGTAGCTCCGAGCCGCCCGACATTCATTTGATGATAGATATGGCTCCCGTTTTGTTTTGCAACGGAGCTTGGTCTGTAACTTCGCCAGACATCGCCATTTTTGATGCCACATATGTTAGCGAGAATGTGTTTGCTGGTGATGTTGTGGACACCGAGCATCGCCGCAACCTTTATCGCGTGATTGTGGGTGAGGCGGGGGTAGCGCTCGCCTCCCGCGTAAACGAGTTGGACAACGAAATCCGTGGCAAGAACAACGAAATTCGAGATTGCCGGGCAGGTTTGCAGCAATACCTTCCCTCGGGAATGACTGTGGAGGCTTTCGTCGGGTTGGCTCAGGACCTCGCCATTGACACCAAGATTGCGGCGAAAGAACAAGAACTTCAGGCGGCACAGCGAGCTGCCCAGCTTCTCCAGCGGGAAGCGCTCATGCCAATAACCATGCCGGCATTCCCGCCGGCCTTTGCCGAGCTGCTTGCAAGAACCTTTGCGACCGTGTCGGAGAGCGCGGAAAGTCGCATCGCGGAGCATGTCCTACGGCACCGGATGGCAAACCGAGGGGAATCTTGGCTCACGGAGGGGCTCGCATTCGTTACTGATGAAACCTGCCCTTTCTGCGGGCAAGATCTCACCAATGCCAGCATCGTCGCAATGTACCGAGATTTCTTTAGCCGCGAATATCATGCACTTCGTGACCAAGTCACAGCCCTGAGCGAGCAGATTGAAAATCAGGTCGGGGATCGTGTTTCGGCATCTATGTTGCAGACCGTTCTGCGTAACAGTAACAGTGCAGAATTTTGGTCTCAGTACTGCACTCTGACGGTTCCTGTTCTCTCGGAGTCCGGAAGGGCTGCGGAAGTTTTGGCGGCATTGCGAGGGGCCGCGAGGTCGCTTCTGGGTCTCAAGGCGGCCACGCCGCTTGACGCTGTTCCTCCGAGCGACGATTTCACAAGAGCGCTCGCGGCGTTTGAACAACTACGCGCAACAATAGGCCAGTACAATTCGGCGGTAGCGGCGGCGAATGCGGTAATTCAAGCTAGAAAACGTCAAGTTGAAACCGCCAGCCTCAGTGAAATCGAGGTCGAGTTGGCTAGATTGCGGGCATATCGAGCGCGATATACCGACGCCGGCGGAGCACTCTGTCTCACCGATCTGCGGCTTCAAATTCAGAAGGCCGCGCTTGAGAGCGCAAAGGCTGAGGCGCGGGAACAACTTGACGCCCATACCAGCCAAGTCATAGCCAGCTACGGCGAGCGCATCAACCACTACTTGGAACGCGTGAACGCTGGTTTCCGAATCACGACGCCGACGCATAACTACCGGGGCGGCACCCCCAACACGAGCTACCAGATTCTGATCAACCAAAGCGCCGTCGATCTTGGGGACGCGGAGACGCCCCACGATCGACCGAGTTTTAAAAACACCCTAAGCGGCGGGGACAAGAGCACTCTGGCGCTTGCGTTCTTCCTTGCGCAGCTTGAACAAGACCCCAACCGGGCGCGCAAGATTGTCGTCTTCGATGACCCCTTCAGCAGTTTGGACAGCTTTCGGCGCAATCACACCGTTCACCAGATTTGCAGATGCGGAGAAACATGTTCGCAGGTTATTGTTCTTTCGCACGAACCCGGATTTTTGAAACTATTGTGGGACCGAGTTGCCCCGGCGGATCGTAAAACGCTGCAGCTCGCGCGCGTGGGTGAAGAAAATACGACGATAGTTGAATGGGACATCGAGCGTGCCGTACAAGCGCGCTATCGCGCTGATATCGAAGTGCTGTACAAGTTCTTTTCCCTGGGAGAAGGCGACGCTAGAGATGTGATACAGAAAATAAGACCGGTGCTCGAAGGATACTGCCGCGCGCTTTATCCGACCCAATTTCTTGAAACGGACATGATGGGAGTGATCGTCGGAAAAATTGGGGCAGTCGGAACTTCGCATCCGCTCTATCCGATTGCCGACGATCTCGACGAGATAAACATTTATTGCCGACGATATCATCATGGCGAAAATCCCGACGCAGCCACTGAGCCCATCGACGGATCCGAACTACAAGGATACATAAAGCGCACGCTATCAATTGCCGGATGCCTTCCATAAGTCTTGTGAGACCCGGCAACGAGGGGCAGTCTGAGCGAAAGTCACTCATGGCGATCATCACCTCTTTCGTAGAACCAAGGCGACTATATCGATACCGTTCCTTGGATAAATTCGACCAAGAAATGGAGTCGATTCAGCAAAGCTATCTGTTTTGTTCGGCGTATCAAGATCTGAATGATCCGATGGAAGGTAGATTCACATCCAGCGGACGTTTCAGAGCGAGTCCTGGTCATCACGCAGTTAAGGAAGCCATTGTCAACAACAAAGCTCGCCTCGGCATGTGCTCTTTCAGCGAGATCCACAATCACGAACTGATGTGGGCACACTATGCACACCATTTCAGCGGCATCTGTATCGGATACAGCGTGCGGCTCTTGCTGCAGAACCTTCCGGGCGATGTTAGTTTCGTGCGGATGTCTTACAACGAAAGAGCGCCCGCTGTTGTCCGCGGTGATGTCGGGCCGGAGAAGCTAGCAAAGATGATTCTCTCCCACAAGAGCTACCGATGGCTGTACGAGCGGGAGTGGCGCATGTTTGCGCAGATCGGCAAGGTCGACTATCGCAGCACAAACTGCGTAACCTGCGTGTACCTTGGCTACCGTATCAGCCGCGGTCACCGAAAACAGCTAGGGGACCTGCTTAACCGCCTTGGAATCGAGAAAAAAGAGATGGGGATCACAAAATACGCGATAGAGTTCGAGTGACGCGCGAAGCGGCCAGGTCAACAGTGGCAAGGCAAGCTAGTAGCCCTTGGCGAAACTCCCTTCCTGCGTCCCCTTCGTGGCCCTCTTCCCTGCGTCAGGGCAGGCAGGGCAAGCAAGTGGTTCGTGGTTGGAGCAGCAAGGCGAAAACCGCGTGCGGGAAACTCCGCTGCCCGCGGCTAAAGCCCGACCATATTACGCCCTTTTTCGAGGGCCTGAAGGCCCACGCTTCCACCGATGAACCGTCGCGCATTCGCGCGACCAAGAGGAGCTTGCGCGTGCACGTAGACGCGCAACGGAGATGATGCGGCGCTATCGACCGCGCAGCGAAGATGCCGGGCTAAAGAACCCGGCGCTACGTTTAAACCTCAAGGCACGCGCCCACCCTCGCAAACCGAGGATGGGGCACCCGGCGCAGCCTCCACAAGCAGCGTAAAGGATCGCCGAGTTCAGTTGGAGCCGGCGCGGCGCCAGGTGTAGTAGGCGTCGAGGACCTTCAACCTTTCCAGGTTGGGGATGGGGGCGGGGCCGGGGTTGACGCCGATGCGCATGACGAGCGGATCGGCGTCGGTGAACGCGGGCCAAGCCGGGAGGCCCGGGCCATTCGGGTCGCCTTTGGTGGCGAAGTTGACCCAGTAGCCCTGCATCTCCTTCGAGATTGCGAGATCGTCGGGCGTCGGCGCGGGACGGTTCG
>Ga0335072_10016023_pt1 | contig 10630 bp, 12 predicted proteins | sample Lox_Sample_21_FD_206725 | JGI IMG/M metagenome (GOLD analysis project Ga0335072, IMG submission 206725) | Soil microbial communities from Loxahatchee National Wildlife Refuge, Florida, United States - Lox_Sample_2.1 | ecosystem: Environmental > Terrestrial > Soil > Wetlands | place: USA... | reverse complement strand
CCCGGGGATTTGACGCCGGATATGACGCTGCTCATCCGAACGGCGCGCGTCGAGCCGGAGTGGGCGTTCACGGGAACCGTGGCCGCACCAGAGTTTGTGCAGGCGATGAGGCGGTCGCTGGGCGAAGAATCGCCCAAGCAGCCGCCGGCCGCGGACGCCACTCCGCCCAAAAAGAAAGGCGGATTCTGGGCGGGGCTGAAGCGATTATTCGGCGGCAAGGGCTGATCGACCCTGCCGCACTTGTTTTTTTTCAGGCTCGAATTGCGGCTAGAAGAGCTTGTTTGAATCGAGCAGGATCGTTACGGGCCCGTCGTTCACAAGATCGACGGACATGTGCGCCTGAAAGACTCCGGTCTCGACTCGAAGTCCGAGGGCGCGAAGGGCGGCGACGAATTCTTCATACAGCGCTTTGCCCAGCTCGGGCGGAGCCGCGAGGATAAAGCTGGGGCGGCGGCCGCCGCGCGCGTCACCATACAGTGTGAACTGCGAAACCACGAGCACCGCGCCGCCGGTATCGAGGAGCGACCGATTCATCTTGCCTTGGTCGTCATTGAAGACGCGGAGATTCACGATTTTCTCCGCCATCGAAGCGGCTGTCGCGGAAGAATCTTCACGCCCGACCGCAACAAGCACGGCGAGGCCGGCACCAATTTCGCCGGCGACGCGGCCATCTACGGCTACACTCGCGCGACTCACTCGCTGGAGTACGATTCGCATCGGTTGAGACCGACGATTCTACCTTGCCTTACGGTTCCTCCGCGCATCCTGATGACACCGCTGCGCAGGCGCGATAGAAAATCCCGCAGGCGATCATGAGCGACGCTCCAACGGCATCGGAGCAGCCTGCGCGCAAGCAGCCATGGCTCACGCGAGGCGTGCTCGGTATCGGGCTCGCGAGCCTCTTTTCGGATTGGGGGCACGAGGCTGCAACGGCGATCCTGCCCGCGTTTCTCGCGAGCCTTGGCGCGCCGGCGGTGGCGCTGGGCATCATCGAGGGCGTCTCCGACGGGCTCTCAAGTTTCTCGAAGCTTGCGGGCGGCTTCGTGGCCGATCATGCGCCGTGGCGGAAGCCGACCGGGATTGTCGGCTACTGCGCGACGGCGGTCACTACCTTCGGCTATGCATTCGCGCACAGCTGGCCCGGGGTGCTCGTGCTGCGTGCATTCGGATGGATGGGCCGCGGCAGCCGGGGGCCGTCGCGAGACGCGCTGCTGGCGGATGGCGTGCAGCCCGCGCAGCAGGGCCGCGCGTTTGGATTCGAGCGCGCCATGGACACCCTCGGCGCAGTGTTGGGCCCGCTCTGCGCTACGCTGCTGATCGGCGTGCTCGGTACGCGAGGAGTGCTGCGTTGGACGCTGGTGCCCGGCCTGACGGCTGCCGTATGCTTCGCGCTGTTCGCGCCGGGAGCGAAAAACGCCGAAGGGCGGCGCGCGCCCGCGCTTTCGTCGTTTGGCTCGCGCCTCGCGGAGCTTCCCAAAGGCTACTGGCGTTTTCTCAGCGGCGTCTTCGCGCATGGCATCGGCGATTTCGCGCCGACGCTGCTGATCCTGCGGGCGGGCCAGGTTCTAACGCCGCGATTCGGAGGCGCAAAAGCGGCGACGATCGCGGTGGGGCTGTACACCTTCTTCAACGCAGTGAACGCGGCGTCGGCCTACCCCGCAGGAGCGTTAGCCGATCGCATCGGCAAGCGGGGCCTGCTCGCGCTGGGCTACGCGATCGGCGCGGCGACGTACATCGGATTTATTTTCGAGCGGCCGGCGATTCCGGTGCTGGCGATCCTGTTTGGCTTCGCGGGGATTCATGGCGCCGTGCAGCAGTCGCTCGAAAAATCGGTGGCGGCGGAACTGCTGCCGAAGCCGGTGCGCGGCTCAGGATTCGGAGTGCTCGCGACGGCAAACGGTGTGGGCGACCTCATATCGAGCATCGCAGTCGGCGCGCTGTGGTCGAGTGTGAGCCCGACGGCAGGGTTCTTGTACGCAGGAGTTTTTTCGGCGATCGGGGCCGCGATCGTGTATTCGTCGCAAGGACGATGAAGATCAGAGCGAGAATTGCAAGGGCGTGCCGCGTTCTTGGTTGACGCGAACCGTCGTGTCGGAATCGAGATCGGCCATGGCGATGGTACGGCGGCTGCCGTCGGCGGTGATGTAGACGATGTAGCCGTTCGACTGCGTGAAAGCGACGGCCTGAATCCTTGTACCGTTGCGCAGCACGAGAACGAACTGGCCGACGTCAGGCAGCGGGGGCTCTGGCGCCGCAGGGGCTGCCTGCGCCACTGATTGGTTCTGGGCGGGCGCTTCCTGCAGGACAATAACCTGCGGTTGCTGCTGCGGCGCCGGCTGCTGGGCGGGTTCCTGCGCCTGATCGGAGTCGTCAGGATAATAGTAGCCGCCGCCGTCGAGCAGATAGTATCCACCGCCGCCGAATCCACGCCCGCGGAGGAACCGCCTCGCGGCCGCCAGACGCAATTGCGTCACGGGGTCGATGAACGCCTTGACGGCCAGGTCGCTATCGATCGCGGAGAGATATTGATAGTCGAAGCCCGGAGGCGGAACGGGATCGAGCAGCTGTTGCAGTGTGGCGCCCGATCCGGCATAAGAACCCGCGCTGAAGGGCGCCGCATAGTTTGCGCTACGCGATCCGGAGACAATCGAGCGCGGCACAAAGCGGTGGCTGTAGGAGGCGTGAGGCCCCACGCCGGCCGGGCGCGCGAACGAAGCGCCCATGTGTTGTGCCTGAGCGGAAGAACCCCAAAGGGACGCGGCAAAGAGAACTCCTGCGACTAACCCAAACTGGAGTGCGTGTTTCATGACCGCCCTCGCTCGATACTAGATCAGACGCCCCAATGCCGAGCCCGGTTGCATGCGTCGCGCCGCAGCGGCGTGCACCGGCTCTGGCGACAAAAAGCATCTATCGGCTGCCCACACCTGCTAAAATTTGATATCCTGCGCGGTTCGAGAGAGCAGGTCTCGCGCGCACGCGCCGAGCAATACGACAGCAACACGACGGAGCGACACTCGATGGCTGATGCGGTAGCGGAAAAAGTGATTGCGACGCTGGCGTCCGTAAAACGCATCCCGGCCGAGAACATCAAGCTCGATACCAACCTTCAGGAAATGGGCATCGACTCGCTCGACGTTTTCACTCTGCTCTTCGAGCTCGAGAACGCCTTCAAAATAACGATTCCGGACGACGATGTGCGCTCCATCAAGACGGTCAACGACATCGTCGAAGGCGTCAAAAAGCTTCTTGCCGCTGCGCCCCCGGACACGTCCATCGGTTCGGCCAGCACGGCGGACTGACGAATGGCGGCACGCCGGGTCGCAATCACAGGTCTCGGGATCATCTCTCCGCTGGGCCTGAACGTCGCCGATAGCTGGAACGGCCTGCGCGAGGGACGTTCGGCGATCGGCCCAATCACTTCCGTCGACGACCCGCGCGTCAATCTCAAAATTCAGAATGGCGCCGAAGTTCACGGCTTCGATCCGCTCAAGCATTTCGAGGGCGGCAAGGACGCGCAGCTCGACCGCTTCGCGCAATTCTCCGTGGTGGCGGCGCGCCAGGCTTTCCGAGATTCGGGAATCGATTTGACGCCCGAGCTGCGCGAGCGGTCGGCGATCGTGTGCGGCTCGGCCGTGGGCGGGCAAGCGGCGATCGAGACCGGCTTCGAGGATCTCTACGTAGCCGGGCGAGGCCGCGTCCATCCACTCACGATTCCCAAGACGATGGCCAACGCCGGAGCGAGCCACATCTCGATGGACCTCGGCCTGAGCGGACCGGTCTACACCGTTTCGACTGCGTGCTCCTCGGCAAATCACGCCATGGGGCAGGCGTTCCGGCTGGTGCGCGACGGACTGGTGGACTTGGCTGTGACCGGGGGCGCCGAGGCGATCTTCACGCTGGGCATGCTGAAAGCGTGGGAGGCGATGCGCGTGATTTCGCCGGACACTTGCCGTCCTTTCAGCAAGGACCGCCGCGGCATGATCCTGGGGGAGGGCGGCGCGATGCTGATCCTTGAGCCGCTCGATTCGGCCAAAGCGCGCGGCGCGAAAATCTACGCGGAGATCTGCGGCTTTGGGATGACGTCGGACGCGCACCACCTGACGCAGCCGACGGTCGACGGACCCGCCCGCGCGATGAAGGACGCGCTGCGTGAAGCTGGAATCGCGCCGGAGTCGGTCGGCTACATCAACGCGCACGGCACCGGCACGCCCGGCAACGATCCGGTCGAGTCGCGGGCGATTCGCGAGGCCTTCGGCGCGCACGCGGACAAAATCGGCGTGAGCTCGACGAAGTCGATGCACGGGCACGCTCTCGGCGCGGCTGGCGCGCTCGAAGCGGTCGCCACCGTGCTCGCGCTGCATTACGGCATCCTGCCGCCGACGGCGAACTACAACGAGCGCGACCCCGAATGCGACCTCGATTACATCCCCAATCAGGCGCGCACGCGGCAGGTGGAAGCCGCGCTCTCGAACTCGTTCGCGTTCGGCGGATTGAACGCGGTGGTGGCCTTCCGCGCCGTCAAGAGCTAACCCGCGATTCGGCGCGCCTCACCGTTTGTTGGAATAACCCCGAATTGGCTATCATTTACCGAACTTTTTTGTCGACTTCATCGAGGTGATCCGATGGACAGATCCGAGAGCTCCGCTTTCATCCGGAGTTTCATCGCGGCGTGCGTCCGAGCCGATCCGGAAGAGTTCGCCAGCTACTTTACAGAGGACGCGGTCTGGTGGAACGCGCCCTGGAAACCCGTGAAAGGACGCGAGGCCATCCGGGAAACACTGCGCCGCGGGGCCGAAGGCATGGCCGCGTTGCCTTGGGAGATACTGCACATCGTGGCGGACGGCGACGTGGTGATGACGGAACGCGTGGACAACTTCCTGGCCGGCGGGAAGCGGATCAGCGTTCCGTGCATGGGCATATTCGAACTGCGCGATGGAAAGATCGCCGCGTGGCGCGATTATTGGGACCTGCAACAGTTCGAGCGCCAGCTAGCCGATAAACCGCCCGCACCTGCGGGCGAAACCGGAAAGCCGGCCGGGTCATAACGCCGACGGCGTTGCTGCAAGAGCCGAGAAAATCGCGATTCTAGAAAAGGTGGTGCAGGAAGGGAATGAGGCCCGTCCAGCCGGCTGGATTGATTTCCCAGCCGCGCGTCAATTCGTCGGAGAGCGAGAGCGTGATCATAATCCCCAGCCAGAAGAAGCCGGCGATGATCACAATCTTGGTGAGGCCGTGCGCGTATTTCACGTGCATGAAGAAGAGGACTACCAGGAGCATCTTGGCCACCGCGATCGTCAGGGCCGCGACCGTGTTCCATTGGCCGAGATCAATGTAAGCCACGCCCGTCGTCAGCGCCGTGAGGCACATGAGCGCCAGGAAGACCGCGATGTATACGCCGACGGGAACTACGTGGCCGTGACCGCCTTGTTCCGGATGCTCGGACATGATCGACTCAACTCCCCGGGTAGCGCCCGCCAATCAGGTAGAGCAGCGGGAACAGGAAAATCCACACGATATCGACGAAGTGCCAATACAAGCCGCTGATTTCAAGCGGAGTGTAATACTCGGACGAAAATTTATTGCGCGCCGTCATGATTACGAGCACGGTCAGGATGCCGAGGCCGACGACCATGTGCAGCGCGTGCAAACCCGTCATGAAGAAATAGAAGCACATGAACATTTGCACGTAGGGAGCATGGGCACCCCATTCGGGGCGATACTCAAAGCCGAAATAGCTTCCGGGCACGATGTGGTTCAGATAATCGGGATACCATTCACACGTGAACTTGACCACGAGGAAAGTCGCCCCGAGGATCATCGTCAAAATCAGCCACGAGATGATGGCGCCCCTGCTCTTGCCCGTCTGCGCGGAACGGATGGCCAGAGCCATCGTCAAGCTCGAGCAAATCAGCACGGCCGTATTGGTGGCCCCGAATTTTACTTCGAGCAGGTGGCTGCCGATGATGAATCCGCCGAGATGGAGCGAGCGGTAGACGATGTACGCCGTGAACATCCCGCCGAAGAACAGAATTTCCGTCACCAGGAACGCCCACATTCCCAGCGTTCCGGCCTCCTTCTGTTGAACGGCGTCCTCGAACTGGTGCGCAAAACCCTGCGGATGGGCGTGCGCGTCGTGTGCGGCCATATCAGACATGAGTCGCCCCGGCGTGCGCGTAGTTGTAAGCATCTTCCGTCACGAGCGGCGGAACGTCGAAGTTCTCGGTCGGCGGCGGCGAAAGGGTAGTCCACTCCAGGCCCTTGGCGCCCCACGGATTCCGTCCCGCCGGTGGGCCGTAGCGCATCGACCACGCCAGGTAAACGAGCGGGATGGCGTAGCCCACGGCGAGCACCGAGGCGCCGGCGGACGACATGACGTTCAAGACCTGGAATTCCGCCGGGTACACGGCATAGCGGCGCGGCATTCCCAAATAGCCGACCACGAACTGCGGGAAGAACGTCAGGTTGAAGCCGATGAATACGATGGCCGCCGCGATGCGCGCCCACATGTCGGGGTACATGCGCCCAGTAATCTTCGGCCACCAGAAGTGAATCCCGCCCAGATAGCCCATCAGCGCGCCGCCCACCATGATGTAGTGGAAGTGAGCGACCACGAAATAGGTCCCGTTCAAGTGGACGTCGGTGGCCAAACTCGCGAGAAACAATCCGGTAAGGCCGCCGATCGTGAAGAGGCCGATGAAACCCAACGCGTACAGCATCGGCGCCTGATACGAGATCGAGCCCTTATAGAGCGTGGCCGTCCAGTTGAAGACTTTGATCGCCGAGGGGATCGCGACGATGAAGCTCAGCACCGAAAACACCAGCCCGGCATACACGGACTGGCCGGTAACGAACATGTGGTGTCCCCACACGATGAAGCTGATGACGGCGATGGCCAAGCTGGAAAACGCGATGAAGCTGTATCCGAAAATCTTCTTCCGCGAGAAGGCGGTGATCAACTCGCTTACCACGCCCATGCTCGGCAAAATCATGATGTACACGGCGGGGTGCGAGTAGAACCAGAAGAGATGCTGGAAAAGGAGGGGATCGCCTCCGATCGCCGGATCGAAGATGCCGACGTGAAAGATCCGCTCAAGTCCGAGAAGGAAGAGCGTGATCGCAATCACCGGCGTACCCAAAATGAAGATGAGGCTGGTGGCGTACAACGCCCAGATGAAGAGCGGCAGCCGGAACCACGTCATCCCGGGCGCCCTCATCTTGTGAATCGTGACCACGAAGTTGAGGCCGGTCAAGATCGACGAAAAGCCGGCGATAAAAATGCCCAGCGCCATGATCACGACCGGCGTATGCGAGTAGAGGCTGCTGTAGGGCGGATAGAACGTCCAGCCAGTGTCGACGCCTCCCGACAGAATCGCGAAGATCGCGAAGCCGCACCCGGTAACGAAAAGATACCAGCTCAGCAGGTTGAGCTTGGGGAACGCGACGTCTCGCGCGCCGATCATCAACGGGATCAGGAAATTGCCCAGCGTAGCCGGAATCGACGGCACGAGGAAGAAAAACACCATGATGATCCCGTGGGTCGAGAAGAGCTTGTTGTACGTTTCCGGTTCGACGAGCGCACCCTGTGGCTCCACGAGATTGAGGCGCATCAGGGTCGCTGCGACGCCGCCAATCGTGAACATAAACGTGATCACCGCGAGGTACATCAGCCCGATGCGCTTGTGGTCGACTGTGAACAGCCACGACTTGATGCCGTAGCTCGCATTCAGGTAGTTCACATTGGATTCAACCGGATCGTGGTGGATATCCGCAGTGGCCGTACTCATTTGCCGTTCCTTTCTTGCGAGCCAAGCGACTTCACGTAGGCGATCAGATCGAGTATCTGCTCCTCGTTCAACTGGCCCTGGTATGTGGGCATGATCGGCTGGTAATTCGGCACGTGGACGGAATTAGGCACGAGGATCGCCTGACGTATCAAAGCTTCATCCACGACACGCGTCTCGCCGCTTGCCAACTTTTCGGGCTGCCCGTACAGGCCCGCCAGCGAAGGCGCCTTGCCCGTGCCCCCAGCAACGTGACACTCGACGCAGCCGTACTGCGTGAAGAGCCGCTCGCCCTGCTGCGCCATTGATTCCGTCTTCTCGCCGCCCGCCAGCCAATTCGCGTAGTCCTTCGCGGACATTACGTATACCCAGCCAATCATCTCGCCGTGGTTCGTGCCGCAGTATTGAGCGCAAAAGAGATGATAAGTGCCAATCTCCGTCGGATCAAACCACAGAGAGGTGTAGCGGCCCGGCAGCGCGTCCTTCTTCACCCGGAACGCCGGCACGTAGAAGTCGTGAATCACGTCTTGCGACGTGAGCGTGATCTTCACCGGCACATTTACCGGCACGTGCAGCTCGTTGATTTCGCGCGGCCCTTCGGGATGCTGGAGGTGCCACATCCACTGCTTGCCGATGACGAATATCTCCGTTGCGGAAGCGGGCGGGCGCGACTCCTGCACGTAGAGCGCGGAGGCCCAGACGAACAACCCCACGCAAATCAGGGACGGAATGATGGTCCAGGTAAGCTCGAGGGCCATCGATGTGTGTGTCTCCGGCGGGATTTCGTCTTCCGAGCGCCGGCGGTACTTCACCATGAAGTAGAAAATGATCGAGAAGATCAGGACGCCGAAGAAGATCGTGATGCCCGTCAGCAGATAGTAGAGCTTGTCCACATCGCCGGCGATCGAAGAGGCCTCCGGCGGCTGAAACGGCATCAATGCGAACGCCGCCAGATTTTGCAAACCAGTTTGAGCGAGACCGATCATCACAGTTCCGTCACTATCCCTTCGTCGCTTTCCATCCGACTGCCGTTTCCCTCAAGGTTTGCTCCACGGCACGTAATGCTCGCCTCTGAACAGAACGAACAGCCCGATACCGCCGAGCACAACCGTCAACGCGGCGGACAGCTGAAGCACGCGCGAAATCAGCAGACCGTATTTCCCCGTGTGGGGGTCGTAGTGATAGCAGTACAGGAGGGCCGCGTCGATCGGCGAGCCAATCTTGCCCGAAGATGCTTCCTCCAAGCCGAGCCGCAAATCGCGCTCGGGGTACGTGACTCCGTAGAAGTATCTCGAAAGGCGCCCCTCCGGGGTCAGCAGCATGATTGCCGCCGGATGCGCAAACTGCTTCGAATCGGGATCGTAGGCATAGTGGAACCCGACAGCGTCCGCCAAACTCTTGATTTGCGGCTCGTCCCCGGTGAGGAAGTGCCAGCCCTGCGCGGCGCCCCGTCTCTCGTACATGCCCGTATAGAGCTCTTGCTTCGTCTCGGCCATCACCGGCTTGTCGCTTGGGTCGATGCTCACAGTCACTACGTTGAAATCCTTGCCAATCGTCGGGGGAATGTTTTCCAGACTGCGGTCGAGGCCATTCAGCACCTGGGTGCACAGCATCGGGCAGGTGTAATAGACGAGTGTGAGGATCACCGGCTTGCTGCCAAAGTATTGGCCCAGTTCGACCGTTCGGCCGTGCTCGTCGCGGAAAGTCAGATCCAGCGGAATCGCGGATCCAAGCTTCTGATCGATGCTTACTTGCTTAAGCAGATCCGGGTGAACTCCGAGGTTCTGCGTCGGGTTCATTGGGTCGCCGAACGATTGCGCGCTCGCGATCGACGGAACCGCCGCAAGCGCTGACGCCAGAATGGCGGCCAACACGCAAGCGCGCGCCGCTTGGCTTCCAGTCTTCGCCCGATTTCTCGTATCCACTTTCATTTGCTGCCTTGCTTATCTCCGAAAAGCTATTCGTTCTCGCCCATCGGCGCCACAACCACCGGATGCTCGCTCAGGTAGCCGCACGGCCCTTGAATATCCATGCCACCCGCGATAATCGGTGGCGTCGCGACGGCCGGCAACGTCCCACCGGGAGCTTCACTTGCGGGCCGTGTGGGCAATCCGCGCTGAAGGATCAAGTCCATCGCGCGGTCCACGGGAATGTGGACGATTCCTGCCTGCTGGCTGATCCACGAGTAACTGTTCACGCTCTGCTCCTGCGCCGCGCAGAACTCCTCGAGATCCACGTGCGGCTGCACCTGCAGTCGCGGCGCCGGCGGAACGACGGCTTGCGTGGCGCTGACCATCGGCGAGGTGGTCGCGCCCAGCGGCTGCACCTTCTTGAAATGGTCGAACGTAAACTTCATGCCCACGAGCGTGACGATCAACACCACGGCCAGCCAGAAAGCGAATTGAAGCAGACCCGCGATATTTGCGTCGCGGCGTTCGTAACCGGGCCCGCGGTCGCGCGGAGAACCCGGCGGATATGGCTGCCTAATCTCCATGGGCTCCCTCAAATCTCGGATCGTGCAGAGGCAGCAGCGGCCGCTTCTTGTACTGCCAGCAGAAGGCCGCGAACCACAAGCCTCCGATGCCTATCAGCCCCAGCAGATCCTGCAAATGCACTCGGGGCGCAGAAACCTCGTACGCCGGAACAATGATCCAGTACAGGTCGAGCAGCGTGACCAGGAACAACAATCCTGCCACGCGCGCGAGCACCGCCAGCCGCCGCTTCACGCGCCGCTGCAGCAGCAGGAAAAACGGGACGAAGAAGTGGAAGAGCAGCAAAATCGCTCCCACCGGCGCCCATCCGCCGAACGCGCGCTCCTTGTACCAGGGAATCTCGTTCTTCAGGTTGCC
>Ga0335072_10016022_pt1 | contig 10630 bp, 6 predicted proteins | sample Lox_Sample_21_FD_206725 | JGI IMG/M metagenome (GOLD analysis project Ga0335072, IMG submission 206725) | Soil microbial communities from Loxahatchee National Wildlife Refuge, Florida, United States - Lox_Sample_2.1 | ecosystem: Environmental > Terrestrial > Soil > Wetlands | place: USA: Florida... | reverse complement strand
AACAACGCAGTCAACCGGAATGAAGACCGCCGTTGAGGCCAAAGACGTGAAAGTCTCAGAAGTGCTTCAATATCTCCCATCTCTGATCGCCGCGTCACGTGAGGAGGCAGCACTACTCCAGCAAAGCAGTCACCTCCGTCGGCAACTTGCTATTGCATCTGAAGAGACCTCTCGAATGATCCAGCGGTTAGCTGGCGAGTCGCTTCTCGTGACCCCCAACGCCACCGGCATGGAAGCATGGGCGAAAGCCGCGGACGACGCGTCGGCCAAAACAACGACATTTGTGCAAGACCAGGTACGAATTGGGGAGGAAAACGTGGCCAACTCGCGCAAAGTGCTGGACAAGATGCACAAGCGACGGGAAGCGGCGGAGAAGCTAAAAGGGGATCTATGATATATGATGTAAGGGTATGAATGCTAAGCGAGTTCTCCCACACGTACACGACCAATGCTTCACTGGCGAAAGTGAAGAGCAAAGATCAAGAACTCGGATTTGCTCTAGTCCCACCGCAAATCCTCTGTTGCACCACCGCTGTTCTGCCCATTCTACAACGGCCGCGCTGCATACCTCTTCACGTCCGGCGGGTCGACCAAATCCCTCACGTTCTTGACGACCCGGACCTCAGCCGCCCTAGTAACCGCAAGATGACGCGCCTTCTCAGGCGGCACAACGCCATCCACCACGCCACACACGCCGTCCTCAACAGCCTCGACGCGCGGCAGCGCAGCCTCATACGCCGCGAACGTCTTGCCGAGCACAGCCTGCATGGAGGCAAGGACGGCAGCAGCGGCGCGCGCCAGCGGCAAGTCGGTAGCGGCCACACCGTCGCCCGACACCCACTGCGGCGTCGCGGACAGGCCTGCGGCCGCCGCGGCCTCGCGCAGCCGGAATGCCGTCAGCGCCGCGAACATGTCGCCCGTGCCTGAGAAGAAGACGGGGAAGGCGGGCACGTCGATGCGGAAGGGGCGGGGCGCGAAGGTCGAGGTTGCGGTGCTGCCGATGATGGTGAGGGTTTCGGGAGCGGCGCTCTCGGCGGGCGAGGCGGGGAGGCGGATCGACGTGATGACGATGTGCGGGATGTGGTAGGTTGCGTGCAGGGAGGCGAGGGCGGCGGCAATGGACGCTGTGGACGTGATGGCCGTGCCGGACAGCAGCTCGGCTTCGAACTGGTTGGGCAGTATCAGGTCTGCGTCGCGCAGCAGCGCCTTGTACGCCGGCACCTCGTCTGGCGGGATGTACAGTCGGCCTTGGTCGCCCATCACCGGGTCCAGCACCCAGAAAAACGAGCCTGGCTTTGCCGACGCCCGCAACTTCAGGTCGCGTCCGATCTTGCCTACTTTTTCCACGCCCTCCGCGCTGGGTATGTAGCCCGAGACCAGCATAGAAAAATTGTTAAGCGAGGATTGACGCAGGCCTTCGTAGAGCTCCCAGATCTCTTCTGCAGTCGTCTTGCGACCCTTCCATTGTCCGTATCCTGTATGATTGCCTGGGATGTAACTTTCAGCCTAAGCGCAAAAGGTTGTGGATTTGAGAAGCGTACTGTAGTTCACGGTGTTGATTGCCGTCACCTCACAGCCAAGGGATTGCAAAACGAAAGTCACCATCGTGTTGCCGACATAGCTTGGGAATATTTTGGTTAGGGTACTCGTCAATTGGCAGTCAGGCGCGTCGTCTCACCCGTAGGCAACCTGCGGCACAATTAGACAGATTTTGAGAGGGTGACTCGTTGCTTATCGTACATGGCTGGCAATGGCCAAAACCCGCGTCTCAGGCAGGTCAGTGGCCATTTGCAAAGGCGCATGAGAGGAAGCAAAATGTAGAGGAGGATGGTTGTGCAACCTAGGAAAATTGAGGCATAGCAGCCGTTTTCTCGTCTAAGATTTTACTCGAACCCGAAAATACGGCTCAGTGACATGCTCGGTGACGTTAGCGGGGTCCTTGAGGCACACCACGCCGATGAAAACGGCGTCCAGCGCCTGCGCCCCACGCTAATCTCTACAAAGCTGACCGAACCGATTTGCGGAGCATCGGGGACAATGAGATTCGAAATCCAGCCATATGCATAAGCTTTCCACCCTTCCGCGATACGCCCCTTTGTCCGCCACAGCCGGTATGAACCAAGCAGAGAACCCATTTCCCATTGTTTGTGCCTTGACGGTCGCGAGCCCAAGTCGCAACGAGAGCAGACCAGAGGAGCAATTATGACGGCGGGGACGAATATGTTTATGTAGGGTTTTGCATCAATCCTCGTCACCAATCTGTCACACCAGTAAGCGTTGTGTCTTATGGTGCTGCTAATATCATCGACGCCATGGAAAAAAGTGGCTTACCTTGGGGGCGAGGTAGAAGCGCAGGTAGCTGTTGTTGGACAACGCATACTCAACAAGCAATGGCACTTCGCTGGAAAGGCAGAGCTTGACCTGTGTCGAAAGGCCGGTAGCCTTGCAGAAGTTGACGAGGTACTTGAGGGAGAACGTGAGGGCAACAGGCTCAGAAAGATTGATCTCGACGTTGTTTTCGGGCTTCTCAACGTCGCTATGGGAGCGCAGCGTTACGGATCCGGAGCCAATGTCGCCTGCGGCAGAAAATTTAACACCTTCTTTGGTGCATTCAATCCCCACTAGAGGTTCCCAGTCAACGATCAGTCTCGGGTTATGGGTCTGGAAGTACCATACCAGATTCTGAAATTGCCATCAAATCTCTGCATATCCGCTGGAACTCCGTCGACGGCATGGATATGGTTGCGGCATACTCGGTCTCAGGAATGCCGAGATGCTCTTGGTCAATGTCCATAAGCTTAATATCGTATTCACTTATCCTGTCGCTGTTGGCGCTCTCAAACACAAGATTGACTACATCTGGGGCGTCTTCGGCCTTGAGCGTGAGGATATCATTGTTCTGAGCTGCGCGCAGCACTTTCATTAGTGACGTGAGGTTGATTCCGAGGGCGATGTTGCGGTCGCATCGGAAGGGAGAGAAGCTCTCTGATTTCAGCATCATGGACACGAGAGCGACGTGAGAGTTGTCCATGGCCTGCAAAGCAATGCCGGAGTCATTGCAATCGAAGTTGCAGTCCTGCACGAGGTCCTTGATGGCGTCGACGACCTTCTTGAGCCTACGAAGCTCGTTAGCGATAAATGAAATCCTCAACTTGGGTGTTCTGGCCATTTACAGGTCTGCTTGTTCAAGGCGAGCTTCGAGCATGTTGACTGACGTAAATAATGAGCAGCTGGCGGCAATTTTTGGGGTGAAAGATAGGCTAAAGCAACGGACGTGAAGGTCAATATTTGGGGTGGGAAAACGATGCCGAGCTGGAAGACGCGTTGCGTGAAGACGCGACCGCGCCACGGTCAGCCGCCACCTACAGTGCAGTTCAGCCTGAAGGGCGCTAACTGCTTGGTCTTTGATATTCGATTCTAGAGCAAAAGTTGTTCGGCTTCAATGCCGCCTAGAGCTGCATTACTTCATCGTCTCTGCGTCTTTTCGTTGCAGAATCGTCTTCTGCATTTGCGGCTTCTGTGCGCTGCACGGCCTCACTTGATTCTTCCGCTCCCCGCTTCCCTGGAGCTTTGATCTCGTCGAATTGCTTCCAGTAGTCAGGAATAAAGCCATCTACGAATGCTGTGTATGCCGGGCCTCCAGCAACCCAGCCCTTGATGCCTCCTTCAAGTACATATACTTCGGGCGAGCCGAAGTTGGCGTGGCCCTCGGCGGCTGCTCGATGGGCGACGTAGTCGGCGAACCAGCCAGCACAGCGAGTACCTCTCCCGCCAGAGGAGCCGCAGTAGAACATTACCCGGCTTATCACTGAACTTCCATCTCCTTGGCAGAGTCTGTACAACGTTGCCATGTTTTGATAGAAGCTCTGCGCTGGAAGATTCAGACTGCCGCGGATACAGCCCCCTGATGGATGTCAACACGGAGGCCAGTGGGCTCTATAGGGATTATTATGATCTACCCTCGTAGTCATTCCTTCTGACGTCAATCAAGAGCGTTCCCGCATTGAGAATGTCTTGGATTATGTTAAGTTGGTTCAGAAGCTTTTCTTTGGGATAGACCGGCGCTTTTCGTTCTGGGTCTGGGAAGGCCGACCACCAAGGCTTTTCGTCGGTTTGCATGGTGAACAGGCGTCAAAGAACGCGCAACCACGCAGCTGCCGAGTCCGAATTTCTAATCCGCGAAATTTTGCTCGAGCGAAGGGTGAGGTGCTCGGAGGGACAAAACAGATCGGCGTCAAGGGACACCAATTCCAAGCCGGCCGTGCCATTTTGCTTACGGCACGCTACGGGCGCTGTGCGCTTCAGCCCTGTGGCGATGCCAGATTTATCCAGGGCGCCAACCAACGCAGATGCCACACCCCCCGTTCGGAGTGCCATGACTTATGTGTGGCGGAGCGGGCACCTTCAACTTGTCCTCTTCGTGAACGTTTGCATCTGACTCGTCATTATTGAATATCCCGCGCCGTTCCAGACTGCCCTTCTCACCTGGGCAAGTCGACGTTGCTATGGTCCTCATGCGCACCACGATCTAGGCCAGCTACTCTACATCCGGCACAGATCTTTCACCTTTTGCTTTCATTCCGACTTCGCTAGTCGCGCGGACGCCAATTTGGCATCTAGAGCCGCAAACGGGCGCATACAAACAGCAACGTAGGTTTCTTTCCTGTGGCGCTTTCATATGAAACTCGCCGTCGTGCTCTCACCTCTCGAGGCCTCGCGCTGACAATTGGACTTGCAGAAGACATTAAACATGCGGCCCGCCGCTCAGCTCTTCTATCTGGCAGTCTTCGGACTCCTCGGGTGCTCCAACGCCGTTAGTGACAGCAGGTCTGTTACACGGACAAAGGAGCCAAGTCCAAATGTCTGCGCGGTAAGTCTGCGTGACTGCGGTCGTCCTAAACGACACCTACGGCGTGCTCATCGTAACTTTTCGCAGAATGAACCTACGAGCATCGTCTCTGACGCTTGTGCCTCTTACTCGACGTTGGATGAACTGAATGTCCGGTTACACCCCAAGATCGAGGAAATTACACACGACACCGACTTCTTCTCTCATTACCGCCTCAACCTATATCACAAGAAATGTCCTTTCTGGTCAGAAGAGAACGGCATGTGCGGGAACATCGCTTGTGCCGTTAATACGCTAGAGAATGAGGAGGATATCCCTTTGGCGTGGAGAGCAGACGAACTGGGAAAACTAGAAGGCCCAAAAGCGCAACATCCTGGCAGAAAATTGCAACAGGAGAGGCCGGCCCAAAAGCCTCTGCAAGGACAACTTGGAGCCAACGTCGGCGAGAGCTGCGTGGTTGAATACGACGACGAATGCGACGAGCGCGACTACTGTGTTCCCGAAGATGAGAGTGCCAGTGCCAAGGGAGATTACGTCAGTCTCGTCGACAATCCCGAAAGGTTTACAGGCTACGCCGGAGCAGGAGCGCAGCAAGTTTGGGAAGCTATCTACCGCGAGAACTGCTTTCACAAGCCTAGGCCTGATGATGGATACCGCTCACCAAGCGGTGTTTTCCCTCTCGGCTTCAGCAACGCGCGACAAGGCCAAGCTGCGCTCGAGCTCCGGAATGTCATGAAAGAGCACAATATGGCGCAGAGCGTGCAGCAAGCTATCGCCTCCGGCGTCAGCGATGCAACTATAGAAGAACTGGAATTCGACGAAGACTGCGTAGAGAAGCGCGTCTTCTACCGCGTTATATCTGGCATGCACGCATCCATTTCGACGCACCTGTGTTGGGAATGGCTGAATCAATCCACGGGTGAATGGTCACCGAACCTGGAATGCTACGAGAAGAGACTACATAATCACCCAGAGCGCATCTCTAATATGTACTTCAACTACGCCCTACTTCTTCGAGCGTGGGGTAAGGTCCGCGACCATCTTAGGACTTATTCTTTCTGTTCAGCAGACCCGGAACAGGATCAGTACACAAAGGAACTGGTCATAGGGCTATCCGACGCCATCAATGGGCATAGTGAACGCATTTTCGACGAATCGATCATGTTCAAGTCACCAGATGCAGTCGGACTAAAGGAAGATTTCCGCAGCCGATTTCGAAACGTCAGCCGAATCATGGATTGTGTCGGCTGCGATAAATGCAGGCTGTGGGGCAAAGTACAAACAAACGGATACGGCACGGCACTCAAGATTCTATTTGAGTTCGACAACAAGAACCCTGAGAATGACCCTCCGCTGCGTAGGACTGAACTTGTCGCGCTCCTCAACACCCTGGACAGAGTCAGCCACTCTCTAGAGGCTGTTAAGCACTTCGAACAAATCATCGAAAGCCGAGACGCCAAGAAGGCCGATGCCTTGAACAGAGCATCAGATGGCGAACTTACGGAGCAATTGAGCAAAACCAAGAAAAATTCTACGGTTGATGACGGTCTGCCGGATATTGCGCAGCGAAGACGAGACCAGGCAAATCTGACCGTCGAGGAGATCTTTTGGGATGAGTTAGATCTCGTGTTTAGGACATTTAGATATGTCATCAGGCAGTGGGTCTCATTCCCACGTAAAGCGTAAGTTATGCCGAGTTTTTCTCTGCTTCGTGCTGACTGTTGCTCAGACTCGACATCATTCTTTGGGAGTTGGGCCGCCTATGGAACGCCTTCATTGGCATAGCCGTCCCAGACAGGAACTGGGAAATCAAAATTCCTACCCATGATGAAATGTAATCGTCTCTTGCACTATTCGAGGATTGGCAGCATTATAGAAGGCGCATGGGAAAAGGAAATGCATTGCTCGGCGTTAATCTGCGAGATATTGTTTAGAATCACGCATCAATAGAAGCAAGTTCATGTGAAACTTGCGGTATCAATCCATTTATTGCATACAATATGAATCTGCTGCACAAAGGCATTCAAGCTGGAACTCGACTCACAGGTCCTATGCAACGTGACTTCAGTGGGCCGTTCCGGTAGTGGCGCTCGAACGCGTTGCAGGATCGACGCTTAAGATAGCCCTGCGCCGGAAACTTGGAGCTGTCAGGAACATCTGTCACCTCATTGCCAACCGCAACGTGCTGCTGCTGCGCAAACCATTGAGCAAAGCATTGGCCGAGGGGCTATTAATTCATCTCCTTCACTGTAGAGCAGCCACCTAATCTCATTTCGCCGTCGGGCTTCGATCCGTGTTCCACGTCAGCCTCTCCCAACCTTGCACCTCACGCATCACTGCAGCTCGCCGCAGCTGTGGAGCTCGCAACAATGGCATCTTCATTATTGGACGTCCTGTACTCTCTCACAAACTGCCTGGCATGCTTTCCGTCATCACCGAACCTCAAAATCAACAACCGGAGTTTTAAGATTCTGCGGCTACTGGGCGAGGTAACGGGCGGCGGAACCGACGATACAATCACAAGCTAACAATCTGCAAGGGCGGCTTCTCCTACGTTTACTTGGTTGAAGACAATCAGCACAACCTCTACGCACTCAAGAAGATCCGATGCCCATTCGGCCAAGAGTCGGTGTCGCTTGCGCTAAAAGAAGTCGAAGCATATGCCCTGTTCTCATCGCCGAACATCATCACAGCCGTGGATCACGCCGTCGTATCAGATCGTGGTGAGGAGGGCTCCAAGACCGTTTACATACTTCTACCATACTACCGCCGCGGCAACCTTCAAGATGCTATCAATGCCAACCTCGTCAACGGCACAAAGTTTCCAGAGCGACGCCTGATGGAGCTGTTCCTGGGCGTGTGCAAGGGACTGAAATCAATGCACCAATATCGCGTGCCACGCGGCGGCGCAGGCGAGCAAAACCGCAAGAAAGCACGACGGGCGCGCGAGGAGGGCAGCGCAGCAGACAGCAGCGCGCACGGCGGCGACGACGAGCACGAGGAGTCGCAGCCACTCGTAGACGGCGAAGTAGCGGCATCGCAGGAGGGCGTGGAGGCAGGCGCAGAGCGGGCGTACGCGCACCGCGACATGAAGCCCGGCAACGTGATGATCGAGGACGACGGGCTGACGCCCATCATCATGGACCTGGGGTCGCTGCAGCCGGCGCCCACGCCCATCACCAGCCGGTCGCAGGCGCTCGCCGTCCAGGACCAGGCCGCAGAGCACTCCACCATGTCGTACCGCGCGCCCGAGCTGTTCGACGTCAAGACCGGCTCCACCATCGACACCAAGGTCGACATCTGGAGCCTGGGCTGCACGCTGTATGCCTGCCTCGTCGGCAAGAGCCCGTTTGAGGCCCGCAGCGAGGAGACCGGCGGCAGTCTGAGCCTCTGCGTGCTTGGCGGCGACTGGAGGTTTCCCGACGAGGGCGCCGCGCAGCCCGGCAAGAAGCAGGGCAAGGTCATTAGAGACGGTGCCAACGGGCAGCCCAAGGAGGAGGGCATCAGCGAGCCGGTCAAGGCGGTGGTGCGCAGGTGCTTGAGAGTCGAGCCGAGCGAGAGACCCGATATCGATGAGTTGATTCAGCTAATCGAAGATGTCATTGCTCAGTTGCCGGAAGACGGCAGCTCATCGTAGCAGATCTGGACGGTTTAAACTTTGTTTGGCGGGCGTTCAGCAGCGATGTCAGAAAGGCGTATACTGGAGGGCAATATGGAAGCTTGGAGTGCACATAGTCGGTGGGATCGATTAACGCGTTTAAACATGATGGCGGGTTGACCCCCATTTTTGGCGGTTGGTGGCGTCGCTTTCCGTGTTAAACCCGCCTACAGAATACGCCTCCTGTGCCTCCAATCCTTACGACAAGAGTGTATGCTAAATGAGCATTGGCAGGCTCCGTCGCGAGGCTGTTGTGTGATGCTGTCGCCGGTGTTGCTGCACTCGTCGTCCAGGTGTCATGCTCAATTGGTTAACCCGCGTATGAGAACCAAGAAAGGGCACCGCGCTATACCCTAATGGTCGGGCGCGCTGCACTTCATGTCACGTGCATTGTCACCACGTTCAAAGTGCTCTCGTCCCCAGCAGCCTCACCTTTCTACAGCATATTGCCTGGTCTCTTATCAGTGCTATTAACGATTCTCTAAAGACATCCACGCTCTCGCCGCCTTACCCGGATCCTGATGCGTAATCTCTCCAGCCACTTCCAGCCGGCTGCAAACATCTTAGGACGACAATGAGACTATTGAACGTGAGAACGAAAACCCTTAAAGAGTTCGCGCCGGACTCCATTCCACCGTATGCCATTTTTTCACACACATGGACCCAGGAGGAGGAGGTCACGTTTCAAGAAATGAATTCTGGCCAAACGACCGGCAAAAAGGGCCTTGCTAAGATTGTTGGGTGCTGTCGTCTGGCAGAAGCAGAGAATCTCGACTATGTTTGGATCGACACCTGTTGTATCGACAAGAGCAGTAGCTCTGAGCTCTCTGAGGCCATCAACTCTATGTACCGCTGGTACGAGCAGGCGACGTGCTGCTTTGCTTTTCTAGAGGACTATCCTGCCACTGACAGCGATTCTGGCGACAAACCATGTAGTCGTCGCCATTATGAGATAACCGCACAGGATCTAGATGGTGGGCTCGTGTCTTGGTTCTGCGGAGATTGCTTCCGTAACTGCCGTTGGTTCACGAGAGGTTGGACGTTACAGGAACTCCTCGCGCCGACGTCCCTCAAGTTCTACAGCAAAGCTTGGGCTTATATAGGGCGTGTGGGAAAGACAACTTCACATTTCCACCCAAGCTTCCAAACTAGGCAACTCGAGACCGTAATCAAGGACATAACGAACATTCCTATCGAATACATCAATCGCCAACGAAGCTTATCTTCGGCAAGCATAGCACAACGCTTTTCTTGGGCATCTAGACGGAAGACATCAAGACCTGAAGACGTTGCTTATTGCCTTCTGGGTCTTTTCGATGTCCAGATGCCGCTTCTGTACGGTGAAGGCCAAGGAAAAGCATTCACGAGACTTCAGGAGGGAATCATGAAAGTATGTGATGATCAATCGATACTTGCATGGGGGCTGGAGCGCTATCCGAATGGCCTTGGCTGGCATCACCCGTCTTCCTTGCGACGGCTAGACAAAAGACACGGTATGCTAGAGTCGACCGAATTCACTCAAGGCCCATTACTTTCGCCATCCCCGGCCTATTTTGTCAACTCTTGGAACATCATTCCCTGTCGGAAGTCCACAATAAACCCTGGGGCGCCGCATTCCATGACAGTTTGGGGCCTCCGGATTGACATTCATTTTCTAGCAAATAAAGTCACGATGCTGCAATCAATTCCCAGGACATTCGTACCCGAGAATGCATCTTATGTTGCATTGGGCTGTGTGGAAGAAGAGAATCCGTATTGCCCCCTCACCATGTGCGTACTCCACTTGGAAGGAAATGTATATGCGAGGGCGCTCAGTGCGCTAGGGATTGCAGCATCGCTAGCCTGGCCGATGTATGCAGATAATCCTCTTCGATCTGTATATCTCCTGCAACAGCCACAATCTTACACGACTAGCGCTCCAAGCGAGACTCCAAGCGAAACCATTTGTCTAATGAGGAAGACGCCAGCTAGTTTCCAGCGATGTCAAGATTCATATCCTGCCGAGTGTTGGAACGAAAAGAAGGGCATAATTTCTGTATCTTCTCTTCATTGGTGCGATCTTAGGTTTCCGCTTGCTACTTTGGAGACGCAAGCACTTCTCTTGGGATTCTTGGCTCTCCATG